>Ga0181524_10003038_pt1 | contig 16734 bp, 18 predicted proteins | sample PEATcosm2014_Bin_34_FD_119761 | JGI IMG/M metagenome (GOLD analysis project Ga0181524, IMG submission 119761) | Peatland microbial communities from MTU Mesocosm Facility, Houghton, MI, USA - PEATcosm2014_Bin05_60_metaG | ecosystem: Environmental > Terrestrial > Soil > Wetlands > Peat | place...
GAGCACGCCGATCCACAAGGCGACGATCATTCCGCGCGGCCGGGCGCTGGGCATGGTGCAGTCGCTGCCCGAGCGCGACCAGATTTCGCAGAGCTACGAACAGTTGATCGCCATGCTGGCGATGTCGATGGGCGGACGCGTCGCCGAGGAGCTGGTGTTCGGCAAGGACAAGGTGACCTCGGGCGCCGCCGGCGACATCCAGCAGGTGACCAAGATCGCGCGCGCTATGGTGACGCGGCTCGGCTTCTCCGAGAAGCTCGGCGCCGTCATGTACGGCGAGAACCAGGAGGAAGTGTTCCTCGGCTATTCCATGGGCCGCCAGCAGAACATTTCCGAGGAGACCGCGAAGACGATCGACGAGGAAGTGCGTCGGCTGGTCAGCGAGGCGCACGAGACCGCCACGCGCATCCTCACCGAACGGCGCGCCGATCTCGAAACCCTCGCCAACGGCCTGATGGAGTTCGAGACCCTGACGGGCGAGGAAATCATCGGGCTGCTCAAGGGCGTTCGCCCGGTGCGCGACGCCGTCGACAAGGAGCCGCCGGCGCCGCCCCGCCCCGCCGTGCCCGCGACCGGCAAGCCCCGCGCTTTCGGTCCCGACGCCGGCTTGGCGCCGCAGCCGCAGACCTGAGGCGGCCACTGACTTGAGGAAAACGGCGGGCGTCCTTCGAGACGCCCGTTTCGTTTGGGAAAATCGTCAGGCCCCTCCGGGCGCGCCGTCAGATTTCGACGCCATGTCGGCGAGCGAAGCCCTCCACCGCGGCGACGTACTGGCGCATCGCTTCGTCTTTCGCCATGCCCTTGTTGCCGAGCCAGGCGTCGTGCTTAAACCTGCCGAGGAAGTCGAACGCGCTTGGTCCGTCGTCCGGCGCGTCGCCGTCCCTGGCCTGGCGGAACAGGCCGTAGAGCTCGAGCTTCAGCTCGTTGGACGGCTGCGCGGGTCCGTCGCTCGGCAGCGACCTGATCTTGGCGACGACTTCGTCGAAACGCTGCTCGAGGGTTTTCATTCGCTTTCGCTCCTGCCTGCCGGGGCGGCTCGCCCGCATCGGCGCATCGCGCCGCGCGCGTCGCCCGAGCCGAATTTACGCCGCGGCGGATGAGGGTCACCCCCCCTTCAGCGCCTCCACCACCTTGGCGGCGTCGGCCGAATCCCAGTCGACCGGGCCGGCGACGACGCCGAGCTCGCAGCCGTTCTTGTCGATCAACAGGCTGGTGGGCAAGCCCAGCGCCTTGCCGGCGACGCGCAGGCTCTCGAAGGAATCGGCGCTCGGGTCGGCGTAGCGCGTCAGGGACTTGACGCCGATCTGATCGAGAAAGGCCTTGGGCCGATCGAGCCGCGCGGTGTCGACGTTGAGCGCCACCACTTCGAAATCCTTTGATCCCGCCTTCGCCTCCAGGCGGTCGAGCGCCGGCATTTCGGCGCGGCAGGGGACGCACCAGGTCGCCCAGAGATTGAGGACGAGGGCGCGGCCGCGGAAATCGGCGAGCGTCAGCTTGGCGCCGTCGGCGCGATCGAAGGCGATGGGGATCGCGGGTTTCGGCGTCGCCTCGACGGCGAGCGCGGCGATCTCGCCGTGCGCCAGCGGCCTGAGCCGCGCGCTGGTCTGCGCCGAAGACGCCGGGCAATCGCCCTCGGCCTTGCCGGGCGGCGGCGCTTTCCCGTATAGCGTCGCGACCGCCACGACGGCGGCCAACAGCGCCGCGGCGCCGCCGGCGACTTGAATTCGGCGGTTCCGCTTGTCGTTTTCACTCATCGTTCGATCCGGGGCCTTGCCGTCATGAGCAACACAATGTGGGGCGGGCGCTTCGCCGGCGGCCCGGCGGAGATCATGGAGGAGATCAACGCCTCCATCGACTTCGACCGCAAGCTGGCGATGCAGGACATCGCCGGTTCGCAGGCGCACGTCGCCATGCTCGCCAGGCAGGGCGTCGTCAGTCCGGCCGACGCCGAGGCCATCGCCGCAGGTCTCGCCCAAGTCAAGGGCGAAATCGAGGCGGGCGTCTTCACCTATTCGCGCGCGCTCGAGGACATTCACATGAACGTCGAGAAGCGCCTGGCCGACATCGTCGGCCCGGCGGCGGGCCGGCTGCACACCGCGCGCTCGCGCAACGATCAGGTGGCGGTCGATTTCAAGCTGTGGGTGCGCGACGCCATCGACGCGCTCGATGGGCAAATGGCCGAGCTGCAACGCGCGCTCAGCGCGCGCTCGCTCGAGTGCGCGGGGCTGGCGATGCCCGGCTTCACCCATCTGCAGTCGGCGCAGCCGGTGACCTTCGGCCATCACCTGCTCGCCTATGTCGAGATGCTGGCGCGCGACCGCGGGCGCCTTTCCGACGCGCGCGCGCGCCTCAACGAATGCCCGCTCGGCGCGGCGGCGCTCGCCGGCACCTCCTTTCCGATCGACCGTCACATGACGGCCGAGGCGCTCGGGTTCGACCGGCCGACCGCCAATTCGCTCGACAGCGTCGCCGACCGCGACTTCGCGCTGGAGACTCTCAGCGCCTGCGCGATTTGCGCGACGCATCTCTCGCGCTTGGCCGAGGAAATCGTGTTGTGGACGACGCCGCAGTTCGGCTTCGTCCGGCTTTCCGACGCGTTCTCGACCGGCTCCTCGATCATGCCGCAGAAGCGCAACCCGGACGCGGCCGAACTCGTGCGCGCCAAGACGGGGCGCGTCGTCGGCGCCCTCGTCGGCCTCTTCAGCGTGATGAAGGGCCTGCCGCTCGCCTACGCCAAGGACATGCAGGAGGACAAGGAAGGCGTCTTCGACGCTCTCCAGACGCTGTCGCTGTGCCTCGCCGCGATGACCGGCATGGTCAATGACATGACGCCCGACGCCAAGCGGATGAAGGCGGCGGCGGGCGCCGGTTACGCCACCGCGACGGATCTGGCGGACTGGCTGGTGCGCACGCTGAAAATGCCGTTCCGCGAGGCGCATCACGTCACCGGGCGCATCGTCGCCATCGCCGCCGAGCACGGCGTGCCACTGGAAAAGCTGAAGATCGAATACATGCAGAGCGTCGAGCGGCGCATCACCGCCGAAGTGTTCGACGTGCTCGGCGTCGAGCGCTCGGTCAAGAGCCGCACCTCCTATGGCGGCACGGCGCCGGCGAATGTGCGCAGGCAGGCGCGGGGGTGGATCAAGCGGCTGGGACGCCCTTAGGGCTTCAAAATCAGGAGACCCGATTTTGAGAATCCATCATCTCAACTGCGGGTCCCTGTGCCCGCGCGGCGGCCGTTTCTTCGGCGGCGAGGGCGGTCCGCTTTCAACCGCGCCGATGTGCTGCCATTGCCTGCTGATCGAGGGCGAGGACGGACTGACTCTCGTCGACAGCGGCCTCGGGCTCGAGGACGTCGCCGATCCGAAACGCCTCGGATTCCTGTTCAACGCGTTGACGCGCCCCAAGCTCAGCCTCGAGGAGACGGCGGCGAGGCGGATCGGGGCTCTGGGATTCCGCGCCCGCGATGTGCGGCATATCGTGCCGACGCATCTGGACCTCGATCACGCGGGCGGGTTCGGCGATTTTCCCGAAGCGAAGATCCATGTCTTCGCGCCCGAGCTGCGAGCGGCGCTCAATCCGACCAACCCGCGCGAGAGAATGCGCTATCGCCCGGCGCTGCTCGCCGGCGTTTCGAACTGGGCGCCCGTCGAGACGCAAGGCGAGCGCTGGTTCGGATTTACGGGCGTGCGGGCCTTGCCGGGATCGCGCGACGACGTGCTGTTGATACCGCTGCCCGGCCACACGAGCGGCCATTGCGGCGTCGCCGTCAACGCGGGCGAGGGCTGGCTGCTGCACTGCGGCGACGCCTATTTCCACGCCTGCGAGGTTGCGCCCGAGGGCGGCGCGACGCCGATCGGCTTGCGCGCTTACGGCGCCCTGATGAGCGTCGAGGGCGACAAGCGGCGCGCCAATCGCGACCGACTGCGCGCCCTCGCGCGCGACCACGCGGGCGAGGTGAAGCTGCTGTGTTCGCACGACCCGGCGGAATTGGCCGCGTTTCGAAGCTGAACGGAACCAGAGCCGGCTGAGGCGGTTCGACAAGACGTGAGCGCGAGGGTGAGCGGACTTCGCGTCACTCCAACTCGAGGCGCTTCTTCCTTCGGATGAACGGCGAGTAGGCCGGCGCGCCTGGAACGATGCGGCCGTCCTCGCCCCACTCCGCCATGCGGTTGAACGGGATTTTGGCGCGCTCGCCGACGCGCGGCAGCGCGGCGCGGAATTCGTCGACGATTCCCTTGAGCCGCGCCTCGATGGTCGCCGGGTCGGAATAGCGCAGGCCGCCCTCGACGCCGTAGGCGACGAAGGGAGCGAGCACCTCGTAGCCGACGTAGGCGAGCGAGAAATTCACCGGCCACAGCATCAGCTCGATGTCGCCCGAGCGCCCGTCGTGCTCGTAGGTGCCGCGGCTGGTGCCGACCGTCACCGACAGCATGGCGCGCTTGCCGACGAAGCGGCCGTTCTCGAATCGTTTCCTGCTCGTATAGGCCGCGCCGTAGGCGAGCGCGCGGTCGAACCAGCCTTTCATCATCGCCGGCGGCATATGCCACCACATCGGATATTGCAGGACCAATAGGTCCGCCCGATCCATCGACGCCAGCTCGTCGCTCACCGCCTTCGGCAGCGTCCCGGCCTCGCTGGCGCGCCGCTGCTCGGCCTGCGCGTCGAAGCGGGCGGCATCGGCGCGATCCCGATAATGCTCGGGGCGTTCGCAGGGGTCGAAGCCCATGGCGTAGAGGTCCGAGGTCGAGACGGTCCAGCCTTCGGCTTCGAGCGCCGCCGCTCCCGAGCGGACGAGGTGGGCGTTGAAAGACTGCGCTTCGGGGTGCGCGAGGACGAAGTGAGCGTGCATCGGGCGGCCTTGGCGTTCGTGAGCGCTTCCAGAGTGACAGCGGCGGCCGACGTTGGCCAGCGTCCTTCGCATCGGGTTGCGCAGATTGGCTGACGCCCCCTCCCGGTCAAGCGGGTCGCCGATGAGACGCCCGCGTCACCCGTCGCGGACACCCCCCGATCCTCGCTTCCCGCACAGATTCGGCGATATCGGCCATCGAGCGGAACAGCAGCATCTCGTCGTCCCGGCTCGGCCGGAAGCCGCGACGGCGCCAGAAGGCGGCGGCTTCGTCGTCGATGGCCTTGACGACGAGGGCCCGTCCGCCGACGAGTTCGGCGGCGCGAACGCTGCGTCGCAGCGCGTGCGCCAGCAACGCCGCGCCGAGGCCGCGTCCCGCCCATTCTCGATCGGTCGCGAGTTGCCCGAGCAGAAGACCGGGCACGGGATTGGGCGGCTGGCCGGTTCGCAGCGGGCGCGGCATCGACGCCGGCAGAATTGCGGTCGGCGCCAGCGCGTAAAATCCCGCGATCCGGTTGGCTTCGTGCGCGACCATCACGGCGGCGAAGCCGTTGCGCTGATTGGCGAGCGCTCTCGTCTTCAGCCAGGCGTCGAGCGCGGGTTTGCCACAGGAGAAGGCGTCGGTCCGATGATGCGCGGCGATTGGTTCGGGCGCCGACAGCATCGCGGTTGGTCAGCGTTTGGCCGGCGAGGAATCCCACGGCGCCGGGCGCTTCAGCGCCGCAACCATTTCGGGCGCCGCCTCGGCGGGCGCGGCGATCGCCGCCAGGAATTCGGCGAAGCCTTTCTCGCTCATGCGCACCGGGTCGTTCTCCAGCAGCGCCGCCTCCGCCGCGCGCACCGCGGCCTCGCGCACGAAATCCGTGCGCGAACGCCCGCGCAGCGCCGCGGCGCGGTCGATCACCGCGACGTCGGCCTCGGGCAGGCGCATCGAGAGCGGGTAGACTTTGCGGCGCGTGGGTCGGCTCATGGCGTGACGCTCCATTGCGTTTGAGCCTAGCCGAACGTAGCGCATTCTGCAATACAAAGTCGCGAGTCGCTCATAAGGCCGTTCGAGCGGACTGCGTATCAGTCCGCTCCCGCCTTGCCCCTGAGCGCCTTCACCGCGCCGCGACGGCTCTTTTCGTCGAGGCGGCGCATCTTGGACGCCTTCGTCGGCTTCGTCGGGCGGCGCGGCTTTTCGCGCTCCTGCGCCTTGGTGAGCAGGGCGATGAGGCGCTCGCGCGCGTCCTCGCGATTGCGCGGCTGGCTGGAAAAGCGCTGGGCGAAGATGACGATGACGCCGTCCTGCGTGGCGCGCGCGCCGGCGAGCTTGATCAGTTTCGACGCGACGTCGTCGGGCAGGCTCGGCGAGCGGCGCGCGTCGAAGCGCAATTCGACCGCGCTCGCCACCTTGTTGACGTTCTGCCCGCCGGGGCCGGAGGCGCGCACGAAGTTTTCGACGATCTCGCTCTCGTCGACGAGGAGGGCGCCGGCTTTCATCGAGCAGCTTCCACGAATTAGGCCGCGACGACGAGTACGCGCCCGGTGTCGCGGGAGCGCGGTTTCTTCTTGATGGTGATTTCGATGTCGCGATCGAGGGCCGTCAGAAAGGTCATCAACCGTTCCACCGAGAACCCCTCGAGCTTGTAATGCGCCAGCGCCGAGATTTTGGGCTGGCCGACGCCGAGGCGCGCCGCCGCATCCGTCTGGCTCAAACGTTTGGACGCGACAATCGTATTGATCGCATGGGCCAGGCGAAGTTTGGTCTGCCGTTCTTCGGCGTCGGCATAACCGAGATCGGCAAAAACATTGCCGGTTCCGCGCGTGATCGTCTCGCCTGGGTCGGCGGAACTCGTCTTACGTCGATTTGCCATAACGGGCCTCGTAGTCCTGGTGGGCAGCCTTCAAGCGTCGTTCGATGAGGTCGACGACGAGTTGCGCGGTTCTCGTTCCGCTCGGCGACTTCTTCTGAAAGGCGTGCAGGACATAGACGACTTCCTTGAAGCGCACGGCATACACGGCGCGATAAGTGTCGCCGTCGTGATCCTCGACGATCTCGAAAACGCCGGGTCCCCGACCCTTCCATGGTTTCGCCGCGGGGCGCCTGCCGCCGAGTTGCGCCGCGCCCATTTCGTCTTTCACCGGTTCGGGAAAGTCGAGGAAGTCCTTCTTCGACGACCCGACCCAGTCCAGCGGCTTTTCGCCTCTCGTAAGGGTGCGCGCCATCGGCGGCGTATCCCATAATTGGGATAGTGCGTCAAGCGATCGCGCGTGACGCCGGCTCGTCGACGGTCGCTCCTTGGGCGAGCATCAATCGATGCGAAAGCGCTTGCTCACCGCCACACCCTCACGTCGACGAATCGCCCCGCGATCGCCGCCGCCGCGGCCATCGCCGGCGAGACGAGATGGGTGCGGCCCTTGTAGCCCTGGCGTCCCTCGAAATTGCGGTTCGAGGTCGAGGCGCAGCGCTCGCCGGGGGCGAGCTTGTCGGGGTTCATCGCCAGGCACATCGAGCAGCCGGGCTCGCGCCATTCGAAGCCCGCCGCCTTGAATATCTTGTCGAGACCCTCGGCCTCGGCCTGCGCCTTGACCAGCCCCGAGCCTGGGACGACCATCGCGTGGACGCGCTCGGAAACCCTATGGCCTTCGACGATCTTGGCCGCGGCGCGCAAATCCTCGATGCGGCCGTTGGTGCAGGAGCCGATGAAGGCGCGGTCGATCGCGATGTCAGTGATCTTCTCGCCGCCCTGCAGGCCCATGTATTCCAGGGCGCGCTTGATCGAGGCGCGCTTCGCTTCGCTGGCGCCGTCCTCGACGCGCGGCACCAAGCCGCTGATCGCGACGACGTCCTGCGGGCTGGTGCCCCAGGAGACGATCGGCGGCAGCGCGCCGGCGTCGAGGCGCACCTCGGCGTCGAAATGCGCGCCTTCGTCGGTGAGCAGCGTCTCCCAGTAGGCGCGCGCCTGATCCCACAGCTTGCCCTTGGGCGACTTCGGCCGGTCCTTCAAGTAGGCGTAGGTCTTCTCGTCCGGCGCGACCATGCCGGCGCGCGCGCCGCCCTCGATCGACATGTTGCACACCGTCATGCGCCCTTCCATCGACAGCGCGCGGATCGCCTCGCCGGTGTATTCGATGACGTGCCCGGTGCCGCCCGCCGTGCCGATCTCGCCGATGATGGCGAGGATGATGTCCTTGGCGCCGACGCCGTCCTTCAGCGCGCCGTCGACGGTGACGCGCATGTTCTTGGCCTTGGACTGGATCAGCGTCTGCGTCGCCAGCACGTGCTCGACTTCCGAAGTGCCGATGCCGTGGGCGAGCGCGCCGAAGGCGCCGTGCGTCGAGGTGTGGCTGTCGCCGCAGACGATCGTCGTGCCCGGCAGGGTAAAACCCTGCTCCGGCCCGATGATGTGGACGACGCCCTGGCGCGGGTCGAATTCGTTGTAATACTCGATGCCGAATTCGCGCGCGTTCGCCGCGAGCTGCGCCACTTGCAGGCGGCTCTCGGGATCGGCGATGCCGTGGCTGCGGTCGGTGGTCTGGATGTTGTGGTCGACGACCGCGAGCGTCTTCTCCGGCGCGCGCACCTTGCGGCCGCTGAGGCGCAGCCCCTCGAACGCCTGCGGGCTCGTCACTTCGTGCACGAGGTGACGGTCGATATAAAGCAGCGACGAGCCTTCGGCCCCGGTCTCGATGACGTGGTCGTCCCAGATCTTGTCGTAAAGCGTGCGCGGCTTGCCCATGAACTGCTCCGGCGCCGCTGAGGCGCGTAAGGGATGGCTTCGAGCGGCCTTCTAAGCCGAATGCGGCGAAGAAAAAAGAGGGAGCGCGGAATGGCCGATCCCGGACGGACGAAGCGCGTCGCCGCTATCGCTTCGGCGCCGTGAATCGACCGAGGTCCGGCGCGCCCTTCGGCGGCGTCAGGATCGCCTGCTTGAACGCCTGCGCGCTCTCTCGCGGCAAAACGCCGTCGAGAATGAGATGGGAAAGGCCGTGGACCAGCGACCAGGCGGCGATCGCGGCGGCGTCGACGCCCTCGCCTTGGCCTTCGCCGTCCGCCGCGCGGGACTCTACGCCGCGGCGCAACGCCGCGAAGGCCTCGTCCGCGGCCGCCTTCAATTCCGGATGAAGCTCGCCCTTGGCGATCAGCGGCGAGAACATCAGCCGGAACATGCCCGGCCGCGCCAACGCGAAATCGACATAGGCCGCGCCCATCGCCGAAAGAGGCTCGCTCGCGCGCCCGGCCTCGGCGAGCGCCGCGCCGAATTCGCGGAAGCCCTCCGCCGCCACGGCGGCGAGCAGCGCCTCCTTGTCGCGGAAATGCCGATAGGTCGCGGTCGGCGAGACCCCGACGCGGCGCGCCGCTTCGCGCAGGCCGACGGCGTCCGGGCCGCCCTCGTCGAGCAGCGCCCGCGCCGCCGCGATCAGGGCGGAGCGAAGATGGCCGTGATGATAAGTGGATCGCCCAGAAGTTGACATGGTTGACATTATGCCGTAGTTTACATCGTAAACATAGTCCTGGCAATGCCCTTGTCCCGCCTGTGGAGAACGCCGTGAAGACCTTCCTCATCGCCAATCTCTGTTTTGCCCCGCTGATCGTCTTTTGGCTCCTGCTGGGCTTTGCGACGCCCGGGGCGGCGGTCGCGGTCGGCCTCGCCGCCTCGCTCGCGTTCGCCGCCTGGCGCTTCGCCCGGCGCGAATTCTTCATCCTGGAAGTCGGCAGCCTGGCGATCTTCCTCGTCATGGGCGCCCTGGCCCTCGCGGCGCCCGCCTTCTTCGCCGGCGCGGCGCTGTGGCTGTCCTTCGCCGGCCTCGGCCTCACCGCGCTCGTCAGCGTCGCTATTCGACGGCCCTGGACGTCAGACTATTCGCGCGCCGCCTTCGCCGCCGAATCGGCGAGCCCGCTCTTCGAAGTCGTCAACATGCTGATTTCCGGCTTTTGGGGCGTCCTGTTCTTAGCCGACGCGCTGGTCCTCGCCTTGCACGCCGGAGCGCTCGCGACGACCGCGCTGTTCGCCTTCGGGGCCGTCGTCTCGATCTTCGGCCCGAAAGTCTTCATCCGCGCGATCATTCAGCACAAGATCGATACGGCCGAAGGCTATCGCTGGCCGGCGCCGCGGTTCGCGGGCGCCAAGGGCGAAGGCGAGGTCGACGTGGCGGTGGTCGGCGCCGGGATCGGCGGCCTCGTCGCGGCGGCGCTGCTCGCCGACGCCGGGCTGAAGGTCGCGGTGTTCGAGGCCCATGTCGTGGCGGGCGGTTTCTGCCACACGTTCCTGCGCAAGGCGCGCCATCAGGGGCAGCCCTGCCTCTATCGCTTCGACGCCGGGCCGCACGATTTTTCCGGCCTCCATCCCGGCGGCGCGCTGGCTTCGACGTTGCAGCGGCTCGGCGTCGCCGACCGTCTGGATTGGCGCCGCCTCGACCATAGCTATACGTTCTCCGGCCGCACGATCGACGTGCCGCACGACTGGCGCGACTACGTCGCCCTGCTCGGGCGCCAGTTTCCCGGCGAGGCCGCCGGCTTCGAGACGCTGTTCACCGAGATCCGCGCGATTTTCGACGGCATGCAGGCGACCGGCCGCGACCGCGGCGGCATTCCTGGACGGCCGCGCGACGTCGACGCGATGCTGGCGTTCCCGCGCCAGTATCCGCTGGCGGTGCGCTGGATGGACCGGCCGTTCGCCGAACTCGTCGCCCGCCACCTCGGCGATCCCGAGGCGCGGCGCGTGATCGGCGCGCTGACCGGCTACGTCAGCGATGGCCGGGAGGTCTTGACCTGCGCCCAGATGGTTCCGCTGTTCGGCTACTATTTCTTCGGCGGCTATTATCCCGTCGGCGGCTCCGGCCGGCTCGCCGACGCGCTGGTCGAGGCGATCGAGGCGCGCGGCGGCGTGGTGCGCCTGAAGACGCGCGTCGACCGCATCCTCGTCGAGCAAGGCCGCGCCGCCGGCCTTGAACTCGCCGACGGAAGGCGCGTCGCGGCGGGCGCCGTCGTCGCCAACGCCGATCTGAAACGCACGTTCCTCGAACTCGTCGAGGCGCAACAGCTGCCGCAGGATTTTCGCGCCCGCATCGCCGCGGCGACGCCGGCGCCGTCCGCGTTCATGCTGCACCTCGGGGTCGATTACGTCCCGGACTGCCGGCCGGCGAACTTCGTGTTCGGCGACGACGGGGTCGGCGTCGAAATTCTCTCGCGCGTCGATCCGACCGCCGCGCCGCCCGGCCATTCGACCGTCGGAATCATCAAGCTGCTGACCAACGCCGAGGCGCGCGAATGGTTCCCTCCCGAAGGCGGCGACGATTGGAAGGCCTGGCGCTTCTCGCGCGAGTATGAACAGCGCAAGCGCGCGCTCGGCGATCGCATGATCGAAGCGGCGGAGACCGTTCTGCCCGGGCTCTCCGGCCATATCGTCCATCGCTCCGAGGCGAGCCCGGTCACTTATGCGCGCTACGATCTGGCGAGCGCCGGGTCGATCTACGGTGTGTCCGGCTCGGCCGACTTCGTGGGCGCCAAGAGCCCGATTCCCGGCCTCGTGGTCGCGGGAAGCGCGACCCATGGCCCCGGCGTCGAAGCGGTGCTCATTTCCGGCGCCTGCGCCGCGGAGGCGCTAGTCCCCGGCCTGCTGTCGCGGCCCGTCGCGAGCAAGGCGAACGAAGCGGCGCAAGCGCAGGTCGCGACGAAGGCGGCTTGAGAGGGCGCCCTTCCCCCGCAAGGGGGGAAGGGCGCTGGACAGCCTCTACTTCGCGCCGGGCTTGATGATGTCGCGCAGATCCCACTTGTCGTCGCCCTGGCCGGCGATGTCGTCGATCTTCCAGGCGCCGTCCTCCTTGGCGAAGACGTAGCGCACGACGTGCTTGACCTCGCCGCTGTAGAACGTCGCCTCGACGACGCCCTCGCTCTGCGGCGCGATCGACAGCCGCTGGACCATCGGGTCCTGCGAATCGGTGACCGGATCGAAGTCGAGGATCGGCTCATTGAGCTTCTTGGAGCGCGCGTTCATCGCCTTCAACGCGGCGCGCAGCGACTTGGTGAAGAAGGCCGACACACGCTTGTCGTCGATCGAGCCGCTCTGGTAGTCGCCCTTCGGGCCGGCGTAGAGCCGATAGATCGACATGACGACGTCGACGGGCGCCGGCTCCGCGGCCAGCGCCGAAGGCGCAAACAGGCTCGCGCCCGCCAGAATGAGAAAAGTCCGCCGCTTCATTTCGCCCCCCCAGCGCGCCCAGTTGGTTCCCCCTGCGCGCGACTAAGGGTTCGCGAACGGCGAAGTCAAGCGCGCTTCGCCGTCGCGGCCGCGAACTATCGCCGGGCTATTTCCGATCTCGACCGCCGCGACGAAGTTCGCTAAGCCTAGCCGCGGCCGGCGGCGAACGACGGGGATCGCGTCGACGCCGAGCGCCGTCCGGGGAGGGGGGAAACCGATGAAATATCTCTTGCTGCTGGTCCCATGCGTGATCGCGCTGTGGGCGCCGCTCTACAACGTCGCCAGCCCCGAGATCGCCGGCATTCCCTTCTTCTACTGGTTCCAGCTCGTGCTGATCCCGATCTCCGCGCTGACGATCTACGCCGCCGATCGCGTCGGGAGGGCCCGAGCGTGTTCGAGCGTCTGAACGTCGTCGCGACGATCGTCTTCGTCTTCTTTTTCGCGCTGGTCACCGTGCTCGGCTTTCTCGCCTCGCGCTGGAAGGCGGCCGACCTCGGCCATATCAACGAATGGGGCCTGGGCGGGCGACGCTTCGGCGCCTGGATCACCTGGTTCCTGCTCGGCGGCGACCTCTACACCGCCTATACCGTGATCGCCATTCCCGCCCTCGTCTACGGCGTCGGCGCCTTCGGCTTTTTCGCGGTTCCCTACACGATCATCATCTATCCCTTCCTCTATCTCGCGCTGCCGCGTCTGTGGGCGGTCTCGCACAAGCACGGCTACATGACGGCCGGCGATTTCGTGCTCGGCCGCTACGGCAACGGCTGGCTCGAGCTCGCGGTGGCGCTGACCGGCATCCTCGCCACCATGCCCTACATCGCCTTGCAGCTCGTCGGCCTGGAGAAGGTGATCCTCGCGCTCGGCTTTTCCGGCCAGGGCATGATGCAGCACGCGCCGATCACCATCGCCTTCGTGGTTCTCGCGCTCTACACCTATAAGAGCGGATTGCGCGCGCCGGCGATGATCGCCTTCGTCAAGGACGCGATGATCTACGTCTTCATCATCGCGGCGATCGTCATCATCCCCTACCAGCTCGGCGGGTTCGGCGCGATCTTCGCGGCTGCCGACAAGGCCTTCGCGGCCAAGGTCGCCGCGCACGCCGTGCCCGCGGCCGGCTTGACGCTGGCGCCGGCGCAAATCGGGCCCTACATCACCCTGGCGATCGGCTCGGCGATGGCGCTGTTCATGTATCCGCACGCGCTGACCGGAACGCTGTCGGCTTCGAGCGGCCGGGCGATTCGCTTCAACACCATGACGCTGCCCGCCTATTCGTTCGTGCTCGGCCTGATCGCGCTCCTGGGGCTGATGGCGCTGGCGGCCGGCGTCAAGGTCGGCACGCCGCAGGACGCGGTGCCGCAGCTGGTGCTGTGGGCGTTCCCCGACTGGTTCGCCGGCTTCTGCTTCGCCGCGATCGCGCTCGGCGCGCTGGTTCCGGCGGCGGTGATGTCGATCGGCGCCGCCAACACCTTCACGCGCAATGTCTGGAAACCCTTCATCCACCCCGCGATGACGCCGCGCGAGGAATCGGCGCTCGCCAAGATCGTGTCGCTGATCGTCAAGGTCGGCGCCCTGTTCGTGATCTTCTTCATGCCGACCAACTTCGCGGTCGATCTGCAACTGCTCGGCGGCGTGTGGATGGCGCAAATCTTCCCGGCGATGATCTTCGGCCTCTACACCCGCTGGTTCAGCGGCTGGGCGCTGCTGGTCGGCTGGGCGGCGGGCATGATCGTCGGCACGTCGCTGTCCTGGACCGAAAAGGCCTGGGTCCCCGTGCACGCGCTGAAGTGGGACCTGCCGCTGATCGGCCATCTCGACTTCGGCTTCGCCGCCTACAACGGCCTGACCGCGGTCGTCCTCAACATCGTCGTGGCGACGATCCTGTCGCTGGTCCTGCGCTCCAAGGCGCCGGACGAGACGGCGCCGGCCGACTACGAGGACAGCGTCGCGGCGTGAGGCGGGCGAAGGCGTTGCCCCTTCCCCCCTCGCGGGGGAAGGTGGCCCTCGCGTCAGCGAGGGTCGGATGAGGGGGGTCGCGCGCCAGCGCGACGGCTTTGCGGTGTTCGACGCGCCAAGCCTTTACGGCGCGTGAACGACCAGTTGGGCCGATTCACGCCATGGTGAAAGGTTCAGCGCGCGCAAAGATATCGCGCTTGCGCGCGATCCCCCTCATCCGTCACGCTTCGCGTGACACCTTCCCCCGCAAGGGGGGAAGGGGCGCCCGACTTTTGAGATGTGTGCGTACCGTAGCGCAATGACGGGGAGGGGGCGGCGCGTTGCGTTCGAAAAGCCGCCTCAGCTCTTGCTGCGCCGCTCGCGGATCATGAAGTTGTCGAAGGAATATTCGGCCACCTGCCACCACAGGTACTGGTCGGCGCGGAAGGCCATGTAGGAGTCGGCGATCTTCTTGAACTTGGGATCGTCGGCGCCGAGTTGGGCGTAGAGATCGTTGGCGGTCTTGTAGCAGGCCTCGAGCGTGTCCTGCGCAAACAGGCGCAGTTGCGCGCCGCCGACGACCAGGCGCTTCAACGCGCCGGGGTTGGCGGCGTCGTATTTGGCCAACATCGAGGCGTTGGCGATCGAGGCCGCCGCGCGCAGCGCCGCCTGATAGGGCTTGGGCAGCGCGTCGAACTTGTCCCTGGCGACGACGAGGTGAAGCTGCATGCCGCCCTTCCACCAGCCGGGGTAATAATAATTGGGCGCAACCTTCGAAATGACTTGCCGGGGCGCGTCCTTGGCCGCGTCTTTGGCCTCGCCGAATTTTTCGTCGTCGTAGGGCCCGACCCATTCGAAGGCGTCGAGCGCGCCCGATTGCAGCGCGTCGTAGACGGCGTCCTTGGGCATCGACACCGGTTCGGCGCCGAGCGTCTGGAACACCTTGCCGGCGAAGCCGCCGATGCGCATCTTGAGGCCGGTAAAATCGCCGGGGCCGTGAATCTCCTTGCGGAACCAGCCCGCCATCTGGCCGCCGGTGTTGCCGGCGGGAAGCGCGAAGACCTTGCGATCGGCGAGAAACTCGTCGATCAGGTCGCCGCCGCCGCCTTCCTGCAGCCAGGCGGCGTGCTGGCGCGCGTTCATGCCGAACGGCGTCGAAGAGCCGAAAATGAAGCTCGGATCCTTGCTCCAGTAGTAGGCGAGCGACGTATGGGCGCATTCGGCCTTGCCGTCGACGACGGCGTCGAGCGCTTCCAGCGCCGGCGCGATTTCGCCGGCCGGCGCGATCTGAAGCGTGAAGTGGCCGTCGGTGAGATCGGCGAGCGCGCGAGCCAGCGTTTCGCCGCCGCCGTAGATGAGGTCGAGCTGAGGCTGGAAACTCGAGGTCATCCGCCATTGCACGTCGGGCGCGGAATCGGCGAGGGCCGGCCTCGCCAGCCCCGCGCCGGCCGCCGCGATTCCGAGCCCGGTGATGAATTGCCGACGTCCAGCCGCCATCTCGCCATCCTCCAGACCGCCCGAGAGCCGATACGGCGCGTCGCGCCGGTTTAATCGCCGAGGAACTTCGGGCTATAACACACATGCGTGCGAAATTGCGGCGCCAACGCGGTTTCGTCGCGACCTTCACGAGGGCGCCCTTCACAAAGGATTGAGGCGTGAGTCCGATCGCTCCCGGGTCCATCGCCGGCGTCGTTCTGGCGGGCGGGCGTTCGACGCGCATGGGCGCGGAGAAGGCGCTGCTCGCGCTCGCCGGCCGTCCGCTCGTCGCCCACGTCGTCGAGCGCCTGCGCCCGCAAGTCGCCGACACGTTCATCAACGCCAACGGCGAGGCGGCGCGATTCGCCGGCCTCGGTTGCGAGGTCGTCGCCGACGCGGCCGGAGCGGGCCTCGCCGGGCCGCTCCTCGGCGTCGCCGCCGCGCTCGCGCACGCCCGGCGGCGAGGCTTTTCGCTTCTCGCCACCGCGCCCTGCGACGCGCCGTTCCTGCCGCTGGACTTGGTGGCGCGGCTCACGGCGGCGATGGCCGCGAGCGGCGCTCGGATCGCGGTCGCTCAGAGCCCGCGCGGCCTCGAGCCGATGTTCGCGTTGTGGAGCGAGCATGCGTTAGGCGAAATCGCGGCCGAACTCGCGCACGGCGAGGCGAGCCCGCGAGCCGTCATGGCGCGGCTCGGCGCAGTCCGGGTCCCCTTTGCGCCGCGCGAAGGCGAGGACCCTTTCGCCAACCTCAACAGCCGCGAGGATTTCGCCGCCGCCGAGGCGCGGCTGGGATGAGCGGGATCGGCGGGCGAGTTGGGCTAAAATGAATTGGCGGCGGGGAGGTCTCTCGGCGCCGACGCCGCGTCGCGCGTCGCGCGTCGCCTGCGTGATCATCGCGGCGAGACGTTCCGGGTTTACGGGGTTTACGGGGGGGTTACGGGGTTTACGGGGACAGGGTTTTGGACTGCACCCCGAAAGTGAGACACGCTAAAACAGTGACACGGCCTTCCGAGGAGCGAAGTTTACGGGGACAGGATACGAATTGCCGAATTGAATTACGGTGACGCTTGCATAAATCCCCAATTCGAAGTCTCGTCGGCCACTCCTCCCTGCCGATTGAGGCCGCAGGGTTTACGGGGACAGGGGTTTACGGGTTTACGGGAACAGGATACTGGACTGCACCCCTCAGCTGAGACACGACTAATTCGGTGACAAGCGGGTTTCAGCTTTTGGTTGGCGGTTGCGGGGTTGGCTGAGGTCGGCTTCGAACTCAACCGGGGGTTTGTAGCCGAGC
>Ga0181524_10003039_pt1 | contig 16732 bp, 11 predicted proteins | sample PEATcosm2014_Bin_34_FD_119761 | JGI IMG/M metagenome (GOLD analysis project Ga0181524, IMG submission 119761) | Peatland microbial communities from MTU Mesocosm Facility, Houghton, MI, USA - PEATcosm2014_Bin05_60_metaG | ecosystem: Environmental > Terrestrial > Soil > Wetlands > Peat | place...
CGTCCCCTACCGGATCCGTGGCCGCGATCCCGCCCCCCCAGCGTCCCGGGGAACGCTCGCCGCGCCTCGGGTCCATAGTGTCGCCGGCCGTTCGACCGGGCGGTAGGGTCCAGACCTGGGCACGGTCGATGCCAACCCCGAGTCCTTGCAGGGTAGTGCGCACGCGCGCCGCACGTCGGCCGTCGGCCACGAGAAAGAGGGCGAACGCGTGACGGGCCTCGGCCTTCGCGAAGCCGTGTCGTATGCGCGCGGGCCGCAGCGCACCGGAAACCTCGGCTTCGACATGGACGTCCCGTCCGCCGAAGAATCGCCACGCCCATCCACGCCGGACACGATCGAGGGCGGCGATCAGTTCCCCCGGCGGACCCGCACGGACCCGCTCGGGGATCTGTCGGTAGTACGCGTCCGGTAGCCGGGTGTCGAACCGACCCTGACGCACGACCTCGAGGAGGTGACCTCGGCGCGCGAACAGACGGAACGCAGTCATCACGAGCCTCCGGTGCTCCGCGCTCTCCTTGGTGGCCCCCGAGGGCGCCGTGAGCCCGAGGCGTCGCTCGCCGGCCGGCGTGAGCCGCACTCCGTCCGGAGCCCTCCAGAAGTATCCCCTCCGTTCGAGCGGGGAGACGCGCAACGCGAGGGCGGCCACCTCCGCCGGCGGTCCCGGGAGCCGCTCGGCGGCGGCGGCGAGGTCGCCAAGATCGAGGGGGCGGGTCTGCTCTTCGGCGGCGAGGATGGCGAGGAGGAGTCGCTCGGTGAGCGGGTCATCGGGTCGCGGTCCGAGGTCGGCGGGCGAGCGGGGGCCGAATTCGCCGCGGGTCATGCTCACCGCGCGGACCCAGCTCGACCCGTCGTCGGTGGGTGCCCGGGGGATGGGAGCTATCGGTCGGATCGTCGGGGCGTCGGGGCTCCTTGCCAGGCCGTGCCCGACCGGTAGGTCGACCAGCCAGCGCTCGGAGTCGGCCTGCGTCATGCCGAGCCAGGCCCCGGCCACGGCGACGCTCGGTCGGGGAATCCGGAAGGCCACGATGTCCCGTACCACCCCCGCGACGGCCGAACGCAGTTCGGGGGTCAATCGCTCGGGGAACTGGGTTGCGACCAGTAGGCGGAAACCGAACTTTCGACTTTCCGCGAGCATCTCGGCGACCAACCTGGGGGAGAGCCCTTGGACCTCGTCGAGCACGACCAGCGTCGACGGGCGTCGCGGCGCCTCCGGAGGAAGGGCGGCGACGCCGAGATAGATCCTCGCTAGGACCAGCGTGCCCGCGAACGCCGCGGCCTCCGGACCGAGCAGCGCGAAGGGGATGCGGACGAGGAGGGAACGCCCCGCCCCGAGGAGGTCCTCGACCGGGAGGCCGCCGTCTCCCGGTGCCAGGAGCTCGGCGAGCGAAGGGACCGCGACGACCTTCGCCAGCCGAGCCGCCGCGCCCCAGAGGAAGTCGGGGGTTCGCCGCACGATGGGGCCCAGTTCCTCGAGGAACCGGGAGAGGTCGGGCTCGGCCGTGGCGAGCCGGGTCGCGTCGCGAAGGTCCGGGTCGGTCAGGAGCGCGTAGAGGTCGAGGAGAGAGCCCCTCGATTCCTGAACGAGCCGGACGAATGCGTCGAGGATTCGCTCGAGTCGGAAGCCCCAGTAGACCTCGGACCCGTCCGGAGTCAACCGCTTGAGGGCCGCCACGAGGTGGGCCGCGGCGCGTTCCGGGGAGGCCGCCGAATCGATCGCGGCGATTCCCGGGAACGGTCGGTCGGAGAGGTCGACGCAGACGATCCGGGCACGGGCCGCCGGACCGAGACGGGAGGTGATCGAGGGGGTGAGGTCGCCATGCAGATCGATCGCCACGACCGATTCCCCACGGGCGATCGCGCCCGCCGCACGGTCCGCGAGGAACCACGTTTTCCCCGCCCCCGTCGCCCCGAGGACGACCGCGTGCCCGGCGCGGGCGGGAACGAACGGAGGGCGTGGGGCCCAGTACGGCTCGGGGGTCCGGTCGATCCGGTCCGGGTCGATGGCCATCCACGCTCTCCGCGGGAGCGACCCCGTCCCGAGGCGACGCCAGTCGCGCCTCGCCCCTATCGAGAGATCGTACGGACCCGAGGGAACCCCGGTGGCGAGGGTCCACGCGTGCGCGACCGCGGCCGAGATTCCGTCGAACCGCTCGTCCAGCTCCCGGCGGGAGGGCGTGGCGAACCACCACCGCCGCGCGGTCCAGAGCCGGCCGCCCCCTCCTCCGATCCAGAGAGTTTGTGTCGCGAGCTGGCCCCCCGGCCCGACGAGGGGATCGGGGAGCGGGAGGTCGATCGGATCGCCGGACGGGACCGGGACCAGGTATCCCCGATGCGGAACCACGGCCGCGAGGCGTCCGGGCCATTCCGGGGGAGGCGAGAACGACGCTGGGAGCGTCGGCGTCCATGCCTCCGTGAACGCGGGCTCGGACCGGACGACGTCGACAATCGTCCTGGGTCGAACGATGAGCCACGGCTCGGAGGCTTCGGGCGTGGTTGCGAACACGGCGACCGCGGGGGATCGGCTCGCCCCCATCGCGCGGGCCAACGTTCGATAGAGTCGGCGTCGAAGCCCGTCGGGGCCCTGGCACCTCAGGGAGACCGTCTCCTCGAGCGTCATGGGTGCCGGCCCCGGGGAAACGGCGACTCGGTCGTTCGGCGACGAACGGGTTGGCTGGGAATGGGTTCGGGCCGCGCGGACGCGCTCGGTTGCGCTTTCATGTTCTCACGCACTCCGACCTCAAGTCCGAAGCCCACCCCGCCGGAAACGAGCCTCGATCGCGGGTTCCTCCGGCTCGCCTATCGAATCCGGAGCGGAGTTCTACGAACGCGTCGAACGGGCGTCCGCCCGGCGATCCGCCGCGCGAACAGCGTCGGATCAGGGTCGGGAGCTACGCGGTCGTGCGGTAGGGCCGGTGGGTCCGGGGGCGGACGGTGCGTCCGCGGGGATCGAGCGGTCCGGTCGCGGATTCCGGGGAGGCGTTCCGATCGTCAGGCACGATTGCGGCAAGGGGCAGGACCGTGGGGTCGTGCGGGCGCCGGTTCGGGCTGGGCGATCGTGGGCGGGTGGTCATCGAGGTCACCCAGCCGAGGTCCGTATCGAGGGATGCCCCTTGGGGGCTCTAAGAATCATGGAATGTGCCACCAGTGGACCACGGGACGGAAAGGTCCCCCGCACGCCCGAGACACGGTGCTGTCTCCTTTGGGCGATGTAGGGGTGACCCTTCCTGGGGGTGGCTGCGGTACGAAGACCCCGTTCCGGCTATTTGAACCCCGGAACGGGGGGTACTGAAACGGTCCCGGGAGCCCACTGTGCCACGTGGCCGATGGGCTGGGGGGTCTCCGGACCGTGGCGGGGGGCGGCCGTCAGTGCTTCGCGCGACCGTCGGCCTCGGCGACGATCCGGGGCAGCTCGCCTTGGATCACCGGGGTCCTCCGCGCCGGTGCTCCGGCACGGGCCGCGGCGCGCCGCGGAAGGAGCCAACGCTCTCCCCACTGGCGAAGCTCCCTCGCGGCCGGAGCGAGGCCGAGGCCCATCTCCGTGAGCGAATAGACGACCGAGAACGGCCGCGTGCTCACGACCGTCCGCTGCACGACACCCTGGTTCTCGAGGAACTTGAGCGTCGCACTGAGGGTCTTGGCGTTCAGGCGCGGGTTCGACCGAAGAATCTCGCTGAACCGCTGCGGGCCCTCGAGCAAGCGGTGTACGATCGCCAGTCGCCACTCGGTCCCGATCACCCCGACCGCCGCGAGAACCGGGCAGAGGGTCTGGCCGTCTCGTCCGTCACAGCTGTCGGTGTCGGCCGCGCTCGGGCCGGCGGGCCGCCGACCCCGGTCGCTCTCCATCTTTTCGCTCCTGGGGGTCCGAGGGTACGAGCGGATTTATAGTTACCGCCCTACATCAAGTGAAATATAGTAACTCAGTGGGCACCCCCGGCTTCCAGGGCGGAGGCCACGGCGCGGCGTACGTTTTCTTCCGTTGCGTCCGTCCGGGAGCGTGGCCACTCGTCGTCACGAGGTGGAGCTGTCGGTCGAGCGTCCGGTCGGGCCGGTGGGGTCCGTGGGTGGGATCGCCCGACTCACCGTCCGCTTCGAGCCCGGCTCCGACGGGACCGGTCCCACCCCGGCCGAGTTGAAGGCGACTCTCGAGAAGCTCCTCGCCGACCTCGACGCGATCGTCGGTGTTCCGCTCGCTGCGGCTCCCATCGGCCGGGCCGACCGTGAGGTGGGCGAGCTCGTGGAGACGTACCGGCCGCGCCAGCGGGAGCTGGTCGACCTCTTGCTCGCGGACGGGGAGATCACTCCGACCGAGCACGCCCGTCTGGTGGACCATCTCACCGGTAGCCCGCGGCCCCCTGCCTCCCGTCCCGCGGCCTCCGAGGTCGATCATCCGATCGCGGCGGCCCCGGTAGCCGCCGACTCGAGCCCACCCGCGGGGCGGACCGTCGCCGAGCTGTTGCGAACCTACGAGATCGTGTCGCTCAAGCAGGCCGGGGCGGTACGGGCCCGTCGGCAGATCTCGTTCGCCGAGTACATGGCGCTCAAGCGCCACTTCGAAGCTGCCGAGAACGAGGGAGCCGGGCCGGGCGGCCTGCGCTGACCTCAACCCCGCGCGGCGGCCGCCGACCGCGGAACCACCGCGGCGGCGAGCAGGCCGACGTCGGTGATCCCCTGCCGCATGGGAACCGGTCTCGCCCGGCTCCGATCCAACGTCGCGGCCGGGTCCGCCGGAGCTCCGACCACAGCGCCCGCCGGGTACTCCGGGGCGCCGACCGCACCGGCCGTCCGAAAGAGGCCGATGCTCATCTCACGCCGTCGGAGCTCGGTCCGGGCACGGTCCAGGAACTCGGCCATCGCCGGGCCCTCGTCCGTGCCTTCCGGAAGGTCGAGGGTGAGCGTCGCGAACGCGGCCATGCCCTTCGCGGGCTGGTCGGACCCCGTCCCTTCGGCGCGGACGAGCGTTTCGACCAGGTCGAGGAACCGGTCGGCCGCCCGGGAGGGTGCCTCGCGCAACTGGAGCGCCGCGAGGCGCGCCGTCCAGCCCTTGTCGAACGCGGTGTCGGCCGCGGCCCGCAAGGCATCCGGAGGTCCCGCCACGACCACGGGACGCCGTGCGCCGGGGGGCAGTGCGCTGGCGGGGGCCGAGCCGGGCCGAAGCCATTCCACCGCCGACGCCGGTAGTTCCGCGAGGATCTCGAGGCGGTCGAGCGTCGACCGGGCGTCGACGCGCTCGGCAGGACGGACGGCAACCGTCGGACCCCCTCCCACGAACGCCGCTCCGTCGCCCCGCTCAACCACGAACGTCTCGACGTCGGCCCGGGTCGTGGGAGGGAGCAGCCCGCCGCCCGTCCCCTGGGAGCCCAGCACCCGGGCCAGGAGGCCGACCTCCCGCCCCGTGGCGCCCCGCCCGTGCGCCATTTCGACGAGCCGGGAGAACTCGGCGGCCGTCATTCCGGGGGGCGGGGTTCCGATCGCCCGCAGCGCGCCCGGCGAGAGGAGCAGGAGCATCAGGTCCGATTCCCCGAGCCGCTCGGCGATCTCTCCGACCGCCCGGACGACCTCGGGCGCGCCCTCGGCCCCTCCCCACCCGGCCGACAGCTCGGTCCCCCGGAACGGGATCTCCTCGGCCACCGGCTCCGGCCCGGCGAGGTATCCCTGGGTGACCCGCTCGTCGAGGACCGCGAGCACGGCCAGCGCCATCGAGTTCGCGGCGTGCCCGACCGCGACGAACGCGACCTCCCGGTACCTCCCGTCGGCGACGAACCGGTTCCCTACCCGCAGTACGCCGTTCTCGCGTCGCAGCACGGAGCGAACCGAACGGTAGGCGTCCGCCCCCGTGACCGCCGAGCGGAAGACGAGCGCCTGCAGCGGGTCCGGCCCTTTCGGGTCCGGCGTCCCGGGAGGGAACGGGTCCCAGGGGAACCGGCCGATCACGGGCACCGGACCGGGCGCCGGGGTCAATACGGTGGCGGGCCGCCGTCGCCCGTCAGCCGAGCTGGAGGCGCTCCGCGCGCGTCGTCGCCGCGGGACCGGCGAAGCGGGCCGGGGAGCACTCCCGGGGGTCGAGGTCGACCGGCTCGGAGAGGACGGCGGCGGCGATCCGGCGGCTCGCCGCCGGTGCGAGCATGAAGCCGTGACCGCCGAACCCGTTCGCGTGCACGAACCCCGGCAGGCGCGGGTCCTCGCCGATCACGGGGAACCCGTCGGGGGTATCGTCGTAGAACCCGGTCCACGCGCGAAGGACGCAGAGCCCGCCGAGGCGCGGGATGAGGTCCACGAGCGCCCGCGCCATCGCGGTGAGGAACCGGGCGGAGCTCGGCACTCCGCGCGCGGTCCCGGGGGTGTGGGGTACCGTCAGGCCCCCGACGAGCTCCCCGCGCATCGTCTGGCTGAAGTAGAGTCCGTCCCGGGTCCGCACGACCATCGGGTCGAGGAACGTCTTCATCGGTTCGGTCGCCAGGATCTCGTGTCGGGTCGCGACGTTCGGGACGTCGAGCCCGGCCCGTCGGGAGAACTCGCCGGACCATCCGCCCGCGGCGTTGACGACCGATTCGGTCGCGACCGCCCCCTTCGAGGTGGTGATGGTCGCGACCTTCCCGTCGCGCGCGCTCACCCCGAGCGCCTCGATGCCGAGCGCGACCTCCACCCCGAGGGAACGGATCGTGTCGTAGACCCCCCAGACCGCCGGGAACGGGTAGAGCGTCCCGTCCGAGGCGAGGTACGACCCTCCCACGGACGCCCCCGGGCGGATCCCGGGCACGAGCCGCTCCACGGCCTCCGGCCCGAGGATCCGGCTGGGAAGGCCCTCGGAGCGGAGGAGGTCATGGACCGCGCCGAGCCGGACGAGCTCTGACGGGGTTTCCGCGAGGAACAAGTAGCCTCCCTGGCGGAACCAGATGTTGTAGCCGAACTCCACGCCGAAGTCGCGGTAGGCCCGGACGCTTTCGCGAGCGAGGCGAACCGTCGATCGGGTCTCCCACTGCTGCCGGATCCCTCCGCCGTTGCGGCCCGAGCCACCCCCCGAGAGGAACCCCCGGTCGATGACGAGTGTCGGCCCCGCGCCGGCCCGGGCGAGCCGGTAGGCCGTGAAGAGGCCGACGATGCCGGCGCCGACGACCACGGTCCGGTACCGGTCCCGGGCGAACGTCACTCGATCGCCCCCGGGGGGAACTCGTCCGAGAGGGCCGCGAGCGCGGCCAAGGGCGTGGGGATCGCCGGGGGGCGCTGGGTGATGTAACCGACCTCGGTCGGAGGTCGTTCTTCGAGGATCGAGAGGAGCAGCAGCGCATCGGGCAGGCAGTACCGCCCCTGACAGAGGCCGCTGCCGAGCCCGGTGTACCGTTTGACGACCTCGATGCCCGAGTATCCCCGGTCCCTCGCCCGCTCGACCTCGTCGAGCAGAATGTCCTCGCACGCGCAGGCGATCCATCGTCCCCTCCGGGGCTCGCGGAGCAGCTCCCGGTAGTACCCTTCCAAGGCACCGGAAACGACGGGCGGAGGGTCCGCCGAGGGCGGCGCGGGGGCGGCCGCACCGAGGATCGACTCGGCCGCCCGCTCCCCGCTCGGGACCGCCTCGTCCGGGCCGAAACCGCCGACCGACCCCGCCGCGAGGAGACCGGCGACGGTCGTCGTCCCGCCGGAGGTGAGCCGGGGAAAGTACGCCCCGGGATCCGGCCGCCAGGCGAGCGCGGCGCCGGCCTGGAAGAACAGCTGGCCCTGCGGGACGCGACGATGGGCGAGGACGACCGAGTCGCACGGGATCGAGAAATGCGGTCCACCGCCGCGGCCCCGCAGGTGGACCGACCGTACGCGGGAGCGTCCCTCGGCGCGGAGCACGAGCGAACGGGGGTAGAGAGGGATCCCGAGGTCGGAGGCGCGCCGTGTGACGTCCGGTCCGATGTCGGACGGAGCCACGACCGCGCAGACCGCCGGACCGAGCCGGTCGAGCACCTCGGCCGAGCGTGCCCCTCCTCCCACTACGACCGCCCGACGCACGGGCGACGACCGTCCCGGCCGGGCCATCTGGAGTGCGAGCTCGGCGGAGACGATCCCCGGCCGGTCGTTTCCCCCGAACAGCAGCTGCGCATCGAAGCTGCCGGTCGCGACGACGACCGCCCGGCACCGGACCACCACACCCCGTTCGGGCTCCTCGAAGGCGAGGAGGGTGAACGGGTGGGGGATCCGGGGGTCGGGGGGCGGTAGGAACGTGACGGTCGTGCGGAGGAGCGTCTCCGCGCCGGGCACGGGAGGGAGCTCTAGACGCCGGTCGATCAGGAGGGGACGGAGCCCCCGACCGACGAGCCGTGCAGCGGCGGTCGCCCCGGCCGGCCCTCCCCCGACGATCGCCACGTCGACGTCGAAGGTCCGGGGCGGTGCGTCCGGCGCCGCCGCCTCCGGCCCCGGCGGCGCACCGTACCCTGCCAGCCGGCGGTTGACCCGGTGGTACAGGCCCTGCGCCCAGACCGGCCGTCGGAACCCACGCAGCGTATCGATGCCGCTCGGGAAGAGGAAGTCGACCACCCCCAGAAGGTCGAATCCCGGGGTCGGCCACGCGTTCCCGGGATCGACCCGATCGCCGTCGGCCACGAGGTGACGGCACGCCCTCACGTTCGGCCGGCCGTTCACGCGGACCAGGCAGCCGGTGCAATCGCCGGTACCGCAGAACGGGCCGCGCGGTCGGTGGTATCGAACCGAGCGAACGACGTTCGGGAACCCGCGGCGGGCGAGCGCATCGAGCAGCGAGTCGCCGGGGACGGCCTCCCGACGGAGGCGGCCGTGCCGGAACCGTCGGGCCGCGCCGGAGTCCATGGTCAGGTTCGCCCGGCAGCCCCGTCGCGCGTATTTACGCTCGGGCCCGACCGAGCCCGACCGGCGCGTAGCGCCGTCCGGTCCGGCGGCGCGACCCAAGCTATATAGAGAACGGTCGGTCCGGCCCTCGGCCTTCCATGCGGACCAGCGGGGGGTTTCACGGGCGTCGGATCCAGAAGACGGGGGGTTCCACCTACATCATCTCCCTGCCGAAGAACTGGGTCGTCACCCGCGGCCTCGGTGCGGGGGACATCCTGTTCTTCACACCGCGCGCCGATGGGTCGCTGGCGATCTTCCCGGAATCGTCGAACGCCCCCGAAGGGCAGCGGCGCGTGGTCGAGGTCACCAACGACATGGACCGGGAGCACCTGTTCCGCCGCCTGATCGCGGAGTACATCGCGGGGTACCCGTTGCTCGAGGTGCGAACGCCCGCGCGAATGAACGCCCGGACCCGCTCGGTAGTTCGAAACTTCGCCCAGCGCATGATCGGGCCCGAGATCCTCGAGGAGACCTCCGAATCGGTCATCCTGCAGGACGTCGTCGGCGCGAACCCCCTGCCGATCCCGTCGATCGTCCGCCGCATGCACCAGATGGTCCGGGCGATGCAGGCCGACGCGATGGCGGCGCTCCGGGACCGGGACGCCTCGATCGCCCGGGACGTGGTCGAGCGGGACTGGGAGGTCGACCGGCTGCACTGGTTCCTCGAAAAGCAGGTGACGAGCGCGCTGCGAGACGCCCGGATCCTCGCCACGCTCGACCTCACCCTCCCCGAGTGCTCGACGTACCTCCTCGCCTCCCGGGTCCTCGAACGGATCGCGGACCACGCGGTCCGGATCGCGGAGACGGTCGAGATCATCGGCAAGGAGAAGGTGCCGGCGCGGATCTTCGACCTGCTCGAGCGGATGGCCGCCCGGGCCGCGAGCGGCCTCGTCGACGCTCTCGACTGCTTCGACTCGCGGGACATCGAGAAGGCGAACGCCGTGATCGATGCGGCGGAGCAACTGACCCGGGAACGGGACCAGATCCTGCACGAGCTGACGTCGAAGCGCGGTCGCCTCGCGGTGGGGCTCGCCTACGTCCTCGAGAGCCTGGAGCGGGCCGCGTTCTACGCGAGCGACCTCGCCGAGATCGCGATCAACCGCGCCGTCGAGTCGCCCACCCGGACCGAGGGGGCCCCGTCGCGCCCCGCCCGGGCGGCTGCCGCGCCCCCGTCCGCCGGCACCGTCGGCTCGGCCTAGGTTTCGCGCCCGCAGACCGCCTCGAGCAGCGCCGCGACGTCCGCGGCGCTCGGGACGCGAGGGTTCGCGAGCGCGGCCGGTGACCGGAGCGTGTTCTCGATCACCGCGTCGCGCTCCGACGAGAGGCGGTCGGAGGGAACCCCCGCCGCCGGGAGGTCCCGTGGAAAGCGGAGGCTCTCGTAGAGCTTCCGAAGCCGGACCGGGAGCGGGATCGCCGTCCGCTCGTCCGGGGCGGCGGCCACGCTCGATAGGATCTCGATCCGCTCCCGCGCGGCGGGCCGGTCGAAGTCGAGGGCGTAGGGGAGGACGATGCCGAGCAGTTGCGCGTAGGGGAGCCCGGTCGGGCCGACGAGGGCCCGGGCGAGCGCGTGGGCGATCCCCCGCTGGGCGTTCGACGCCGCGAGGCCCGCCGAGGTGGCGGCGTAATGGATCGCCGAACGTGCGTCCGGGTCGTCGCTCCATTTGACGGCGTGCGGCAGCCGGCGGACGATGGTCCCGACCGCATCCAGCGCGAGCGCGTCGGAGAACGGGTTCGACCACGCCGAAAGGTACGCCTCGGTCGCCTGGGCCATCGCCTCGAGCGCCCCCGGAACGATCCCGGACGGAGGCACCGAGGTCGCGAACGTCGGGTCGACGAGCGCCCAATCGGGAACCAAGCGTCGGTCGGAGATCTCGAGGAGCGTTCCGTCCGTCCCCGTCAGGTCGACGGTCCAGCTCGCCTCGGCGCCGCTGCCGCTGGTCGTCGGGATCGCGACCAGTTGCGACGCGGGGCGCTCGGGGAGGGGAAGGACCGCCGGAAGCGCGTCGAGCGACAGGTCCGGACACTCGATGGAGAGCCGTGCGCCCTTCGCCCCGTCGATCGTCCGGCCCCCCCCGACCGCAACGATCCAGTCGGGCGGGTGGCCCCGCATCCTCTCTCGTACACGGTGGGCGGAGGCGATGCTGTCCAGGTCGGCGACGTCGGCGATCGTCTCCACGGTCGCGCCGGTCTTCTCGAGCTCCTCGACGATGCGCCGGACCCCGGGGTCGCGTGCGACCGCCGGGTCGATGAGGATGACGGCGCGGCGGACCCCGAGCCCGCTCAACTGCTCGATCGCGCCGGGGCCCCAGGCGATCGGGGGTGCGGTGAAGAACGCCGTCATCGGGAGGGCCCGGGTCAGCGTACGGGGGGCCCTTCGCGGCACCGGCGGCAGGCGCCGGTGAGCGAGAAGGCGATCTGCTGGACGCTCCACCCATCGGGGTGGAGCGCCGCGAGCTCGGTCAGGAGGTGGCGGTCGAGCTCGGTGAGCTCGAGCCCTTGGATCCGGCCGCAGACCCGGCAGACGACGTGGGCGTGCGGCTCCTCCGTGAGGTCGACGCCGGGGGCCCACCGGGGCGTCACCACGGCGGGGCGGGGCGGGGTCCGGTGCCCCGGCCGAGAGGAGCGGTGGCCCGCGCGTGCCATCGAACGGTCGGACGGCCGCACGCTATTTACGTTGGTCCTGACGGCGCGGCGGGCGATCCCCGCGACGGGACTCCCGAACCTCCGTGCCCGTCGGGCCCCGCCGTCAGCCCAGGAAGGGGCGCCGCCAGTCGTCCGGCATCGCAGCCGTCTCCTTGATGTTGCGGGGGGTCACCCACCGAAGCAGGTTGAGGATCGATCCGGCCTTGTCGTTGGTGCCGGAGCGCCGGGCGCCGCCGAACGGCTGGCGCGCCACGATCGCTCCGGTCGGCTTGTCGTTGATGTAGAAGTTCCCGGCGCTCCATCGCAGGGCCTGCTCGGCCTTCGCGACCGCGGCCGTGTCCCGACCGAAGACGGCCCCCGTCAGCGCGTAAGGGCTCGTGGCGTCGCAGAGCGTGAGGGTCTCTTCGAACTTCTCGTCGGGGTAGACGTAGACGGTGAGCACCGGACCGAAGATCTCCTCCGACATCAGTTTCCCGCGGGGGTCCGTCGTCCGAATCACGGTGGGACGGACGAACCATCCCTTCGTGCGGTCGGTCCCCCCGTCGACGACGAACGTGTACTCCTGGGGATGCGCGTGGGCGAAGTCGAGGTACCGCTGGATGTTCGCGAACGCCGCCTCGTCGATCACCGCGCCGACCATGTTCCGCAGGTCGCTCACCGGACCGACGGGAATCTTCGGGACCTCTTCCTTGAGGATCCGCTCCACCTCCGACCAGCGACTTGCGGGGATGTAGGCCCGGGAGCAGGCGGAGCACTTCTGGCCCTGGTACTCGAAGGCCCCTCGGAGGAGGTTGATCGCGGTGGCCCGACCGTCGGCGGACGGATGCATGAAGATGAAGTCCTTGCCCCCGGTCTCCCCGACGATCCGCGGGAAGTTCCGGTACTTCTCGAGGTTCTCCCCGACCCGCTTCCAGAGGTGGACGAGGGTGTCGTAGCTTCCCGTGAAGTGGACGCCGGCCAGGTCGGGATGGTCGAGGAGAACGTTCGCGTCCTTGCTCGAGAACGGGACGAAGTTGATGGCCCCGGCCGGGAGGCCCGCCTCGAGGAGGACCTTGAAGATCTCATAGTTCGACAGGATCACGGAACGCGCCGGCTTCCACAGGGCCACGTTGCCGAGCATGGCGGGTGCCGTCGGCAGGTTGCCCGCGATCGAGTAGAAGTTGAACGGCGGGACCGCGAGCACGAACCCCTCGAGCGGGCGCCAGTCGAACCGGTTGGTCTCCCCCGGATACTGGTTCGGCTGCATCTCGTAGATCTGCCGCACGAAGTAGGCGTTGAAGTTCCAGAAGTCCACGAGCTCGGCGAGGTCGATCTCCGCCTCGTACGGGTTCTTGGAGTGGTTGAGCATGACCGCCGCGATGTTCCGCGTCCGGCGCGGGCCGGCGAGCAGGGTCGCCGCCTTCACGAAGACCGCGACTCGGTGGTACCAGTCCATCCGGGCCCACGCGGCGTGCGCGGCCAGGGCGCTCTCGACCGCCCGGCGAAGCTCGTCCGGACCGGCGAGGTGCGCCCGGGCGAGGACGGTCGCCTTGTCGTCCGGGCACGGCACGTCGACGACGGTCCCCGTGCGGACCTCCCGGCCCCCGATGATCAGCGGGATCTCGAGCGTCGTCTTCCGCATCGCGGCCAGTTCCTCCTCGAGCTTGCGACGGTCGGCCGAGGTCGGTGCGTAGGACCGGATCGTGTTCACGTCGTTGACGGGACGTTCGATGTTCCAGCTCATGGTGGCCCCCAGCGATTCGGGTGATGCTAAGGATGCCGTCAAGTCGCCTTGATACGGAGTTTAAGACGGCCGCTCCCCCTGAAATGAACGGGAGACCCTCGATGGCGACGGACCGACTCGAACGGCATCCGATCCTGGAGGTGCCCGTCCACCCCGAGATGGTGGAGTTCACCTTCGACGGAGAGGCCCTGTCCGCGCGGAAGTCGGAGGTGATCTCCTCGGCCCTGTTCGCCCACGGCATCCACGTCTTCGGGCGCCACTCCCGGGACGGTGCGCCCCAGGGGATCTTCTGTGCCAACGGTCAGTGCGCGCAGTGCCTCGTGGTGGCCGATGGCCGTCCCGTGAAGGCGTGCATCACCCCCGTCCGACCCGGCATGAAGGTCCGGTCGCTGGTGGGGGATCCCGAACTGGAAGCGGACGACGCTCCCCTTCGGGCGACCCCGCGGATCGACCAGGTCGAGACCGACGTCCTCGTCGTGGGCGGGGGGCCGGCGGGTCTCGCGGCGTCCGCCGAACTGGCCTCGCACGGGGTCGCCGTCACCCTCTGCGATGACAAGCCGTCGCTCGGCGGCAAGCTGAGCCTGCAGACGCACAACTTCTTCGGCTCGGTGGACGACTGCTACGCCGGCCACCGAGGAACGGAGATCGGGCGGCTGCTCGAGGAACAGGTCCGGGCCCTACCGGGCGTCGACGTGTGGACCGACTCACCGGTCGTGGGCGTCTTCCAGGATGGGGTCGTCGGCGTCGTGCGGCAGGGCCGCTTCACCGTGGTGAAGCCGAAGTCCCTTCTGGTGGCGGCCGGCGCCCGCGAGAAGGCGCTGGCGTTTCCGGGCGCGGACCTTCCGGGGGTCTACGGGGGAGGCGCCTTCCAGACCCTCGTCAACCGGGACCTCATCAAGCCCTCGAAGCGCCTGCTGATCGTCGGCGGAGGCAACGTCGGCCTGATCGTCGCCTACCAGGCGCTCCAGGCGGGGATCGATGTCGTCGCGCTGGTCGAGATCCTTCCGCAGGTCGGTGGCTACAAGGTGCATCGGGACAAGATCCTCCGGCTGGGCGTTCCGGTGTACACCTCGTACACCGTGCGGCGGGCCGAGGGGAAGGACCACGTCGAGCGGGTGATCGCGGCCCGGGTCGACGACCGGCTCCATCCGATCCAGGGAACGGAGGTGGTCTTCGACGTCGACACCGTGCTCGTCGCGGTCGGGCTCTCTCCTGCGAACGAGCTGTTCGAGGAGGGACGTCGGGTCGGCATGCGGGTCTATTCCGCCGGCGATGCGCACGAGATCGCAGAGGCGTCCGCGGCGATGTTCTCCGGGAAGATCGCGGCGCGGACGATCCTTCAGGACCTGGGCATCCCCGTGGAGATACCGGACGCCTGGCGCACCATGGGGACCCTGCTCGCCTCGCATCCGGGGCCGATCCGGGGATCGTACCCTCTGCCGGCCGGCGTCCAGGTGTATCCGATCCTCCGCTGCGAGCAGGAGATCCCCTGCGACCCGTGCACCTCGGTCTGCCCCAAGGACAGCATCACGATCCCAGAAGGGAACATCCTCGGACGGCCGAAGCTCGACGGGGATTGCGTGGGGTGCCTGAAGTGCGTCGCGGTCTGCCCGGGACTCGCCATCAGCATGGTGGACCGGCGCTACGATCCCTCGGGCGGGCGGGCGAAGGTCACGATCCCGTGGGAGATGCCCGAGGGACTCGTGGAACCCGGCCAGGCGGTCCCGACCACCGGCACCGAAGGGGAGCCCGTGGGCACCGGTAAGGTGATCCGGATCCTCTCCGGCAAGGCCCTCAACCGACGCCGGCTGATGGTCCTCGAGGTACCCGGGTCGGACGCCGACCGCGTGGCGGGCGTGCGGATCCGGGTGCCCGAGCCGCTGGTCCGTGCCGACGAGGGCCCGTCCGCGAGCGACGCCGACATCGTCGTCTGCCGGTGCGAGCGCGTGACGAAGGAGGCGATCGTCGACTACATCCGGGCGACCGGGACGAGGGACGTGAACGCGGTGAAGGCCGCGCTCCGGAGCGGCATGGGTCCCTGCGGCGGCAAGACGTGCGGGGAGCTGATCCTGCGGGTCTTCCGAGAGCTGGGCGTGGAGGCCCGGGCGGTGACGCCCCCCGTGCACCGCCCCTTCACCCAGGAGGTTCCGATCACGGCGTTCCTCGCGGTGGACGATGGCACGACCGGAGTTTGACGCCATCGTCATCGGTGCGGGGTCGGTCGGCAACCCCACCGCGTACTTCCTCGCGCGGGAGGGGCTCCGGACCCTCGTCCTCGACGAACGACCGTCCTCGGGCCAGGGTCAGAACAAGGCCGCGATCGGAGGGGTGCGCGCGACCCACTCCGATCCGGCAAAGATCCGGCTCTGCCAGCAGAGCCTCGACATCTTCGGCCACTGGAAGGAATCGACGGGGACCGACATCGGCTGGAAGAAGGGCGGGTACTGCTTCCCGGCGTTCGACGAGAACGTCGAAGCCACCCTCCGCAAGCTCCTGCCGATCCAGAAGGCCCACCGTCTCAACATCGACTGGCTGGAGGCCGAAGGGATCCGGCGCGTGGTCTCCGGGATCACCCCGACCGACCTCCGCGGCGGAACCTACTCCCCCGACGACGGGCAGGTGAGCCCCCTGCGGGCTTCGGAGTCGTTCACCAACGAGGCGACCCGTCTCCACGCCGAGTACCGGTACCTGGAACCGGTCACGTCCCTGACCATGGAGGACCACACGGTGACCGGCGTGAAGACGGAGCGCCAGGAGTACCGCGCCCCCGTCGTGATCAACGCCGCCGGCGCCCATGCGACCCGCATCTGCCGACTCGCCGGTCTCGACATCCCGGTGCTGCCCGAGAGCCACGAGGCCGGGATCTCGGCCCCCGTGCAGGAGTTCCTCGGCCCCCTGGTCGTGGACCTTCGGCCCGGCCCCGAGGGGAAGACGATCAACTTCTACTTCGGCCAGGACGCGGACGGCCAGATCATCTTCTGCTATACCCCGAAGGAGCGGTTCTCTGGCGAGAACCGGACCTCGACGTTCGAGTTCATGCCGATCGTGGCGGCCCGACTCGTCAACCTCATCCCCCGGCTCAAGAACCTGACGATCCGCCGCGTGTGGCGGGGGCTGTACCCGATGACCCCCGACGGCAACCCGGTCGTCGGCAAGGCGCCGGACGTCCAGGGGCTCCTCCTCGGGATCGGGATGTGCGGGCAGGGGTTCATGCTCGGCCCCGGCGTGGGGATGAACCTGGCCTCGCTCGCGATCCGGGGGAAGCCCGCGATCGACCCGGAGGTCTTCGACCTGCTGAGTCCCGCGCGGGACTTCTACGGCGGCAAGAAGGAATCGTTGAAGTGAGCCCCCGGCCCGGTCGGCCTCGAGCTGGGGGAGAACCGACCGGATCCAAGGGCGGCCCGGGTCACGTCCGCAGGGGGTGCGGGGAGAGGGATTTGAACCCACGAACCCCTACGGGACCAGACCCTGAATCTGGCGCCTTTGGCCAAGCTTGGCAATCCCCGCGCGGCGGGGCCGAGC
>Ga0181524_10003042_pt1 | contig 16721 bp, 15 predicted proteins | sample PEATcosm2014_Bin_34_FD_119761 | JGI IMG/M metagenome (GOLD analysis project Ga0181524, IMG submission 119761) | Peatland microbial communities from MTU Mesocosm Facility, Houghton, MI, USA - PEATcosm2014_Bin05_60_metaG | ecosystem: Environmental > Terrestrial > Soil > Wetlands > Peat | place...
GCCCGTCGAGCGATGCACGTCAAAGCCGCTGGCGATCACGCGGTCGATGACGTGCTGAATCTGCTCGTCGGTGGCTCCTTCATGCATGATGATGACCATGATGGTTAGGCCTCAGTTCCTGTAGTTCGGGAAGTACAACACAAAGATCGGATGCGCGGAGTCATTTGGGTTCCTTGCCGGGAGGTGGATCGCCGTGCATGGCCAGGCGCTCGGCGGAACGCGCTTCGTCAATGATGCGCTCAAAGAGGCGGCGAATCGCGGCGTCGGTGAGCGGCCCTTTGTTTTCGCTTTCGGCGTTTTCCAGCACTTCGTTTTCGCGATCGGGCTGGTAGAGCGGGATGTTCGATTCCTGCTTGATGCGGCCAATTTCCAGTGCGCACTGCGAGCGCTCGTTAAGCAACTTGACGAGTTTCTTGTCAATTTCATCGATGCGGCGGCGCCAGTCGGAGAGGTTCATGGCGTGGCCTCGCGGATCGATCGAAGAGGGATCCCTCGACTGCGCGACCCGGCGCGCCAAACTGCAGCGCGCAAGAAGAAACCGGGTCGCTCCGCTCGGGATGACAATCTGGAGGGCGGGTTCAAGGCCAGAGAGGTCATGGGGTAACCTCGCGGCGGGAGAGGCCGTGGCGCGCGGCTTCCTTGAGCGCGCGAACGCGTTCGCGCAAGGCTGTGGCTGCCGCTTCGGGCGAAGCCGCCTTCTCAATTTCGGAGACGAGCGCGGAGCCGACCACCGCGGCGTCCGCGAGCCCGCCCAGAACCGAGACGTGACCCGGCAGCGAAATCCCGAAACCCACGGCAATGGGAAGTTGCGTGAAGCTGCGCGCGCGGCGCAGGAGCGCGGGCAAATCGTCGGGCAGCGCGTCCTTCGCGCCAGTCACCCCGGTGCGCGAAATCAGGTAGAGAAAACCGGAAGAGCAAGCGGCGATTTTCACGAGGCGTTCGTCGGTGGAGGTGGGCGCAGCCAGAAAAATGGTGTCCAGATGATGCGCCTGCAAGATTTGGCGATACTCCGCCGATTCTTCCGGCGTCAGATCGGTGACGAGAACTCCGTCGGCGCCGGCTTCCGCGGCCGCAGCGGCGAATTTTTCCAAGCCCATTTGGAGAATGGGATTGAAATAGCTAAAGAGCACCAGCGGCACCTGGCTGGACTGGCGAATCTGCCGCACAAGCGCCAGCACTCCGGCAAGCGTCGTGCCGGATTTCAAGGCGCGTTCGGAGGCGCGCTGAATCGTGGGGCCATCCGCAAGGGGATCGCTGAAGGGTACGCCGAGTTCGATGACGTCGGCGCCCGCTTCGGCCAGCGCCAAGACAAAGTCGCGCGTCGCACTCAACGTGGGATCGCCCGCGGTGATGTATGCGACGATGCCGAGTTCGCCCGCGGCTCGTAGCTCCGCGAAACGCGTCGAGATGCGAGTTGTGAGTGCGATGGTCATTTAGCGCTACTTCGCCGAGTACGACGGGCAATCAGTCGATAAAAGCGTACAAAAATGGCGCCGAACGAACACGGCATCAAGTTAGCTTACCGAGCAACCGGGTGTAGGTGTCCATGTCCTTATCGCCGCGGCCGGAAAGATTCATGATGACGAGATCGCTGGGCTTGAATTGCGGCAGGCGCTCGATCAGTCCGGCAAGGGCATGCGCGGATTCCAGCGCGGGGATGATGCCTTCAGTGAGCGAAAGAAGCTGCGCGGCATCGAGAGCGGCTTGATCGGAAACTGCGGCGTAAGCGGCGCGATGCTGATCGGCAAGCCAGGCGTGCTCCGGGCCGATGGCGGGATAATCCAGGCCCGCAGAAATGGAATGGGTCGTTGCGATCTGGCCGTCTTCATTTTGCAGCACGTAGGTGAAAGTGCCCTGTAACACGCCAGGCCGCGCGCCGGTAAATCCCTGATGCGCGGCAAGACGCGCGGCGTGTTCGCCAAGGCCATTGCCGCGGCCGCCCGCTTCAATGCCCACCAGCTTCACATCGGTGTCCTTCAAAAACTCGTAGAACAATCCTATCGAGTTGGAGCCGCCACCGACGCAAGCGTAGAGATGCGTGGGCAGGCGCTTCTCGGCTTCCAGAATTTGCGCGCGCGCTTCATGGCCGATCACCGCCTGGAAATCGCGCACCATCGTGGGATACGGGTGCGCGCCCAGAACCGACCCCAACAGATAGTGCGACGTGCGCACATTGGTGACCCAATCGCGCATGGCTTCGTTGATGGCGTCCTTCAGCGTGCGGCTGCCGGACTCCACGCCAATCACTTCCGCGCCAAGCATGCGCATGCGCGCCACGTTGAGCGCTTGCCGCGCCATGTCCTCCGTGCCCATGTACACGGTGCATTGCAGTCCGAGATGCGCGCCCACGGTGGCGGAGGCCACGCCATGCTGCCCCGCGCCCGTTTCCGCAATGATGCGCGGCTTGCCCATCTTCACGGCGAGGAGTCCCTGGCCGATGGCGTTGTTGATTTTGTGCGCGCCGGTGTGCAGCAGGTCTTCGCGCTTCAGGTAAATGCGCGGGCCGCCGAGTTTCGCCGTGAGGCGTGCAGCGAATTGCAGCGGCGTGGGCCGCCCGGCAAAGTTTTTCAGCAAATCCTGGAGCCGCGCTTGAAACGCAGGATCGGCTTTGGCGAGTTCGTACACGCGCTCGAGTTCAAACAGCGGCACCATCAACGTTTCCGGAACGTAGCGACCGCCATAGGGGCCAAAGCGCCCGGGCGTGGTGGCGGGTATGGTGAGTTGGGTACTCATGGGTTGAACAAACATTGTACAGCGAGATGGGATGGGAGCGGAGTTTCCCCGAGTGCCTCAAGGGGTGGCGCGAGGGAAGGCACCCGGATGCAAAAGCGACGCTTGGTGTGCCTCGGCGATGCTGTCAGTATGCGGCTCGACTGGGGCGCAGCAGTGCTGCGCCCCTACGATGACAAGTCGCGCTGGGCGCGGGCGACTTCGTCGAAAAAGGCGCGGAGCTTGCCGGGGTCCTTCTTGCCGGGCCGCGACTCGACGCCGCTGGCCACGTCCACCGCGTAAGGGCGCACCGCGCGAATCGCTTCGGCGACATTTTCGGGCGTAAGGCCGCCTGCCAGGATGACGCGATGAGACGCGGTGAATTTGCGCGCGAGCGACCAGTCAATGGTTCTGCCCGTGCCGCCGAATTGCTCGGGCTTGTTTGCGTCAGGCGCAGCGTCCAGCAAGAAGGCAGAGGCCGAGTGGAAACGCGGGATTTCCTTTAGCGAAAAATCCGGGCCGACGCGTAGAACTTTGATCACAGGAATGCGGTCGGCGCAGAAGTCCACGTGGCGGGCGCACTCATCGCCGTGAAGCTGTACCGCGTCCAGGCGCAAACTCAACGCCAGAGCAGTTACAGCGCTGGGCTTCCAATCCACAAAAATGCCCACGGCGCTGACGAATGGCGCCAGCTTGCGCCGGATGTTCCAGGCATCGGCCGGAGAAACCGCGCGCGGGCTCTTCTCGTAAAAATTGAAGCCCAGCGCGTGTGCGCCAAGTTCTGTGGCCAGGCGGGCGTCAGCCGGATTAGTGATGCCGCAAATTTTGACGCGGACCATGAGGAATAGTGTACGCGAAGTGGGGCAAGTGAGGGCAACGTGCATACAGATTGGCGGTTGTTCCGTTTCCGGTTCGCCCTAAGTTGAAGAAGGTAGCACTACACCTGCAGAACGTCGCCTTCGCGCGCGACCATTTGGTAGAGGACGGGGCTGACGATGCGGCCGAGGAAGAGACGCGAGATGAGCCCCGCGACGATGACGATGGCGAAGGGCTTCTGGGAGTCCGAGCCGACGCCCGTGGAGAGCGCGGCGGGAAGAAGACCCAGGCAGGCGACCAGCGCGGTCATCATGATGGGACGCAACCGCACCAGGGAGCCTTGGTAGGTGGCGCGGGAGATATCCTGGCCTTCGAGGCGCAGCTTATTGATGTAAGAGACGTCGATGATGGCGGTTTCCGCGGAGACGCCCATAAGAACAATGAGTCCGAGAAGAGAAGAAACGCTGAAGGGAGTGTGGGTGAGCTTGAGAGCCAGAAGCGCGCCAACGGGTTCGGTCATGACCACGCTGAGAACGACCGTGGCGGGAAACTTGATATTGCCGTAGAGCGCAAAAAGAATCAGAAAAACCAAGAAAACGGCGAAGGGACCGATGATCGCAAGTTGCGCTTTGGCCTCCAGAAGCTCGCTGTATTCGCCGCCCCAATCCAGGCGGTAGCCCTCCGGGAGGATCACGGCTTTGGCGATATTTTTCTGGCCCTCGCGGACGAGGCCTTCAAGATTGCGCCCTTCAATCGAATACTGGATGCCGATGTAGCGCGCGTCATTCTCGCGATATATGAAGGAGGCGCCGGTGGATTCCTTGATCGAAGCGAGCTCGGAAAGGGGGATCTGCTGGCCTGCCGGGGCGGGCACGAGGAGGTTACCGATTTCGCGGGCGTCGGAACGGAATTTCGGGTCCATGCGCACGACGAGATCGAAGAGTTTCTCGCCCTGAATCACCTGAGTGGCGGCCTGGCCACCGATGGCGGCTTGCACGACGGCTTCGACGTCGGCAACGTTGATGCCATAGCGAGCGATTTTCGCGCGATCGGCGTCGATGATGAGGCTGGGCTGACCGAGTTCGCGCACGACCGTGAGGTCGGTGAAGCCGGGCGTTTTAGCGAGGACGTTCTTGATTTCGACGGCTTTTTTCTCGAGCACGTTGAGATCGGGACCGAAGATCTTTACCGCCAAGGCGCTCTTGAGGCCGGTCAGAGCTTCGTCGACAGCGTCTTCAGCGGGCTGGGTGTAGTTGAAAATCACACCGGGGTAAGCTGCAAGTTTCTTCTGCAGGTCTCGAGTCAGCTCTTCCTTGGAGTGAATGGAGCCCGACTTCCAGGATTTGTCGCCATAGGGTTTCAAGCCCACATAAAACTCGCAATTAAAAAAGCCCGTGGGGTCGGTGCCGTCGTCGGGACGCCCGAGCTCCGAGGCGGTAACCGTGACCATGGGATATTGGATGAGCAGATCGCGGACCTGCGGAGCAAATTTGGCAGCTTCCTCGAAAGAAATGGTGTAAGGCATGGTGGCGCGGACCCAGATGGCGCCTTCGTCGAGGTGCGGCATGAATTCGCCGCCGATGAACGGCACGAGACAAAGTGAGGCCAAAAAAATAAGCGTGGCGAGAAGCATGGTGAGCTTGGGACGCTTCAGGCACCACTTGAGTTCCGAACCATACTCGCGCTTGAACCTTTCATAAAAGCGATTCTCTTTATCCTGTACCCCGTGCTTGAACCAGTAGGAAATCAAAACGGGGATGAGGGTAAGAGTGAGCAGCAAAGCACCGAGAAGGGCGAAACCCATGGTGTCCGCCATGGGGTGGAAGAGTTTTCCGGCAGGACCCGTGAGTGCGTAAATCGGAAGGTATCCGGCGATGATGACAGCGACGGAATAAAAGATGGGGCGGTCAACGTCGCGGGCGGCGGCAAGGATGACCTCGTTGAGTTTGTAGTCTTGGCCCTTGCGCAGGCCGAGTTCGCGGTAGATGTTCTCGACCATGACGACGGTGCCGTCAATGATGATGCCGAAATCGATGGCCCCGATGGAGAGGAGGTTGGCGGCTTCTCCCGTCCAGTGCAGAAAGATAAAGGCGAAGAGAAGAGCGAGGGGAATGGTGAGTGCGGTGATGATCGCGGCGCGGAAACTCACAAGGAAAAAAATCAGAACGACGAAAACCAGAACCATGCCGCGAAGAAGATTACCTTCGACGGTGTCCGTGGTGACACGAACGAGATCGCTGCGGTCGTAGTAGGGGCGAACTTTGACGTCGGGCGGCAGGAGGGTCTTGTTGATCTCCTCGGTTTTCTTCTCCACCCCTTCGAGGACGTTTTGTGTTTGCTCGCCCCGGCGCATCAAGATGACGCCTTCGACGGCGTCATCGTCATTCTTCTGCTTGGTCTGAAAACCAAAGATACCGAGGCGGGGAGCGTGGCCGATCACCACACGGCCGATGTCCTTGATGCGGACGGGCACGCCATTCAGGCTGGCGACAACGACTTCGCCGATGTCCTCGGTGGTCTTTACCAGGCCCAGGCCGCGCACGTAGTAGAACTGCCCGCCCTGCGTGTAAAAGCCGCCGCCGGTGTTGGCATTGTTGGCGTTGAGCGCCGCAACAATCTGAACGACCGGAAGGTGATAGTTGTAGAGTTTCACGGGATCGAGAAGGACGTGATACTCCATCGTCGGCCCGCCAAAGCCGGAGTCGTCCGCCACACCCGGCACACTCTTGTACGCTCGCTCGATGATCCAGTCCTCGTAGGTATGCAATTCCATCGGAGAGCGATCGGGAGTCTCGATGACATAGCGGTAGACGAGGCCACTGGGGCTGAAGAGCGGGGCCATGCTCGGCGTGACACCCTGCGGCAGCGTGGCGTCGCTGATGCGTTGGAACACAACCTGCCGCGCGAAGTAAGGATCCACGCCTTCATCGAACGTCAAGATGATGTCCGACAGCCCATACAAGGAGATCGAGCGCATGACGTGGAGGCGCGGCGAGCCGTTCATGGCCAGCTCAAGAGGGAGCGTCGTGAGGCGCTCAACTTCTTCGGCTGCGTGACCTGGCCATTGCGTGATCAGCTCCACCATCGGCGGCGAGAGATCCGGATAGGCGTCCACCGGCATTTGCTGGAACGACCAGACACCCGCCACGATGATCAAAATCGTGAGCATGAGCACCAGGAAGCGCTGCTGAAGAGCGAGTTGGACGATGCGATGAATCATCGAGATGTCTCCGGAGCGCTCCTCTTAATGCTGCAGGGAATTCTTGAATTGCAGAAACAGGCTGCCGTCACCGACGACGTGCTCGCCCTCTTTCAGGCCGCTGGTGATCTGCGTGCGGCCCTTGCTGCTGCTCCCGAGCGTGACCAGGCGCCGCGCAAACTTGTTCGCATTCGTCTGCACATACACAAAGGGCTGGTTTTCGGTGTCGCGCAGCACGGCGGAGTCGGGAACCGTGATGGCGTCGGGAATGGACCCAGCGCCGACGAGCGCGGTCACGAACATGTCCCGCTTCAATTTCTTCCCGGGATTCTGGGTAACGATGCGCGCTTGCAAGGTCCGCGTCGTGGGATCCAGCGCGGGGGCAATATAGGAAATTTTTCCGTGAAAGAGGTCGGGATAGGATTCGGTGTTCATCTCGACGGTGTCACCAATGTGCACGAAGGGGAGATCGCTCTGGTAGACATTCACGAGGACCCAGACGGTGTTGGTGTTGGAGATGGTGAAACACTGCGTCGTGCCGCCGACGAGGAGTTGCCCAGGGCCGACAAGCCGCTCGACAATTTCACCGGTGACCGGAGCAGGAACGGGAATTTGCGCCGTGGATGGCACGGACGGCTTGATCACCGCTTCCGGATCCTTGATGCCCAGCGCGCGGAGAGCGTCCGCGGAGGATTCCATGTCCGCGTGAGCCTGGGTGCGATTGGACTCCGCCTGTTGGAGATCGGCCTCCGCGATGGCGCCGTGGGCGTAGAGATCTTGCGCTCGCGCGTAGAACTTGTCCGCGAGGGCGTAGGAATCCTTGGCTTTGATGTAGGCGGAGCGGGCCGCGGAGTAGTCCGGGCTGGTAACCGTGAGGAGCGGCTGGCCGGCCTGCACGAATTGGCCGGAGGCCACGAGGATTTCGTGGACCGGTCCGCCAATCGCCGCGAAAACGGGCGTGGTTGCAAAGGCGTCGTACGCCACAGCGCCGGTGAGGCGCAGCGTGCGGGCGAGAGGTCCTTTTTCCGCAGCCACGATCTGAATGTGGGACAACTGTTCCTTGGGAACACTAAAGAGTTCAGCCGTGTCTGCCTTCGATTCGGATGACGTGAACGAAGTCATGTTGGATTCCGATTCGCCGGGGCCGGCGCCGCAACCCGAGAGAGAAAGACCGAGGGATGCGGCGATGGCGACAGCGGCCAGGAAGTTCATGCGATTTCTTGTGAAATTCTTCATGTCACATTCCTCGTACCCACGGCCTGGCGCATCTGTTCGAGCGCGAGCATATAGTTCGCGAGCGCCTGGCGGTAGGCAAGCTGGTTGGCCCGGTAGGTTCGTTCGGAGTCCAGATAATCGAGCAGACTGGCGGCGCCTTTGCGGTAGGCGTATTCACTGATGTCGCGCGATTGTTTGGCCTCCTCGACGTAGCCGCCCTGATAGAGCTGAATGATTTCGTCGTTGGTATGGAGATTTGCGTAGGCCTGGACCACGTCGGTGGAAACCTGTTGCGTGGTTTCGCTGGCCTGCTCTTGCGCCTGCGTGATGGCGTAGCGCGCGCGCGCGATTTCGCCTTGATTCCGATTGAAGATGGGGAGGGGCATGTTGTAGTAGAAGGCGCCGGTATTCAGGCCGGCCGTGTGGGTGTAATTGAAGGTGCCGGTGATGTCCATCTTGCCGTTGGCCTGTTGCAAAGCCATCTGGCTTTCCGCGGCGGTCACGGCTTGCTGCGCGGCGCGGAGATCGGGCCGGTTGATGGCCGCCAAGGATTTCAGTTCGTTCAGGTTGGCATGGACCGGTTGGTAGTCGAGTGATCCTTGCACATCGTAGTCATCGGGAACGGACTCAAGGCCGAGCAATTGGCGGAGAGCGGCCAGGCTCTGCAATTTGGCCAGTTTGGCGGCGGAAACGTCACTTTGAAATTGCAGCAACTGGAGTTTGATCTTCAGGAAATCGCCTTCGCTCAGGTCGCCGACGTGAAATCGCTCTTTACTGATGTCCACGGTCTTCTGGAAGCTGTCCAGATCCTGTTGCGCGAACTCCAGGGTTGATTCCGCCAGCAAAACATCAATGAATTGTTGACCGACGTTGAAGATAAGTTGTCGCTCACTGTCGGAGACTTGCGAGCGCACCACGGTGGTCTGATCCTGCGCGGCCTGAAGGCGGTGCTGGCGCTTCTTGCCGCGCTCGAACAGATAGCCCACGCCGGCATCGAACTGCGCCTGCTGGTCGATGTAGTCCGAGCTGAACTGGTTGGGCTGGAAGATCGGAAGGAACTGGGCATCGAGCCCCAGTGTGGGATTGGGACGAAGGTTCGCCGTGATTTCTTCCGCCAGGCTCTGCTGGATGGTCGAGCGTAGCGCCTGCAAGGCATGGTTATGCTGGAGCGCCATGCGAATGGCGTCGTCCAGCGCGATGCGAGCCGGGCCGGATTGCGTCGCGTTGGCTTGCGGCGGCGCGTTCGCCGGAGTGGGCGCAGCACTCTGTTGGCCCGCTGCGAATGCCGGCGTGATAACCAGTGCTACAGCCAAAACCATTCCTTTCCTCAAGTGATGACTCCTCGTGCGTCCCTGTCAGAGGGGCGAGCAACAATTTTGCTTGGAAATGAAGGATAAAGGGCGGCGCGCTAGGAGGCTGGAGGCGCGCGGGGCGCCACGTTGCGAAAAACCACCACCGGAACTGTGGGGGTTACATTGAGCACTACCAACCGGTTGATTGCCGGGACCATCACCATGATCAGGGAGGGAGTGGCGATGGCGGTCCCTGCAGTGGAGCAGATCGGGCAGACGTGCGAATCCGTCGAGTTGGAGTTCAGGTCCGCGCAACAATGCAATTGCGCCCCGAGAAAAACGACCCCGAGGAGTATAGCCAGGATGTAGACTCGCTTTGTTTTGCCAGGCATCAAGCCAGAGTTTTCTCTTTGGTTCAAAGAACACAACAATACTACACCCGTCTCGCGCGTTCGCGACACTGTGTGACAGTCTTCAACGGGAACGCTGGTGCCGGCCTGCCGAACGCAGCAGCACAGCCCGCAAGGGTCTCAAATCTCAGTGCCGTCAACTGCAACGACAGCTAACTGCTTGTTTGGTTGCTGGATTGCGCGCAACGAACTTGTTGGGCACTACCACCCCTCTGCGGAAGACGTCTATTGAGCTGGCGGAGCGAGGAGTTGGGTGAGGGCGGCGGCGGGGTCGGGGGCGAGCATGAGGTGTTCGCCGATGAGGAAGGCGTCAAAACCGGCGGCGCGGAGCTTCTGCAAGTCGTCGTGCGTGCGCAGGCCGGATTCGCTGACGGCGAGGCATTCGTCGGGGATGTGCTCAATCAATTCGTAGGAAGTTTGCGCGCGCACCGCGAGAGTTCTCAGGTCGCGATTGTTCACGCCGAGGATGCGCGCACCGGCAGATAACGCGCGGGTGAGTTCATCGAGCGTGTGGACCTCAACGAGCGGCTCCATGCCGAGTTCGCGTCCGAGAGCGATCAATTCCTGCAACTGAATATCGCCGAGCACGGCCACAATCAGAAGAAAGCTGTCGGCGTCATTGGCGCGGGCTTCCCACACTTGCCACGGATCAAAGATGAAATCCTTGCGGAGCACGGGGAGGGCCACGCTTCTGCGTGCGTCGCGCAGATTTTTCAGCGAGCCGTGGAAGAACTCTTCTTCGGTGAGGACGGAAAGAGCGGCGGCGCCGGCATCTTCGAGCGATTGCGCCAGGGCCGGGGCATCGAAGAGATCGCGAAGAACGCCGCGCGAAGGCGAAGCGGGTTTCAATTCCGCGACGACGTTGATGGCGTCGCGGGAAAGCGCGGCGGAAAAATCACGCACAGGCGGCGCGGCCTGCACGCCATATTTCAGGACGGTTTCCGGTAAGACGCGCTTGCGGTGCTCGACCCAAGCGCGGCGGGATTCCAGGATGCGGTCCAGCACGGTGCCGGTGTTGGCGTGGGCAGACATAGGGATAAGTTTGTATGCTAGGGAGACGGGGAGAGGGTGTCAAATGCGAGTTAGCGGCAGTGGGTGACTCGCGGCGGGGGCATGGAACGAGCAACTTCACGGAGCCGGAGGGATAAGGATCAATCCATGGGATATGGAGAGAAATATAAAGCGTTGCTGGAAGCGATAGCGGAAGAGGCGGACGCGATTGCGGGCCGGTATTTTCGCGCGGCGGAAATGCGCGTGGAACGCAAGCTGGATGGCACGGCCGTAACACAGGCGGACCAGGAAGTGGAAGCGATGGCGCGCGCCAAGGTGGCGAAGAGCGGCCTGCCGCTGGATGTGCTGGGCGAAGAGATGGGCGGCGAAAGCGCGAAGGCGCCGGCACAAAACGGGCGCGCGCGCATCATCATCGACCCGATCGACGGCACGGAAGAATTCTCGCGCGGTATTCCCACGTTTGGGACGCTGTTGGGGATTGAGGAGAACGGGGAGATTGTGGCCGGGATGGCGTCGGCGCCGGAGCTTGGTGGGGGGACACGCTGGTGGGCGTATCGCGGCGAGGGTGCTTATCGCAATGGGCATCGCATTCGCGTATCCAAAGTGGCGCGGCTTGCGGACGCGATGGTGTTCACGACGGGCACGGGGCCCAGCAAGGACATGGAGGTGCGTGCGATGATTCGCCGGCTGGCGGATGCGGCTCGCAGCAGCCGTTCGATGGGCGGCTTCTGGCAACACATGCTGGTGGCCGAAGGCGCCATTGATGCGGCGCTGGACTGGGTCTCCAAGCCGTGGGACCTGGCGCCGCTCGGCCTTATCGTGGAAGAGGCGGGCGGAAAAGCCACGACGATTGACGGCGAGCGCACGATTTACAAAGGACGATTCGTGAGCACGAATGGCTTGCTGCACGAAGAGGTGCTGAAGATTTTCCGGTGAGGTGCAAGATGATTCGCGTGAAACGTGTCTATGAAAAGCCCGTGAAGGAAGATGGCTTTCGTTTGCTGGTGGACCGCTTGTGGCCGCGGGGCCTGACGAAAGAAAGCGTCCGCGCGGATTTGTGGATGAAAGAGATTGCGCCGAGCGATGCGCTGCGGAAATGGTTTGGACACGATCCGGCGAAATGGGAAGAGTTTGCGAAGCGCTACCGCAGTGAGTTGGCAAAGAAAAAGGAGCTGCTGGCGGAAGTGAAGCGGCTGGAAGACGAGCACGGCACGGTAACGCTGCTGTATGGCCGCAACGATGAGAAGCAGAATCAGGCCGTGCTGATCGCGGCGGCGCTGAAAGAGGGCAAGTGAAGCGCGCAGCGGCGTTGCGTATTGTCGCGGAGGAAGTGTGCACCTGCCGGAAATGCCCGCGGCTGGTGAAGTACCGTGAGAAAGTGGCGCGCGAGAAGCGGCGAGCGTACCGCGAGTGGGATTATTGGGGACGCGGCGTGCCGGGGTTCGGCGATCCCAACGCGCAATTATTTATCCTGGGACTGGCACCGGCGGCGCATGGAGCGAATCGCACGGGACGGGTGTTTACGGGCGACCGCTCTGGCGATTTTTTGTACAAAGCGCTGTACCAGGCGGGATTCGCGAATCAGCCAACTTCGCAGAATCGCGATGACGGATTGCGGCTGCGGAATGTTTACATTGCCGCCGCCGTGCGCTGCGTGCCGCCGGCCAATAAGCCGCTACCACTCGAAATTCTGAATTGCCGCGGCTATCTACGGCGCGAACTGGAGCTTTTGCGGCCAGCGGCGGTGCTGGCGCTGGGGAAAATCGCGTGGGACGCGCATCTGGAAATCCTGAAGCAGGATGGAAAGATCAGTTCGCGCGCGGCATACAAGTTTACGCACGGCGCTGAAGTGGAGATTGCGCTGGGCTTGCCGCGGCTCTTCGGCGTGTACCACCCCAGCCAGCAGAACACGCAGACGGGGCGCGTCACGCAAGCGATGTACGCGGAAGTGCTGGGGAAGATTCAGAGGTTTCTTGCGGGACACGCGAACGAAACCGTCTAGCCGAACTTCCTGACGAACAGCAGTTCATCCATTCTTCTAAATTCAGCAAAAGGTGTCATCCTGAGACGATCCGATAAGGATCGGCGAAGGATCTCGGCATCAAAAGTTTGCGTGGTGTGAGAGTTGAGATCCTTCGGGGCGCAAACGACGCGACCCTCAGGATGACAGTGCGTTGCTTTGCCTGAGCAAGGGAAAAAGCTATATCGCGTGAGAAATTCGGGCGGACCTAAGTATGCAAGATAGAATATGCCGAATGTTCAGGCTTGAGCGCGTTGCGGCCTGGGCGGCGATTGGGCGGCGGCGGGGCGCGGCTGCGGCCAGTATTTTATGGCGAGGCGCCATAGCAGGAGAACCGCCAGGATTGCGGCGTAAGTGAGCGGGCGAAGGACTGCGGATTTCACCAGCCAGTAGTAGTGAATCACACCACAGATGGCACTGATGTAGATGAGGCGATGCAGTTGCTGCCAGCGGCGGCCACCGAGGCGGCGAATCCAGCCTGTGGTGGAAGTGATCGCAAGAGGAATCAGCAGCACGAACGCGGTGAAGCCGACGGTGATATAACGGCGTTTCGCGACATCCTTCCACATTTCCGCGAGATCGAAAAATTTGTCCAGCCAGATGTAGGTGGTGAAGTGCAGGCAGGCGTAGAAAAAGGCAAACAGGCCGAGCATGCGGCGGAAGCGGATCAGATCGGGGAGGCGCAGGATTTTACGCAGCGGGGTGATCGCCAGAGTGAACAGGAGGAAGCGCAACGTCCAGTCGCCGGTGGCGTGGGTGATGAACTCGATCGGATTGGCGGAGAGATCGTTATGCAAAGCGCGCCAACCCAATGAGGCGAGCGGCATCAAGCACAGAAGAAAGACAAAAACCTTAGTCCATTTGCTGGTGAGGAGTGCGCGCATGGGCAGGATGGGGACTCAGTAGTTTTTGCGCAGGTCCATGCCGTTATACATCGAGGCCACTTGATCGCCATAGCCATTGAACATGAGGGTTTCGCGCTTGAAGAATTCGCCGAGGCGGCGTTCCTTGGCTTGGCTCCAGCGCGGGTGATCGACCTTGGGATTGACGTTGGCGTAGAAGCCGTACTCATTCGAGGCCATGCGGTTCCAGGTAGCGGGCGGCTGTTTTTCGGTGAAGCGGATTTTCACCAGGGATTTGGCGCTCTTGAAACCGTATTTCCAAGGCAGCACCATGCGCACGGGCGCGCCATCCTGATTGGGGAGCGATTCGGCGTACATGCCGACGCACAAGAGAGCGAGCGGATTCATGGCTTCATCGAGGCGCAAACCTTCGATATAGGGGAAATCGATACCTGCATATTTGCCCCAGGGCATTTGCCGGGGATCGTAATAGCTTTCAAAGGCGACGTATTGGGCTTTCGGCGTGGGCTCAACGGCCTTAGCCAGCGCGCTGAAGGAGAAGCCGATCCACGGGACTACGATGGACCAGGCCTCCACGCAGCGATGGCGGTAGATGCGCTCCTCCAGCGGAGCTAGCTTGATGATTTCGTCAAGGGTGAACTTGCGCGGCTTTTTCACTTCGCCTTCGACGGAAACGGTCCAGGGCGAGGTCTGGAATTTCTGGGAGTTTTTGGAGGGGTCGGATTTGTCCACGCCGAATTCGTAGAAATTGTTGTAGTGGGTCACGTCGTTGTAGGTGTTCTGCTTTTCCGTGGTACTGAAGGGACTCTTGAGCAGGCCGTCGAATTTGGTGGCGGCGAAGGTTTGCGTGCGCGGAGAGGCCAGATCCCAGAGGCGTGCGGCGGCCAGCGCGGAGATCCCGGCGATGCCCATGCCGCGGAGAAATCTGCGGCGGTCGAGATAGAGAGATTTGGGGGTGACATCGGCGTAGGTCAACTCGGGCGCCTTGCGGATCAGCATGATGGTGCGTTTCCTCCAAGCGGGTGATTCCGGCCCACAGCGGCAGTGAACATGATACGCCACGCCCTTCCCGTTGGATGCAGGAAGGTCGCATTCCAATAAGTGCGGCAGGCGGGAGCGCCGGTTACGCAAGATTCCCTTCGTGAGAGGCGAAAAGGTCGAAATGGTTACGGGCAAATTGCGCTTGGCAAGACGGGGTGGGACTGCCAGAGTTTGCGGGCACCTGTGCAAGTTGGGGCGGCCAGGTAGAAAAGGCGGGCCGTGCGGTATCAAGATACATCTCCTTATAAATCATAACGTTAGGAAGAAGGATCGCTTGCGGGACATGGCCCAACGACTGCAACTGCGACTGTGCCCGCCGCAGGAGGGGGAGTTTGCCATGAAAGAACGAGTGAGGAACTGGGTGGTATTGGGTGCCGTGGCCGGGGGGCTGTGGATGCCCGGAACTGTTGTTGCGCAAGAGCCGCACGAAGCAGTGGCTACCGAAGCGGGGGAGACGGCGAACGCTCCCGAGGGACGCGTGGCCGATGGGGAGCGGCATGGATTGCCGCTGGAGGTGTACGGCGTGGCGCCGGGGACGCGATTCCTGGTGAAGCTGGAGGAGGAGATGACGACGCGGGCGGCGCGGCAGAACCAGACGTTCCGCGTGCGCACGCTGGAGCCGCTGGAGGCGGGGCAGGGCATCTACTTGCCGGCCGGGGTGGTCATCACAGGGCACATCAGCCGCGTGGAGCCGGCGGGACTCACGGGGCGGGCGAAGATCTGGCTAACGTTTGACGATATCCACACGAAATTTGGGAGGCTGCCGATCGTGGCGGACGTGGTGGCTGTGCCGGGCGATCACAGCATCAAGCCGGGAGCGACGCAGGAGGGCGTGATCGAGGGGCGCGGCGGCTCGCAGAAGGACGCAGGACAGGCGGCGGCGACTGGCGCAGCCGTCGGCGCGATGAAGGGCGTGAAGGACAAGAACGCGAAAGAGGGAGCGCAGGCTGCGGCGCTGTGCGCTCTGGAGGCTTACCTGGCAGAAGCGGGGCGCGGACAGGAGCTGGATCTGCCAAAGGGGGCGAAGCTGGAGTTGGAGTTGGGAAGGGCGTTGTATTTGGTCAAGGAGTGAAAGCGTTTAAGCGTTTAAGAGTGGAAGAGTGGAAGAGTGGAAGAGACGGAGATCGTTGGGCGCGATGAATGAGGATGACCCTCCCCCGTTTTTTGTAAGTGTTGATTCTACAGGGGATGAGGTTGTTTGTTTTCATACAGATTTGAAAGTGTTGATTCTAATAGGGGTTGGAGGAGGCGGCTTAAGCAGCCGATTTTGGAGAAATTGGGCTCCCGGACTGGGGCGGTGCAAGGATGTTGCCCTTGGCAAGGGGAGGCGATTAGGTCAACTCTAAACCCACCCGCCAGAAGACGGCGGACGCAGAAGGCGGGCACCCTTTGAAAAATCAAACGTCAAAGAGTGCGGCACGAATTTTCGTCTAAACAGACAGCGTGTTTGCCACCTGACATAACTGCAGGACCTATCTTCTTGCGACTTGTTGATATTTGACTTTTTGCAAACCTGTGCTTTTGGGATTCTGAAACCAAAAATCCCAAGCATTATCGACGCCTATACCACGCAACCGCACTCGCACTCTTATATTCTCGGGACATAGTCTTTGCTTTGGATGCCTCCAATCCCTGTATGCGTAAGTCTCGTTTGACATTCCGAAACAATCGGGCTCGTCTTGGTATTTAAATGCAATATCCAACTCCCTCTCTTGCCCGATCCCAAAATCTACCATTGCCAAAGTCTGAGCTGGAGTCTGACCTTGGGGTAGGTGGGGAGGCTGTGGAGTATCCCCCCATCTTCCAAGTAAACTGCAGAGTGGATGACCCGAGTCATCAAAAAACTCTAGTTCTGCAAGAATGTTCTTTGCGGTAGAACTTTCCGTGGAGAGTTCGGGGTCGTTCTTGAATTTGACATGTAGACAGGAAAGCTGAGCGACAGTTCTAACAACTGGTCCTATCTGCTCTATGAGCGGTCGATCATCCACATAGAATCCGTGCCGGACAACCTCTAAGCATGGAATGTTTCGCCCTGGAATTGTTGGACAGTGAATTGAGTGTATTCATGCAGCAGCTCCAAGCGCAAGGAGCTGCTGGCGCGCCTGGACTGGCGTGAGGTAGCCCAAGCGCTGGACGATCCAGCGC
>Ga0181524_10003047_pt1 | contig 16714 bp, 21 predicted proteins | sample PEATcosm2014_Bin_34_FD_119761 | JGI IMG/M metagenome (GOLD analysis project Ga0181524, IMG submission 119761) | Peatland microbial communities from MTU Mesocosm Facility, Houghton, MI, USA - PEATcosm2014_Bin05_60_metaG | ecosystem: Environmental > Terrestrial > Soil > Wetlands > Peat | place...
GCCAGCCCCATCGAGAAGTTCGCCTTGTCCAATTCGAGCCTCCGAAGCTTGGCCAACCCGGTCCTGGTCACGATTCCCGCTCTTGGCATCGCTTCGGTCACGCAGTTCGCGGCGGTTTGGGTAAACCGTCCGATTAAGCCCCAAGGTTCTCGGTGAACGTGGCACTCGAAATCGGGCAGGGATTGTCTGCCGCCTTTGAGCTGGGCTTGGGTCAAGACAGGCCGGTCTGATGCGGTCCAGAGGTTTCTCGCCAAGGCCCAAATGTCAATGTTTAGCACCTCGGCATTGCTGCACATCCGGCAGGTCTGATGTGCGCCGCAAGCGAAAGCGAGAGGGTTTCCCAGGATGCCGGATCTCTGGCCGTCGGGTCTGGGCGGCCTCTTGCAGGTGTGCTCCGGGACGGCGAGTCTCCGGCAAAGTGAGAAGCTGCTGCACGGCCTCCCGTTGGAATGCCCTGCCACTGGTCTTCCGTCCTAGGCCGCTCGGTTCTCCTCTTCTCCATCCCTGCGGAGGTCTGGGCCAACGCGTCTGGTTAAGTACAACTTATCGCAACGCATCGGGTGGGGGTGGCCGCCTGGTTTACGTGGTGCCCTCAGACCGAGCAGCCGTTGCCGGCTTCAGGCGACGCGCGTGCGAGCCTGGGGCGAGAGGGAATCACCGTCGGGTAAGGGAGCAGCCTTGCGGCTGCTCCCTCCCCTCAGAACCGGACTGGAGAGTTTCCCCTCATCCGGCTCAAGCCACCGGTAAGCCCCCCGTCAAGGGAGCCGGCAATTACGACGATGTGTTGCCTTGACGATACGCGCTTGCAGCCGCCGTACCCGCCGTTCGCAGGCCGGCCAGTCAATCTGGTCCCAGCTTGGAGCGTGAGCCGAGGAGGCACACGCGGTTTGACCCGCGTTCATTTGCGTTTTCCTCATGCGGTGGTTCGGCAAACTTTCTCGTCAGCGATGACCCGCTGGAAGTCAGCCCGCCTTAGCGGAGGACCTGGCCGGTCCTTATCCACCCGATTACAGGGCGGCCTTGGCTTTTTCCAGCATCCTTTGCCCGCTGCCCTGTCAGCGCCCCTTGCGGTGCGCCTTCCTCGCCAGGAGGAGAGCAACGGGTTTACCGTGTTTCGTGATGAAGATACTGATGGTTTAGCCCCCGCCAGGACACCGGCAGCCTCTTTGTCCGTGGGTTCACGTCTCACGAGATACCTCCGGCTGCGTTGCCATTTTGGCTCAAGCCCGGGAGCGTCCGTGGGCTTGTCGGCATTAACGATGCGGAACGCGGTTACTTTTACGTTGGGCCTGCCATCCTGCCCATGCCCCGGCGGCCTGACGCTCGCCGCCACTGATGTCCCCTCGCGGTTACATCCGAGCCGTTGCCGGCTGGGCATGTTGTCACGGCAGCTATCCGACCAGGCCGTTACCAGCCTCGCCGGTGCCGTTAGGCGTCTGCGGACGGAACCGCAGGTTCGGCCTATGTTACCATATCGAACCATCTTCATCACAACCTCACGTCGCACTGAGACTTTTACCTGAGAGTCCAGCCGCCATCCGCTGTTTTTCATCCTCTGCAAGCCCTTATCGGACAGTTGGTTGTAGGGTTTCAACCAGCGCCCTTTAGAGTTCAGCACCGCATTCAGTTTCGTTTGGCGCGGTTTTCGGCACATCTGAATGAGGAAGTGGGAAGCCAATCCCGGTTCTCGAGACGATTATCGGAGAGGTAGAGGAGAACAGGGCTGCCCGTTGAAATGACGGTTCCGCACGAACCTCAGAACGGGCTGAATAAACACCCTCTGGCGGGTAAGTGCGGAGGCTTCGGATATTCCGCCATCGCACCGAACAAAAAGGCAGCCCGTCAGGAGAATCGAGACCCGATTGGATTCCGCTTTCGCGGGAGGTCTGTGAGGGCTAGTCGTCTTGCATGAAACGAGACAAACGCCGAAAAAGAAAGGCGCTAATCTCAGGACGCCTCTGCGTTGCGCCCTTTAAAGGGCCCGCTGTGCGGCAGGACCGACTCACGGCCAGTTGGGATGAAGTGCGCTTCCCCTCTCCGCCCGTCACTCGGGCACAAACTGCCGGCGATCCCAGAGGGGAGCCTCCTGCGCTTGGGACTCGAACCGCCCTGAAATCGAAGCTCCGAACGCCGCCCTCCCCGCTATGAAGAAAACCCGGCCCAGACTTCGGAGCTCGCTGCGGCGTCCTCTGCCGAGCGCGACGATCGAAGCCCTGCTGCGTGTGGCCAAAGGGGAATGGCACGGAATCATTCTGATAGGGTGGCGGACTGGCCAGCGGCTCAGCGACATCGTTCGGCTACGCTGGAGTTCCATCGACCTGCACCGGAACTCTATCCACCTCCACGTTGCGAAGCCGAACTCCAGAGCAGAGGTGCCGATGGCGCCCTCGCTCCGAGGTTACTTAACAAAGTTACCCAGACCGCTGGATCCCGACGATTCCTTGTTTCCAGGGGCGGCCAAGCAGTCGCTCCCATCGCTGAAGCGCGAGTTCCTGGGGTTGGCAACCGACGCCGGCGTGGACATCGAGAGCTTCGATGCCTTGCGGCTCAGCTTCTTGCTGGACCCCGTGGCGCACCTGGATCTGGCACTGGTCGCGCCATTGCTGGGCCAGGAAAGCGATACCATCTCCCACCGTTACGACACGCCCGATTTGCAGAAGCTCAAGAGGATATTTCGCAGCCTGCGAAAACCGAAGCGACGCTGATACCTTGAGCGTGCGAGAGCGACAGCAGGCGATCCAGGGCGATGAACTCGCCCATCGCCGCCGGGCTGTTGCTGGACGCCGTCAGGTCCTTGGCCGCATTCAGTAGCGAGCCCCGGTGGTCTCCAAACCTTTCAGGCTACCGTCCTCGGCAACGGCGTGGGGCGGGGATTAAACCTGGTTGCCTCCCCGTGCCCTTGCTTGGCTAGCGCTAGCCAAAGATGCGGTCCAGCCGCCAAATCCCCGGCCACGGCCCCCTTTCACGTCCTTGTTTTTTGCGATGCCCCCATTGAACAGCAACCGCTCATGGGCCACCATCGGGCCGGTGACCTCAGCGATTACAGCCTCGGATCAGGTTGGATCGCGCCAGCGCCCTCAGCATCCCCTTCAACTGCTCCGGTAGCAGCCGCTGGCCCTCCGCCTCCAGGTGCTCGAAATTCGGATACCGGACGATGGGCGCTTCCAGCCTGGACGCGCCGTCAGACGCCTGGCCAACTGCCTCCCGCAACGCGCCGACAAAAGCGGCCAGCTCTGCGCTCTGCTCACCCACCTCTTTGGTCAAATGCTTCAGACTGCGCGTGTCCCAGAACTCGCCTTCGTCGCTCACCTCGCCCAGAAAACCGAGCTTCTCGGCCTCGTCCAAGAGCGCAACCACACTCAAGTGGCATCGCAGGAAACTGGGCAGCCCACCGCAGGCCGGGTCGCTTGCGTAATGCGTCTTGCAGAACGAGGCCCATGACCAGCCTTTCAGCTCGGGCTGGAACCTCCCGTAGTTGAGGTGGTAAGCCACACTGGGATACTGGCAAAGTCCGTAGCTGGCCGTTTCGCAACCGTCTCCAGGTTCTGTTTCAAAGGCGATCACGTGCAGAGGCCGCACATACGCATGATGGACGATCCCATGGCGTTTCTGCGACTCTGCGGCCGGAATCTCGACGTAGGCTCGTGCGTCCATCAGAAGGCCGCGATGCGGATGGTCCTCCGCCAGGCGTTCAAAATCACACTGGCGGTGGCCCCGCAACTCGATAATTTCGCCGACGTGGTCAAAAGGCAGATCGAGCGCTGCCTGACGAAGCTGCCGCACGAGATTGCGAGAGTGCGCTTCGTTTCCTGTGGTCGCCAGTTCGTAATGTATAGTCAGTCCCATATATTGATGATTTTGCGCTTCCTGCCCGACACGAATAGCCGACGGGATCGGCTTGTTCGGCCAAACCGGGCCGGCCATTCGCCGACAATTGCTTCGGGCGGTATACGCTCATTCCTGGTTTTTCGTTCGACGGAGATCGGCCACGTGGCTGGTCGCGCCGACCATGGCCAAGGGCGAACCGACCCCCGTTCCGAAGTCGTCTGGCCCTGCACGTCGTCCTGCCCAATTGCCATTCACTACACCATTGTATAACGTCAGAGCCCGCGATCGCGGAGAAAACCAACATTTTGCATAAGACGGCCAAACTCGTGAACGGGAGCAAGCCTGCGGTGGAGACCAAAAGATAGGGTTTAGGGGCGTAGGGCCTGGTGCGGCTAATGAAGCAGGCCCCCGACGGCCGTTCTTTTGGGTTTCATTATAGAACTCCCGGCTGCTCGACGGCCCTCAGCCTTCTCCACGACGACCAATCGGGACGCGCTGCTGGCTCATCCGAAATCCTGGCTTGCCGAGAGATTTGTCACTGCCTCGCCGCGGAAAAGACTCAGGTCGGCGAGACCAGCGCAGGCGAAGCTACAGCCAACCCCTTAGCCAGGCGCCAAGGGCCAGCGGGACCCCCGCGGCGCCCTTGTTCAGCCGCGCCGAGCGGCCTTGATGGCGGTTCGGAACTCCTCGGGCATCTTCCCCACGGCATCCAGAGCCCTGCAATATCCTTCCGGGGGCATACGTCGCCCAAGAAAACTTTGTACATACCTGTTCAACATGGTTTTTTCGTTCAAGCCGCCGTGAAAATCAGCCGATACGCAGAGTGAGCAGCTTATCGGGCCTAGGAACCCGAATAACACATGTGGTTTTATGAAACCGCCCAGCCGCCGGTTTTTTTTCGGTTTCTCCCGGCGGCTCCTCTGCTGAGCGTGGTGGCGTGCGCCAGGGGCACTGAAAACCGCTGTCCGATTCGCCAGCGAACCGGCAGCCTGCGAGACGAAATGAGCTTCAAATTGACAGATTCGGCGGGAACGGAATCTCCCCACACGAGGGTGGAGATTGCGCCCAGGGGCGGCGCACGTGCGGTTTTGCCCAAACGGCTCAATGCCGACGAACGAAAGGCCCTCAAGCGATGCGAGCGGATTGTCCTCAAAGGCGCCGCCGAGTTTGTCCGCGTTGGGCTGGCTCTTCGGGAAATACGCGATTGCAAGCTCTACCGCGAGACGCATTCCAGTTTCGAGGCGTATTGCCTGGAGCGATTCGACTTCAAGCGGGCCCACGGCTACAGGCTTCTGGAGGAGGCTACCGCCGTGATCGAGTTGCAGGAACTGTCTCCAAATGGAGACATTCCGCTGCCGGAAAACGAAGGCCAGGCGCGCGAATTGGCGGCAATATTGGAGGAGAGGCGCGTCGAGGTGATGCGGTTGGCTGCCGAGAAGGCCGGCGGAAAGTCCTTAAGCGCGAAGCTGATCCGCGAGGCGGCTATCGAACTGGGTGCCGCAAGGTCCGCGAACAACAAGCTGATTCCTGAGGGCGGCGAAGATTGCGTGGCCACACCCGATTGGTTGGCAAAGGCGATTGTCGCACATTTCATGCCGTGCGGAAGGATCCTGGAGCCGTGTCGCGGCGGGGGGGCGTTTCTGCGCGCCTTTCCGAAGAATTGCGACTGCGGATGGTTCGAGATCCAGAAGGGCCGGGATTTCCTGGAGGCCAAAGGCCATTGGGACTGGATCGTGACAAATCCCCCCTACTCGCAATTCCGCCAATTCTTGGTCAAGTCCATGGAAGTTGCCGACAACGTGGTGTTCCTGTCCCTGGCAAACGCCTGGTTCGTCCGGGCGCGGCAGGAGGACATCCGGCAGGCTAGGTTCGGGTTGGTCGAGATGTTCGACGTGCCGGTCCCAAGAGCCCCTTGGCCCCAGTTCGGCATGACCTTGGTGGCAGCCTGGTTGCGACGGGGCTGGGAAGGCGGGATTAGCTACACGAGGTTCAAGCCTGACGGAACAAGAGGTGAGGACCTCAATGGGCTGTAGGAGCAATGCTGACCAAATGACGGACCTGACGTCACGAGAGGCTGCGGGCGTTGATTGCTGGCTATAAGTTTTTACGTCAGAACGGCGTAAAGCCAAGGCAGGCCGCATTGAACCCAGCCTCGATCGAACAAACGGCCCCTTTTCCCATGTGGCCTGGAGCTAGCTTTTGGCCCTGGCTCGCATAGTATGCTACGCCTTCTTGGCGGCGGCAGAGGCTCGTTGATGGATCTGGTCCGGGGTATACTTTCGGCGCATGGTGACCCAAGCCTTTTTCGCAGGTGTTAGGCTTTCCGTCCCGCCGTTTTCCTTCTCAATGCACTCAACTTGTCCTGGCGGCAAGAACTGATCCAAAAAGGCAGCTTCCGGCTGGCTCAGGTGCTTGGCCCAGGCCTTGCCAGTGTCGGGCCATGCAATGAACCCTTGTTCGGCATACGTTGAAACGCCAAAAGCCAGGAGCTTGTACGTCCAACGTGCCCAGGCAGCAGCATCATAAGCCCGAACAAAAGCGGCCTGAGCGGGATAGCGCTCCGCGAGGGCCTCGGCGACCATGTTCACCGCATTTCCCTTGGGGTTGAACGGTTCACAGAATACCTCCACCGGCTTCAGCGGGATTATGACCTTCACGACTTCGTCCAGGACCGAAAGCGGATGGAATGGCATGAACGGCGCGATAGCAACATAAACCGGGATGCCGCGTTCGGACGCCTCTCTGAGCATGGTCAAACGCTTCGAGGGAGGCGGGGCTTTGGGCTCAAGAACTGCCGCCAATTCATCATCTAGATGAGGCAGAGAAGTTCCGAGCCTGACTAGGCCCGAGTACTTTGTGAGGAGGTCAAAATCCAGCCTCACCAAGTCCGAGCGCGTCTGGATGCGGACTTTGTGGCCAGCCTCAAACAAGGCTTCGAGCACCTGGCGGGTATTTCTTTCCGTTGCCTCGATGGGCTGGTACGGGTCGCAGAGAAATGACACTAATATTCGGCCCTCCCCCCAGAGCGTCGCTTTTTTCCGGGCGGCGGTCGGAGTGAAGGTGCGGAGCTCTCGTTTGACGGCATCCACTAATCCAGGTCTCGGCTGGAAGACGGTGCCCCAGTCGGCTTGACATCTTCCTTCCCAAAACGGCTGTGCGCGTACCCCAGGTTGTGCCGGGGCGTAACAGAACCGGCAGCCATGCTCGCAACCTTGGTAGACATTGACCGTAAAGTCGCCCAAGCGCTTCTTATACAATTTCGAATTACCAATTGCTGTCATAATGTGTGTTTTTCACGATCGGACCAATCGAATTAGGAGGGTTTAGCAGGAGTGGGTTTCGCCGCTTCGCCCTGCAGCTCGGCACCCGTGGCAGAGCGTAGGGGTTGCAGAGACGGCCGGCGAGTTTCGGCGATAAGGCCGACTCCGCAGTTGCCCCACCTGGCGTCGCAGGGGAGCCGGAGCTTGGATCCACCGACACTTGTTAGGTCGAGCTTTCTCATGCTCATTTCGAGTTTCCCCATTATTCATCGGCCACCAGGTGGAATTCTAAAGCGCGAAACCGCACCCGCGACGTGAATGGAAGAATCCGTTTTCGCCATTTTCGTGAGTTAGGCGGTTTTACGGATTGTCAGTCTGAGTTTCGACAACGCCCCTCGAAGAACCCGCGGAGCCTCCGCAGGATTGGGACCCGCGGACCGACGAACGGGAGCTCCGGAGGTTCTTGAGGGAAACGCGACCGCTGTAATGCCTCCGCTCGTATAAGCGCCCGCGCAAACCGATCTCGGTCTAGGAAGACATGCCGTGATACCGGCCGCCTGGGGTTGCCCAAATCCCAGTGTAATCTGCTGAGGGCAGCGAGCCTCGACGGCCCGTGGACTCCCCTGGCAACCGTCATGGCCGATGGGGCGGGCTACGGCACGTTCGTGGATACCAAGGCACCTCCGCGCTGCGCTTATTGCCAAACCGTTTCCCGTTGACCACAGCGGCGGCGCCATCGAGCAGTTGAGCATCATCGGCACTGCACGGGGGACAGGGAGCCGCTAATTCCCTCGAGCGCCAAAGCGGCAGCGATTTCGCCACCGGACCGAGTACACCTCCATTACCAAGAAATCGCCGGCTGGGACAAAGGCTGCTGGGTGCGACGGTCCAGCGGGAGGCTAAAGTCGGGTCTGGCGCAGCTCGGGAGCTTCGCCTGGTTGGCCTTGACCTCCCGCAGGATCTCGTCGGCGTTGATCACAAGATGGAGGCGCCGGCAGGATTTATAGCTGCACGCCATGGCCGGTCAGGGGTGGCCGGCACTCATGGTTGCTTAGCTGTTACAACACAGCGCCGTACGGTTAGTGCTTGAAGCCGCCGGCATTGATGGCGAGCTGCGCCCGCTTGCGCAGAGCGGTGTCCCTGCTCTTGGCGGGCTTACGGAGCCGCGCCATGGGGATCTTGTCGCTCTGTCTGACATGCAACTCCGCGTGGAGCTCAGCCTTCTTCAGATTGCAGATAAGTTTGCTCATGCCCTCCTAACTTACCGGGTCGCCTTGGCATCGGGTGGCTGGCCCATGAGGCGGTTATAGGTATCGGAGGCTACGTTCCAGTCATCGACGCTCCAAATCTTGCGCCCACCCGCTTTCTTGCTGCGATTCCCGGCATCCAGCGCCGCGGCCATCGCGATTTCGTGGTTCATCTTTATGCGCCCGCGCTGTGGACCTCTGCCTTTTTCATTCTGCATAGTGTCAGTGTTTGTGGGGGAACGTGACGGCCGTGGTGATCGCGAAGGCGGACAGCCAGTAGCACACGTCGGCGATCTTGCGATCCAGGGCCCACCGGAGGGCGTTGAAGGCGTACAGGGTGCCCGACCTGACCAGCTCGAGCGTGCCAACAAAAACGCGGACCTTGGCAGAAGCTCCGCGGAGCCGCAGTTTGGCCCGAAACCCAAACAGCCCCGGGATCTCCCCCCGCTTCGGCGGAACAGGCGGCGGACTTGGCCGTAAGCCAGCAGGTCCGGCACGAAAACAGGGCAACGAGCGGTCCAGTCGGTATTGAGGCTCTGCACATGCAGCAACAAGGGTAGCTTGGCGGGGATGCTCGGAGGACGGTCAGTTTTCATCTTTTTGCTTTTTGTGTTTGGCGCGAATGTGGCGGAACGGCCCCCACTCGGGTGCCGGGGGTGTTGACCAAAAACCGTTTAATTGGAAGGGAAGGCCTTTAACCCTGGGTCACGAAATAGGTGGCCAGGGGCTTCCAGTCGGTGGGGTGGGCGAGGATGATCCTCAGAACCGCACAGAGGGTTCTAAGATTCAGTTCGGGGATGCGGGGAGCTAACTCTCGGATGAAGTCCATGGCGGCCCTTCGCTGGCCGGGAGTTGGTTGGAAACGCAGGCGCGGGATCTCCAGGCGGAGTAGAATTGTCTCCATCCGCTCGAGGATTTCGCTTGGGGTCATCTTCAGGTTCACGAGCAGGCTCCGGGTGCGGACGGGGCAGTCGGTCTCATGGGTGGCGAAGGTAGAAATGAGAATCATCTGACCGTGGAATTCGAAGGTCTTCGGGAACGAGTCGGCGGCCTTGGCGGCGGTGAGCCATCTCCGCCAGCCTGAACAGATCGCGGCGCAAGCAAACCGTTTCTTCTCGTGGAGCGCCTGCCCAGGCAATCCTCCAGTGCATATGCGCCACGGAAGAGGGCCGCCTGCAATGGAACTTCGGCTCAGAAGCTCGGGTCTCGGAAACTATCCCGCACGCCCAGGCACAACCGCTCCTCACGGCACTTTCGGGGCATCCACCAAGTTCACGCCGCGGGTCTGGAGCAGAGCGGAGGCGAAGGCGCGGACCTCCGGCGTGGGCGACGCCTCCGGCAGGAGCCCGGCCAAAGGCCCCTCCGGCGGCTCGGGCGGGGGCACGGTGGCAGTCCCCAGGCCCGAGAAGCGGCCGCTCCGGTCCCGGCGGACGGGCACGATGCAGGGTGTCCACGCGCCTCCGCTGGCCGGAGGGTCTCAAACGAAAGGCCAACTGGGATGTGTCCGTGGGTATCGGAACGCCACGCCCGGTGGCGCCACTGGAGACCCGGAGCAATCGCCAGGCATTCGCGGCGTGGATGCTGCAACCGAAAGTCGAGGCAGCGCGCGCCGAGGCGCGGCATTATTTGATGAAGGAGACGCCAGATGGCGTCTATGTGGCCGAAAAGGTTCTGGCCGGTGATTACATGCCGATCGCAGCCGTGCTCGAAGTGCCAGACAGGACGAAACCGGCGCAACAGAGGTTAAAGGCATACGCCCAGATTCCCGTCACGGTCCCCGCCGATCCGCCGTCGGGCACGCTCGCCCTGCCCGAAATCGAGCTGAAGCCGATGCCGTAGTGCTGGCCTATCGATCACAAGGTCCGCGAGGCAGATCCCACAACAGCCAATCGTCGTTTTGAACGAACCGTTTGGAGCGGCCATCCCACTTCCTAGTATCGTGACAATGTAATTACGTTACATAGTGTCGCGACAGTTTCCGGTCCGCGTCTTGTCGTGTGAACCGCCACTGAATGCGGCACTGAGCTTCGTTGCGTCGCAGCTCCCAGGCGAGCACTTCCGAGCGCAAGCGGACTTCCTCGCCAATACGGCGCCCCGTGCATTGGCGATCCAGAATTCCGATTTCGATTTCGGCCATGTTCAACCAACTGGCGTGCTTGGGTGTGTAGTGGAACTGCACTCGCGCCAAAAACGCACTCGCCTCTTCTAACCCCATCACTTCCTCGAAGGAGGCGCGGAAATGCGTGTTCAGGTTGTCCAGGACCAGATGGATCTTGCGGGCTCCGGCATAAACCCCGCATGCCAAGTGTTGCACAAATGCCACAAAATCGCGCTTGGTTCGTCGTTGGGTCACTGCCACCTCGCGATGACCGGCTTGAGGCTCCACCGCCACGAAGAGGTTTCGTGTCCCGGCTCGCCGATATTCGTAATCTTCTTTGGCGATTTGCCCCGGAGCCGCCGGCAACGGCCGACGGGTCTGCTGCAATAACTGCTTGCTCTTTTCATCCAGGCAAGCCACCGGCTCGGCAGCATCGTAAGGTTTGGCGTAGAGGCCCAGCAAATCATACATCCGCTCCCGGTACTCGGCGGTGATCCGTCCGACGCACCACATTAGCTTACGCCAAGGTTTACAGACGTTTTTTTTAGAATCTGACGGATACTCTCCCGGTTGACCCCCTCCAACTTGGGCCGGTGTCGTGCCGCAATGGTCAACGACCGGATCGTCCATCGCACCGCTCCCTCGGGAGGCTCGCTGCACGCCAGGGCTACGACCTCGGCCTGCTGATCGGTGCTGTACTTGGCGGGTTGGCCAGGGCGGGCGGCGTCATACAAGGCATAATCCAGGCCCTTCTCACGGTAGGCCGACTGCGTGCGCCAAATCACCATTCGGCTGACGCCCAAGACCTGTTGGATTTGGACCGTCGGCACGTGCGCTTCCGAGGCCAACAAAAGATGGGCTCGGTTCACTTCTCTCGCCGAGTGGAGTCCTTTACTCCGGAACTCCTGTAAGAATCGCCGATCCTCGGCGCTCAATTGAATCTGGTCGGATTTCATCCCACCAGACTAATGTAACGTTATTACATTGTCAACATACTAGGGATTTTGGCCGAAAGCCGCTCCAGAAATGGGAGCAACGGGTTCTCCAGCCGTCGGGATGCCTCCAGGGAATCCAGACGGCTGTGCGTCCAGTGAAAGCGCTTCTGGTAATAGCGGAATCCAAACCCGTCGTTATCGGACATGTCCGATAACGACGGTTATGGGAACACCGAGATTATGGGACATCGATTTCAGCGTTGGGGGTGTTTTGGAGCAAACCGGCCGTTGAATGGCCGATCGTGTTCCCATAATCAAAGGGCCTCCAAGAATGCCAGAACGTTAGAAGTGGCCTTCTTCGAGGCGCGCCGAATCGGACTCGGAGCACGCAGATTAGCCAGGGTCTCTTTCTTCATTTCGAGGTCGGCTTCCAGATAGCCGTGAGTCGTGCTGAGTTGCTCGTGGCCCAGCCATAGGGCGATGATCTCGACGGCCACGCCTGCTTGCAGCAAGTGCATCGCGCAGGTGTGACGCCAACTGTGGAGCGTGATGTGACGGTTACGCAATGATGGACAGCCCACGCTCGCCTTTTCGAGGCTCAGTGCTAACCGACGCGCCGCCTCGCGCCGCGAAAGGGGTCTGCCTTCGCGGTTTCCGAAAATCGGTTGGGAAGGCGCGATCTGACAGTCCCGGCACCATTGCTGGAGTTCGCGCCAGGTTTGGGTCCAGAGAGGAACTTCCCTTTGTTTGCGACCTTTGCCGCGTAATTGTACCACCCGGTGGGAAAGGTCGGTGGGAGTGATCTGAAGAGCTTCCGAGATCCGCGCTCCGGTATTGTAGAGAAAGGAGAATAACAAATGGTCGCGCCGTCCGGTCCAGGTCGAGGGGTCTGGAGCGGCAAGCACGGCTTCGACCTCCTGGCGACTGAGAAATCCCAGCAGCGGTTTATCGGTGCGCTTCCAGGGAATAGCCAGGACTCGCTGAGCCTGATCCATGAAGTACGGTGCGAGTTCAGGGAGGGAAAAACGGATGAAGGTGCGAATGGCGGCCAATCGAGCATTACGCGTGCGGGTGGTATTGTGGCGGTCCTTTTGCAGATGTTCCAGAAACGCCAAGATCGTCTTGGGGCAAAAGGCTTCGAAAGTGATCTGATCAATGGATAGGCTTCGTTCTTTGGCGATGAAGTGCAGGAGCAGTTTGAGCGTATCGCGATAGGCCGTGATGGTGTGCAGGCTGACCTGTTTGGTGGTGCGCAGGTGCGCGAAGAACTGCCGCAGAAGCATCGGGAGCGGATCGTTGGGCATAGGCCGTCAACCTGAGTGGATTTGATCACGATAGTGCTCGAAGCGAGTGGCCGCGTGCTGAAGCGCGGAGGGCTCGGGCTGCACATACCAATAGGTGTCGTGAAAGTAGTGGTGTCCCAGGTAGCGGGAGAGTAGGACGAGACGGTGGTCCAGCGGAGCCGATTGGCGGCTCCAGCGCGCAATCCACTGGGTGGCAAACCGGTGCCGCAGATCATAGAGACGGAGATTGGGACGCGAGCCGTTGCTGAGCATCCCGCGCACCAAGCGACGAAAAGTGCCGTCGGCAGCCCACATCTGCAAGGGCCGTCCGAACGGGCCGACAAAGAAGTGGCGGGCCAAGGGGTAATGCGAGCGGCGAAGGCTTTGGTAGCGCTGGAGAGCCTGCACGGCCGAAGGGTGCAGCGGCAACGTGCGCTGCGGACCGCGTTTGACGGCCGGGACGCTCAGGGTGCCAGTGGCGGCGTCGAAATCCTCGTCACGCAGCCGGACCGCCTCCGAAGGGCGCATCCCGGTGCAGACCAGAAGTCCGATCAATGTGCGATAGACGAGGGGGCGCAACGGGTTGCGCCCAGGTTGCAGGTCTTTAGTGCGGCGCAGAATGAGCTGGAGTTGGGCCTCGGTGAAAATGTGCGGCGCACGGCGATGGCTCCGATGGGCCGTCAGGTGAGTGGGCGGTATTTGGGTTCTCCGGTCCAACGTGGCACAGAATCGTGCAAACCCGCGGATGGTGTTCAAACGGTTCACGATCGTCACTGCTTGAACCGGTTTCAGGTTGACCCATTGCAACGCCCGCTTCGTGCTCAGGGGTTGTCCCGGAGCCGTGCGATCCAGGAAACGGGCAAAAGCCAGCAGATCGTAGCCCTGGCTGCAGAGCAGGTAGCCGAAACTCCGGCGGTGGGCCAAGTAGCGCTGTACCAGTTTTGCCATCGAGGAACAAGAGGAGCTTTTCATAGTCACCACGGCCAGGGCCGTGCCAACTGGCGCAACGCCTCGGGTTCCACCTGCGTGTAGAGGTTGGTGGAATCCAGCCGGCGGTGTCCCAGCAAATCGGCAATGGGTTTCATGTCCACACCGCGCTGATGCAATCGGGAGGCGAAGGTATGACGCAAGCGGTGCGTCCCCGACCAGGTCGAAGGAAACCCGCAGTGGCGATATGCCCGAGCGACCATTGCTTTTAAGGCCTCGCGCGACATGGGATAACCCCGCCGAAGCGGATGCCGCAGGAACACGTGATCGAAGGAGGTGTTCATTGGGCGCCCGGTTCTGATGTAATCCCGCAGAGCTTCCAGGATGTGCGTGGGTAGGGGAAGCTCTCGTCCTCGGCCCGTCTTGGTGATCCGGACATGTAACCGGCGTAGCTTCCAGTCAATATCGTGCAATCGCAGTCCGATGACCTCACCCGCACGCAGGCCCAGATCCAGCATGCACAAGATCATGGCGTGGTTGCGCTTGCCTTCCGGGGTGGGGCGTCGAACGAAGACCAGGAGTTTGCGTCGTTGCGACGGCGAGAGGACCTCAGGCCGGCGTGCCGCTCGACAAACGGCCACTTTGGGAATGGCTGCCGCCAGCTCTGGCCCGCAGGCTCCTTGTAGATGGACGAAGTTCAGGAATCGCCGAACGTAGCCCAGCCGGGACTTGCCGGTGCCGGGCTTGACTCCGCGAACGTAGTGGCTGGCGAATCTCCAGATGTCCGCGGGCTTCACCCCTGACCACTTGGCTCGACCGGCGCCGAACTGCCACTCCATGAAAGCCTTGACGCTGGCCTCGCTGATTTCCAAAGTCCCTTGCCCCACACCTTGATGCGTGCGCAGGAATTGCAAGTAGTCGCTGAGCCAAGGCGCCCAAGACCGGGCCACAGGTTCGGAATACCGTCCCCGGAAGCGAAGCCAATGAAAGACGGCGGTTCGATATCTCATCCGGGTCTCGGGACTGCACCCGAATGAGGCTTGGGCCAGCAAGCGCGGAACCATCGGCCGCGTCAGTTCGTCGAGTCCGGGCTGCTTTGGATGCTCCCGCAACCAAGCGGAGATCCGCAGCAAAATGCGCTCGATGTACTCCACGGTCAACGGAGTGTAGTGACGAGCCAGAAGATACTCGGCAAAGTCCCTATGGATGAGCGCAATGTCCTCTGCCGATCCGCTATCAAGCGGCCGGCTTCCGCGACGAGGCTTTCTGCGATGACAGCGTCGATTGGCCATAGCTGCGGGCAGACAGGCACTGCCCAACAGCTAGCCATGATTCCTCATACCACCACAACTCGTCAGGATCAATCAGAAAACCGAAACATCGGAGGGCGCGAGACGGATTTCTTCGGTCAAGCCGCCAACGCCAAGGAGTCGTTGCGTGCGACGTGGTTGTTGAGACGCTCTTTCCAGAAGCCGTCGAGTCGGCGGCTGGCCTGGATACAGCGCAGGGCGAGGACATTCTCCGCGCCCGGTTCGCCCCAGAACATGCCTGACTGTTTACAGCGGGTGCCGATGACAGTTTTGCAGCCCGCTTCGATGACCCCGGAGCCGATGAAGAACCCCCGGCGGCGAAAGGTGCCGTATCGCATGCGGGCGACATTATTGACGAAATAGCCCAATTCCTTTTCCACCGCCTGGGCGTTGGCTTTGCCGGCACATTCTTGGCGAGCTTCGGCGATGAGTTTTTCCACCTGATCCTTGAGCAGCCGGCGAGCCCAGGAGCTCAGGCGGGGTTTATAATCGGGATGGTCTTTGCTGCCCAGCATCGCGACCAAGACTTTGCCGGCATGCTCCAGGGCATGATAAAAGTCCACGATCTGAATGGCGTTGGAGAAACAGAGCCGCCCCATATGGGCCAAGGCTTCGGCTCCGTCAATCAGGAGCACCACCGTCACCGCCAGGGCCAAGCCCCGGCGGATGGCTTCCTGGCGCAAGAGCGGGCCAAACTCCTCCATCGGTCCCAGGGTTGAAACATAGGTGGTCGAGTCGTAATCGCGCACCGGATGGCCTTTTTCATCCACCTTATGCTGAGTGAAGACACAGCCCAGGTTGGCCATGCGGGTTTTGGCGGTACCGTCGGCCTGTTTGCCCGCTCGTCCTTCCAGTCCCTCTTTGCGCATGGGGACTCCGGAGGCGTCGCCGCTCACATACATGATCGGCACGGCCTGGGTGCCGGGCAGCGGTATCAGGGCCTCACGCTCCTGCCACTTCTGGGCGGCGGGTCCCACGCTCTGGACCAAGCGCTGTACCTGCCGGGCGCCGACGTGGATGCCTCCGGTGTCGCGCAAATGCTCCTCGGCTTTCTGGTAACTGGCGGCATCGGCCCCTTCGAAACAGACCAACCGGGCCAACGCGGGGGTGGTGCTGCCCTCCAAGCCCAGCGCCGCATCGGCGGGGTAGCAGCCCTGCTTTTTGCCCGGGTGGTAGTAGTAATCGCGCTCCAACACGAAAGCGCCAAAGATGCAATCGACCGTGATGGTGGCGCGCCCTTTGTAGTGATAGCCGGGGGGTGGTTGGTAGTTGGCATCGATGCGGTCGGCCGCCCGTTGTAAGAGATAGCCCACGACTTGATTGGCCGTCTTGAACACGGCGGTGCGCAAGAGCACCTCCAATTCCTGGACGGCAACCCCGTTGGGCGTGTCGGCTTGAAAACGGGCCATCAATTGCCCGATTTCCTGGTCTTGGGCCAAGAGGAGTTCCGCTGAGGGGTCTTTTTTTTTACGCCCGCCGTTCGCTCGGCCCGGGTCCGCTCCACGACCAGTTGGGCATATTGAGCGACCAAAGCCTGGAATTGCCGATAGTTGGCGGTGTGCTCCGCCACCACCGAGACTTGGTCGGCGGGGACATAGAGGGTGAGAGTTTTGCCGTTTTCGCGGCACTGGAGATTGTAATAAGGGCCATTGGGGCCCTGGCCGATGACGCAAAGTTTGCCGGGTTCCATGGACTGGATCTGGGCGATTTGCTGGAGGAGTTGAGCCGGACTGAGTTCGTTCATGGGCATATTATATACATATATATATACTTATCCACAAAAAAACGCCGCTCTGCGTCATCTTCCCGAAGGCCGTCCCGCGCCC
>Ga0181524_10003049_pt1 | contig 16709 bp, 11 predicted proteins | sample PEATcosm2014_Bin_34_FD_119761 | JGI IMG/M metagenome (GOLD analysis project Ga0181524, IMG submission 119761) | Peatland microbial communities from MTU Mesocosm Facility, Houghton, MI, USA - PEATcosm2014_Bin05_60_metaG | ecosystem: Environmental > Terrestrial > Soil > Wetlands > Peat | place...
CGTCTGCGGCCGGAGTTCTATGGCATGCCCGAGGAGCCGGAGCTTCTCCAAGGGCGCCTTTTGAAGGAGGCCATACACGAGTTGGGCCACACTTTTGGGCTTCGCCATTGCCCGGATTACCTTTGCGTGATGAGCGCCTCGCATTCCGTGGAGAGAATCGATTTGAAGCAGGCCGATTTTTGCGTGACCTGCACGGGCGCGGCAGGGCTCGAGTAGGGGTAGGGCTTGCCCTACCCTCGTCAGTGGTCGGCACGGCCGTCAGGGGACGGCAAGCCGTCCCCCTACAAAACGCTGCAGGGAGGAGTAAAATCATCTTTTGAGGTGTAACTGGAGGACCAAGCAATTGGCAAGGTTCAGTCAGTTTTTTGCAAGCGAGCAAACCCGCATCGAACGCTGGGCGGCAATCGCGGAGCCCATCCGGCAGCCGGAGGAGATATTCCGGACTGCTGACAGGGGAAAGGGCCTCGATGCCGAAGGTGCAGCTTCCTTGTTTGCGGCCGCGCGCGACCAAAACCGTCGAAATGAAATCCGAGATGCAGCCAACCGGGTTCGCACGCTTTTTGCGCAGAAAACGGTTGAATTCGTCATCCCGGTCTACTTGACCAGCTTTTGCCAGAACGAATGCCTGTATTGTGGTTATCGCAAAAGCAATCCCATCGCCGAGCGAGTCCGACTGGGCCTGGAAGATTTCGAAAAGCAATTGGACCTGATCCTTTCCTGGGGTCACCGGCAAATCGAATTGGTGCTCTCCGATGACCCTGAATTCGGCCCGGAAATCGTGGCGCGCTACGTTGCCGCCACACGCCGGAAACTCGAAACCCTGGGGGGCGGAGTGGTGGCTCTGTGCTCCCCTGTTTACCAACAGGAGGATTACGTTCGACTGCGTGACGCCGGCTTGGATTGGGTGGTCGAGTGGCAGGAGACTTATCATCAGCCCCATTTCGACCGCTGGCATTTTCCTGGCTCCCCAAAGCGGAACTTCGAGTCCCGCCTGGACCTCTGGGACCGTGTCGTCGCCGCAGGCATTACCAAGATTGGCATGGGCGTGCTGCTGGGCCTTTACGATTTCCGCTACGACGCTCTGGCGGTCATCGAGCATGGAAACTATTTGCGCCGCGCGTATGGGATAGAGCCCCACGCGCTGGGTATCCCGCGATTGAAGCCGGCCCGCGGTGTTCTGGCTTCGCAGAAGCCCAATCGCTTCACCGTCTCCGACGATGACTTCCGTTTGGTGGTGAGTGTTTATCACATGGCTTTCCCCACCTCCCGCCTGTTCTTCAATACCCGGGAGAGCTACGACCTGAATATTTCACTGGTGGCTGCCGGCGATCTGTTTACCGTGGATTGCGAAACGCTGCCGGGCGCCTACTTGCGCCGGCACCTGCCCGGCCAGTTTTCCACCCACGACTATCCGCCGCGCCGGGAAGTGAGGGCGACTCTGGAGCAGCGTGGGCTTGCCGGGAAATACCTCGCCGAAGAGATGCCATGCGAGATAGCCCCGACTGCCCCGGCCCCGGGGACGGCCATGAGTGAGAAGCGCTGGATGGACCAGCACGCTCAGATGCGCGCCCGGCTGCAAGATTGGGAAGTGGCGCTGGACCTGCTTTCCGGCAACGGCAGCCAGGCCGCCGAGCGGCAGGCGGCGGATGCCACCTTGCGCGAGATACTGGGATACTTCAAGACGGTTCTGACCACACATTGTCGGCAAGAGGAATCGGAATTGTTCCCCGCCTTCCACCAGGGCGCTGAGGGCACCTCAAGAAGGGCCGCAGGTCCGAAAAACGGGACCTGCGCTACCCCGGCGCCCCACCGGGACGACGAGATCATTCCAAAACTAGCGGCTTTTCGGGCGGACCACGAGCGTTTTGGCGTGGACCTGGATAAATTCGAGAGGCAGATGGTTTCTTACGGTCTTTCGAGAGACCCTACCGTGCTCTTGACCCTCGGCGCCCGCATGATTCGTGAAATGCGCGGACACCTCGAGGCGGAAGAACGGTTGTCAAGCGACCTGTTCCGCGGCTCCCTTGCTTCCTCAGCGAAGGCTGATGGGAATCCATGAACGAACTGCGGACCTGCAAATCAAGCCCGCGCTACCTCTTCTGGCGGGCAAACATCTCCACCAGCACGGTCGACACGGCTTCTGAGATCTTTGAGGAAACTCTGCCCAACTTGCGCACCAGGCGTTGCCGGTCCACGGCGCGGAGCTGGTCAAGCGCCACCTGGCCTCGCTTGTCCTGGAAGGTGAGCGCTACGCGGGTCGGATATGGCCGTTCAACGGTCGTCATGGGAGCAATGATGACCGTCCGCAAGTTCAGGTTGATTTCGTCGGGTGAGATAACCAAGCAAAAGCGGGTTTTCTGGATTTCCGATCCCTGAGCAGGATCGAGCGAGACCAACCAGACTTCATCCAAACGCGGTGGGCCGTTTACCACTGCCATTCCTCCCGATCGAATTGATTCGGGGGCAGGGTATCGAGGAGCAGTTCATCAATTTCCAATACGCACAAGTCCAACCTTCATTGCAGACAAACACCTCGTATATACATTGTAAGCACGGAAACGTCTTTCTGTAAGTGCCACCTTGTAATGTGCAATTTCAATTAGAAGGTGAGCTGGAACCCGGACGGAACGGCCATGGGTTGGCTGAGCCGTTGGTTAAGTCAGCGGCCAAGTGCGGACCAGAGTCTCACTTGTTGTATGATGTCTGCGTTATGCAGCAGGTGTGCCATGCCGTAACCTCGCGCGAACCAAAAGGGAACCTGTTTGAGGCATAATGGGAGCGACAGCGATGGGTCGAACATAAGTGGGCTCATCATCGCCGCCTGCGCAGTACCCCTCGAGCACCTTGCTCAAAATCAAAGTGGAGGAACAACATCCATGCGACCTACAGAAAAATCGAACACTCCCGGACAAGTGAGCCGGCGCGACTTCCTCGCCTCGGCCGTTGCGAGCTCTTTGTTGCCCAGCATAGCTGCGAGCCAGGACAATATCCCTTTCGAGGCCTCTAATCGACAACCCGCCTGGATCGATGGGTATCCCCTGGTCCTAGTGGGAAGCTGGGATGACATGCCTCTGTTTCGCCGGCGTTCTGGAGGGAACCGGACTCGGCAAGAGGACGACTACCATCGAGAACATACTGAAGAAACCGTGAGCAAGCTCAAGGAGCTTGGCGTGACGTTGGCCATCATTCACTTCTATAAGGTCTTTGGTTTGGCGGCAGAGGAGCAGCACATTCGCGACGCCAAGGGACTGGCCGGTCTCTGCCATAGGTTGGGAATCAAGGTGGGCGTGTACGTCGGAAGTACGGTTTGCTACGAAACGTTCTTGCTGGAAACCCCTGGGGCTGAAGATTGGTTTGTCCCTGATTACCTGGGAAAGCCGGTAGTCTACGGTCGGCAGACGTTTCGGAAGCGAGTCTACTTCATGCATCCTGGATATCGGGAATACATCAAGCGCGTCTTGAGGGTGGCGGTCGAAGAAGTTCAAGCCGACCTGATCCACTTCGACAACACCAGCATGCAAGCGGAGCCTTGCATTTTCCAGCACCCCCTAGCAATCGAAGACTTCCGTCATTTTCTTGCTTCCAAGTATTCGCCCGGGGAGCTGGAGGGGCGATTGGGGTTCCGAGACCCGAAGTATGTGCTTCCACCCCAGTGCGACTGGGCACTCAGCACCATTGACGATCCGCTCTTTCAGGAATGGACCGACTTCCGCTGCCAGACACTCAGCCGCTATTACCAAGAGATGGCGGCGTTCATTCACAGTCTCAACCCTGCGGTGGCCGTCGAATGCAATCCTCACTCCGGCCTTTCAGGCCACAACACCTATTGGTTCCAGGGGGTCGACTATCCCCGCCTGCTCGCACACACGCAGGCGGTCTGGTCGGAAGAAGGTAATGAAGCCGGTGTCACACCGGAAGGAGTTCTGGTCTCCAAGATCAGGACATACAAAATGGCCAGCAAACTGGGCAACCGGATTTTCACCTACACGGCGGTTCCTTATGGCGGCCTGCCGGGAGGCGAAGCCCAAATGAGACTGGAATTGGCCGAAGCGATGGCTTACAACCGGCAGTGTTTGGGGATGGTGGGCGGCATTCTCTCCGTTCAGAAACTCCCGCCAAGCGTCCAGAGATACATTCAATTCTTCCACAAGAATTTCCGGCTCTTCCACGACGTGGAGAGCGCGGCGGATGTCGCCGTCCTTCATTCGTTTGCGAGTTTGGCCTTTGACAATGATCGCCCCTATCAAAGCACGTGGCTTTTTGAGCAAGCGCTGATTCAAGCTCAAGTTCCGTTTGACATTATTTTCGACCAACACCTGAAGGACCTTTCGAAATATCGCGTCCTGGTCCTGGCAGACCAGGAGTGTTTGGGTGACGATCAACTTGATTTGATCCGAACGTATGTCAAGAATGGGGGTGGGTTGGTGGGTACGGAGTGGACCTCGCTTTACACCGCACGGCGTGAGCTTCGCCAGGATTTCGGCTTGGGAGATTTGTTCAAAGTTCATGCGCCTGAAATTTTCGACGGCGGGGTTGTAGCGTATACGCGGGCAGGCGAAAGGCAGTCAGCGTCCGGTCCGGTGCGCAATCAGACCGGTCGGGGACGGGTGGTCCACATACCTGAGGTGAAAGCGTCTCTTGAGAAGCCGGCCACCGTTCCCATGACCAGCTCCTATTGGAAGCTTCCTCTTAATGGGCAGGAGTTAATTGATGCGGTGCGTTGGGCCAGGGGAGGTGAACTGGCGTTGGAGGTGAAAGCCCCCCTCACAGTCGCCGCGAATTTTCATAAGCAGAAAGCCTCGGGAGGGTTCCTGATCCACTTTGTAAACTACAATGTGGCAAGAGCTCCAAGGATCGAGAACGTTGAGACGTGGCTTCGAATCCCCGCCCTGGAAAAAGTGGAGCAGATTTCTGTATTCACCCCCGATGCCGACACTGTTCAATCCTTGCAGCCGATCACTCGAAATGGAGAGTTCGGATTCGTGCTGCCGCGGTTGGAAACCTACAGTGTGGCGGAGGTTCTATGAAAGCGAATCGAGTTGGTATTATTCTCTCTTTGTTGAGCGTCTCTTTAACCTACGCCCAAGTTGCCCCGGAGTATAAGATTGTGCCGGGTTTTTGTTCGACGGCGATTTCTTATGAGAAGGAGTGACGTACTCCATCAGGATCAGGAAAGATTAAAGAAGAGGTGTGCAAATCTCGCCAAGATTGGACGCTAAATGCAAATTGGAATTCTGGATTGGTTAATCATTGGCTGCTACCTCGCAGCCTTAATGGCGGTAGGAATTGTTGCCAGCCTTAGAGTGAAAGACACGGGCCAATATTTCCTGGGAAAGCGGCGTTTCGGCAAAATGCTGATGGTAGCCCAGACCTTCGGCGTGGGGACTCATACTGAAATGCCGGTGAGTCTGGCCGGGGCTGTGTACAGCATGGGCATTTCAGCGATCTGGTATCAGTGGAAAAATCTCTTTGCCCTGCCCTTCTACTGGATCATGGCGCCGGTTTTCCGCCGGGTTCGCCGCACCACGTCATCCGAAATGATGGAGGATCGCTATGGCCCCGCCTTGGGGACACTTTACATGGTATTTGCCTTCATCTTTTTCGTGATCAACATCGCGAGCATTCTGAAAGGGGGGGCGAAGATTCTGGATGAGGTAATGGGCGGCCGGCTGGGTGTGAATCATATTGTTATGGGCTTTGCCCTGATTTTCATCCTTTATAGTTTCACTGGCGGCTTGGTGGCCTCCGTCTGGAGCAACTTCATTCAAGGACTCCTGATCATTGTGCTCTCTTGTCTGCTGGTGCCGCTGGGGTGGAGTCTGGTGGGCGGATTCAGCGGGATGAGGCAAACGCTGCCTGCTTTCAATTTCTCGATATCGACGCCCAAACAGATCGGGGTGTGGTTCATCGCCATGCTCACCCTCAACGGCCTGATTGGCATCATTGCCCAACCCCACATGATTGCAAACGTCGGGACGGGCAAAGACGAGTACACTTGCAGAGTAGGATTCCTGCATGGGACGGTTATCAAGCGCCTGTGCACCATCGGGTGGGCTATCGTGGGCCTGATGGTAGCGGCGATGGTGAAGCGGGCGGTTTTCGGGACTACTTCGTTGAGTGATCCGGAACAGGCATTTGGCTTTGCGTGCCGTCACCTGCTGTCCACCGGCTTTCGCGGCTTGCTGATTGCCAGCGTCATGGGGGCCAGCCTGGCAAGTTGCTCTGCTCTGATGGTGGACACGGGGGCACTTTTCACACAAGGACTTTACCGGCCCCGCCTGGTTCGAGGGCGATCCGACCACCACTACCTTTGGGTGGGACGCTTCAGCGGGCTGGCGGCGGTGCTGATCGCAGTTGTTTACGCCATGTTCTTCATCCAGAGGGTGCTTTATTCGTTCCTGTTAACAGAGACGATGGCCACGTACGTGGGCATCAGCATTTTTACCGGGCTCCTTTGGAAGCGCGCTAACCGCTGGGGAGCGGCCAGCAGCATTTTCGCGGCACTGCTCACCAACTTCTATCTGTATCACTCGCGGCACGAACGGCTGGATTACTGGGATCCGAACATTTTTCTCGCCGCACTCGCGGCAGGATTGGTGAGCCTTGTGATTGTCAGCTTGCTCACTGCTCCTGAGCCTAGGACTCGCCTCGCTTGGTTCTTCACCCAGCTTCAAACACCCTCGGACTACGGACCGGAAGAGGTGGGCGGCCAAGGTTCGGCCACGCAGGTTCCGCAGGAGGGCGTGCAAGGCGTACCGGACTCGGGCGGTGAGCCGCTCCGCTGGGTAGCGGAAAAGGGGCACCAGTTGCTTCTCGTCAATCTCCTGCACCTGCGGCGCGGTGCATGCGGGGTCAGTTTCTCCAGAGCCTATCGCGATGACCTGAAGGGTATAGCGATTGGATCGGCGGTTTGCGTGGCCATAGTGGTTTTATTGTGGATCATATTGCATTTATAGAAATGCGAGGGAGGGAGTTTTCCAAGTGGGTTTAGAAATCAAAGCGAACATTGCCGGCCAAGGGCTGGCGCAAGTTGAAATTGAGCGTGGCCAGATCAGCTCGGTTCGCTTGCTCGGGTTGGCCGATCCGGAGAGACCTTTTGTGAGCCCGGGCTTCGTGGATATTCAAGTCAACGGGTTTGCGGGAGTTAACTTTTCCGACCCGGAACTTGATGCGGGTAAAGCCATCAGCGTTCTTCCGGCAATTTGGAACACCGGTGTCACCACCTTCTGCCCCACGCTGATCACCAACTCGCTCGAACAGCTCGCACAAAATTTCCGAGTCCTGGAACGGGCGCGGAGGCTTGACGTGGCTTTCGCGCGAACTGTGCCTTGCTATCATCTGGAAGGTCCTTATCTATCGCCTGGAGGAGCGCACGGCGCTCACGACACAACTTTGATGCGCTTTCCAGATTGGGATGAATTTTCGCGGCTGCAAGAGGCGGCGGGCGGCAATATCGCCATCGTCACCCTGGCTCCGGAACTGCCGGGGGCCTGCGACTTTATTCGCCGGGCGCGTGCCGCCGGCGTAATCGTCGCCCTCGGTCACACCGACGGCACTCCCGAGGATATTCATAAGGCCACGGAAGCGGGAGCTGAGCTCAGCACGCATCTGGGGAACGGGTGCCCGACCCTTATCCACCGCCATCAAAACCCCATTTGGGCCCAAATGGCAAGTGACCAACTCAAGGTTAGCCTTATTTGCGACGGCTTTCATCTGCCGCCGGACTTGGTCCGAGTGATCTACAGCGTTAAAGGCATCCAGCGCTGCATACTTATCACCGATGCCGTGCACGTGGCCACCCTGCCTCCCGGCCGGTATTCCCTGGTCGGCCTGGATATCGAACTTCTACCCAGCGGAAAAGTCGTGGCCGTGAATCGGCAACACTTGGCGGGCTCGGCCCTGAGTATGAACCGCGCCGTAACGATCTTTGAAAAATTCGCGGGAGCTACCCTCGCCGAGGCGCTTCAAGCTGCAACTGCCAACCCCGGCAGGCTGCTTCGGCGAGACGGCATCTGTACCGATCTCGTGCCAGGCCAGCCGGCCAACTTGGTTACCTTCCGCGCCGAGGCGAGCGCCCTGCGCATTGAAACTGTGCTGCTCCGCGGCGAGCAAGTGTATGCTTCCAGCTAATCCGTTTGGCCTACAAAGCTCTTTCAAGTTTGAGGGACTTATTTGAAACCGGTCGAAGAGGGGAGGGAACCCCAATGAGGCGAAGAACTGCCTTTATGCTTTTGACATCCATGATGCTTCTTTTGCTATTATCCTGCAAGAGGCCAGTCCAGAAATCCGAAATCAAAATCGATGGTTCCGGAAGCGGTCGAGTTTTTGAGGGGATTGGAGGCGTCAGTGCCGGGGCCTCCTCGAGGCTGCTGATCGACTACCCCGAACCTCAAAGGAGCCAAGTCCTGGACTACCTATTCAAACCGAACTACGGAGCATCCCTTCAACACTTGAAGGTCGAAGTCGGCGGCGACACCAACTCCACCGACGGCTCGGAGCCCAGTCATATGCATACCCGAACTGATGAAAACTACGACCGGGGGTATGAGTGGTGGCTGATGAAGGAAGCCAAGGCGAGAAACCCCAAGATTATCCTGGATGCCTTGCCGTGGGGCGCTCCGGGCTGGATCGGGAATGGCAAATATTATTCCCAGGATATGGCGAACTACCTCGTCAAGTTCATCCAGGGGACCAAGAAACATCACGGGCTCGATATCGATTATGTTGGCATCTGGAACGAGACGAACTACGATGTGGGCTATATCAAGATGCTAAAGAAAGCGCTACTGGCCAGTGGCCTCAAGACGAAGATCGTCGCGGCGGACCTCTATGAGAACCAGTGGAAAATCGCCGATGATTTTAGATTGGACCCGGAACTGAAAGAAGCTGTCTATGCGATCTCCGTCCACTATGCGCGAGTCAAAGGCAATTTTTATGTCACGGGAGGGGCCTTGGCGTCCGGGAAACCCCTGTGGTCCAGTGAGGATCAGCCTTTCGACGAGAGCGGCATCATGTTGCAGCGAGATTGGAAGCCTGGCGCGCGAATCTGGGCCAAGTTTCTGAACACGAACTACATCGATGGCAAGGTCACCAAGACAGAAACCTGGAGTCCTGTGACCTCATACTATGATAATCTGGCCGCTCCGAATTCGGGCCTGATGTACGCCGACACGCCCTGGTCCGCCCATTACAACGTGCAATCCGCCATCTGGGTCACTGCCCATACCACTCAATTTGCCCAACCAGGCTGGCAGTACATCGACAGTGCTTGCGGGTATCTCCGGGGTAAAGGGAGCTATGTAACGCTTAAGGCTCCATCCTCCAACGATTACAGTGTTATCGTCGAGACCATCGATGCTACAGAGCCCCAGGAAGTCGTGTTCCAAATCACTGCAGGTCTGTCCACAGGTGCAATTCACCTCTGGGAGACAAATGCCTCGAGGTCCTTTCAGAAACTAAGTGATATCACACCGCAGAATGGCTCCTTCATTATTACTCTTGAACCGGACTCGATTTATTCGCTCACCACCACGGCAGGCCAGGGAAAAGGCGCCGCCACACCGCCTCCGGCGTCACCCTTCCCATTCCCTTACCATGACAACTTCGAGGGCGCCGCCGCCGGCCAAACCCCCAAGTACTTTGCGGACCAGGACGGCGCATTCGAAGTCGCGCCTTGCACCGGCCGGCAGGGACAGTGCCTGCGGCAGATCATCCGCCAACATCCGATTGCCTGGGGCGGCATCAGCCCGGACCCATTTACTTTTCTTGGCAGCGCGGACTGGTCTGACTACGAGGTCAGCACCGATGCCATGCTCGAGGAGCCTGGCAACGTAACCCTGGTGGGCCGTATTGATTCCGCCGACTGGTTCCAGGATGGGAAGGCGCGCTGGCTCAGCGGTTACGTGCTTACGGTTCAGCAGGATGGCGGGTGGGAGCTCGACAGCGCAAGGTTCAAGACTCCGACGGAAAAACTCGCCTCGGGCAAGGTCCCTTTCTCTCTGAGAACCTGGCATCACTTGGCCCTCGCCTTCAGGGGCTCCGCCATCCAGGCCAGCGTAGACGGCGCCTCGGTGGCGAGCGTCACTGATGAAACCCATAAGAAAGGCATGGCAGGTATCGGCACGGGTTGGAACCAGGCACAGTTCGACAATTTTGCGATCAAGTAGGCGGAGCGGTCTTTTTCTGCTATAACGAGAACCTGCGCGTAATCTCGTGCATCGCGTCGTAGGGGCGACCCTTGTGGTCGGCCCAGGGCAGGCACAAGGCCTGCCCCTACCAGTTTGTGGCGCAAGGGAGTATTCGATGAGCGACCATTTTTGGCTGGGCATGGCGGTCATTTTCATCAGCGGAGCGTTGAATGGGAGCTTTCCGCTGCCCATGAAGTACACGCGCCAGTGGAAATGGGAAAACACCTGGCTGGTTTTTGCCGCTGCGGCGTTGCTGATTATCCCCTGGCTACTGGCAGTGGGTTTCGTGCCCCACCTCGCGGATGTCTATGGAGGCGTTTCCAGCCGTGCGCTTCTCGCACCCCTGATCTTCGGCTTTCTGTGGGGCATCGCCCAAGTGACCTTCGGCCTGGGAATTAGCGCCGTGGGCATGGCGCTGGCGTTCGCGGTGGTGGCGGGATTGTCGTGCCTGTGCGGATCACTCGTGCCCTTGTTAGTCCTTAACCCCGCGGACCTGCTCCGGCCGCAGGGGATCCTGTTGCTCATCGGCATGCCCATCCTCTTTGCCGGCCTCGTACTCTATGGCATGGCCGGCCGCCGGAGAGCGAAGGAACAGGGGCCTGCCAACCCCTCTACCAGCGCCGCCGCTATGACTTTTATGACCGGGCTGGCCATTTGCATCTTCACCGGAGTCTTTGGGTCAAACATTAATCTCGGCTTCGCTTTCAGCGGCCAAATCCTCCAAAAGGCCGTTGCCCTGGGAGCTGTTCCGGTCACCGCAACCTACGCTTCGTGGGCGCTGGTGCTGGGCGCCGGCTTCATTCCTAATCTGCTCTATTGCTGCCTGCTGCTGTTTCGTAATGGGACTTGGTCTCTCTTCCTGAAACCAGGCTGGGCGAGAGAAACCAGCCTGGCAATTGCCATGGGCTTGCTCTGGCTCTCGGGAATGGTGGGTTATGGCATCGGCGCGACGCTGGTGGGAAAGTACGGAACTTCCCTCGGCTACGCGCTGTTCACTGCCGTGTTGATTCTCTCTTCAAACTTCCTCGGCATCATGACAGGAGAATGGCGAGCCACTTCCTCGGCGACCCGCAGGGTGCTCACGGCGGCGGTGGTGGTAATCCTGATTTCCGTGCTTGTCCTGAATCTTGGAGGACTCTTCTGAGCGTTGGCCCCCCTGACCCTTCAGTCCTACGCATGGGAGAGAGTCCATTCACGATTTGATCTTCTGCACTTCGATTTTGTAATGGTCAAGGAGCGTGCCGGTGGCGTGGTCGACGGCGGCGCGGGCGAGTTGGTAGTTGATTTCCGCCTGGAGCACATTGCCCTCCGCCGAGGCGAGCACGGTTTGCGCTTGCAACACAAAGAAGATCGTCTGGGCGCCGAGTTGATACTTGCGCTCCTCGGCCTCCAAGCTCTTGCGCGAAAGGTCAAAGGCCACGCGGGATGCATCCAGAGAGATCCGGGCCTGTTCAAGCTGATGGACAGCCGTGGCCACTTGGAGCGTGATGTCCTCTTCTTGCTCGCGCGCCTGGTACTGGCTTCGCCGACGGGCAACCATGGCATTGCCGAGGTTCGCTTCGGCGCTATGGTTCTTGATGGGAAGATTCAGCGACAAGGTAAAACCATAAGCAGGGTAGCCGAAGCCGCCGATCTGGCTGAAAGCATCACCCAGCCCGCCACGGGAAATGAGCATGGGCGGGGTGACAGAGGTATTGTACTGATTGCCTCCTATTCCGTAGGACTGATAAAGCGCGGACAAACTGAGGCTGGGCAGCAGGTTGTTGCGGTCCACCCGGATGGTGAGGTCATTCGCGGCCATCTGTTGGCGCAGGGCTTCCAGCTCAGGGCGGTGCGCGAGAGCGGTAGCTACGGCCTCCTTCGTTTCGACGTGTAGAAGCTCACCGGAAGGTTCGGGATTCTCCACCAGCTCCAGATCCAAGGCGCGAACGTCCGCGTCCTGGTCAGCACCCAGGAGGCGGCGGAACTGGTCCTCCATGAATTTAAGCTGATACTGCGCTTGGATCACCGCCACTTTGCGATTCGCAACTTCCGCCTCCGAGCGGTAGATATCGAGGGGCGGCAGGGCGCCGAGTTCCAGCGCGCGTTTGTCGCGATCGTAAGATGCCTGCGCGAGTTCCTGCGACTTCTGCGCAATCTTCGTGTTCCCCCGTGCCTGCACGACGTTCCAATAATCCTCCACCAGTTGATAGAGCGAATCGCTCACCTGCCCTTCAAACTGAGCGGTGGATTGCGCCAGGTTGCGGCGGGCGATGAGGATGGGAGCGCGGTTTACGAATCGCCCGTTACCGCGCAACAGGGGCTGGGTGGCGCTGAAATTCAAGTTGGCGAAAATCGAGGGGTTGAGAAAATAATAGATGCTGTTGGTGGAGGATTTATCAGCGGTCAGGCCGATATTAAAATTTGTGCCGGTTTGCAACGTCTGAGTGTAGCTGAGCGTCGTTTGCTGTTCGAGGTCGCTCAGAGTGGTGGCGCCTTGCAACTGGGAATCGGTGGGGAATTTGGACCGGTCAGTGTTGAAGGAGGAAGTGAACGCCGGATCGAAATTGGCGAATTGACGCACCACGTTGAATTCCGCATCGGTCACCGCCAGGTGATCGATGTGCACCTCGGTGCTATGTTCCAGTAAAAGGAGTAGGGCGTCCTGGAGGGAAAGGCGCAGCTTTCCGTCCACGACGTAGTTGCGGAAGCTCTTGGTGTCCGGCAACGGCTGCGGGGGCTGCGGCGAAAAGATCTGTTCATGGAAATAGTTGGGCATGGGGAAGGTCTGGGCGCGGGCGGGCGCGACCCAAGCGCTGAGGACGAGACAAGCGGCAAGAAGTTTGCAGCGCATTTTCGAATACTCCTCTGGAAAATGATTGCAACTACGGGAAGCGGAACGGCATGGACCCCGGCAGTCCCTCCGGATTCCGCGGATCAGAAGTGGCAGGCGAGGAGCGCAAGGCAAAAGGTGATAATGCTCGTGCTCACACGTACCGCAGCGCTTCGACCGGATCGAGCCGGGCAGCTTTCATGGCCGGATAGATTCCAAACACCAGGCCGACTGCCGCCGAAACCAGGAAAGCGAGCAGGATGGAAGTGAGCGTAACAATGGTGGACCATCCCGCCAGCCAGGCGATTAGCCGGGAAATCCCGATTCCGAAAAAGATGCCAGTGACGCCTCCCACGAAAGAAATGAGCAGCGCTTCCACCAGGAATTGCCGGGAAATATCCGATTGCCGCGCTCCCACAGCGCGGCGGACGCCAATCTCGTGGGTACGCTCCAGAATTCCGGCGAGCATGATGTTCATGATGCCGATCCCGCCCACAAGCAGCGAAATGGCAGCAATGGCCACCATGACAATTTCGAAGATGCGTTGGGTACTGCGCTGCTCCGCCAGCAGCTCCGCGGGGACAATCACGCTGAAATCACCGGCGTTGTGGTGCGATACGTTCAGAATGCTGCGCACCACTTCCGCCGTCAAGAAGCTGTCGGCACGAGCGTCCAGGTGGAGATAGATGCCGTCGATTTCATCGCGAATATCGCTGTAAGTGTCCTCCAGGCGCAGCATGGAGGCGTAAAGGGGGACGTAAATCAGGTTGTTGAGATCCTGCGCGGGCAGGCCGGCGAGGGGAGTCTGGGCGCTCAGTTGGGGACCCACCACCCCGATCACATGGAACCACTGTTCGTTCACCTTGACGTACTTGCCCACCGCTTCCTGCTGCCCAAAGAGATTGGCGCTGGCCCCCTCGCCCAGAACGCAGACGGGGGCGGCGCGCGCGTCCTCCTCCGCGTCAAAGAAGCGGCCCGTCACCACGCGCAGATTGACAATCTGCTGGTAGACGGGACCCACACCGTAAATGACCGGCATATCTTGCTGCGGCTTGGGAATCATCTTAGTGGGCGTGAAGCGCTTGCGGGCCGTGGTGGCCTCAATGCCGGCGGCGTTGGTAAGGATGGTGCGCTGGTCCTGGAAGCTGAGGCCGGGGGAAAGCTGGCGGATTTTTTGCATTGCCTGCCAGTCGGCGGACTCCTTGGCCTCGATGATCAAGTTGCGCACGCCGAGTTGCTCGATGAAGGCCATCACCTGTTGCTGCGCGCCGGCGCCGATGGAGAGCATGGAGACCACCGCCGCCACGCCAAAGATCATGCCGAGCATGGTCAGAGAAGTGCGCAGCTTGTGCAAGAGAAGCGACTCAATGCCTTGGCGAAATTCCGGCAGATAGCGCGCCCAGCGATGTAGTTTACGAGGCGCCGCCGGCGCGGCCGGAGCGAGGGTGGTGGCGGGCGTGCTCATCGGCTACCCCCTCCCAGCGCGGGTGAAGCGGGAGCGCCAGTGGAGGTTTTGGGGGTTTGCTGCTCGGGATTGACCAGTGCGACTTCCGTCCCCTCGGCGAGGCCCTCAACCGCGATGCGCGTTTCCGACCGGCGCGTGATTTTTATCTTCTGCCGCACAAAATCACCCCCCTGGCGGACATAAACCACTGGATTATTGTCCTTGGCAAAAATGGCCTGGGGCGGAAGGTAGAGCACGTTCTTCACTTCGCCGGCAGAGATGGCCACACGCCCGGTGAGCCCCGGCCGCAACTGTGGGTCCGCATGGTCCAGCGCGATGACCACGCCGAACTTGCTCGAGCCACTGTCGCTGAAGAAAGTCTGCAAGGCCGCCCCGGCAACGTCCTTGACCTTTCCCGGAATCTTCTGGTGGGGCAAAGCGTAGATTTGGATCTCGGCGGGCTCTCCTGGTGACAAGTTGGCTCGATCGATTTCGGCCACTTTCCCCTGGAGCTCCATCTGCTCCATATCGAGCACCTGCGCCACGAAGCCGCCCGGCTGAACTTCATCCCCTTCGCGGTACTCGGAAAGGCGCATGCCAGGGAAGTAAAAGGACGGGCGGTTCTGCTGCACGGCCACCAGCCCATCCATGGGCGCGCGCAGATGCATGTTCTGAATGTTTTTTTGCGCCTGCGCCATGCTCAGCCGGGCTTTGGCGAGTTTCTCGTCGGCGACGGCCATGTCCGCCTGGTTTGAAACAGAGTGGGACGCGATATCCTCCTTCAACTGGGACAGGTGGCGGCGCGCTTCGTCAAGCGCCAGCAGATTCTTCTGTGCGTCGATAGCGCTTACCAGGTCTTTCTTGCTCACATCCATCTCCGCCCGCCGGACGTCAAATTCCGCCTTCAGTAAATCGACTTTGTCCTGCGCATCCTGTACGGAAGCGCCGGCTTTGGCTTTGGCAATGGACTGCTCGGCCTGCTTGAGGTCGTAGGAAGCCATTTCCAAGTTGTGTTCCTGATCGCTGGGATCAAAGTCGACCACCAGATCCCCCGATTTGACGCGGGTTCCCGTTTTGGCAAGGGAAATCAGGCGGAGCGAGCTGCCTACCGAAGGCGCCACCAGCATGGCGGTCTTGCCGGCGCGGAGTTCACCCGAAGTGTAAATCTTCAGGTCGAGGTTGCCGCGTGCCACTCGGATGGTCGGCACGCTCCGTCGCGGCTGGTTTAGGCGCTTCAGCGCCACCTTCGCACCGGTGGCGGCGGCCCCCAACAGGAACACCACCAGGGTAATCCGGGTTATCTTTCGCGCACTCATTGCTTTTCCGCCACCAACGTGGGATCTTTCAAAGCCACCTTTTCACCCGCCGCCAGTCCGGAGGTGATGGCCAATTGCTCCTCATTGCGGAGTCCCACCACCACGGGCCGTTGCACAAACTTCGTGCCCGTCAGGATGTAAACCACGGTGGTCCCGGCCTTGGAGAAACCCGCCGCCACCGGAATCAGGATTGCACCGGGAATGCGGTTGACGGCGATGCGCCCACTGCCACTCATGCCGGGGCGAAGGCGGGAGTCTTTGGTATCCAGCTCCAAAGTCACATCAAAATTGCGCGGCCAGGGCCAGCCGGTGAAATCGGTTTTGGCCAGCCCGCTAATCTGGGAGATGTGGGCCTGGAACTCCTGGTCCGGGACAGCATCCACGCGAATCGTGGCTGTTTGGCCCAACCGGATGCGGCCGCGGTCCACCTCTTCAATGCGCGTGCTCACTTGCAGCGTGGAGAAATCGGGAAGCTCGGCGATGGTCGCGCCGTTCCAAGCCCGGTCGCCAGGCCGGAACTCCGGCGGGTTGTCGCTGAAGACGCCGCCGGCACGCCAATTGGGAAAGAGAGTGACCACACCGTCCGCCGTCGCGCGCAATATCATAGAGGCAATGTCGGCCTCAACCCGTCGCACGTCGGCTTGGGCCTTGGCGCGCGCCTGCACCTTTCCGTTGATCGTCGCTTGCGAACTGGCCTGGTCCGACTTCTGCCGCGACTCAACCTCGCGAAGTTTCTGCTCCGCATCGGCAAGCGCCAGCTTTTTCTCCGCGCCGTCAATTTGGGAAAGAATCTCCTGCTGGCTCACGTCCAATTTGGCGCGCTCCACGTCATATCGGGCCTTGAGGAGATCGGTGCGGTCCTGCTCATCGAGCAGGCGGGCCTTGGCGCGCTCCTGCTCGATTTCGGCATCGGCCTGTTTCATGTCGGAGCGCCGCTGGTTGAGAGTATC
>Ga0181524_10003054_pt1 | contig 16687 bp, 14 predicted proteins | sample PEATcosm2014_Bin_34_FD_119761 | JGI IMG/M metagenome (GOLD analysis project Ga0181524, IMG submission 119761) | Peatland microbial communities from MTU Mesocosm Facility, Houghton, MI, USA - PEATcosm2014_Bin05_60_metaG | ecosystem: Environmental > Terrestrial > Soil > Wetlands > Peat | place...
CGCGCCGCTCCCGGCCCCCAACGCCGATTACGCCGCCGCGGCCCATCCGAGCCCGGTCGCGGTCGCCGGCTTGCCGCCCGCCGCGCCCGCGACGACCGGCGGCGTCAGGGGTCCCGCCGACCAGCCCGTCACCGGCTTCGGAACCGGGTGGAGCGCCGTCGGCGGGTCGCCGATCGTCGTCGCCCAAGGCGACAGTTTGGACAGCCTGTCGCGTCGCTACGGCGTTCCCGCTTCCGCGATGCTGAAGACCAACGGGTTGAGCGGCGCCGCGCAGGTCCATGCCGGCATGCGGCTCGTCGTCCCCGTCTACAACGCCAATGGCGCGCCGCCGGCCGAAAAGGCCAAACGCGTCGCTTCGGCCGACGAGCCGGCCGCCGCCAAGCACGCAAAGACGAAGGCGTCGGAAGACGCCGCCGCCGACCCGGCCGACGCCAAGGCGCGCGCCAAGGCGAAGAAGGCGGCGAAGGACGCCGAGGCGCAGGCGAGCGCGTCCCCCGCCAAATCGACGCACAAGGGCGCCGCCAAGGCGGACGCTCCCGAGGTTGCGGCTCAGACGGACGCGCAGGCGGCGGCGAAGAAGAAGCCGACCACCGACGCGACTCCGACCAGCATCATCCGACCCAGCGAACCGCCGGCCGCGCCGCCCCTGACGGGCGCCCAGGCCGACGCGGCGGGCGTGGCGCCGGAGTTTCGCTGGCCGGCGCGCGGCCGCATCATCGAGGGTTTCAAGGCCGGCGGCAACGACGGCATCAACATCGCCGTACCGGAGGGAACCTCGGTGCGGGCGGCCGAGAGCGGCGTCGTCGCCTACGCCGGCAGCGAATTGAAGGGCTACGGCAATCTGGTGCTGATCCGCCACCCCAACGGCTTCGTCAGCGCCTACGCCAACAACGGCGAGCTCGACGTCAAGCGCGGCGATACGGTCAAGCGCGGCCAGATCATCGCCAAGTCGGGCCAGAGCGGCAACGTCAATTCGCCGCAACTGCACTTCGAATTGCGCAAGGGCTCCACGCCCGTCGATCCCACGAATTATCTCGCCGGCCTCTAGACGACCGGTGGGATTGACCGGGTCCAGTCTCCAGTCTGGACACAAGCGTCGCTCACAGGATGACCGCGAGACACGATTGCACTGTGAGCTTGAAAGCAAGGCGGCGGGTCCAAAGAAAGGCCCGCCGTCTTCGTTTGGCGTCAATCGGCCTCGCCGTCCAAGCGTCGGCCGAGCCGCCCGGCCAAATCCTGGATGAACTGCCAGGCCGTGCGGCCCGAGCGTGAGCCGCGCGTCGTCGCCCATTCCAAGGCTTCGCGCTCGATTTGCTCGACCGGCGCGCCAAGCGCGAAATGCCCGGCGTAGCCGCGCGCCATCGCCAGATAGTCGTCCTGACTGCAGTGATGGAAGCCGAGCCACAGGCCGAAGCGGTCGGACAGCGAGACCTTCTCCTCGACCGCTTCGCCCGGATTGATGGCGCTCGAGCGCTCGTTGTCCATCATGTCGCGCGGCATCAGGTGGCGCCGGTTCGAGGTCGCGTAGAACAGCACGTTGGCAGGCCGTCCCTCGATGCCGCCCTCCAGCGCCGCCTTCAGCGACTTGTAGGACGTGTCGGAGCCGTCGAAGGAAAGGTCGTCGCAGAACACGATGAACCGGTTCGGCGCGACGCGCATCAGGGCCATCAGCGTCGGCAGGCTTTCGATGTCCTCGCGGTGGATCTCGACCAGTTTCAACCGGGCGCCCGCGCCCGCGGCGCGGTTGACCTCGGCGTGCGTCGCCTTGACCAGCGAGGACTTGCCCATGCCGCGCGCCCCCCACAGCAGCGCGTTGTTGGCGGGCAGCCCGCGGGCGAAGCGCCGGGTGTTTTCGACCAGCAGGTCGCGCACCCGGTCGACGCCGCGCAGCAGCGCGATGTCGACGCGGTTGACCTTTGCGACGGGCGCCAGCGCGCCCCGGTCGGCGTGCCAGACGAACGCGTCGGCGGCGGCGAAATCGGGGCGAGGCGGGGCGGGCGGGGCGAGGCGCTCGAGCGCGGCGGCGATGCGCTCGAGCAGCGCCGCGGCGTCGCCGGGGAGCGGAGGGGAAGCGGGCATGGGAGAATCCTGCGCAGCGGAATGGCGGCCCGTTTGGCACAATTGGGCGCGAAGCTCCAGGGAAAGGTCGAGAGGGCGCGGGTCTTGGATCGAAGGTCGCCCTCTGATCGCGCGCTCCGCGTCGGCCCGCTCGCCTAGCCACTAGGCGCTCTTCGCGGGGACAGGCCGGATCACGCGATCGCCTTCGCGGCGGCGCAACCCTCCGCCTCTCCCGTCTCCAGGTCTTCCAGGATCGGGCACTCCGGCCGGTCGTCGCCGTGGCAGTCGCGCACCAGCTTGCGCAACGTCGCCGCCATCGCCTGCACCTCGACGATGCGCATTTCGAGGTCTTCGACACGGCTCAGGGCGATTTTCCTCACCTCGCGGCTGGGCCGCTTCTTGTCGCGCCAGAGCGCGAGCAACGCGGCGATTTCGTCGATCGAAAAGCCGAGTCTTCGCGCCCGGCGAACGAAGCGAAGTTCGTGGATTTCGCGCTCGCCGTAGTCGCGATAGGCGTTCGCCCGGCGCGCGGCCGCGCGCAGCAGGCCGATCGCCTCGTAATGGCGGATCATCTTGGCGCTGACGCCGGTCGCGGCCGCGGCGGCTCCGATGTTCATGAAGGAAAACCCCTTGACGTTCCAATGATGGGAAGGTGTAGCGGTAACGGAGTTCGGATTCAACGAGGGATCGACGATGCCCCACACGGCGATCGACGGGCGCGCATCGGACGGCAAGGCCCATCCTCGGCGTGGCCATGACGCCGGGGCGATGGGAAAGGCCAAGGATCCAGTTTGCGGCATGACCGTCGATCCCGCCACGGCCAAACACACAGCGGAGTTTGCCGGGGCGACCTACTATTTCTGTTGCGCCGGGTGCCGCGACAAATTCCTCGCCGAGCCTCTGCGCTACATCGGCGAGAAGCCCGCCGCGCCGCCGCAAACCCCGCCGGCCGGCGCGATCTACACCTGCCCGATGCATCCGCAAGTCCGCCATGCCGGGCCGGGCGCCTGTCCGATCTGCGGCATGGCGCTCGAACCAGAGGCGCCGAGCGCCGAGGCCGGGCCGAACGCCGAACTTCTCGACATGACGCGTCGCTTCTGGATCGGCCTCGTCCTCGCCGCACCGGTCGTCGCGCTCGACATGGGCGGACATCTGTTGGACATGAGTTGGCTGGCCCTGCAGGCGTCCAACTGGACGCAATTGGCGCTGGCGACGCCGGTCGTGCTGTGGGCGGGCTGGCCGTTCTTCGTGCGCGCGCACGCCTCGATCCGCAATCGCAGCCTCAACATGTTCACGCTGATCGCGATGGGGACGGGCGTCGCCTGGACCTACAGCGTCGTCGCGACCCTCGCCCCGGGCGTTTTCCCGTCGGCGTTCCGCGGCCACGACGGCGCCGCGCCGGTCTATTTCGAAGCCGCGGCGGTCATCACCGTTCTCGTCCTGCTCGGCCAGGTCTTGGAACTCAGAGCCCGCGAGCGGACGGGCGGGGCGATCCGCGCGCTGCTCGATCTCTCGCCCAAGACCGCGCGCAAGATATTTGCCGACGGCGGCGAACATGACATCGGTCTGGCCGAGGTTGCGGTCGGCGACCGTCTACGCGTCCGGCCGGGCGAAAAAATCCCGGTCGACGGCGCATTGATCGAGGGCGCGAGCGCGGTCGACGAGTCGATGGTGACAGGCGAGTCGATGCCCGTCGCCAAGCAGGTCGGCGCCAAGTTGATCGGCGGCGCGATCAATGGAACCGGCGGGTTCGTCATGCGCGCCGAACGCGTCGGCCGCGACACGGTTCTGGCGCAGATCGTCGACATGGTCGCCAAGGCGCAGCGCAGCCGCGCGCCGGTCCAACGCCTCGCCGATCGGGTTTCCGGCTGGTTCGTGCCCTTCGTGATCGCCGTGGCCGCGTTGGCTTTCCTCGCCTGGTCGCTGTTCGGCCCGGAGCCCCGCTTCGGCTTCGGGCTCGTCGCGGCGGTGTCGGTGCTGATCATCGCCTGCCCCTGCGCGCTCGGCCTGGCGACGCCGATGTCGATCATGGTCGGGGTCGGGCGCGGCGCGCGGTCGGGCGTGCTGATCAAGAGCGCCGAGGCGCTCGAACGTTTCGAGAAGGTCGATACGCTCGTCGTCGACAAGACCGGCACGCTCACCGAAGGCAGACCGCGCGTCGTCGCGGTCGCGACCGCGCCGGGCTTTGCCCCGGACGAACTGTTGCGGCTCGCCGCGAGTCTTGAGCGTTCCAGCGAACACCCACTGGCGACGGCGATCCTGGCCGCCGCCAAGGAGAGGGGGCTCGAACTCGTCGAGGCGAGCGAATTCGATTCGCCGTCCGGCAAGGGCGTCCTCGGCAAGATCGAGGGGCGCGCGCTGGCGATCGGCAATCAGCGCTTTCTCGACGAGCGCGGCGTCGACGCCGGTCCGCTGGCCGCGGAGGCCGAGGCGCAGCGCCGCGAGGGCGCGACCGCGGTGTTCGTCGCCGTCGACGGCCGGGCCGCCGGCGTCATCGCCGTCGCCGACCCGATCAAGGCGACGACGCCCGACGCCGTGCGCGAATTGCTCGCGCACGGCGTGCGCGTCGTCATGCTGACCGGCGACAACCGCACCACCGCCGAGGCGGTCGCCGCCAAGCTGGGCATCGAGGAGGTCGAGGCGGAAATCCTGCCCGATCGCAAGGCCGAGATCGTCGCACGCCTGCGCCGCGAAGGCCGCGTCGTCGCGATGGCGGGCGACGGCGTGAACGACGCGCCGGCGCTGGCGGCGGCCGACGTCGGGGTCGCGATGGGCACGGGAACCGACGTGGCGATGGAGAGCGCCGGCGTCACGCTGCTGAAGGGCGACCTCCAGGGCCTCGTTCGCGCCCGCCGCCTCTCCGCGGCGACGATGGGCAACATCCGCCAGAACCTGTTCTTCGCGTTCGTCTACAACGCCGTCGGCGTGCCGATCGCCGCCGGCGTTCTCTATCCCTTCTTCGGCCTTCTTCTCTCGCCCGTCATCGCCGCCGCGGCGATGGCGCTGTCCTCGGTCAGCGTGATCGGCAACGCCTTGCGGCTTCGAAATGCGAGGCTCTAGGCTAGGATCGACGCTCGCGGACGCGTGATCTGCGGCATTGACGCGCCCGTCGATCGATCGGCCGCGATTTGATGAGGCGCGCGATCATCTTCGCCCGGTCGCAACGCGAAATCAGGAGGCGATCATGGTGGGATTTGGCGGAATGATGGGCGGCGGGATGTGGGGAGCCGGACTTTTCGCTCTGCTGGTCCTCGTTCTCGTCGTGCTCGCCATCGCAGCGCTGATCAATTATTTGCGCCAATAGCTCGTCGCCGCCGAGAGTCGGTCGCCGTTGGGCCTATCTGCGGCCGTGAGGCGGTCTATAAAATCGCCGCTGTCGGTGCTATATGGATCGAAGCGCGCCGGGCCTTGAACCCGGTGGAGAAAGAGGCGCTTGATGAAAAATTCTCGATTCAAGGTCATGAGTCTGACCGACGCGGCTGCGGCGCGGGTCCACGAGATCATCGCCAACGCGCAAAAGCCGATCGTCGGCCTGCGCGTCGGCGTGAAGAACGGCGGCTGCGCCGGCATGTCCTACACCATGGAGTTCGCCGAAAGCGCTTCGCCGCTCGACGAAGTCGTCGAGGACAAGGGCGTCAAGCTGCTGATCGATCCCAAGGCGCTATTGTTCCTGCTCGGCGCGCAGATGGACTTCAAGGTCGACCAGCTCTCGTCGAGCTTCGTCTTCAACAATCCCAATCAGACGTCGGCCTGCGGCTGCGGCGAGAGCGTGGCGATCACGCCGGCGCCGCCCGAAGCGCTCGCCGCGAACGGCTGAGGCGGGCATGGACGGCGAGGGGCTGGCGGACGTGTTCGCGCCTTTCGCCGCCGTCGCGGTGCGGCGCATGTTCGGCGGCCACGGCGTCTTTCTCGACGGCCTGTGCTTCGCCATCGAATCCGACGGCGAAGTCTATGTGAAGGCGGACGACGAAACGCGGCCGGCGTTCGAGGCGGCGGGTTCGTCGCCGTTCGTCTACGTCGCGAAGGGCAGGCCGATGACGATGGCCTATTGGCGCCTCGTCGCCGGCGCCTATGACGACGCCGAGGAGCTCAAACGCTGGGCCGCGCTCGGTCTCCAGGCGGCGCGGCGGGCGGCGACCGCCAAAGCGTCGAAAGCCGCGCTCCGCGCCAAGCGGGAGCCCGGAGCGAGGGGCGAGGGCGCGCGCGTCAAGAAGACGAAGCGATAGTTCGAGCCCGTTGGAGCCGGTTCTTTTTGCCGCCCGAGAGCAGCGCGGCGACGCCGACGTTCAGGCGATCGACCCACCATCGATTGAACCTGGCGAGAAGCCAGGCGGCGCCGAGCGAGGAGGCCAGCGACGCCGCGATGGCGGCCGCCTTCGAACCCGTCTCGACAAAAGTGAACGCGCCCAGCGAGCACAGCAACAGGACGTGCACGAGATAGAACGGGAACGACAGCTCGCCGGAGACGAACCCCCAGCGGCGCGACAGAAACGCCTTCATGCCGCGCGAGCCTTCCGCCGCCACGATCAACATCGCCGCGGCGAGCGCATAGACATAATGGATCGGCAGCGCCGAGGGGTAGGCGGCCGTCACGCCGGCGTAGAATCCGGCGGCGCCCGGCGTGTAGCCGCACATCAGAAGAGCTAGGACGACCGCGGCGGCGGCGAGGACGGCGGGCGCCCGGAACCCCTGCAGGGGCAAGAAGGCCGCCAGCGCGACGCCGACGACGAACGGCGCGAGCGCGGGCTTTGCGACGTGGCAATAGAGCGCCGCCGCCGCGAGCACGCCGATGCGGGCGCTGAACGCCGGCGCCCGGACGAGCAGAAAGGCGAGCGCGAAGACCATGAGGCTGCCGTAGAACTCGTACCCCATCGTCCACAGACTGCTGTCGTAGGTGTAATCGCCGCGCAGAAAGGTGAGGACGGCGCCTTGCAAGGCCGCCGAGGCGAGCGTCGGTTCGAACGCGTCGCCGGAATAGGCGCCGGCGAAGTGCGCGAACCACGAGGAATGGCTGAGCGCAGCCGCCGGCTCGTAGAAATAGGCGCCGCTCTCGAACAAGGCCCAGGAGGCCACGACCGTCACGAGCACCGGTCCGGCGAGGCGCGGCCACCGCTTGATCACGCCGCGAACCAGAATGCTCTTTTCGCCGGTCAACAAATAGGGGCGCGAAAGAACGAAGCCGGACAGGACGAAGAAAAAGGCGACCGCGCCCTGACCGTTGACCGCCGCGTACCAGAACCGCGATCGCGCGGTGTCCTCCACGCTCGCCGAGCCGAGATAGCCGGAGAATTCGGGATAGAAGGCGAGCACGCTGTGCGAGCCGAAAACCACCAGCGCCGCAATTCCGCGCATGGCGTCGAGGCTGATGTCCCGCTCGATCTTCACGGCCGATGGCGCTCCAGGCCGCGTCGGCGGCCGCGCGAGGGCGCCCACGCGCCCGCTTCGGCGCGCCGCGATGCAACGTTGCGCCCCGCGCGATCGCTCGCCGCTCGTCGACAGTATCGCTGGGAAAGCTTGACGCGGACTTACCGCTCAGAGGCGAAGGTCAGTCCTCGGCCTCGGCGGGAACCGCCTTGGCGGGCGGCAGCCGCACCGGGCGCAAGAGGAAGCTGGGGACGTGATCGCCCAGGCCGATGACCGGCGCCTCCGCCTCCTCGTCGCGGCGCGGCCGGCGCGGCGACGCCGGGCGGCCTTGCGCGGCGGGCCTCGGCGCCGCGGCCTCCCGCTCGGCGCGCTCCGCCTCGCGCGGCTCGCGGGGATGACGTTCGCCCGCACGCGGCTCGCGCGCGGCGTCTTCGGCGTGCGTGGCGGCGCGGGCGCCGCCGCGCCGGTGATCGGCGGACGATCTGGGCTCGCCTCTGCGTCCGCGCCCTCGCGCGCCGTGATGCTCGCGGCCGACGGGGGCGCTTTCCGCCCCCTCGTCGACGCCCGCCTCTGCGCCGGCTTGCCAATCGATCTTGCGGAGGATCAGTTTCTCGATGTCCTCGATCGCGCGCGCGTCGGCGCGGGTGACGATCGTCAGGGCGGCGCCGAGCTTGCCGGCGCGGGCGGTGCGGCCGATGCGGTGGACGTAGTCCTCGGCGTGATGGGGAGCGTCGTAATTGATGACGTGGCTGACGTCGGGAATGTCGAGCCCGCGCGCCGCCACGTCCGAGCAGACCAGCAATTGCACCTGATCGTTTCGGAAAGCGTCGAGCGCGGCCATGCGCGAGCGTTGATCGAGGTCGCCGTGCAGCGCGCCGACGGAAAAGCCGTGCTTCTCCAGCGAGCGATAGACCACCTGCACGTCGCGCTTGCGATTGCAGAAGATCAGCGCGTTCTTGAAATTCTCGGCGTCGCGAATGATTCGCCGCAAGGTCGCGCGCTTCTCTTCGGGCGAGGCGCCCGAGCGCACCAGGGTCTGCGTGACGCCTTCGGCGGTCGAGGCCGCGCGCGCGACCTCGATGCGCACCGGGTTGTGCAGAAACGTCTCGGTGAGCCGGGTGATTTCCGGCGGCATGGTGGCGGAGAAGAACAGCGTCTGGCGGGTGAACGGCACCAGCTTGCAGATGCGCTCGATGTCGGGGATGAATCCCATGTCGAGCATGCGGTCGGCTTCGTCGATGACCAGGATCTCTATGCCCGTCAGCAGAATCTTGCCGCGATCGGCGAAGTCGAGCAGACGGCCGGGCGTCGCGATCAGCACGTCGGCGCCCCTGGTGATCTTGGCCTCCTGGTCGGCGAAGGAAACGCCGCCGATCAGCAGCGCGACGTTGAGCTTGTGGTTGACGCCGTACTTGCCGAAGGCTTCTTCGACCTGCGCGGCGAGTTCGCGCGTCGGCTCGAGAATCAGCGTGCGCGGCATGCGCGCGCGGGCGCGCCCCTTTTCGAGCATGCACAACATCGGCAGCGTGAACGCCGCGGTCTTGCCGGTGCCGGTCTGGGCGATCCCTAAAATGTCGCGCCCCTGCAGCGCATAGGGAATGGCTTGCTCTTGAATCGGCGTCGGCGTGTCGTAGCCGGACGCTTGGACGGCGTTGAGCACTTTCTCGCTCAGGCCGAGTTCATCAAATTTCATTGGTTCTCACAGAGATGAAGGCTTTTGGCGGGCGCGCGGCGCCCATCGTGGACGGCGCGGCTCTTTAGGGTCGCGCCTGCGCGAGGGCATTCTTGTCGCGCCGCGCACAGTCGGAGCGTTGATCGTGCCCTCGACCAATTGTCGATATAGAAGAAATCCCGCCAAAGTCAACGAAAGAGCGCTTTTTCGCGCGCGCTCGCGGCCTCGGCGCGGCGCGCCGCCTCGGCGATGACGGTTGATTAACCTTAGTCACATAAGGTGCGCGGCCATGACGTATCGATCGTTGTCGCGCGCAATGCGACGATCGAAGGCATGACGCCGAACGTTCATGCCGGCTGCGATCCGGAATGTGGGTTTCCCGCCTGTCGCGCAATTCCAGCGCCTCCGGCTCCCCGGCGAGTGCGAACGCTTCGGAGTTCCAATGTTCAATCGGTTGAAAATCGCCTCGAAATTGTCGATCGGATTTGGGGCGATTCTCCTGATTCTGTGCGGCATCAGCGCTCTGGCGACGGTCAGCCTGGTCCGCTCCAAGGCGGCCATCGAGAAAATCGCGAAGCTCAAAGGCGACGAGGCGCTCGAACAGCGCGTCGAGAAGCGCCTCTACGAAGCGCGGATGCATTACTGGATCGCCATCGGTTCGGGCGATCAGAAGGACTGGAGCCAATCGGACGAAGTCTTCGCGGCCGCGGACCAACTGATGGACGAACTGGCAGCGGACACCGCCGAGGCGGATCGCAACGCCAAAGCTCAGGACATGTCCAAATTGGTCAAAGGCTATCGCAAGCTGTCGAACCGCCTCAACGCCGCGCAGCAGAAGAACGGAACCCTGTCGTACGACGAAATCAAGGCCGGCGGCGACGACGGGACCAAGTTCGAAAACGCGATGACCAAGCTGGGAGAGGAACTCGCCTCCGATTACCGCAACGCCGCCGAGGCGACGGTGGCGCAAGCCAAGGAATGGGCGAGCTTCGTCGAGATCTTGATCATCGGCGCCGGGGTCGCCGGCGTCGCCTTCGGCGCGCTGCTTTCCCTGGCCGTCACCCGGAGCATCGGCCGGCCGATCGTCAAGGTGACCCGGGCGATGAAATCGCTGGCGGAGGGCGATCTGACGGTGTCGCTCGCCAACGACGGCGGCAGGAACGAAATCAGCGAGATGACCGCAGCGGTGTTGGTGTTTCGGGACGCCGCGGTCGAGAAGGCTCGCCTGGAGGAGGACGCCGTGCGGCAGCGCCTGCACGCGGACGACGAACGCGGCCGCAACGAGCAGGCGCAACGCGACGCGATCGCCCACGAGCGGGCGATCGTCGCCGATTCCGTCGGTTCGGGCCTGTCGAAACTGGCGGCCAAGGACTTGCGATACCGGATGTCCTCGGACATCCCCGACGCCTACCGCAAGCTGCAGACGGACTTCAACGCCGCGATCGCCCAGCTCGAAGCGGCGATGGCGAGCGTCGCTGCGAGCGGCGGCGCGATCCGCGCCGGGTCGCAGGAAATCTCCTCGGCGACCGACGATCTGTCGCGCCGCACCGAGCAGCAGGCGGCGAGCCTCGAGGAAGCCGCCACGACCCTCGGCGAAGTCACCGCCATGGTGCGCAAGACGGCCGAAAGCACGGTCCACGCGCGCGAGGTCGCCGGCGCCGCGAAAGGCGACGCCGAGAAGAGCGGCGAGGTCATCCGTCGAGCCGTGGCCGCGATGGGCGCGATCGAGAAATCCTCCCAGCAGATCACCCAGATCATCGGCGTCATCGACGAGATCGCGTTCCAGACCAACCTGCTCGCGCTCAACGCCGGCGTCGAGGCGGCGCGCGCCGGCGACGCGGGCCGCGGCTTCGCGGTCGTGGCCTCGGAAGTGCGCGCGCTCGCCCAGCGTTCGGCCGAAGCGGCCAAGGAGATCAAGGGCCTCATTTCGACATCCACCGCGCAGGTGGGGCAGGGCGTGGTCCTGGTGGCCGAGACCGGCCAGTCGCTCGAGCGGATCATGGCGCAGGTGACCGAGATCAACCGCGTCGTCGCCCAAATCGCGGCGGGGGCGAAGGAGCAATCGACCGCGATCGAGGAAGTCAACACGACGATCAATCAGATGGACCACGTGACGCAGCAGAACGCGGCGATGGCCGAGGAGTCGAGGGCGGCCAGTCACGCGCTGTGCGACGAGGCGGAGCGCTTGTCGGCGCTGATCGACGAGTTCAGCGTCGCGCGCGACGACGGCGTCGACGCCATCCGCCGAGAGCCGGAGGCGAGCGCGCCGCGCGCGGTCGCGTCGGCGCGAAGGCCGGCGCAGGGCGTGGCGAGGCGAGCGGCGGCGAACGGCCGACCCGCAGCGTGACGCGTCATCGCGGCGGAATCGTCAGTCGCTGAAACCCCGCTCCGGCGGTCGATTTACGCGCCGAAATGATGCGCGAGTTGACGCCGCTCCAGCCGATCTCGCCGGAGAGCCGGCCGTATTCGATTTTCGGACAGCGGTTCATCACGACTTGGACGCCCTTGGCTTCGGCGCGCGCCGCCGCGGCGTCGTTGCGCACGCCGAGCTGCATCCAGATGACGCGAGGCAGGGGATCGAGCGCCAGCGCCTCGTCGACGACGGCGCCCGCCGCGTCGGAATTGCGGAAGATGTCGACCATGTCGATCGGCCCGGGCGCCTCGGCGAGGCTCGCGTAGACCTCGAGGCCGAGAATGGCGCCGCCGGCGAGCCCCGGATTGATCGGCAGCATCGTGAAGCCGCGCTCGGAAAGATATTTCAGCACGAAGAAGGACGGGCGCGCCGTGTTGGCGGACGCGCCGACCATCGCGATTCGTTTCACCCCGGTGAGAATGCCGCGGATATAGTCGTCGGGATAGGAATGGTGGTTCACGCGCCCTCCCAATGCGGCGCGCGCTTGTCGAGGAAGGCGCCGACGCCTTCCTCGGCGTCGGGGTGCGCGAGATTGTCGACCATCGCCTCGGCGGCGAGCGCGTAGGCCTCGGCGAGCGGCATGTCCATCTGGCGATAGAACGCGCGCTTGCCGATCGCCAGGGTCGCCGGCGAGCGCGCCGCGATTCCCGCGGCGAGCTTCTGCGCTTCGGCGAGCGCTCGCCCCGCCGGGACGACGCGGTTGACGAGGCCGAAGCGCTCGGCCTCGGCGGCGCCGTAGAGATCCCCGGTCAGCGCCATCTCCATCGCGCGCTTGCGCGAAACCGCGCGCCCCACCGCGACCAGCGGCGTCGAGCAGAAGAGCCCGATGCTGACGCCGGGCAGCGCGAAGCGGGCGCGCTCGCCGGCGACCGCCAGATCGCAGGCGGCGACGAGCTGGCAGCCCGCCGCGGTGGCGACGCCCTCCACCGCCGTGATCACCGGCTTCTCCAGCGCGACGATCTGTTGCATCAGTTCGGCGCAAAGCTTCATGACGCGTTCGTAGAAGGCCGCGCCGCGATCGGCGTCGTTGCGATGGGCTCTGAGCTCCTTGAGGTCGTGCCCGGCCGAAAGCGCCGGCCCGTCGCCGGCGAGAACGACGACGCGGACGCTCGCGTCGGCCGCGATCTCCGCGAAGGCGGCGATCAGCGCCTCGATCATGGCCAGGCTCAGCGCGTTGCGCGAAGCGGGCGATTGCAGCGTCAGCGTCGCGACGCCGGCTTGACTCTCGCGGCGCACGAGGGCCGAGGAACTTTCGGTTGGCGGCGTGGGATTCATGGCGGCGCTCCGTCGAAGTCTTGGCGCTTGCACGGAGGACCAGGGTCGTCCGCAGACGTCTGTCGTCGAGCGCCTCGCGCTAGCTATCTTCCGAAATCACGAAACGCGACAGACCGCAAGCGGGAAAATCCGGCTTCGCGCGGCGGGAGAGCTTCGCCGCCGATCGTCGCGAAAAGGATCCACGCGGCCGCTTCTCGACGATCGCCGCGAAGGCGCCAAATCGATGCACGGTCGCCGCCATTGGAACGAGATCAGGGATTCTTGATAGAGAAGATATTTTCTCCGATATGCACGAAGTCGCGATCAAGACTTGCGACGCACTTTATGAAATTGCGCGACGTTCCCTGTCGGGGCAAAAGCCAATCATGCAACTCTATGATCAAAATTGGGAATAGCTCCACCCACTCGGTCGCCTCTCCGAACAGATTGTCCTCCCCGCCTTCTATGTCGATCTTGATCAAGAACGGCGTGTAACCGAGGCGCGATTTTTCTTGAATGATCCGATTCAGACAGACGAGCTTGCAAGAGCCGGTTTCGTCGGGAGTCGTGCGGTAGCCCCATTCGCCTTCGCCGGGATCCACGAGCGATACATTGGCGTCCACGCTCCCGACGGCCGCCTTGTGAAGGTCGACGTTCAGCCCATCGGTATTGACCGTGAGCAATTCGTAATTCTCGGGATCGGGTTCGAACGCAACGACATGGCTGCCGGGAAATTTCGTCGCGAACCAAAAGACGCTCGCTCCGATGTTGGCCCCCGCGTCGACGATGAGCGGCTTCTTGTCGCCGAGCAGCAGCGCTTGAAACTTGGCGTTGAGCTCGTCGCCTCGCCGCAGACGCTTTAGCGAATAATCCTGGCCTCTGAAAATCTGGTCGACGACTCCGATGTCCGCCTTGGAGCCGCGATGATAAAATTCATGCTTGTGCCCTTCCGGGAACTGGATGGTGAAGTGCTTCGCCTTGCCGTCCAAAATGTTGCTCACGACCGCCCCAGTTCGACCGCCCGCCACGGACCATTCCCAAATCGCCGCCGGCCTGGGACGACCGCCGCGTCACGTCGACACCGTACTAAACGGGACGGTCGACTTCTCGCAACTTTCCCTTCGGCGATCCGCCCACGACGGCCGATCGCAATGTACCCATAAACGCGCGAGCGCGGCGCCTGCTGAAGAGAACGTTTCGAGTCGGTCGCCCGTTGGAAATTGCAAGGCCCCGCCCGCGCCACCGGCAAAGCTCGGCCCTGTCCGCCTCGAGGCGGCAGCTCCAAAGGCAAATCGAATTCTCGAAACGACGTTTCCATATGACCGCCGGATTCGGTTTCATGCTTAGCCGGCTTGGCTCGCCGGCGGGGAGCGACGACGACGCCTGCCACCGACCGGCGTCTATCGAGTTGGGTCCCGCCCGTCGTCTCGACCGGGCGTTCACAGGCAAGGACATGAACCCGAATCGCCGTTGCCCATATGAAGTCGCCCTCTTCTCGAACGATCGGCCTAAACAATCTTCCCATGACAATGCTTGTACTTGAGACCTGACCCGCACGGACACTCGGCATTGCGGGACGTCGCGATGTTCCCCGACATCGCATAGTTGTGGCCATCGGCTCCGACGCCGCGATCGCGCCTCGGAACACTTAGGGTGAATCCGACCAGCCTATTGACAAGCTCGACTTCGCGAAGCGTCATCGAACCGAATTGTATGATCACGCTCTGAACGTCGATGCTGGGCTTCGCATCGCTGGGCGGTTTTTCACTCGAGAACTTGTATAACGCCTCCCAGAGACAGTGGTAATTTACGGTCGGATTGTCGACGTAAGCAATCTTGTAGGCCTTGCTTCGTATAGATTGATTAAATATCCGATCAGTAATCGGAGACAAAAAGCTCGGCATCGATGCCCAAACTGGAAGCACGCTGTAGGAACCTGGCAGAAAGAAAAAGCAATTCGTATCGACGTGTCCGGTCTCATCCGGCATCGCCATTATCGTCTCATCGGGGCGTCGAAAATATCGCTTGGCGACGACATAATCACACGAATCGATGCCTCCGGGCAGAGACGAGGCAGCCTTTAGGCAGGCTTCCAGATGAGACGGCTCAAGCCAATTATCTGCGTCCAATAGACAGATTCCATCGTACTCTTCAGCAACACCTATCAAGCAGCCAATGCCGCGCGGTGTATTGCCGTAATCACGATGATTTCTGTCAAGTTTAATATGCCTGACGTCTTGCTCATCAATAAACGCCGACGGAAATCCATCGGCAATAAACAGATGGTCGCAGCGAATTGTTTGACTGCGTACGCTCTGAATGCAGCGCTCCAACAGATAGTCGGATTCCTTGTAATACGGCGTTACGATTAAGTACCGTTGGCCTTGTCGCATTTCTCGTTCCGATGTATTATGTAATATATGGCGTTCAAACGAATATCCGCCTTGCACGCGCTCCGTCAGGTGGGGTCGATCAGTCTCAATGTCCAAATATCGCCGCGCGGCGGACGGCGCATAAAGCGCCGCCGTTAGGCGCGCACGCGTCAGACTACCCCTATCGGCCAAATCGCGTCCATAGCGAATGTTCGCCCAACGTGGAGGCGCCTCGCCTGACGATATCCGCTTTGGCGACGGGCGCTGAACGGCCTGGCGCGGCGCCGGGCCGTCGCCGCAAAGGACGACGGCGCGAAGCGCAGGGTCGGCGCCGCTCGGCGTTCTCGATTCGACGTCAGCGCGTGATCTTCCGCGCCCCGTGGCGACGTCTCTCGCATCCGTAAGATCTCCTCATGGCAAATCCGAATTCGGTAAGCCATCGAAAGATGGCGTTTCGCAACGTTGGAGCAAGAGTAGGATCGCGGTCCCGCGAGTTGACGCCTTGACTGCAACGCCGAGGCAGGATACCGGGCATGAAAGGCGTCGACCCGAAAGAGCCGGCCGGAAACCGCCTCGCCGACGATCGGCCGTTGCGCCGTCGCAACGGCGGCGCCAATATTTCTCTGGTCGCCGCGCCGGGGGCGGTCGGCGGGCCGACCAGGGACCCGGCCGCATGTCGCGATTGCCAACGCGGCCCGTGCGCGGCCTCGAGGCCGCGCCCGAGGTCAATTTGGCCGAGATGCGCCGATCAATGGGAGATGGCCGTGCAACGCCTGAACATCGTCGTGCCCTTCCGCGCCCGCGAGGCGCACCTGAAATTGTTCGTCCCCGCGGTCCGCGCCTATTTCGCCCGCGACAAGATCGATCGCGAGATTCCGTACCGCGTTCTGATCGTCGAGCAGGAAAGCGGGCTTCCCTTCAACTGCGGCGCGTTGCGAAACATCGGCTTCGCCCTCGGTCGCGACGAAAGCGACTACACGTGCTTTCACGATGTCGACTACCTGCCGGTTTGGGCCGACTACAGTTGGTCCGGCACGCCGACCGGGATTGTCTGGCACGGAGCGGAGACGCGGCCGATTTCGCTCGACCGCCGAGAGGCGCGGACCGTCCATCAGCCCGGCAAATTCTTCGGCGGCGTGGTTTTGACTCCCAATGCGCTCTTCGAGAAGGTCGACGGCTACGCCAACACCTATTGGGGCTGGGGATACGAAGACACCGATTTGAGGAAGAGATTCGAGTCTGTGGGCATCGCCGTCGGTCTCCGAAAAGGAACGTTTCAGCCGCTCGATCACAACAACGCCGGCTGCCGTCTCGACGGTTCGCTGACGCCGGCCGCGGAAGCCAACGAGCGCCGTTTCAGCAGCCGCTGGTCCGGAGCGGCCAGAGGACCGGACGGTCTGAGCACCTTGGATTTCGAGATCGTGAGCCGGCGCGCCGTGCCGGAGGGAACGATCGTCGAACGGGCCGCGCGCTGGGAAATCGTCACCGTGCGCCTTCGCGGTCCGGTTCCATCGCAGGGCGGGACGGGATCGGCGCAATCGGCGCCCTGAGCGC
>Ga0181524_10003056_pt1 | contig 16681 bp, 19 predicted proteins | sample PEATcosm2014_Bin_34_FD_119761 | JGI IMG/M metagenome (GOLD analysis project Ga0181524, IMG submission 119761) | Peatland microbial communities from MTU Mesocosm Facility, Houghton, MI, USA - PEATcosm2014_Bin05_60_metaG | ecosystem: Environmental > Terrestrial > Soil > Wetlands > Peat | place...
CATAGCGGTGGGGAGACACCTGTTCCCATCCCGAACACAGCAGTTAAGCCCACCAGCGCCGATGGTACTGCCCTGGCAACGGGGTGGGAGAGTAGGTCATTGCCGAGTATCTCTTTCTTCGTTTAAGGGCTCGGCGGCCCGTCTCGTATTCGAAACCGAGGGGATAACCCACGGATCTATGGTAGCACAGCGCTCCCACAGGTGATAAGCTGAACTCGTGGCGAAGCTCACGAGGCCGGCAGCCCCCACCCTGGAGGCGGCCTGGGCCAGCTTCGACCGGGCCCTCCGGGCGCAGAATCGCTCCCCTCAGACTCGGCGCGCCTACGGGCAGTCAGTCGCCCAGCTGGTCGCCTTCCTGGGCGAGCGCAGGGCGCCTCTCGGCGTCGACCAGATCCGCCGCGAGGACCTTGAGGCCTGGATCACCGCCCTCCTCGAATCGCGCAAGCCGGCGACAGCCGCAACGCGTCACCGGGCCATCGCCCGGCTCTTCTCCTGGCTGGTGGAGGAGGGGGAGATCGAGCAGTCACCCATGGCGCGGGTGAAAGCGCCCCATGTGCCCGAGGATCGGCCGGCGGTGCTCAGCCTCGAGGACATGCGCCGGCTGGTGGGCGCCTGCCGAGGCACCGACTTCGAGGCCCGGCGCGACGCCGCGATCCTTCGCATGCTGATCGACACGGGCGTGCGGTTGGGCGAGCTCGCCGGCCTCCGCGTGGAGGACGTCGACCTCGACGAGGACCTGGCCGTCGTCACCGGCAAGGGCCGCCGCCGCCGCGGGGTGCCCTTGGGTGCCAAGACGACCGCGGCCCTCGACCGTTACCTGCGCCTCCGGTCGGCCCATGTTGAGCAGCGCCAGCCGGCGCTCTGGCTGGGCCAGAAGGGGGTCATGACCGCGTCGGGCATCCGCCAGGCGGTCCAGCGCCGGGCCCAAGAGGCCGGCATCGACCGTCGCATCTGGCCCCACCTCCTGCGGCATACCGGCGCCCACGAGTGGCTCGCCGCCGGCGGCTCGGAGGGCGACCTGATGGCCCTCTACGGCTGGCGCTCGGCCGGGATGCTGCGACGCTACGGCGCCTCAGCGGCCGCCGACCGCGCCCGAAAGAGCCACGCACGGCTCAGTTTGGGCGATCGCGTGTAACGAAGCGGTCTCGAATTGACTTGTACGGACGATGTGTGTACACTTGCGGACATGGACGTCCTGGAACCCAGCCGCAGGACGCAGCGTTTCGAGGTGCGCGCGACCGAGGTCCAAGCTCGAACGATCCGTGAGGCAGCTCGGGCCACGGAACGCACTGTCACGGCGTTTCTGACGGAGACCGCGTTCGAGGAGGCCCAGCGGATCCTTACGGATAGCTCGCACTTCATCCTGCGGGACGAGGAGTGGCGGACCTTCGCAGAGATCCTGGAGCGCCCAGCGGTCGTGAAGCCCAAGCTAGCCGCTCTGCTCGCCTCCACGGAGGCCCCACGCTAGCTCCGTGGCCGCCGCGGCCCCCTGGGTTACTGAGCCGCTGAGTGCTCAGCACGAACTTGAGGGGTTCGACTGTGGAGAGGAGGCCCTCAATCGTTGGCTCCGGCGCCATGCATACGCGAGCCAGCGGGGGGATTCGTCGAAGACGAGGGTCGTGTGCGATGAAGGGGGCGCTGTCATCGGCTACTACTCCCTCGCGGCCGGCGGCGTGGACCATGACGACGAGATGGTGCCGGCACGTATCGGCAAGGGCCTCGGGCAGTACCCGATCCCCGTCGTCGTACTGACCAGGCTGGCCGTCGACCAGCGGTATCAGAACCGTGGCTTGGGAAAGGCGCTGCTAGCGGACGCGCTGAGAAGGGTGCTGGAGTTCAGTGAGACCGTCGGCATCCGGGCGCTACTCGTTCACGCCCAGAGCGATGATGCCCGCGGCTGGTACCTCCACCAAGCCGAATTCGAGTGTGCCCCCGGCTTTCCGTTTGACCTCTTCCTCCTCATGAAGGACCTCCGGGCGAGTGCCCGACGAGATGCCCGCTGAGTCTGAGGGTCCGTTCGCCGTCTACCTCAATCGACGCGGCCTCGGCCTCGAGGAGATCGCTCGCTGCGCGACGCTCGCCGAGGCGCTCAGTCACTGTCAGAACGCCGATGATCGCCTGCTCGCATTCAAGACAGGCGGCGCGGAAGACGTCGTCTCCCGCGGGGCCGAACTCGCCGTCTGGGCAGCCCTTCCCCGCCCTCCCTACGCGAGGACGGTCGACGGCCGCGTCCTGTGCCACTGGTGCGGCGCGCCGCTCGCAGACGTTACAGAGAACGGCGGCCATATCGAGCCCCGGGGCAGTGTCTCCCATGGCGGCTGGGACGAGACGACGGGGGAACTGCGGCCGGCGAAGACACGAAATGGTCTCCCCGTCCTCGCGGTCCGGGGCCAGACCGTCAAGCGCCGCCTCGTCACGACGCGGCGCGGTGAGCACGCCGAACTACTCGGGCGGCCTCGGCGGCAGGCAGCCGCCCGGCAACGAGAACGAGGCGAGCCGCCCGCTGGGATGCCAAGCCTCACGCTGACCGGCGCCCCCTGGCAGGTCTACTTCATCGAGTGCGCAGCCTGTGCTCCGAAGAACGGTGACCCGTCCGTCTCGCTGGTGATCGGGAGCTTGCACAGAGCGAACGGATGTGCTAACGTCGTGCTAGCGTAGCCAGTCGTCCGGCGTCAGCCGGCGACCGTGAAGCGGCACCTAAGGCCGGAGAGCGGCAACTCGCCCGACCGTCGCCCGAAGAGAGGGCGCCGGAGGCTGGAGTGGCTTGCCCAGATGGCCGCCTCGACAAGCCTCGATCCCGGCCTCCGGTCGCTTCGTGCCCGCGTCGCCGCGTTCGCTCGGGCGGCGCAATACGACGGCCGAGACGTCACCGCGAAGGCTCGCGCAACCTTCCTGGCCTCTTTCCTCCAGCGCGTCGACGCGGATCAGCCGGGGCTTCCGGAGGCAGAGCGGCAGCGGCGGGCCCACGCGCTCCGCAAGGCGCACTTCTCCCGGATGGCTTTCGAGTCGGCGAAGGCGCGGCGCGGCCACTCTCCCGCGCACACCCAAGCTCCACGGGATGCGGCGTTCGGCTCGGTCACCGTGACGATCGCGGAAGCAGCGGATGCACGCTGATCGGGCGATCTGTCCTTGCTGCGGTGGTTGGGCCAGAGCCGGCTTACTGACGTGCTGGGGGTGCCGTGAACATCACGCCGCCTGCGACGCGCGACGAACCCCGCTCGAGCGCTTTGATCGGCGGTTGAGCGACCTTGCCGATGTCGCCACGCGCCGGTTCCGGCCATGATCGTGGTCCCGTTCCGCCTCGACCACCGGCGGCTCATCCGCAGCCAGGAACACCTGGAGATCGTGGCTGATGCCGTCGCGGCGCTGACGAGGTCAGCCCGTTTGACGGTCGTTCACGAGGTGGACGGTTCCTGCTGCCACGCGGAGCCCTGGACGGAAACGTGCGATCGCCTGCTGAGCTCGCTACACGAGCGGCGACAGCGCGAGGTCCTCTATGTGCGGCTCGGAGCGCGGGGATGAGCGTCGAGCCGACCCTCCTCGACCAGCTGGAAGCCACGATCGACTATGGCCAGGGCATCGAGAGGCGCGGGCTCGGGTACGCCCTGGCCGAGAGCGATGGGGGCACCCCGTTCGAGGTGACCGTCTCCCGCCTGCACTCATCTGGCGGCGAGCTGCGGGGCGAGTTGCGGGTAGCCGTCGACGGGCGGCACCTTTCGGCCGGTTCCTTCAACCTCTCCAGCCTCGCGGCGCGTGCCACCACGGCCAAACTGCTGGCGACCCGGGCACCGAGCCTGCCGTGGGGCGACATCCTGGAGCGCCTCTGCGTCTGCGTCATCGCCCGCGAGCGGGCCGGGGTCCCAGTGGCCGTGGTCGGAGGGCGACCGATCCAGAGCGCGGGACCGGCGCGCGACCTCGATCCCTGGCTTCCGCACGGGCACCCTTCGGTGCTCTTCGCCCCGGGCGGGAGCGGCAAGTCCACGGTCGCCGCGGCCGCGGCCGTCTCGCTCGAGGCGGGCGTTGAGGTCATCCCCGGTTTCCGGCCGCCCCGCCGTCAACGGGTGCTGATCCTGGACTGGGAGAGCTGCGCCGACGACTGGTCAACCCTCCTCGCGGGCGTCAGCGAGGGCGCTGGCCTGGAGGCGCCGCGGATTGCCTACCTGGCCATGACGCGGCCGCTCGCCGACGACGTTGAGCGCGTCGCCGAGGTGGTCAGCGAGCGCTCGATCGGAGTGATCGTGGTCGATTCGGTCGGGCTCGCCCTCGGGATGGGACGGGACGTCGGCGATCCCGCGGATGCGGTGCTGCGCCTCCACCAGGCCATCCGTCACCTCCGCGTGACCTCGCTCCTGCTCGACCACGTCTCCGGAGCCGACATCGCCACGGGTACCAACGCGGCCAGCCGACCCTACGGGTCCGTCTACAAGCTCAACGCCGCCCGAGACGTCTGGGAACTCCGGCGTGAGCACGAGCCCCGCGACGGCGTGGCGCAGGTCCTCCTGATCCACGCGAAGGCGAATCTCTCAGGCCTCCACGCTCCGATCGGACTGCGCATCATCCATGCGGGCGGCGTGGTCCGCTTCGAGCGCGGCGAGGTCACCGCCCCCGAGCTGGAGGGGCGCCTCTCGACCCGCCAGCGGATGCACCGCGCCCTCGCGGTCGGGGCCCTCACCACGCGCGTGCTGGCCGACCAACTCGGCATCCCGGAGGCCTCCGTGCGCTCCTCCCTGCTCCGGCACGGCGACGTCTTCCAGCGCCTCTCCGACGGGCGCATCGGGCTCAAGGCATGAGCGTGGCGTTGCGCCGTTGCGCCCCGCGTTGCGCTGTGTTGCACCCATGCAACGGGGGCGCGTTGCACGCCCACCCCCCTATGGGGGGGTGATGGGCTGGCGCAACGCCCCGGTTCCGTTGCATCCGCCGCGGCTGGACCTTCCAACTTCGCCGAGAAGGAGAACGAGCCTCGCGTCTACGCTCGGCCCATGCGGACGGCCGGCAGAGCGCTCGCCCATGCAGTGCCGTCCTCGGTGATTCGTCGCCGCTCAAGGCCAGCCGAGGCGCTGCCGCGCGGGAGCTTCGCTGACGTACAGGTCAGGTGCTCGGCATCGACGGGGGAGAGGAGACGGCGCCCGGCGACCTGCGTGATAACGCCCGCTTATCGGGCGGGTAGGCGGCTCCTCGCGGCGGAGGTCAAACCGCTGGCGATTGCCTCTCCTCGTGCCCCCCAGACGGCATCAGGTCCGGGGCCACGGGTTGGGGAAGTACCGCCAACCTCGCAGAGCCTCGGACGGCGCCGCCGCGTAGATGATCTCCAGCTCCTCGGGTGCGCCGGCAAGGAGGTATGCCGTCATCCGGGTGTGCCCCTCCACCAGGACGGTCGGGTCACCGTCATCCGGTCCTGTCGCCAGCATGAGGGGAAACGAGTGGCCGCTCAGGATCAGCTTGGCGACGGCTCTGATCGACTGAACGGTTTCGGTCGTCGTCTCGTCCAGCGTCGGGTCATTCTCTCGGATGCGCCGAGCCGCGACTGCCACGAGCAGCGAGTCGCGAGACAACCCCTGCCAGGGAGCGCAATCCGCGTAAAGCACGCGGTCGAGGTCGTTAGGACCCAGCGCGACCTTCTGCCACGTCACGTGCTGAGGCCACCCCGCGAAGAGGGCGGCTGCCGGCCAGCCGCGATGCCTACCAAGGGCGATGGCTCGTCGCCAGTTCTCGATGCCGTCAGCCAAGTTAGGTTGCTCGATCTGATGCTCGGTCAATCCAGCCAGGGAGATGGCTGCGGCGACCTGAGGCCAGCGTGGCGACTTGAGCTCGCCGAGGAGGAACTCGGCGACCATCTCGTCGGCGCTCGAGGGCCGGATCACCCGCATGTCCCCGGGGATTCTCGCACTGGTCGCTGGGGGTGCAGCCCTCAGGGGCACGACGCCCTTGCAGGGCAGCTACTCCGGGGCGGAGGCCGGCCAAGGGCGGCGGCCTCTGCCCACTCATCCGGCAGCCATCTCAGGAGGACCCGACCGTGTTCATAGCCACCGACCCGACAACCGGAGCGATCTACCTGGTCACCGGCCGGGGCGCAACGCCGCTCGGCCCGGCCCTTACAGCTGACCTCGAGGCCGCCGGGGTCCCCACCTCGCCAGCCGCCGGGACCTTCGTCCTGATCTCCCATGGCGGCCGCCATTGGCTCGTCAGCCAGGCCGGCAGCCACCTGCTCGACGACCAGTCGCCACTACGAGCCGCGATCGAGGCCGCCGGCGTGCCGGTTGTGGAGGGTTACGAGGCTTTCGTGAGGGGGTTGCCGGCGTGAGCGACCCGCTGCGTCACGGCCATCTTCACGACCACGTCGTCGATCGCCGCCCCGGTCTCGTGGTGGTGGTGCAGCGGCATGACCACTCCCACCGGCACGAGACGGCCCTCGACATGGCGAACCACAACAGGCGGCCGCTCGGGGTACCCGCTTACGACGCCCACGGCGAGGATGGTCACCAGCACCTGCCATCCCATCCCTTCGGCGTCATCGTTGAGATCCAGCCGCCCTCCGACCCTCAAGTGCCCGGCGCGGGCAAGGAGACGGTGCTCTGGTCGCCAGAGCGCGCCGAGGAGGGTCGACGCCTGCGCGAGCTGGGCAAGACCATGGTCGGCGACGCCATCGCGGCCGGGACGGAGGCCCGTGCTCGCGAGCTCGACCCGCTCGGCGACCCGATGCTCCTGCGCCGTGGCACCCAGGAGTGGCAGGAGCTGGCGGAGAAGACGCTCGGCACCGACCTCGCCATGGCTCAGACGTACAGGCGCTGGGCTGGCCTGCGGCACATCGCCGACCTCACGGCATCGCGCCGAGGGGCTGGGCCGGCGCCGATCAAGACCATCGCCGGCGCGCCGCCGGACGCGATCGCCGACCTTCGGAAGGCGCTCGGTATCGACTCGACGGAGTCCAAGGTCGCGGAGGCCCTGAAGCGGGCAAGCGACCTGTTGGAGAAGGTCGAGAAGACACCGATCCCCGGATCCCGCGGCGCCGCCGGCGCCGTCAGCGGCAGCACCGATCAGCGCCGCGGCGAGCGTGCCGATTACCTGCGCCAAGCGGAGGAGTACGAGGCGGCGGGCGACCTGGATCTGGCGAAGTCCTATCGCGACCTCGCCGCGCAGCTCGCGGTGGTCAGCACCTCCTCGCCGGCACAGGCATCGGCTTCCTCGCCGCCGCTGGAGCTGACGCGAGGGCATCGACGCGTCCACATGCGCCGAGACCCCAGGACCGGCGAGCTCATCACCGCGCCGATGGACAAGACGCACCAGCCGCAGCCGCCAGAGAGCTGGCGCCAACCCAGGAGGACACTCCCGTGAACTTCGGAACCGGACTCTCTCCCGCCCAGGAGATCGCTGCCGGCCACACGCCGGCGTCGCACCAGCTCAGTCAGCGGGCGAGCGCGCTCGCCCGTGGTGCGCGGCCAGCGGCCGTCGCCAAGATGGACGACACCGCACCGCTGCCCTCGGAGCTGGCACCCGACGAGATCTACGTCGGCCGGGGCTTCCGCACCTGGGCGACCTCCGAAACCCAGCACGAGCACTTCACCGACCAGGAGGCCGCGAAGGTGGCCGGTCGTCGCGGCGGCCTCGACCCTGAGCGGGGCGTCGTGAAGTGCGAGACCTGCGCCTTCGCGCGAGAGCGTCCAGTCGGCGAACCCATGACGACGATCACGGTCGAGATCACGGCTGACCTGAACGTGGCGGCACGGCAGAGCACCGCGGCGGTCGGGAAGCCGGCGCCTGAATTCTGGCGCGAGGTGGTGACGGCCGGGCTCCAGGCGCTCGGCGTCACGCTGGCTGACTCGGCCGAGCGCCGGGGCGCGCGGAAGGCCTGAGCAAAGCCGTCAGGGAAGAGAAATGGCTGAGCGGCGGCTCTGCGGCGCGAAGACCCGAGCGGGGCATCCGTGCGGGCGCTTCGCCATGCGCGGGCAGGCCCGGTGCCGGATGCACGGCGCTCTGACGCCGGCGAATCTCGCAGCGGCACGCCGCCGGGAGGCCGAGGAGAAGGCGCTGCGCGCCGTCCGTGCGGGGGGCGTCTCGCCCGTGGGCGACCCAATCGAGGCCCTCCAGGAGCTTGCGGCCGAGGCGGTGGCGCTCAAGGACCATTTCGCCGCGCGCCTGAAGGCATTGGAGCAGCTCCGCTACCAGAGCGGCGCCGGCGAGCAACTGCGGGCCGAAGTGGGGCTGTACGAACGGGCTCTTGACCGCGCCCAGAAGTTCCTCGCCGACCTAGCGCGCCTGGGCTTGGACGAGCGGCGCGTCAGGGTGACCGAGGCCCAGGCTGCGGTGCTCCTCGGGGTCATCGTTCGCGGGTTGGCGGCCGCTGGCCTGGCGGAGGAGCAGCAGCTCGCCGCGCGCTCTGCGATCGGTGCCGAGCTCCGGCTGATCGAGGCGGGTGCGTGATGCCGTCGTCGATCTGGACCACGCTCGCCGAGCGCCTCGAGCCGGCCGGCCGGGAGGATCCGGAGTGGACGGCGGCGGCCCAGCGCTGGCGCGCCCAGGCGCGGCCGACGCAGCTGCCGCCGGAGGACGCGCCTATCTGGGTGTACCAGGCTGGGCGCGGGACCGGCAAGACGCGCGCCGCCACGGAGGCGGTGTCTGAACACTGCCGCACCACGCCGAACGCCCGCGTGGCGCTGGTGGGTCGGTCGTTCTCGGACGGTCGCGACGTGCTCGTCGAGGGCGGCGGGTCGGGGCTGCTCGCCGTGCTGCCGCAATCCGTGGTCCTCTCGTGGAACCGGAGCCTCGGGGAGCTGCGGCTTCGGAACGGGTCGCTGCTCACCATCTACGCCGACACCGAGCCCGACCGGTTGCGCGGGCCGCAGTTCACCATGGCTCTCTGCGACGAACTGGCCTCATGGAGCGGCCGCGAGGCATGGGACACGCTCCTGATGGCCGTCCGGATCGGGAAGCGGCCCCAGATCCTCGTCACCACCACTCCGAAACCGACGCCGCTCTTCCGAGAGCTGGTCGCCGACCCGAGGGTTTCCGTCGTGCGGGAGAGCACGTACGCGAACCTCGGGAACCTTGCCCCGTCGTTCCGCGACTCGATTCTCTCCCGATACGCCGGCACCACTCTCGGGCGCCAGGAGATCGAGGCCGAGCTGCTCCTCGACGTCGAGGGCGCCCTCTGGAGGATCAGCAACCTCGACGAGCACCGCGTCCTCGAGGCGCCCGAGGACCTCGTCCGCGTCGTGGTAGGGGTCGACCCCGCCGGCGGTGGGGCGGATGAGACGGGCATCGTCGTGGTTGCCCGGGGCCGCGACGGGCACGGGTACGTGCTCGCCGATCGGTCTGGCCGCTACCACCCCGAGGAGTGGGCCCGACGAGCCGTCGGCGCCTATCGGGAGTTCCGGGCCGATCGGATCATCGCCGAGAAGAACTTCGGGGGTGAGATGGTGGCCCACACGATCGCCACCGTCGACCGCCAGGTCCCGGTGCGGATGGTCACCAGCTCCCGCGGGAAGGCGCTGCGAGCCCAGCCGATCGCCGCGCTCTACGAGCAAGGACGGGTTCACCACGTCGGCCGGCTGGCCGTCCTCGAGGAGCAGATGTGCTCCTGGACCGAGGAGAGGAACGACTCGCCGGACCGCGTCGACGCTTTGGTCTTCGGCCTCACCGACATCATCGAGAGCAGCGCTGCGGCGGTGTGGCTGAGGACACTTGCCGAGGCCCGCGAACGCGCCCAGCCCCAGCCAGGACAGGTGCCGAATGTGGCCACCACCTTCGGGCTGCGCTTCGTAGGAGCCCAGCTGCCGCCGCCCTCGAGCGTTCCAGCGGGGGAGAGGGGATGAGCGACCTCGGAGCGATGCTTCCCGACCGAGCCTCCGCGTCCTCGGGGGAGGAGTCCCGGGGCGGCACCCGCTGATCGACGAAAGGGTGGAGTTTCTCCCGTGGCACTTCTCGCACAGGTCACCACCGAGGCTCCGGCGTCGTCTCCCTCTGTCGCGGCCCCGGAGCCGCCTCCCCATGCTTCTCAGCCTTCCAGGCGGTGATCTCAGGCCCCCCGACTGCCACTCGTACGAGGTCGACCCAGGCGCCGCAGGGCCGGGGCTAGGTGAACTCCTCGCCGTAGTAATCGTCGTCGATCCGATCCAGGTTGTAGGACTGGACTCGCGTCACCCCGACGCTGTGCTCAATCATGAGGTCGGCCAAGGTCGGCCCATCGATGAGGACTACCCGCATCGACTCGCCGTAGGTCTGAGCGCCTGAGGAGAACGTTGAGGTGGTGATCATCACGCCCTTGCTCGCGCGCTTCCCAGTGAGGCTGCCGACGAAAGCCTGAACATCCTGCCGCTGGACCGCACGATCACCCCATCGCTTCGCCTGAACGTACACGGCGTCGAGACCCAGCCTGTCTTGCTTGATGATGCCGTCGATGCCCTCGTCTCCCGACTTGCCGACCACGCTGGCCTTGGCGTCTGCGTATGTGCCTCCGTATCCCATCTTCACCAAGAGGTCCACCACGATCTCCTCGAAGCGGCGAGGAGAGCACGTCTTGAGGTGCTCGAGGATGTCGGCAGCGAGCTGGTCGCGCAGCGTCCGCCAGGATCGCTCCAAGCCCTCCTCGGGCGTTTCGTGCTCCTCGGTGTTGGCCGTCGGCATAGGGCTGGGGCGGCTACCATCAGCGCGCGTACGGAACTCCTGGAATGAGGGGTAGCGCTCTAGGAAGGCGTTATCGATCCGTGCTGGTGACGTCGCAAGTACCCTCCGCCCTTCGTCGGTGAGTTGGACCACGGCACGACGTGGGCGGACGGCCAAACCGGCTTTCACCAGGTACGTCGTGGCCCAGTGGATGCGGCTCACGTACAGTGCGCCGCGCCCGCTGGGAAGGAGCGCCATTCGATCTGCCTCGGAGATGTGAGCCCGATCGGCGACACGTGCGATCAGTTCGCGAACCGGCCACTCCTCACCGTCCCCGAGGGCCTCCAACACCGGCAGCATCAGCGTCTGGTAATCCGGCGTCGTCATGGGCGGTCACCAGGGCTGAGCCCCCGCTCGAGGTTCAGTAGGAGCAGCCTGGCCAGGATGTCCTCCTCGTCGAGTGGGTAGGGCCAGCCATATGCGTCGTGGACCGCGCGGTCCAGCCGCTCGTGAGCCTGACGGAGCCAGGCCGGCTTCTCGTTGTAGAGGTTGGTGAGGGTTCTGTCCCTGAGCTCCGTCTCGCCCATGCCTGGAGGATCGAGCCATCCCATCCTCAAGCCATCCAACGCCTTGGCTGCGTCTGCGACGGTTGCAGCCTTCTCCTCATCTACACAAGGGAACGGGAAGGTCTCGAAGGTGGTCGTCGGGGTGTAGCGGAACCCACTCTCGGCTTCTCTCACCTGCGTTCCCTTGGCCCGCGCCCACACCTCATGGACCCTGGAATGCAGCACTCCAAAGAAGTAGTCATCGTCTCGCGCGAACACGATGATCTCGTGGTCGGGCAAGACCGGCTGCGGGAGCCAGGAGAACACGCGATGCTTCGCAACGTATGGCGTAGCGAGGTACCGGGCGAGCCCTGCCAGGGCGCGGCGCATGGCTGGCCGGGGCCGGGTGTGTAGCCACCAGCGCTCCGTGTATGCGGCTCGCTGGGTATCGATCCTCACGGGCTTGACGACGCGCTCGACGTAGTCGAATGGCGCCTCGTAGATCGCTGCCTCGCGCTCGGTCATGTCGACGCCGAAATCCACGATCCACATCCCGCGGCGCCGCTCCGTGAGGTCGAGCCCGTTCACCCAGGGTCGTATAACGGTGGCGTTGCGACGACCGTCAGGGTTGGGCAGGTGCAGCATGTCCTTGGCGGTAGCTTCAGCTATATCGAACGGACCGCCCTTCGTGTCACCCATGAAGGCGATTCCCAGGTTCTCGGTTAGGCGCCGCGTGGCTGTCGTATCTAGGCCTGAGGTCAGGTTGCTGTGGATACTCGGAACACCGACGCCGTTCAGGCGTCGTTGGGTTTCACCACCCTCATCGAAGCCAACGATCGAGACGTGGACCGTCGCGCCCTCGACTATCCAGGGCCGGTCCGACCAGGCGAGGAAGATGTCGCCGGTCTGCTTGATACGCTCCAGAACCTTCCGGCTGGCGCCACCACGGATGCCCTGGGTCGCGAGCAGGCCCACTCGTCGCGCGCTGCCGGCCTCGACCCTCTGTCGGGCCAACTCGAACCAGTAGCCGACGTAGTCCGCCTCTCGCGGGACGGCGCCCTCGTAGGCGACGAACAGAGCGTCGACATACTGGTCGCCAAGCCTACCCCTCATGAGCTTGCCGCCGAGGAACGGAGGGTTGCCGATGATGAACTCGGCGTCCGGCCACTCAGGCTTCCGCGGCGAATCCGGACCACTGAGGTCGAGAACCGCATCCCGACGCTCTATGGCGTCCAGAGGCTGCAAGATGGGGTCACGCAGGTAACCAAACCCGTTGCTGATCATCCACTGGATCTCGCCAATCCAGATGGCCACGCGGGCGAGCTCAGCCGCATAAGTATTCAACTCGATCCCGCGGAGGTTGTGTGGGCCGAGGGCCGGCGAGCGCATGGTCGTGCCGAGGGTGGACGTCTCCCAAACCAGCACCTCGCGTTCGAGGTCTTTCAGCGCCTGCAGGGCCACGTACAGGAAGTTGCCCGACCCGCACGCCGGGTCCAGCACCCGAGCGCCGTCCAGTCGGGCCAGGAAGCGCGTCACGCGGTCGTAGGCCTGCTGGAGTACCCGGGTTCGGGTGCCCTTGGCGCCTCCCTGGAGCAGCCGGCGAACATCGTGGCCCTCAAGGAGCCGGCCGATCTCGCCCTTCACGCCCTCCCACTCGCGCTGCAAGGGCTCGATGACGACTGGGTAGACAACGCGCTCGATGCTCCGGCGATCGGTGTACTGTGCGCCCAGCTGGCTTCGTTTGTCCGGGTCCAGGCCGCGCACGAAGAGGGTGCCGAAGATGGCCGGCTCGACCTGAGACCAGTCCAGCAAGGAGACGCTGACAAGGGTATCGATCTGCGGCGTCGTCAGCGGTATCACGTCGTCGCCGTCGAAGAGGCCGCCGTTGAACCACTCGATGGGCAGCGGCCCAAAGCTGCCGCCGGGCTTCGTTGACATCAGCCGGAAGAGCTCGGCTAGCTGCCTCGAGAAATCAGCGGGTATGGATCGCAGGTTCTTGCCAAGGTCTCGGACGAGGCCGGCAGGTAGCAGTTTCGCATCCTCGGCGAACAGCATGAACAGCAGCTTGTCGAGGAAGTGCGCCACCCTCTGGGGTTCGTAGCCGGCTTGGCGGAGCTCGAGCGCCAGCTGGGCGAACGCCCCGGCAGCTCGCTCAGTGAGTTGCTCCCGGGTATGGCGTGGCCGGAGTTCCTCTGGGTTCTCGAACAGCGCCCTGAGGATTCGCAGCGGCTCCCTGGGTGCATCGCGAAGATCCTCGAGGGTGAAGCTGTACTCTGCCCTGACCGTGTTGGTGAAGTTGGTGCGAACGGCAAAGCGATCCAGGTCGCACACAACGAGCAGAGGGGGGTTCTCCAATGCCTCCCTGTACTTCAACAACTGGCTGTAGGCAGCCTCGAGGTCTCTATGGTGGCCCTTATACTCCCAACCGAAGTTGCCCCTGAGCCAGACGTCGGCCCAACCCTCACCGCCGCCGGTCTTGGAGACGCCGCGCTCGAAGGCATAACTCTCGCCCTCCTTGTCCGTGTTCGGCGTGGCGGCCCCGACCAAGCCGCAGAGGTCAATGAAGTGTTCCTGGGCGGCGGCCCGCTCCGTGTTGGTGTTCCCGATCCACTTGCCGGCGAACTCGGCCGGGTTCATCCTCACCAGGCGGAAGTCCAACTGCACCGCCGCATAATAGGGCTGGCGCAGTACCTTCGTTACATTCACGCTCCAAGCTGGCCGCAGCCTGAACGTGCAGGGCCTGGCCCGTGCAGGTCGGCCGTGCCCTCAGCGCGTCCGGAGGGCCCCGAACCCAATGCCTGGGGGGCATTGCTCTTCCAACGCTTCGGCCCCACCGGGCCCCAAGCCCCCTTCGGCGACGCCCTGCTCGTGAGTGGGGAGAGCGCCACCAGCCTCCTCCGCGGGGCACCCCCGGGCCTCACCGCCTGGGGCTACGCGATCCAGTCGGTCCTGCGAATCGTCGGCCCCGGGCTCCTGGCCCTGGCGCCGCTCGCCTCTGCGGGTGGGTCAAGCGATGGCGCCGCCGTCCTTCTCAGATGCTCGGCCGGCCGGTGGCGCGGTCGGAGGAGAAGTGACGGCCCGTTTGCGGACAGCCCGCCAGATCCAGGCCCCGACTGCGACCGCCAGGGCCACGTAGGCGAGGACGGCGCCGACGCGGCCGAAGTAGACGGCGGGGATCGCGAGGACAAGAAGCACCAGGAAGGCCGTCACGCACCCGCACTGAGAGCGGGTGCGGACGGTGGTCACCGAGCCATCGGGAGCGGTGATCTGGGTGATGCGGCTCATGGCAGGTCTCTCCTCGTCAAGTCTGCTCGCGCGCTCACAGGCCGAGTCCGAGCGCCGCGGCGACCCGGAACACCTGGCCATCTCGGATGTAGCGTCGCGCCACGGTGGCGGAACGCCAACCGCCCTGGGCCATGATCGAGGCCTCAGCGGCGCCGGCGGCCGCGGCGGACGTCGCCATGCCGGCCCGCAGGCTGTGGCCGCTGTAGCGCTCTGGATGGGGGAGCCGGGCCCGGCGCGCGCAGCCCTGGACCACCCGGGCGACCTGGTCGTCGCTGAGCCTTCCGCTCCCGAGCTCGCCGGTCAGCAGGTCGATGGGACGGAAGATCGGCCCCGAGACGATCGCCGCGGCTGTCAGCCACGCTCTGAGGGCGCCTACCGGGTCTGTGTCGTGCCGGTGGCCACGGAGGATGCCCAACCGCCGCCCGCGGCTGTCTTGGTCGGTCTTGGAGCGCCTCACGGTGAGGATCAGGCCTTCGGCCGTCTCCTCGAGGTCCTCGATGTCCAAGGCAACCAACTCGGAGCGCCGGAGGCCCGCCGCGAAGCCAACGAGAAGCAGCGCGCGGTCCCGGAGGACGCGGAGCTCGCCGTTGCGCCGTGACGCGTGAGCGAGCATCTTCCGGAGCACCGGGAGCGTGATCGGCGCCGCCTGACGTCCGACCGTCCCCCGCGTCCTCCGGATTCCCCGCAGACATGCCCGCACCTCGAGGGAGGCGGTCGGGGTGGCGTGTCCGGCGGCGTGGTGGGCCTCGCTGATGGAGGCGGCCCAACGGGTGATGGTCGCGGCCTTGTAGCCACCCTCGGCGGCGCCGACGAGGTAGCGAGCCACCGTCTCAGCGGTGGCAGGGAGCGCCGACACCGCCCTGTCGGCGCACCAGGCCTCGAACCGGCGCCAGTCCGAGGCATAGGCCCGGGTGGTCGCCAGCGCCTTGCTGGCCTCCTGATAGCCACGCACGACGTCGAGGGGGACGGTAAGGCCTCGACCATCGGGACGGGCCCCCAGGGCAAGCCGGGCCGGGGCTGCTACTGTCGCCATGTCGCTCCTCCCTGATGGACTGACCGCGACCCCGGGAGGGGGCACACCTCCGCGGGGTCGTTCTGTATGTGCCCCTGGCCGCCTCGACAACGGAGGAACGTGCAATGCCACCGGAGTTCATCGACAAGCTGAGAGAACTGAGCGGGGCGTTCGAGATGTACGAGGTCGTCGGGACCTACAAGGGTTATCGGGAATGCAAGGACGCTGGTGGAGGCATCAAACAGATCACGATCGAGGTCTGGGACATGGGCCTCGGTGACCCGTCCATCCGGTACCGCGTGCATGTGGTGGACGAAGATGGTCGGGGGGCTAGCGGCAACGCCATGGGCAGTGTCGCGGAGGCCGCGGCGCTCGTCCACTGGTGGGAGCTCGACGGGGCGCCGCGTCCGTGAGGGCAGGTGCTGTCCAGCTTGCCCGGTGGTGCCCTCGGAAACCGCTGGCACTACGGCAGCGAGACAGCAGATAACTCCACCAGCCATGCTCGTATCACGCGAGATGCGCGGCGCGAGCGTGCACTGCGCAAATCCCCAGGTCGTTGCCGAGTATCTCTTTCTTTCGTTAAGACGCGTTTCTCATCAACTTGAATAGCCGTGACCCCGAGACCGAGATCCTGCCGGTGATGCGAGAGCTGGGGATCGGGTTCGTGGCCTACGCCCCGCTCGGGCAGGGCTTCCTCACGGGACGGCTCCGTTCCCTTGACCAGCTCGAGCTCGACGACCAGCGGCGAGCCAACCCTCGCTTCGGGGAGGGGAACCTGGAGCGGAACCTGCGCATCGTCGACGCGGTGGCGGCGGTTGCACATCAGGCCGGCGCGAGCCCGGCGCAGGTGGCCCTCGCCTGGCTGCTCGCGCAGGGCGACGACATCGCCGTCATCCCCGGCACCCGGCGGGTCGGCCGCCTCGAGGAGAACGTCGCAGCCGATTCCCTGGTGCTGACCGACGATCAGCTGACGCAGCGCGGATCGCTCGCACGTCCGGTGGGTGACCTGGCCGACGAGCTCCCATATGGTGCCCGGGTGCTCGCCGTGCGGCTGAGCGTGCGCCCGCGCCGGACCCTGCTCGGCAGGCCGCCGAGCCTCGTGCTACCTTAGCCTCATTGGGCCTGACCCGGTAAGACGGACCACCATGATGTGGGGGCAACCCCACGAAGGAGGTCCAGATGGCTCGACGGGAGCGTCGAAAGTTCACCGACGAGTTCAAGGCTGAGGTGGTTGCCTTGG
>Ga0181524_10003057_pt1 | contig 16673 bp, 11 predicted proteins | sample PEATcosm2014_Bin_34_FD_119761 | JGI IMG/M metagenome (GOLD analysis project Ga0181524, IMG submission 119761) | Peatland microbial communities from MTU Mesocosm Facility, Houghton, MI, USA - PEATcosm2014_Bin05_60_metaG | ecosystem: Environmental > Terrestrial > Soil > Wetlands > Peat | place...
ACGCAACGGCTTCTGCCGGCGGCGGCGACGCGAGAACGAAGACTGGTGTCCCCCAGCAGCAACCTCGCTTTCGTAACAATCTGGTCTTCGTTCGAGAATCCTATATATTCAGCGCCGTCGACGAAATGCTCGTCGTGCTCGTCCGTCTTTTCGCCCAGCATCGGCCGCGCCATGGCGGTGATCTCAAGGGTTCTGGTGGTGATTCGGTCTCGATTGATTTTGCGCAGAAAGCACAGCGCAACCTTGCCTGTGTGCATGGCGCGAGTGTAATCGGGTCCGAGCTGTTGCGGACGCAAAACGACTTCCGGCGCCAGCATGCTCCTGCGCCAGTCGCTGCCGTAGACGACCACGCTCATGCCCTGCCGGGCCAATTGGTTGATGCTGGCGCAGCGTTCCTTCTCGTAAGTGCCGACAAATACGAGATCCCAGCGTTCGAATTCCTCCCCCACCTCGGCGGGCGTCAGCGGTCGGTTCAACTCGGGGTCGAAAGCATTGCCCACCAACACTGGGCGCCGCACGCCGCGCGCGGCCAACTCGGGAATGTTGAAGGTCTTCGTTGTGAAGAAAACATCCCATTCGGGGAACGTCAGTCGCACCGACCAGCTCAAATTGTGCGGTCCGATAATGTCGTCGGGAGTGTAGTAGACGAGCGCGGCGACGCCGAGTTCGCGCAGCTTGCGCAGCGTCGATCGTCGAATCACCCGGCTGTTCTCGACAATTACGGCGTCAGGACGGCTCCGCGCCGCCGCGTCGAGAAGCCTCTGGTTCTCATTGCCGGCGTCAACCGGCCAGCGCAGCTTCCATCGCACTCGTTGGTACAGGCTCGGGGCGCGATTCGTCGGGGCGCCGAATATACGGTCTAGTCGCACCACATCCACGCCGGGGATCGCCTCCATCGCGTGGTACCGTTGTAGAGTGGTCGAACCGAACCACATCGGTCCTTCATACAAGAGTTTCAATTGCGCCCCCTAGAACCGAAAAATGCCGCAGAGCTTCGCGCAAGGATATATCTACGCAAAGCGCTTGTTAGGAAGTCGCCCTCGCCGGCGAAGAAACGACCGATCAATTTTTTCCGGACGCGATAGAATCCGGCGTGGAGCCTTTCGCAGCGTCCGCCTGCTCTCAATTTCTTCAAGATTTTGAGCAAGTCCGCGCAACGGCTTCGCGTAATCCTTGTAAGCATTCCCGAAAACTCCACCCCTCGATCAACTCCCGACTGCGGGTGGACATCGCATTCCGCAAAATCGGGTCGGCGACGATCGGACGCAAAGCGTTGGTCAATCCGTCGATGTCGCCCGCCCTGATCGTTTGGCCGTTTCCGCCGTCCTCGACGAGATCGGCGACGCAGCCGACTTCCGACGACACGACCACGGGGAGGCCGGCGCACATCGCCTCATTGACGATCAATCCCCAAGGCTCGTCCTCCGCAGGCAGCACGAAGATCTCGCATGCGCCGAGGAGCATCGGCATTTCATGCTGGTTAATGAACCCCGGCATAACGACATAGGGCAGATCGCCAACCAGTTGATCGAGTTCTGCCTGCATTTCTCCGTTGCCGGCCAGCACGAGATCGAATGCCAGCCCTTCGGCCGCCAGCCGCCGCGTCGCCTCGACGAGGTGATCGGGGTGTTTCCGGCGCATGAACTTCGAGACGTAAATTATGGCTGGCAGATCGCTCGAAATTCCATAGCGCCGGCGGGTCGCGAGGCGCTGTTCGTGCGAGAGCGTGGCTTTCGCCTTGAAGCGCGCATTGTCCACGGCGTACGGAACCAGACTAATGCGGTTGTCGGGAACGCCCATCGCGCGATAAAAGTCCCGATTCGCCGAGCCGACCGCCAAAAAGCCGTCGAGCATTCGGTAAAGCACCGACATTGCCGGCTTATGCAGCGCGGCCTTCCAACCCGCGCGCTGCAAGCCCAGACGCGTGTCGCAGCGCATGAACACGGGGATGCCGATCGATTTCGCCGCCGCCAGCGCGATCAGATTGGCCGCAACGCCGTGACCGTGAATCCAAAGCGCGTCGAACCCTCCTTGCCGCACCGCGCCCCAGATTCGCGGCGCGATCATGGACCAGAACCCGGCCGGGACCAGGGTTTTGACGTTAGCTCCGACGAACGAATACGGATAGCCCTCCAGCAGGTCGATATCCCATTTTACAACTTGCCCGAAGCCGGGGTCGCGCGCCCCTCGTAAACTGAAATCCGACAAATAAAGCGCGGTGACCTCGATATCTGGCGATGTGTTTAGGTAGGCGTAAAGGGGCGCGAAATACTGGATCGGATGTGTGTTCACGACCGCGACGCGAGTCTTGCGGCTATTCATCGGACACTCGTGCGTTCGAGCATGGTTTTGGCGCGGCAAGCAGCGATCTTCGTTGTCCGCGCAAGTTCATATTGGAAGCGGAAGTGGAAGGCGGGAAAGGCCAGAACGCGTCTCTCATCCGGCTTCGCATCCAGCGAGAAGATCATCTGGCGACGGATAAACTCGAAGCGCGCCATCATGCCGTGCTGGAGCCCCTAACCAATATTGCCGCCGTGAGACAGCGCGCCGATCAGCATTGCGCGCGTGCGCGCCACCGCGTCGCTTTCCAGCAAGCTGACTTCGGCCAATGATCGCGCGGAGCGGCGCAATGCGTCGCGTTCGGAGGGTTCGAGCGCCGCCAGTCGATCGATTGTTGCAGCGAAGCGATCCGGATCGGCGAGCGGGAGGCTCCAGCCTGCGCCGATCCGCTCCAAATCGCGCCACGGCGTCTGATCGGAGATCAAAACCGGCAACCCGACCTCCAACGCGTCGAAAATCGCGTGGCCGAAGTTCTCGCCGCGCGTCGGCAATAGGAACAGGTCGTATCCGGCCAACGTCGACGGCACGTCGGCGTTGGGAATCGAGCCGCGATGGCTGGCCTCCACATGGGCTGGAAGACGTCGCATCAATTCTTGACATTCGGCCCAGTAAACCGTGTCGTTCACCGGCCCGAAAATGTCGAACGTCGCGGGCGTGCGTATTTTGGAGAGCGCTCGGATCGCGTAATCGAGGTTCTTCTTCCGGTCGATACGGCTCAAAAACACAATGCGTAACCGGCCGTCGTCGGTTCGCGGAGCGGCTTGCGGCAGCGTGCCGAGCATGCGGATGTTTGGAGCGACGGCTATATTGCGGGCCCATGGGCAGCCGGCGCGAATCTCGTCGGCCTCCTGTTCGCTGGTGGCGTGAAGCCATACATCGTCGATAAGGCCAAGACCGCGTGCGGCGAGCAAATAGGCCTGCTTGCGCGCGTGCTTCAAACCGAGCGCCCCGGCCGAGAACTCGCCGCGCGGCGCCAGGATTGTCGGCCGACGCGGAACGAGGCCGAGGCGCCGAAGGGCAAGAGCGGGGATGGTGAAGTTTCGGTCGAAAAAGCCATTCATCATCAACACGTCGTGCGGAGTCGTGCGTAGGATATCGCCTAACCCCTCCGCTCCAAAGCGGGAGACTGGGCAATACCTCACAGCCACGAATCCCCGGTCCACCCATCGCCCGCATTGGGCGTCCGCTTGTCCGAAGTCGGAGGGGCCATCGCGCGCCACCACTTTGAATTCGAACTCTTGGGCGAGGCCGCGACACATTGCCGCGATGCTCTGATTGGGCCCCGTCGCGTCGTGACCCGGCCAGTAGACTTCCAAAAGCATGAGAACGACTGGTCTATCAGCGCCGCCCTGCCTGGAGCGATAGTGGAGCATCACAGTCCGTTGTTCCATTTCCCCGGCCGCTTCGCCCAATCTCGCCATGAACGCCCATCCCCGGTGCGCGGCGCCGGGCCCTCAGACTGGTGGCTCTTCGTCGTCGAAGAAAGCATGATGTTCTGCGTTACGCCACTCGTGTCAATGTTCCTCCCCGCGCGACAGCGCCAGGTCCAGATAGTCCCAAACTTCAAGCGCATTGCCTCGCATGGTCATTTTCCCAGATTCCTTACTTTGTGGCGGCGGCGCGACCACATATGGCGTCGGCGCATCTATGCGCCAGCGCGAGAAGCGTCATTGTCGGGTTCGCAAGGCCCGGCCTCTGGAATACGGCGCAGGAAACGACATAAACATTGTCGGTTCGGTTCAAGCGCAGCTGATGATCGATTACGTCGCCATATTTGACGCCGCCGCCGAGATGGTATGCGTCGGTCGCCTTTTCGCGCAGATAGGCGGCGCGTCCGGCGGCGGTGGTAAAGTCGCCCAATGGATTCAAACTTAGTCCGTATCGAGTTTGCAACTCGGACAACAAAGCGTTCGCCCGCACGATCACATGATCGAACGCTCTTTCGTCTGCTGGGCGCAAGTCCCACGTCATGCGCGCGCCGTCCTCTCTATCGAGTTCGATGCGGTTGTCTTCGCTATGAGCCGACTCGAAATCCAGCGTGGCGACGATAGGGACGGTCTTGCCGACATACAGCCGCTGCTTGAAGTAACGCTCATAGCCGATACGACAAAGGTCCGGCAGCTGCGACGACGATCGGGCGGCGGCCATCAGGATCGGCTGGAGACCCGCTCCCTTTTGGCGCAGCGCCAGGATCTGCTTTATTTCGCGATAGGGTTCGACTTCGTCGAACAGGAACTGGAAATGCAGCACGCCTCGCGCGGCGCCGACCGCTCCGCCGCCAATTTCGAATCGCTTGCCCACCACGCCGCCGGCGCGAAATGTCGGAAACACGAGGTTGGGGAAGTCGGAGGTCTCTGTGAGGCTAACCCCGGCTATCGGCAGTGAAATGTGGTCGTGAAGAGCCGCGCCGATGGCGTCGCGCTCGCTCAACCCGAAAGCTGCCCCATGGCGTTGCAAGAGCAAGAGCGTGTCGACGGTCCCGGCGCAAAGAACCAGCGCGTTGCAGTCGATAACGACCGGCTCGCCCCCGCAAGCGACCCGTAGTCCTCGCACGCGACGAGAACTGTCGGTTCTGAACTCGATGACATCCGAATCGCTAAGAATAGCGCAGCCCTTCGTTCGAGCCAGCTCTTTGAGCGCCACCGACGCTACGTTCCGCGCCCGTCCGGGGAGAACGAAGATTTCCGAGAGGCAGCAAGAACCCACAGCGGGGTTCGAAACCGGAAAATCGGCCGTGCGCGGAGGGCGCCTGACGCCGATATCGTGTTCGACGGCGTTGAAATGACGGTCGATGTCTTCCAAGCTGGCCGCATCGTCGCCGTCGCGGTTCAGCCCCAGCACGTCGCATAGCCGCGTGCTCTGCGGCCGCACGAGCCCCCCGCCCCAATAATAGCCATTTCCGCCGAGGACGTGATTTCGCGCGTTATAAACTCCGTCGTGCCGACGCGCGGCGCAGCCGATGGCCGGGCCGGCCGGCTTCTGTGCGGCAAGCGTCGCGCCGCCCTTCTCGATCACAGCCACGCTGGCGCCGCGGCGCACGAGCTGCTTGGCGAGAAACGACCCGGCGATGCCGCCTCCGACGATTGCGACGTCGACCAGCAAACGCCTCATGAGAAAAGCTTCCCCCAACCGGCGAGCGTGTTTCGGGATGTGGATGCGAGGATCAGCTCAATGTCGGGGCGGCTGGCGCGCAGCTGTGCGACATAATCGACGAAAACTTGTTTCGACGGCTCCGCTTGGCGTTGGAAGCCGCGATATACGCCGTACGCGACCAGCCGCTCGCTCGCGCAATCCGAGGGGCCCGGCAAGTCCCAGAGGGGGGACTGTATTATGTCGACGGGCGTCGCGCCGACTACACGCCGAATTGAATCGGACGGTCCGCAGACGCCGAACGACAGAATTTTCCCTTGGCTTTTGAGCCTCTCCGCAAACTCGGTCAATTCGGCCGCAAGCTCCGGCGCGCAGGGTTCGAGCGGCTCGTGAATCAGCAAGCGATCCACATAGTCGCAGCGCAGCCGTCTGAGCGATCCGTCCAGACTCGCGATCATTTCCGGACCGGAAATTCGACGCTGAGCATATTCCGAGCCGTAGCCGCGAGAAAAATATCTTCGGTTCACCCGGATCAACGTGAAGGCGGACCTGAACCGTTCGCCATAGAGGTCGACGGGGATCCCGAATTTCGTGGTGATCTTGACATCCGGGCGGCGCCGCAAAATCGCCTCTCCGAGCTCCAACTCGCCCAATCCATTGCCATAGGCGGGCGCGACGTCGAAGGAGCGAAAGCCAACGTCAAACGCCTGACGCAGCAGCCTCTGTCTGTGACTGACAAGAGCTATTCGATGAAGCCCCGCCAATCCGAAAATTAGCGGCGTTCGGCGGGTCGACATTTGGCGTCTATCCATTTCAAGCCGTCGGCGGCGGCGAGCCCCACACCGCCCGGCAAGTGGTCTTGCGTTCTTTGGCCAGCAAGCGAAAACTGAAACGGTCTCATGCCTCCCGCCCGCGGCCTCGCTTCCCCGTCAACCACGACGAGTCTCCGGCGTCAGATCGATCTTGTAGTGTTCGACGAGGCGGTGACGAAAAGCCTCGACGCCATGGTCCCGGATGAAAGTGCGCGCTTCCTCGATCTTCGCATCGATCAGCAAGAAATACCAAAATCCTTGAAAGGCGTGGAACAGAAAGCCTTGCTTGCCGTCGAGGAATCCAATCCTCAACACATAGCGATAGAAAAAATATAAGACGCTACGCAGATAGAGCGGGGCCTTGGCGAACACCCGGTTGCGCAAGAAACGTTTCCATCGCGCCTGCGAATAGGCGCGTTGCTCCATCGTCACGTCAATCGGAAACAAACCGACTTCGCGATTGATGAAATCCACCATTTGCCGCGTTGCGTAGCGGTTGTGCTTGTCGACCCACCAGCTTATGTCGCGAAGGTTGTGATCGACGAAATCCGCCGCGAAAGTCACGCTTTCGCCCCGAGCAAGCACTGCGTATTCGTCCATCCAGCGTTGTTCGATGCAGGCCGTTCCGGTCCGCCAAAGCCGCAGGAAGATCGCGGGATAGTACCCGCCGCGACGAATCCAGCGGTCGCGAAAGATGACCTTGCGCCTCAGACGCACGCCCGTGACAGTTTCCGGGAGGCTGGGAAGTCGCTCGGATATTTCCTTGGCGAGGGCGGGCTCGATATACTCGTCAGCGTCGAGCTTCAGCACCCAGTCCGTGGCGAGCCGGCAATTGTCCAGCGCCCATTGAAACTGATCCGCCTGATGTTTGAAAGCGCGCTGCGTCACCTCCGCCCCCAGGCGCTTGGCGATCTCCACAGTGCCGTCCGACGAGAATGAGTCGACGACGATAATCCGCTGAGCGAGAGGGGCGATATTCGCGATGCAGCGCTCGATGTGAATCTCTTCGTTGAACGTGAGAATGATCACAGTGATCGACAGGCTGCTCCCGCTTGGAGCTTGCGCTGCGGCGGGAACGGATTGCTTATCGGGCGTCGTCAACATTCGCCGTCCTCGATTGGCGCCGGGGCGCCCCTGCGCAGCGCTTCCTCGATCGCCAGCGTCGTACGCGTCACCGAGACGATCTCGGCCTTTGAGATCGGCGCCGGGCGCTTGCCGCGCGTGGCGGCCAGGAATTCCTCGACGAGCTCGCGCTGACCTTTGTTCTGCGCGCCCTTTTGCACCCGCGCCTTACCGCCCGACGTGACGGTCAGACGTCGGAAATCATCCAGTTGAATCACCCGTCCGGCGGCGAACGCCTCCAGATATTCCTTGGCGACGCCTTGATCGCCGAGCGAGGAGTAGACAATCGTTCCCGTCGAGCCATCGGCGAATCGGATGAGTATCGAGACGGCGTCCGCATGGTCGCGAGCGGTGATCGCTTGGGCTTCGATCGGAAGGCTTCCGGAAAGGAATGTCAAAGCGTCGACGAAATGACAGACTTCGCCGATAATGCGGCCGCCGCCTTCGTCACGCTGAATCCAGCTGTCGCGGGGGATCGCGCCGGCGTTGATTCGGTACAGCATGACCAGCGGGCCGCTGCGCGGCTCCAGCGCCTTCTTCGCCTCGATCAGCAGCGGGGCGCAGCGTCGATTGAAGCCGACAGTGAGAATTCCGGGCGCCGCGTCGGCCGCCGCGATCACCTCGGCGAGCCCTTCGGTGTCCACGGCCAAGGGCTTTTCGCAAAACACGTGCTTGCCGGCCCGCAGCGCGGCCGCCGCGAGGGAAGCATGGGTGTCGTGGCGGGTGGCGACGATAATCGTATCAGTTTCCGGATCGGAGAGCGCCGCCGCTGGGTCGGTGGCGATGACGGCGAAACCGTTTTTGTCGCCCGCATGGCCCGCGCTGACTCCGGTGGAGGTGACGACCGTCGTCAACGCAACTTTGCTCGCCTTCTTCAGCGCCGGCAGCAAGACGCCTTTGGCGTAATTGCCGAATCCGATAAACGCCACCCGGTTGCCGTCGCTTGGCGCCGGCGCCGGGGCGCGTCGGATCGATCTTTCGACCGGACCCGTCGGCGCCTCTGGATAGGTCAGCAGGATGGCGAGATGCGGCGCGCCGCTCTCCATCAGCTCATACGCCTTTTCGGCTTCGGCGATGGCGAAGCGATGCGTCACGAGCCGCTTCGGCGTCACCTTGCCGTCGGCGACAAGCGCGAGAAACGCCTCCATATTGCGTTGTTCGGTCCAGCGCACATAGGCCAAGGGATAATCCTGCCCGCCTTGCTCATATGACGGATCGCCGCGGCCTGGCCCGTAAGACATGGACAGTTTGAGTTCGAGTTCGCGCTTGTAGAAGGGTTCGCGATCAATCGTCATGCCGACGAGGCCGACTACGACGATGCGCCCCTTGAGGCGGCTGATTTCCGCCGCGACATTGATCGGCTCACTCGATTTCGAAGATGCAGTGAGGATCACCGCGTCGGCGCCGTGGCCGCCGGTGAATCCCGCCGCCGCCTCGGCGAGGCTGTCCGACACCGCCACATCCGCGCCAAGTTCGCGCGCCAGCGCCACGCGGGCGGCGTTCGGATCGAAGCCGAGCACGCGGCAGCCGTTGGCTTTCAGCAATTGAACGGTGAGCAAGCCGATGAGTCCGAGCCCCATCACGACGATCCGCTCGCCGAGCGTCGGGATCGCGAGACGAACGCCTTGCATCGCGATCGCCCCGAGCGTAACGAAGCTCGCATCCTCATCGTCGACATTGGACGGGATCGCGACAGTCAGGTTCTTGGGGATCGCGTTGATTTCGGCATGATTCGCCAGTCCCGCGCCAGCGCCGGCGAGTCGGTCGCCGACGGCGATCCCGCTAACGCGCCGGCCCACCTCTAAAACTTCGCCGGCAAGGCTGTAGCCGAGCGGAATCGGGGTGTCTAGCTTGGCGAACACCCTTTCAATCGTCGGCTGCAATCCATCGCGTTGGATGTTGCGCACAACGCGACGCACCAGATCGGGCCGCGCCATCGCCTTTCCCGCTAGGGAGGCCTTCGCCAGGTCGATCAATTGCCTCTCGGTGCCCGAACTGATCAGCGAGACGCGCGTCGCCACGAGCAAACTGCCTTCCCCAACACGTGGAGCCGGCGCCTCCGCGACCTTGAGTTCGCCGGTTCGATAGCTCTGTACGACTTGCTTCATGTGTTTTGGCCAAGTCCATGGTTTGAATGAGACAGGCTTATCGCTGTCGTGACTGTTCCAACGCCCGGCGGGACTGTGATCCGCAGCCGCTTCGTTTGCTGCTCGGCGCCCATGTCCGGCCACCAGACCGCCGCTTCGACGCCCATAGGTCGCGACGAAGACATGGCGATGTCGATTCCGCCAAGGCGAATGCGCGCTTCCTGTCCGAAGATCGCCACGTCCACTGCTGGATGAAGCAGGAAGCCTATCGACGCAGCTCGCGCCGTTGTTCCTTCAATGCGGTCTTCGATGTCGATTCGGCTTGCGGTCGCCTCGAAGCGCCTGATGTGGCGGGGCGAGCCGGGCAGATTACGAAAACCATCATGCGTCGCTTCGAGCTTGAAGCCGTCGCCGCTGGCCTGATAGGCCAGAAGCTCGACGTTCGGCCGGCGTCCGCAACGAAAGGAGCCAAAGAAGTCGGCTTGGTCGGCGCCGTCGAAACACAGCGTGTTATGGCTCGCGGCGGAGCGAGAGCGCCGACGCCGTTCGCCGGCGAAATATTCGTGAACGCCCTGATCGACGAAGACGCGCTGTCCGGCCACGGATAATTCGAAGCTCGCCACGTCGCCATGACCATGCGCGGGAAGTTCGTCCGGGGCGATGCGCCCGCAATCGACGGCGAGATAGATATCGTCGGTCCGCAGCCCGAAATAGCCGGCAGCGTCGAGAGCGAATATTCGTCGTGGGTTGGGCCTTCTTCCGCAAATGCGCGCGTAGACGTCGAGGCATTCGCCTGGGAGATAGGCCATCGAAAGGCCGGCGTCGTTGAACAGCGCGACATGGCCGTCGGGATGGGCGAGATCGGCCGCGACCTGCGCCATCCGGGCGAGTGCGTCGTCGAGCGCGCCACTCAGCGGGTCGCCGCCCAGCGTCTGGCGGCATTCGAGCAGGTCGGCGAAAACCTGGCAATGGTAGGACGGCGAACGCTCAAAGTGCATCCCGTCCGGCAGGATTTGTCGCGGCAGCTCCTCGGCCAGCATCCGAAGACCGTGCGCGCGCCATCGCTCCGCCTCGGGGCCCGCGAAGAACGATGACGCCAGGATCAGCGCCTTGATGTTCTTGACGAGGTGGTTTCCGCCGATGTCCGTCTCGAGATTGGAGTCGAGGAAGCGAATCTGTTGGGTCAGCGACGCAATCATTTTTTCTCGCGCAACGTCGCCCAGTCGCTCGCCACGTAGCGCAAGCTGTTGCATCCAGACGACCGCGCGCAACGACACCGTGTAGCTGTTCCAGCTGTCCATCCAATATCCGCGCTGGTACGGCGGGTTGGCTTCGAGCCACTGGCGAACGAGGTCCAAGAAGAGCTCGTCGTCCGCTTCCTCCAGATATTCCATATAGTGGAGGTTCATGCGCCAGAGCTGGTTCGCCGGCCCTGCGCCACCCGCGCGCCAATCTATCGGGTCGCCGACTTCGCAGGGTCGACCGAGGAATGTGAAGCGGAGCTGGTCGTCGCGACGATCGAGCATCCCCGCTCTCGGCTTGAACAGCGGCAGGGGCGGGCGCGGCGAGAGTTGGGGAGCGACGATCGCAACCGGTTTGCCGCCGCGTTGCTTCACGCGGCGCTTCACGTCGAGCTCGATTCGCCGGGCGATCCTCGCGAGCGGCACATGCCGCCCAAATTCGAAGGCGCGCGCCAGCTTTTCGAGGGGACCGCAATCGCTCATTGATGAGCGCCCGTTTGCGACGGCGCCGCGCCGCGGCTGTCCGGAGCCGTCGCCGAGGCGGCGGCGTCCGCGAGCAAGTCGAGATAGCGCATCGCGAGCCTGCCCCGGTCGTAATGTTCGCGCACGAATGCGGCGCCGCTAGCGCCCAGTCGCGCGCAAAGCGCCTCATCGTCTGCGAGCCGCGTGACGGCGGCGGCGAGCTCCTCGGCGCTCTGCGGCGTGACGCCCATCCCGGCGCCCGCTTCGTCGAGCAGGGCGCGCGCCTCGCCTTCGACGCCCAGGACGATAGGCCGGCCCATCGCCATAGCCTCGAACATTTTGGAAGGAAGCACCGTCTTGAAGAGGTCGCTGCGGCGAAGCAGAATCATGCTCACGTCGGTTGCAGCCCAAATGCCGGGCATCGCGTCCTTGGGTTGCTGTCCAAGCATGATTACATTGCCTAGGCCCATTTCCTGCTTGCGTCGTTCGAGACGCTGGCGCTCGGCGCCGTCGCCGACAAGAAGAAAGACGATGCGGGAGTCCTCGCGGAGCAGCTTTGCCGCCTCCAGCACCGTGTCGAGGCCGTGGGCCATGCCGTGGGTGCCCACATAGGCGGCGACGAAGCGCCCTTCGAGGCCGTATCGACGCTTGAAGCCTTGTTCATCTTCGCAGCGAGTGAACAATTCGAGATTGGCGCCGTTCTTGATGACGGATATTTTTTCCCTCGTCCCGCCGCGGCCGGCGATGTGGGCCACGAAGGAATCCGTCACGGAAACGATCCGATCCGCCCGGCGATAGGCCAACGCCTCGATCCGCTCAAGCAACCGAATCACTAGGCCCTTGCGCATCGCGCCGACCGTCACGATGCTCTCCGGCCACAGGTCGCGAATTTCGAGCACCCATGGTCTTCGCCAAATCGTCTGAGCGACGAGGCCGGTAAGTCCGCAAAAGAATTGCGGCGAAGTGGAAACGACCACGTCCGGCCGATTAAGTCCAATCATCGCCAGGGTCGCCGACGCGGAGTAAGAGACGTAGTTGAGTATGCGGCGCGCGAAGCCCTCGTTGGGCGCGAGAAAAGTCCACACGCGAATGACGCGGACGCCATCGATCGTCTCGGTTTGGCGTAGACGATTGGCGTATCCCGGATAGAGCTTTCCGCCGGGATGATTCGGCGCGCAGGTGATCACGACGACATCGTGGCCGGCGCGCGCCCAAATGCGGGCGTGCTCCGAGGTTCGAGACGCCGGCGCGTTCACTTCGGGCGGGTAGTAATGGGAGAAGAAGACGATCCGCATGCGATCTTGGTCTCGTTCTGCGCCGCTTTAGGACGCCGCCACCGGGACGCTTCGGGCGAATTGGGCTTCGATCACGTCGACGATCCGCAGCGCGGCCTTGCCGTCCCACAGAGCCGGAATGCGTCCCGTCTTTCCGCCATTTGCGAGGATATCCTCGGCGGCCGCGACGAGGGCGTCGGGGGAGGTTCCGACAAGCGTGTTCGTTCCCTCCTCGATGGTGATTGGCCGTTCCGTGTTCTCTCGCACCGTCAGACAGGGCACGCCCAAGGCTGTCGTTTCCTCCTGCACGCCGCCGCTGTCGCTGATGACCAACTTCGACGATCGCATCAGGCCGATCGCCTGCAAATAGCTGACCGGCGGCGCGACAATGATCCGGGAGCCGCTAAACAACGGGGCGAGCCCGGCGTTCTCGATCACCGCTCTAGTGCGCGGATGCTGCGGAAAAACAAGAGGCGCGCGCTTCGAAATTCTGGCGAGTGCAGCCAAAAGGCCTGCGAGTTTGACGGGATCGTCGACATTGGAGGGGCGATGCAATGTGACAAAGCCGAAGCCGTTCTCAAGCGCGTCCGCAACAATGTCGGGCGCTGCGCCGATGTCGACGAGCGTTGTTTTTGCCGGCGCCGCCCGTTCGAGACAGGCGTGCAGCGTGTCGATCATCACATTGCCGACGAAGGTGACCGCGCCGGGCGCGACGCCCTCTTTCACGAGATTTTCGATCGCCGCGCGCTCGGTGGTGAACAGAAGATCCGACAGGCGGTCGGTGACGAGACGGTTGATCTCTTCGGGCATGGACCTGTCGTTGCTGCGCAACCCCGCCTCGACATGGGCGAGCGGAATTTCGAGCTTGGCGGCGACGAGCGCGGCGGCAACCGTCGAGTTCACGTCGCCGACGACGAGCAGAAGGTCGGGCCGTTGCGCCAGCAGAACGGGCTCCAGCTTCAACATCACCTGCGCAGTCTGCTCCGTGCCGCTTCCCGAACCAACCTCCAGATTAATGTCGGGATTGGGGATGCCCAGCTCCTCGAAGAAAACCGCGTTCATCGCCACGTCGTAATGCTGACCGGTGTGGATCAACCGCGCCGCGAGGCCTTCGCGAGCGCGAATGGCGCGCATGATCGGCGCGATCTTCACGAAATTCGGGCGAGCGCCTACTATGCAGTCTATCGTTCGTGGTTGCGCCGCCGCCATTGTCCGCCCTTCGTTTCAATGATCGCCGTCGTCATGCGGCGTTCAAGCTCTCGCGCATCTGTGCATGACGTGTTGAGCCCAAAAGCGGCTCCACGACGCATTATTCTCATTCAGGTCCTCGTCTCTCGCGCGCTCGCCTCGCTCCGTGGTCAAAAGCGCCTTGTGCGCCCATGCCTGCAACGGCATCCCAAACCCCGTCTTTTTCCGGTTTAAGACCTCGGCTGGCAGCGGTCGGCTTGGCGCGCCCGCGAGCAATGATTTGCCGCTTGGCCGATCGGCGCGCGCCAGGATGGGCGCTGCTTCGCAAAGCAATCGGCTATCAATGAAAGGCGTTCGAACCTCCAGCGAATGCGCCATGCCGGCCCAGTCCGTATCGCGCAGAAGTTGGTTGCGAAGATAAAAGCACGACTCAAGCGTCGCGACCACGCCGAATGGCGCGCTAGGGCCTTCCTCTAGCGCGGCGGCGATATGTGCGAGCGGATCTAACCGCGTCAATCCGTCCCGCACGAAGTCCGGGTCGTCGAGAACGTCGCCGAGCTCCGAGGGCAGGAAGAGGCCGCGCTGAAGAAGATAGGCGCCGGCCATGTCGCCGCCATACTTCAGCAGACCGACGGCTTTGGGATGCACGCGAACCCCCAGTTTGCGCGCGGCGGCGAAACCGAGCTCGTAAGCCGCGCGAAGTCCCGCCGTTCGCGACAGGCGGCTGAGCCTGTCGACGTAACTGGGCATGCTTTCGAACGTATTGTAGCCGCCCAATAATTCGTCGCCGCCGACGCCGGAGATGGCGACCTTGAGCCCGATCTCGCTCGCCGCCTTGCTCACGAACCAGGTGTTGATTCCATCGATGCTGGGTTGATCCATCGCCGCGAAGATGTCCGGCAAATCCAGTTCGAACTCCGCCGCGCCGACCATCCGCGTGCTATGATTGGCGCCGTAATATTTTGCGAGCCTCTCGGCCAATGGCGCCTCGTCCGGACTGGCGCCGCGAAATTCTTCGAAGGCGATGGTGATGGTTTCGATACGGCTCTGACCGGCGTCGCGCATGAGCCCGAGCAAGGCCCCGGAATCTACGCCGGCCGACAGGAAGGCTCCGACCGGCACATCCGCCACGAGATGGCGCCGGACGCTGTCCAGCATCGCTTCGCGGAACCCGCTGGACGGGTCGCCCACGCTCGCTTCCTGCGCTCTGGTTTCAGCCGCCTTGAGGGCTCTCGGAATGGAAAAATAGCGCTTGGGCTCGCCAACGCCCTTGTCGTCGACTGTGATCGTGGCGCCGGCGGGAACGGCCCGTATCGAACGATAGGTCGTGAACGGCTCGGGCACGCTTCCGAACAAATAAAATCCGACGACGCCGGCGGTGTCGACCTCTCGCGAGATCCGGCCTCCGGCCAAAAGCGACTTGACCGTGGAAGCGAAGCGAAGCGTTCCGTCCTCATTGGCGATATAGAGCGGCTTTATGCCGTAGGGATCGCGCGCTAAGAGCAGTTTTCGCCGTTCGGAATCCCACAGGGCGAAGGCGAACATGCCGCACAAATCGCCGACCATCGCGGCGCCCTTTTGCGCATAGAGATGCAGCAGAACTTCGGTGTCCGATTGACTCTTGAACACATGGCCGAGCGTTTCGAGTTGGCGACGCAACGCTCGATAGTTGTATATTTCGCCGTTGAACGTGACGGTGAGCCTGCCATCCGCGCTGGTCATCGGCTGCGCGCCGGCCGGCGAAAGGTCGATGATCGACAGGCGTCGATGGCCGAAACCTATGCTCCCCTCCGGCGAGACCCATTCGCCGAAGCCGTCGGGGCCGCGTTTCGCCATTTGATCGCGCGAGCGCACGAGTTCGTCGCGATCAATCGGATCGGCGCCACGGTGATAGGCGTAGATTCCGTTGATGCCGCACATGCGTTAGGACGAAGCCCGGAATGGCGCCAAAGGAAACGCTTTTTGACGGCGCGAGACGGTCTGTCGCGGCTGCATCGCGGCGGCGCTCGATCCGCGGCGCGGGCTCATGCGGGAACAACGTTGGCGCTGGTCACGCCCGCCCGGCGGCAGGCGTTGCGCGTATCGACGACGAGCTTGGCGTGCCGAGCCAGAGCGACGTAGTCCACCTCGTCGTGGTCGGTCACGATGAGAACGGCGTCGTAGGCGCCGATCTGAACAGGATCCCAGACTTCCGATCGTCGACCGGAGAGCGATTTGTGCTCGCGCGTCTCCGGGATCACGCCGACGAAGGGATCGTAAAAGCGCACATCCGCGCCGCGCGCTTCGAGCATTTCCATCAGCCGCAGCGCCGGGCTCTCGCGCGTGTCATCCACATTCTTCTTGTAAGCCACGCCGAGGACGAGAATGCGCGCGCGGTTCAAGCCGCGCCCGACGTGGGCGTCGAGGGCGCGCGCGAGTTCGTTCACCACATGCTGCGGCATGCTGGAGTTAATTTGGCCCGCAAGCTCTATGAAGCGTGTCGTGACGCCGAACTCTCGCGCCTTCCATGTGAGATAGAAAGGGTCGATCGGTATGCAGTGTCCGCCGAGCCCCGGCCCCGGATAAAACGGCATGAAGCCGAAGGGCTTCGATTTCGCCGCTTCGATCACCTCCCAAACGTCGATGCCCATGGCTCCGTAAACGAGCTTCAATTCGTTGACGAGGGCGATATTGACTGCGCGGAAAATATTTTCCGTGAGCTTGGCCGCCTCAGCCGCCGCGCTTGACGAGACTTTCACCGTCGAGGGCACGAAATGGTCGTAGAGAGACGCCGCCAAATCCCGCGAGGCCGCGCTGTCGGCGCCGACGACCTTGGGTATCCTGGACGTGGAGAACTCCAGATTGCCCGGGTCTTCTCTTTCCGGGGAAAACGCGAGGAAGAAATCCCTGTCGCAGACCAGCCCGCCGCTCTCCAAAATCGGACGCAGCACCTCGGTGGTCGTGCCGGGATAGGTGGTCGACTCCAAGATAACCAGTTGGCCGCGCCGCAGATGCGGGGCGATCGCCCGGCCCGTCGACACGATGAACGACAGGTCGGGGTCGAGGTGAGCGGTGAGC
>Ga0181524_10003059_pt1 | contig 16665 bp, 16 predicted proteins | sample PEATcosm2014_Bin_34_FD_119761 | JGI IMG/M metagenome (GOLD analysis project Ga0181524, IMG submission 119761) | Peatland microbial communities from MTU Mesocosm Facility, Houghton, MI, USA - PEATcosm2014_Bin05_60_metaG | ecosystem: Environmental > Terrestrial > Soil > Wetlands > Peat | place...
AGTTCGCCGTGATAAACGCGGAACAACCAAAGCCAGGCGGCCAGGCTCCAAAAGGCCTGTCGCGCGGGTCTCGCACCGGGAGCGCAGGCGTTCTGGCCGCGAACCGGCCGCAACACCGGCGCCTATGCCCATTTCCAACCGGGCAGAGGATGCGGCTCCGACCGGCCTCGCGGGTCGGTGGCGGAGCGGAGTCGTCCTCCGCCAGATGGGTTTGCAGCCGATTCTGGTCGAGAAAGTGCTGGATCGCGCGCGCTCGAGGCATGGCGAGGAACCGCCCGCTGTTCTTGCGGATGAGATGGCGTTGGCTCGGACCGCGCTGGCCAGTTTTTGGCGCCCTGCGCCGGACGTGCCGAGTCGGACGCCGGCAATCCATGCATTTGTCGGACCGCCCGGCTCCGGCAAGACGACCGTGGTCTGCAAATGGCTCTCAAAATCGGTTCTAACCCATGGACGCGCAGCGCGGGTCTGGCGGCTGGACAGCCGCGCGGCCAATTTCCCGGGTCTGCTGGATTTCCACGCTGAAGTCCTCGGAGCGCGGGTCGAGCGGGATTGGAAGGGAGCGCCGGGTCTGGCGGGTTGCGAGGAGGCCTTTGTGGACCTGCCGGGGGTCAATCTTCAGGATGCGACCGCCGTGGAGCAGTTGCAGGCGCAATTGGTCGGCCTGGAAGGGGCGCAGGTGCATCTGGTGCTCAACGCCGCTTATGAGGTGCCCGTGCTCCTGGCCCAAGCCCGGGGCTTTGATGATTGGCCCGTCAGTGACCTCATCCTGACGCATCTGGACGAGGAAAAGCGCCTGGGCAAGTTATGGAACTTCCTTCTCGGCACAAAATTCACGGTCCGTTTCCTCTCGGGTGGGCAAAATGTTCCTGGGGACTTCCTGGCCGCCACGCCCGAGTTGCTGATTTCCCAATGATTCAGGGCCTCGAGAAAAGAAAGCCGCTTGGCAAAGGCCTTGCTGAGAACCCCTAAGATACGTCTGGTGAAATGAAAACGCTGATGCTTTGCGGAGCGATGATTGGATTCTGTCTCGGTTTGGCGCTCGGTTATGCCGAGCGCGCCGAGTGGCCTCGATGCTTTGGCGGGCTTGCGCGGCGGCAACCGCGCTGGGGGTGCTGATGCGTTGGTGGGCTGGCGTCTGGTCGCGCAGCTTCCAGGCATCGCTCCTTGAACGTCGCGCTGCCGAATCAGTGGCCCGGCAGCACCCACCGGCCACTTCACCCTCGAGAAAATGATCTCTGACGCTTCCGTGGAAACGGCTGTTGCTCCGGCTGAAGAGTCGCCCGGCCCGGCCCCGCAGGCATTGTGGCAGCGGTATCACCAAAACGGCGCCGATGCCGGCATTGAAAACGCCCTGGTCGAGCAATACCTGCCCCTGGTCCGGACGGTGGTGGGGCGGCTCGCGATGACGTTGCCGGCGCATGTGAGCACTGAGGACCTCTACAGCGCGGGTCTGGTCGGATTGCTCCAGGCCATTCGCGCGTTCAATATCCAGGGCGGGGCTTCCTTCGAGACCTTCGCCCGGTTCCGGATTCGCGGGGCGGTGCTCGATGAACTCAGGCGGATGGACTGGGTGCCGCGGTTGGTTCACGACAAGGCGCGCAAGATTCAGAACACCCTGGGCGAGCTGGAGCAGCGCCTGGGCCGGCCGCCCAGCGAGACCGAGATGGCCAGGACCCTGGGTCTGCCACTGGATGAGTATCGCTGCTGGCTGGAGGAGATTCGGCCGGTCGCTTTTGTCTGCCTGGATGCCGCCCCCCGCCAGGGCGCCCAGGATGGGGTCCAGCCCCAGGACAGAATTGCCGATGAATCGCAGGCCGACCCTTCGGAGAGCGCCTCGCAGAACGAACTCAAAGAACTCATCGCCCGGCGCATCCGGCAACTGCCGCCCATCCAGCAAAAGGTGCTGGCCCTCTATTATTTTGAGGACTTGCGCCTGCGGGAGATTGCCGAGGCCTTCGGGCTGACGGAATCCCGCATCTCGCAGATTCATTCCCAGGCCATTCTGGCCATCCGCTCCTTCATCGAGCGCCAGGAAGCCCTGGCCCTGGGCGGACGAGTCGAGGCATCCTCATGATCGTAATCTTTGGAGCCTTGGTCGTCATCGCCTCGGTTGCCGGGGGGTTCCTGATGGCAGACGGGAACATCCGCACGCTGATGCATCTTTCCGAGTTGATCATCATCGGGGGTGCGGCCATTGGGGCGACGATCATCATGGCCCCCAAGAAGGTGTTGATAGCCATGGCCGCCCAAATGGTCCATGTGCTCAAGGGCGCGCCCTACCGGCGCAAGTCTTACGAAGACCTGTTCATGATGCTCTACGAACTGTTCCTGCTGGGGCGGCGCAACGGCCTCATTGCCTTGGAAGAGCATCTGACCAGCCCTCCCGCCAGCGCGATCTTCCAGCGATACCCCACTGTCCTGAAGAATGACTCCGCCGTCGAGTTCCTGTGCGGGGCTTTGCGCCCGGTCATTGATGGCCGGGTCAAGCCGGACCAACTGCGCCAGTTGCTCGAGGCGGACCTCGATCGCATGGAAGAGGAAAACCATGCTCCCATCAATGTCCTGAACCGCGCGGCAGATGCGATGCCCGGCTTTGGCATCGTAGCCGCCGTGCTGGGCATCGTCATCACGATGGCCTCCATCTCCGGGCCGATCGAGCAGATCGGCACCAAAGTCGCCGCGGCCCTGGTAGGGACCTTCCTGGGCATATTTCTGGGCTACGGTTTTCTGAGCCCCTTGGCAGTCAACATGGAATTCAATGTCATCGAGCGCTTGGCCTACTTTCGGTGCATCTCGGCCTCGGTGGTGAGCTTCGCCTCCGGCATGGCCCCTGGAATGGCGGTTGAAATCGCCCGCCGTGGACTGGGCGAAGAACTCCGGCCCGGCGCAGAAGAACTCGAGACCATGCTCAAGACCCTGAACGCAAACGTGGCCAGGAAATAAGGTCCGGAACCTCCAACTTCAATCATGGCCCGGCAGAAACACCATGGCGGCTCCTGGAAAGTGGCATACGCGGACTTTGTGACCGCGATGATGGCGCTGTTCCTGGTCCTTTGGCTTGCGGCGCAGGATAGCAGGATTAAGGAGGCGATCGAACGGGCCTTCCGCAATCCCTATTCTTCCCTCACCAAGGAGTCCGTCGGCATCATCCCGACTGATAAGGAGATGCAGGTCCTCCAGCAGACCAAGGGCAGCTATGACTCGGCATCGGCGCTCAATCTCGAGCTGCTGCGGCGCCTCACGGAAGACCTGGCCAAACTCCTGGAGAAGGACTCCCATGGCCAGGAGTCCCTCCGGTTCGAGATGACCTCCGATGGGCTTCTCATCAACGTGTTCGACCGCTCCCTGAAGCCCATCTTCGAGCCTGAGAGCGCCCGCTTCACAACATACGGGTCCTGGGTGTTTTCCACCCTCGCCTGGGAAGTCAACCGCTACCCCACCTTCAGCCTTCAGTTGTCCGGCCACACCGAGTCCGGGCGGACCGGCATCCGCGAGGATTATGGCCCATGGGAACTTTCCGCCGACCGTGCCAACGCGGCCCGCCGCAAACTCGTGCAGCACGGCGTCTCTCCGATGCAGATTTACCAGGTCTGCGGCTGCGGCGATATTCACCCGATGAAAAACACCGCGCCGAGCGACGAAATCAACCGGCGCGTCTCCGTGCTGCTCAGGATACAGGAAAACACCCGCCTTAAGGAAGGCACGACCAACCAGGTCAGCTCCACGACAGGCACCCAATGAACCAGGGTTTTGTGCCATTCAGTCTGTCTGCCCGCGCCGCTGCGCCTGCCGCTGCCGCCCAGCCCAAACCGGGCGGCGAGCCTCTGCCCTCACGGCCGTTCCGGCCCCTGGCTGCCGCCGCGGCCTCAACCCCGCCCGTGCCCGCAGCCGGCGCAGAACCCATAGTCACCCTCGAACGCGACGGCTCGCGCATCACACGCATCAAGGTTCAATGCTGCTGCGGCCATGTCATCGAGTTGGCCTGCGAGTCCGTTTAAGGAGCCAGTCAATGAGATTGTCATTTTTCTCAAGACGCTCGCTGAGGCCTGCCTGAAAACCGGCTGTCAGGTGCATGCCTGCTGTTGCACTCCCAAATCTCAAGGTGGTGGAGAATCTCCTTGCGCGCGATCGTCGGCCCTGATACAGACCATTTCCAATATGAGGTTGTTTGGTTGCAGCGCAAGGCTGGCGAGCCTTGGCAGGGCAAGGTGACCCTGCTCCAGGAAGGCCGTTCAGTCGCGGAGACGACCCTGGTCGAGCCGGCCGACGTCCAGTTCCCCCAGGCGCAGCAGGGCCCGGACGGCCGGCATTGGGTGGTGTATGAGAAGACCAACCGCAAGGGTTCGGAAATCGTCCTGCGCAATCTCACTAAGGAACTGCAATCCACCTTGCTCCCGAAGCCCTCCGCAATGTAGTAATTGTCCGATTGGGCGACAACGGCATCCTGGCCATAAATCTCCCAGGCGCGATACTGGGCCTCGGCTATGAGCCGGCCCGACCGGCAATACTCCCCAATGGGCAAGCCCGCGATGCGCGCACCGTGATTGCCCATGTAGGGCGCCACCGGGACGCGGTCAACCGGCTCCCGGCGGACGGCGCAACGAATAAGGTCCAGCGAGGTCATGTGGATTTTTTTTTGGTTTGATTAGGTTTGATTAGGCCGGATTCACTTTGATCGGGAGTCGGCGATGGGGGCCTGTCGAGCTACCCACGGTGCCGGCCAAGTTGCCGTGGAGTGCGGCGGCAAGCGAAGCGGGGCGCCGCATTGGCTTCGGGGGGGGAAGCCCCGGCCCGCCGGGACGCTTCGCTCTGCCCTGCACCTTACACGGATTTTGGCACGGGTCGGTGCAAGCTCCGATAGGAGCGACATGCTCATAGCCTCGCGGCCGTCCGACTATGTCAAGCTCCATAGGAGCGGCATGGCTTGACCGCAATCCGGCTGGCGGAGGCCCGCCAAGGCCCTCCATGCCGCTCCTATGGAGCTTGAAGATGGGTTTGTGCGGCTGCCTTGCTATAAACAGGTCGCTCCTATCGGAGCTGGCCGAGGAGTTCTCAGGCTCTTGAAGATCCGTGTAAGTTGCAGGCTCTGCCGACGCAGTCCAAAAGGGCCGCGCCGCGACTGAGCGGCAGTCCCGCCGACTGCCGGGAGGTTGCGGCATGAGGGCGAGGCGCGCCTCATGGAGGAGCCGCTGGAGCGGCGGGCGGGCAACGGATGCGACGTTCATGGGGGAACTGTATCATTTGGCTACACACTTGGCAAGGGGGAATTTCACTTTTTTTCGGCGGGGGCGGGGCCATCGAGGGCAGCCTTGGCGCGGGGCGGCGTGAAGGTTTTATTGGCGGGATGGGGGCGCCTGTGGATGGCGCGGCGGCCTGCATAACATGCAGTGTGGCTACAGGTTTGCACCGGCAAGCCGCAGCGCCTCAGCTCAGAGCCACATTGCTTCGGGAATGGCTCTCAATCTCCCGACTGCGGAATATGCGCGGTCGAACCTCGCATTCTTCAAACTGTCCAATTTCGTGTCATCGTAACGCAAAGATGCGAACTCCGGTGCTCCGGTGCCGCGGAGCACGCTGGCAAGCACCGCTGCTTTGGCGGCGGCGACCTTCATCTCCTCGCGCCGGAATCTAACGCCGACCAAGTGGCTTCCGATCTGTTTGCGGCCGGCTTCCACCAGCTCGCAACGGCCATCTTTCGGCGCTCCGGCCAGGCCCACCTGGGCGATGCAATAGGCGGTGTCGAAAGTATCCTGCAAAGCCTGCCCTGCCGTGAACCTGCCGCCCCGGAAACCGTTCTCAGCCTCGAAGATTTTGGCATAGGCGGCGCGCACCGCGTCCAGGTCGGCGGCGGCATTGAACAGCTCCCCAATATCGAACACCTGCTTCATGAATTGCATCGTGCGATGTTCGTTAAGCGGCACCCCAGTGGTGTTCGGCCCGAATGCGGTCAGCTTGTCGCCGAGCAGGCCCTCTCGCGTCGGCACACGCAGCGCTCCGTCACTCTCGACAAAAGCGGTCCGGAGTGGCACGAGTTCAACCTTCGGGTAGGTATTGCGCTCATGCACCACGTCGAGCAGGACAAACGGCGCGGGATTGTCCGTGTCAAGCGGCGTGTAGTAGAACTTGAAATGACGGCGCGCGGGGATTCGCTGTTCGCCCCGCTCATCTTCGCTCATCCGGACGAACGGAGACGTCCGCCCAATCTCATCCAGCAGCGGGTCAATTCTGCCCGCCGGCTCCAGGCAGAGTATACCCGCGTCGATGGACAGCCGGCGAATCCGGGGCAACCGCAACAGGAGGCTGGTGCCGCCTTTGAAAACGAAATCCACCCCCCGCGCCGCCAATGCATCCAGCAGCGCAAAGGCGTGAATGGTTTTCTCCAGCAGAACCGGGTCGCAACCGCCGAGTTCCTGGCGTATGCGCGCCTGCCATTCCCGGGTAAAGCACTGGTCGTTGATCATGTTGTCGTCTCAGTCGCCGTAAAGAAATAACCTTTACAAGCTGCCTTGGTCTTTTGCCGTCCAGCTTCGTTGCGCGCTCGTTACAGATCCATGCGGATATGCGCCTCGCGCGCGCCTCGCTGGCCGACAAAATCCCGGCGGCATCTTGTAAAGGTTATTTCTTTACGGCTCCTTACCCACTAACGCCGCCTTTTTTCAAAAGGTGGCGTTAGTGGGTTTGGGTCGCCCAAGAGCGCCTCGGGCTGGAGCTTGCGGTCGCCGGCGTATTTCAGCATGGTCGCCATTTGGATTCTCTTTGTCCCAGCCAGGTTCGCCAGCATGGCGTGGTAGTCGGACATGGCCATAAGCTGGAGGTCGCGCGCCTCGAAGCACAACTCGACCAGGAGCTTTTCGACCGGGGCAATATGCTCCGTCGAGGGGCTTTTCCGGCTCTCCCGGCGCACGACCAGTGTGCGCTCCCGGACGGCGAACCGCGCGGCGTCCTGGCCCCGGGGGTTCAGCCACGCGTCCCACCCGGCCTCGCGCAAGTGGTTCCACACCGTCTCCATGGCGTCGACCTCGACATCAACAAAGGTGACGAACTGGCTCAGCAGGTGGTGCATGGCCTCCTTGATCTGCTCTGTGGACCAGCAGGAGAACCCGACCAGCGGGAATGCCCGGCTCAAATCCTCGGCCAGGCCCGAGACCGGTTCGCGATTGAGGGTGAACGGGCTGGCCAGGCGGGAATACCAACCGCGCCCGGCGTTGTGGATGATGCCGTCAAGCATAAAGCCCGAGAGGTACTCCCGGAGCAGGGCCGGCGCGAACGCCAAATAGTGATCGCGTAACCATGCCCGCACCTGAACCAAGCTGAAGTACGGCGCCCTTTCCGCCACCGTGGGCAGGCACTCATCTCGCAGAAGTTGTCTTAGATTGGCTTTATCGGTGGTGGGCATTCTAGTCTCTCGGTGCGGGATCTTCAACCCCCTTCATTTGCTCATGCTCCCCAATTGAGTTCGTTGGAGCAAGCTCCATCGAGCAATGACGGCTGGGACGCACGGCGCGTTTTGCGGAGGGCGGCCCATTTGCTCTCGAACTCGGCCTGGAAGAGGTCGTGGGGACGGGTGACGCTCTCATGGCCGCTGGGCCAACCGACGTTACGACGCTGACTGATGGATTTGACCTGGATGCTCGCGGTGCGGCGACCTTTCTCGGCGAAGACATCTATGGCTTTGGCGTTGCCGATGGTCATGGCCACGGTCCAGCCGCGCTTGGAAAGCTCTGCGGCGACGAAATACTCGCCCGCAAGGTGGGATGTGTTTGGGGCCGGGCGCGGTGACTTTTTCATGGGGCGGCGGGGGGCAATGGCTTTAGGTGGAGACTCGTTTCGAGGCGGCCACCGGGGCTGGCGTGGAGGACTAGGGTTTCCGTGGCCAGGGCCGAGACGATGGCGTTGCGGCGGGCGGCGAGGCCGGCGGTGACGCGGGTTTCTGTGGCGCGGAACGCGGAAAGGATGAGCAGGCGGCCGGCGGCAAGGGGGCCTTTCCAGTCCGGCGGGATGCGCCTTGGCAGCGCCCTGGCCGGGCAGATGATGATGGGCTGGGAGCCGCGCAGGAGAATGCGCAGACACTCCTTCTCGACCGGGGAATGGAAGCCGCTGATGACGCAGTGCCGCGCGTCACGCCACGCGGCGGCCTGGTCGTAGGCGCGGAGGATGACATTGCCGGGGCAGCGAGCGGAGCAGAACAGCGCCGTCATGGGCTGGGACAGGAGGCCCAAGCTGCCGAGAGCGGTCAGTTCGGGCGGGGCATCCGTGCCGAGCCGCTCGCGCAAACGGGCCGGATAGCGCGGATCGTCACGCGGGATTGTCAGGGGCGGCGGCACGGGGTATTATGAGACCTCCCGAAAACAACTGCGGCCACCACGTCTTCGCGGGGCGGCCACAGGATCTGCCGTCTGGAGGAACCAGTCCGGCCTGGTCTTACATCTGGACGGATTATGCCTGAATTGCCCTCTCATCCCAAATGAAGAATGTCCACGTCTCCCCAGTGTTGTTTCAGATATTCCGCCACCAGGCGCCGGTGGCAGTAATGGGGTTTGTCTTCGCTACAGAGCAGACAGCCCTCGGCGACTATCTCCTTGGGGATACGCTCTTCAATCCGCCGGCTGCTCATGAGGTCAAGAAAGCGAAGCTCATACGTTCTCCAGTCACCCTTGAGTTTCTTGTACTCATCCAGCATCTCCTGGGTCGGGGCAAGATCGGGAACGTGGACGTAGTCCATGCCGCAAACTTCCTTGAGAAAGAATGCCAGGTCATCGCGTTTGGCGAAACCGGCGAGCTGCGAGATGTTGTTCAGCCGCACATCCACGATTCGCTTGGCACCCGATTGCCGAAGGGTCTCAAAAAACTTCCGCGCCGACTTTTTGGTAAAACCAATGGTGAATACTTTCATGACGGATTCTCCTTTAGGGTCAAGGGTGCCCGCGCTTCATCCGCGTAAGCGATCTGCCGTTCCCGGCGCAACAGCGCCTCGCTCAGGAGTTCCTCCCGTGATCGAAACAGGTCCTCTCGCGGAACGCCGGTCAGATCCAGCAGGCGCTCCATCGCGGCCGCGTGGGTTTCGAGCCGACCGTCGGCATGGATGTGCAGGACCGGTTGCCCCCGCGCGACGAGCGCCCTCGCCACCAGCAGCGTTCGGTGGCACTCCAGCGGTTCCTTTTCAGCGCACATTAAAGCAACGCGAAACCGCGCTGCGCCCTGCATCACCCGGTCCAGTCCGCTTTGGAACAACTCGGTCTGGGCCAGCCTCGCGTACTGCACCCGGCCGTGAGCGTAACAGGATGGGTCTTCGGGGCGCGCCCCGAGCTCCCGCCCGAGAAAGATGTAGCGAATGCCGTTCACTCGGAGGTCGCGCTCCAGAAGCTCACGATTGAAGTGTGGCTTGAAGCGGCTGAACGGGGATGAGCGCACATCCCCCACCGCATCCACTCCATGCATGCGGAGCAGCGCGATAAACGCCTCGGCGCTATGCGTCGAGTGACCGATGGTCAGTACTGGATTTGCAGCAGCGCTCATTTCTCCTCAGTCTCAACCCTTTCGATAACCGCGGCAACCAGCTTGTAGGCATAGCCTTCGTGCGGTTCCCCGAGGCTGACTGTCAGACAGCATTCACCCAGCTCGTGGCAGCCGTCGGGTTGCGCCAAAAATCGCCCTTCGTAAACGGGGTCGGTCACCCAGAGCCAATGGCGAGTTCCTCGGTCTTCAAATTGCCCCTGCACGCGGCGTTTCGCGTTGCCGAAGGCCTCCCCAGGCCGGAACACTCGGATGGTCAGTGACTCCACGCGGATCAACCGCAGGGAATTCCGCAGCCCGGCCGCCTCGGCAATGGGGACCCTGTCGTTCAAGCCGCTGTAGCTTGTCCCGTTGTTGATCCAGAGCGGGCCGACTGGCTGCACGAAGGGTTGAAGTTGCTGCCAATTCAGGCGACCCTTGTTCTCCCAGTAGAACCGTGGGTCAAGCAGCCAGTTCTCCTGTTGGTACTCATGGGGGCGGTGCACTATCAGTGGAACCCGGATCACGTCCAAAACGCGGGGGTCGGTTCCATTTTCGTATCGCCTCTCTTGGTGAGAGACCTCCTGATGCTCGCGGTCGCTAACGGGCCGAATCCAAGCTCCAGGTCGGCCGCTGATGATTTCCCGACCGGCAACGCATCGGCCGCTCAGCTTGCGCGAGTTAGCCAGGCATAGCAGCGTCTTGACAACGTCCGGCGCCGGAATTTCTGGATCGTTGTTTGGCAATTCTTCGCTCACGAGATCGTCCTTAGATTGGTTATTCCCGTTTGTTCGGGATTGCGGCGTCACGGGGAGCCCGTGCCTGGAGTGCCCGGCGAAGCGGTGTCATGACTTCTGCCGGCGCGCGGTGGATGTATTCGAGAGCGCGGGTTCTGGTTTGGCCGGTGAGGCTGTTGAGGTAGTGGAGGGCGGCGGGCAGGGTGAAGGGCTCGCGCTGCTCCTCGGCGAAGTTGGGTTTCAGGGCGGTCCAAATGACGGCCTGGCAATCGCTGGCCTGCGCCCAGGCCGTGATTGTATCGGATGCGTCGGGCTGGTTTTCTCGCGCCCAGGCGCGCTCGGTGTTGGTGGTGAGGTCAACGAAGCCAATGCGGTCTTTCGGAGGATTGCCCTCTCGTTCCCGGAGGTTGCCGATGGCGTCGTCGAGGTCCTCGAACCGGCTGCGAACGTAACGCGTGGCGACCAGCTCACCGTTGGCCAGGTCGATCACGAGGGTTAGGCGGCCGTCTCCGGATTTGCGCGAAAACTCGATGGGCAAGACCGGGCCACCTGGCTGCCACTCGCCGATCGTGGCAAGGCCGCGCTTGTCCCAAACCAGTGAACCCCAGCCAAGGATAGCGATTTTCATTCGGCGTCCTCCTCTTCCGCGTCGCGGCCGAGGCGGTACTTGATGTGGTAGTTCAGGACGAAATCCAACTCCTCCTCTGTGAACGCGTAGTGCCTTGCCAGCAGTTTGTCGATTTCATCGATAATGGGCTTGGATCGGTCCGGATAGAACTCATCATACTCCACTTTGCCAGCGGCCTCGTAAACGTACACGCGGCGTTTTGAGTGCCGCCTGAGATCGGCCATCAACTCGGCGAATGTCTCGATCAGCCCTTTCAATTTGGGACTGGCGAGGTCGCCGACCGGGAAGCTTTCGATATCAGGCCCAGCGATGTTGCGACAGTTACCCTGCACCGTGAACCAAAAGTAGAACAGAGAGCTGTTCAGAATTGCTCCCGTCCTTTTGGCCTGATCGGCATCGGCAAAATACAGATCCCGAAGGTGGTCAGTGGATCTGTCCTTGACGGGAGACTTGAAGTATGGTTCGAAGTCCATCGAGCGAATCCAAAAGACCGGACTGCGATGGTAGGTGATGTGGCCTTTTCCAGCGTCTCTCAGATATGCTGCAAGTGCCGGCTTCTGGGCCAACAGCTTCAATATGACTTGGTCGGCCAGCCGCGTCCCCGTTTTGGCGAATCGGAGGAATCCTGACTGGAAAGGAGATCGTGCGTGGGCTACCTTGCTGGCGAATAGGTCGGGTCTTTCGCAGGCGTACCACCGCAAATAATCGGAGGCTCGAACATCTCTGCCGCTGCCCTTGGCCGTGGTTGCAATAATGATGCAGAGGCGGTACTTCACGCCGTCGAATAGAACCGAGGGGTGCGCATCGCCGCTGTAGAAGGACAGGGCAAGGGAGTTAAAGCGGCCCCAAATGAACTCCTGGTAGGTCAGCATCCGGTCGGTAGAGAATCCGCTGAGAGGGACAATAACGCCCATGTATCCCGCCCCATAGAGCAGAGCGCCTGAACGTTCCAGGCAGAGAGGGTAGAGGTTTCCCGAGTCAATCGTCTTATAGTTCGTAACTCGGTAGTGGTTTACCTTGCTCGTTTCGACATAAGGCGGATTGCCGATAATGACATCGAACCCACCGCGAGCCAGGATGCCGTAGAACTGGATGAACCAGTGGAACGGCTGATGAGATTTCACCCATCTGGCGTAGGCGACCCTGTCGCTCACGGTAAGGCCGTATTCGCCTGCAAGGTAGCGGTCGAGCTCTTCCTCAAGCGCCCTGAGTCGCTTCTGGAGTTCCAGCTTGTCTGCCTGGGGCACTGAACCGTCGCCCTCGGTCTGGAGTTGGCGGAATTTGGCGAATGCCTGTTCCACGTCGGCGCAACGCGTGTTAAACCGGGCGAAGCTGCCCAGTTCTTCATCGCCCATCAGTTTCATCTGACCGCCGCCCAGCTCCTTCATGCACCGGCGCACCTCGTCCGCCGTAGCGTAGCCGACCAGGGTGTTGCCGGCGCGGATATTGAAGTCGATGTCGGGGAGTGGTTCGACACCGAAGTTTTCCTTCGCGGGGTCAGGTTCGACCTGGGCGGCGAGTTTAAGGAAGAGCCGAAGTTTGCAGATTTCCGTGGCCTCCTCCATGATGTCCACCCCGAAGAGGTTGTTCAGGATGATGGACTTGAGGGTGAAGTAGCGTCGGCTGGGATGATCGGCGACCCGGTCGAGCAGCTTGGAAAAATCCTCGAATTTCCCTTTCGGAAGGAGCGGATAGCCATGCGGGGTCTGGCGCAAATCCGCTGCCCCGAGCTTTCGGCTCTCGTCTTCGAGGAAGGACTCCATCCGTTCCAGGCATGCCTCGTAGAGCGGTTCGAGGATGTTGAGCGCGGCGAAGAGGAAGGCGCCGGAGCCGCAGGTCGGATCGAGGATAGTGATCTTTTCTATGGCGTGCCACAGGGCGCGTAAAAGGTCTGGCCCTTCGCAGTTTTGGATGACGTCCTGGGCGAATTGGCGGATGTCCAGATTCAAGGTGACGAGGTCGTTGACGTCTCGAACCTCGCCGGCCGCCAGCTTCTGGCGGATTTCCGCGTACCGTTGCCAGCGGCCAACCACCTCGCGCCAGATTTCCGTGGGGAGGGCGTATTCGGATGGCGCCTGCTGGTTCCAGGCGTGACGGCGCTCGATAAGCCCCGGTTTTTCGGTGCCGAGCCCCGCGGCGATTTCGGCCGGGAGTTCGAGCGGCTTCGCCAGCGGCTCGCCCTTGGCCGGATGGTCCGGGACGTAACTCCAGGTGAGCCCGTGGCGGACGGCGGGGTATATGTACCGATCCGGATCCGTTTTCAGGAGGTCCCAGACGGTGGGGCAGGCATCCCTGGCGGTGGTGGGAGCGGGCATTTTGCCCGCTGGGCCCGCCTGGGAACGGGCGGCGGGGACACCGCCCGAATCGGCAGGCTGGAAGCCTGCCCCACCATCGAAGGCGACCTTGCACTTGGCACGGGCGGCGTCGAAGAGGAAAGGCAGCACGGTGTTCTTGCTGATGTATTCCGTGATGTCTTCCTTGGTATAGTAGGCTCCCATCTCCTTCTGGTTGATGTACTTCTCAAAGATGTAGCCGAGCACGTCCGGATTGATTTCCCTGTCATCGCGCAGCGGCCGTTCGTCGAGGTGCCACTGGTACTCATCGAAATAATCAAAGATGCGCTTGAAGGCGTTATCGGGGATATGGATTTCGGGAAAGCGCCGCTCGATTTCGTGCGGCTCGAACATGCCGCCGTTGAAATAGGGAATTCTCCCCAGCAGCTTTTCCAATTCCGGCGTGCGTGCTTTGCGCCCAAGCCCCTCGTGGAACAGGCGAATGAGGAAGTAGCGATAGAACGAGTAGAACTTGTCCTTGCCGTGCTCCTCGCGAGTGCGGGCCAACCGGTTGCGGAGGTAGTCCAGGTCCCCATCCAGAAAGCCCTTTTTCTGGACGAAATAGACGAACATGAGCCGGTTGAGCATCAGCGACGCGTACCATTGCCGGTCGGCCATTTCGCCGATGCCTTCGATGAACTCCAGAAACACGGCGTGCTCCTTTTTGAACCGCTCGTAGAAGCGTTTGGTGACGCGCTCGATGTCGAACCCAGCGCCGGCGCGGGTGGTGACGTCCACCAGCGTGAGCCCCTCCTCCTCAGCCAGGGAGAAGGCGATATTCTGGAGCTTTTGGATAAGCGAATCGCCGGATTGGGAGGTGTGGTAGTGGTGTTCCCGGCGGGCCAGCGGCTTTCCCGCCTCCCGCTTGACCCACTGCCAGATTTGGAGCGACCTGCTGGGGTCGGTGAAGATCAGGAGGTGCTCGTGGGCGGACCTGGTGATCTGTTGCTCGATCTTGCAGCGGGTCGGGTAATCGGGCAGGCGCGTGCCCACCGGGCAAGGGCAATGGAGGGCGACCATGCCGCGTTTTTCGGCGATCGCCGAGAGGACAAAATTCTGGCCATTGAAGGTTACGTCGAAGGTGGCCGAGTGCTTGTCCCAGCCCAGGTCCTGGGTGAAGAGGGCCGGGAAGTCAAAGGTCCTCAGGCGGGCCAGAACGGCGGTTTTATCGAGGGGCATAGGGGGAATATCGGGGTGTTAGGGGTGGAGCGTCGGCTCGCCCGTTAGCGATTTTAGAGGTTGCAATTTCCTGGTTTGGCGTCATATTTATTCGTAGCGACCAGAGTGGTTCGGACCTTTTCCGTTCCCGAGGCTCATGTCCCTGGCCGCTCCTTTTCTCTGGGGCGCTTCGGCCCGGAAGGCCGCAGGCCTTTGTGCGCTTCGGCCATGGTTTCAAAGCGGGCACGGTCTTGCTCAACGAAGCGGCTGAGTTGTTCCGGGGCCGGGAGGCCAACGAGGTAACGCGAGACAAAGAGTTGATTGTCCATGCCCGCGGTAGCGAATTGGACCTTGGTTTGGTCCTTGTCGCTGCAAAGAATGATGCCGACGGGCGGGTTGTCGTCCGGACCCATAATGCGGTCCTTGAAATAATTGACGTAATAGTTCATCTGCCCGGCATCGGCATGGCGGAAGGCGCGAACCTTGAGGTCCAGCAGGACGTGGCAACGGAGGAGCCGGTGGTAAAAGAGCAGGTCGACGTAGTCGTGGTCATTGCCCGTCGTGATGCGATACTGACGGGCTTCAAAACAGAAGCCGGTGCCGAGTTCAAGCAGGAAGGTCTGGAGGTCGTCGAGCAGGGCTTTTTCGAGGTCGCTTTCGTGGTATTCGGCGCGGTCCGCCAAGCCGGTGAATTCCAGCACATACGGATCACGGATCAGGTCCTCGATGACTTGCTCGGGTTCCTGGCGGCGGGCGCGGGCGAGGAGGGTCTGCTTATCCGTGGAGAGGCCGGTGCGCTCGTAGAGCAGCGAGCCGATCTGCCGCTGCAGTTGGCGCTTCGACCAGTTGCCCTTGAGACATTCGTTTTCGTAGAAAGCGCGTTTCAGAGGATCGTCAAGGCGGATGAGTTCGAGGATGTGTGTCCACGAGAAACGCAGAACCGCTTCCGGAGGCAGCGGCGTTACCGGCGCGGATTGGCCAACTGGCGGGTGGCTAATTCCGTAACCGGTGGTTACGGAATTAGAGCTTTGCTGGGGGCCAATGGGCGCGGACAACGTAGGGGTGCCCGGGGGCCGGTTATCGGGGCTGGCGGGGCGCCGCAAAATCCGCACCGCTGGTGCGGATTTCGCGGCGGCCAATGGCGGCAAAACCTGACCCAATTCCGTAACCAGTGGTGACGGAATTCCGGCACCAAGTTGCGGGTAGGCGAGATAGAATCGGCGAGTACGCTCCAGCATCGAGACTCCCAGCCCTTTAACTCCGCGCTTTCTCAGATCGTTTGCCAGCGTTTCCAGAAGTCCTTCACCATACCTGGCACGATCCTCTCCCTCCTGTTCGAATTCCACGAGGTACGCTCCCACCAGCCAGTTGCGAATGACCAGGGCTTGGTTGACCGCCGCGGCCACGCGCCCAAGCAACTGCTGGCTGGCCGAGTCAATCGCCGTGATTAGCTCTGAGTATTTCATGGTTCCTTGAGGCCCAGCGAGCAGATGATCTGCGGCTCGCGGGCTTCTTCCTCCTCGTGAATAAGGCAGAGGCGGCCCTCCTCGCGGAGAGCGATGGCCAGTTCCGCGAGCTTGCCATCATCGATGCCGACCCGGAGTTGCCTATTGAGGGTGTCGGTGGCAACCTGCCGCAACGGGTAACGGTAGATTTCCTCGACGGTCTTTCGGAGCTGTTCGGTGTCAAAAAGCGTGCCTTTGACCTGGACCGCGTAGCGCTTGAGGCGTTCGTAAGTTCGGAAGCGCGCGCCGGAGGGGCGCCCTAATGATCCGCCAATGGATTTTTCCTGGCGGAGGACGATTTCGACGGCCTTGGTGACGAGCTTATGGTGATTTTCCTGCCGCGCCAGCGCCGGCGTGTCTGGGGAGCACTCGGCGGCCTTGAGTATTTCAAATTGGGATTCGGTGACCGTGTTGCCTTGGGTGTCGAGCCAGGCCAGGGCGTCATTGTCCTCGGCCGTTCGCATATAGGCGAGGATGCCGGCTTTTCTGGTTGAGAGTTGAGAGTTGAGAGTTGAGAGTGATTTGGTCGAATAGACCAGATTGGGCATTTCGGGAATGAGCTTCTGGAGGGCCGGATCGCGATCGATGGCATTTTTCCAGATCTGGTATGCGAGCGAAGCAAGGTCCACCTCGTTGTCCGCCGGATCGTCAAGAATGCCGGATTTCTCCGTGAAGAGGTCGCGGATGACCTGGTCGTTCTTCTCATCCTCGAAAAAGGATTCATCCGTCCCGACGACCTCGGCGTTCTCGCGGAGGCGCTGGCGCACGCGGGACCGAAGGCGAATGATCCGCTCGACCCCGTCGGCGGGCAG
>Ga0181524_10003060_pt1 | contig 16664 bp, 9 predicted proteins | sample PEATcosm2014_Bin_34_FD_119761 | JGI IMG/M metagenome (GOLD analysis project Ga0181524, IMG submission 119761) | Peatland microbial communities from MTU Mesocosm Facility, Houghton, MI, USA - PEATcosm2014_Bin05_60_metaG | ecosystem: Environmental > Terrestrial > Soil > Wetlands > Peat | place...
AGGCTGATGTGCCACCGCGACCAGAAATCCCCAAGCCCCTGCGCCAGGTACGGATGGTTGAAGTTCAGCATCAGCTTATACCCCATCACCCGCGCGATCCCGCGGGCCATGTCCGTATATCCGCTGAAGTCGAAGTATATCTGCCACCCGAACGCCGCCGTCGCCAGCAGCAGCGCCGGGCCCTGGTACTGCGCCGGCGCCCCATACACCTTGTCCACGTAAAGCGCCAGGTAGTCCGCCAGCGCCACCTTCTTGAATAAACCCACCAGGAAGAGCGACAGCCCGTCCGTCACGTCGGCCCGCGTGATCTTCTGCTCCTGCTGCAACTGCGGCAGGAGGTTCGACGCCCGCTGGATCGGCCCTGCCACCAGTTGCGGGAACAGCGACACGAACGTGGCGAACCGCACGAACCGCGGCTCCGGCTGGATGCGGCCGCGGTAGCAGTCTATGGTATAGCTCATGGACTGGAAAGTGTAGAACGATATCCCCACCGGCAGCAGCCAGTTGGGCACGGGGATGACGTGCTGGCCCCCCACCGCCGCCAGCAGCGCGTTCAGGTTCTCCGTCAGGAACCCGGCGTACTTGAACGTGGCCAGCAGACACAGGTTGTTGGACACCGCCAGCGCCAGCCACCGTTTCCTGTGCGGGCTTTTCACCATCCGCAGCACGACAAAGTAGTCCACCACGGTTGAGTAGCTGATGAGCAGCAGGTACAGCGGGTTCCACCAGCCGTAGAACACGTACGACGACAGCAGCAGCCAGTAGTCCCTCAGGCGGGTGCCTTTGACCGCCAGGTAAACCGGGTAGAACACCAGAAAGAATGCGGCGAAGACCCAGGTATGAAAAAGCATTCCCGCTCCTGAAGCGACGGTTGGCGTTGAAGTTCACATTGTGACGACCGAGGTCGTCTCCGTCAAGTTACCCTGTATTGCCTTCGGGGATGGCGCGTGTCATACTGACCGAAAACCATCGGCGGCGGAGACGTTGCATCATGGTCGAGATGATGAAAGTCCGCAAGGCGGCGCAGATCAAGGCGGTGGCCGATCTGGCCCGCGAGATCTGGAACGAGCACTTCGTTTCGATCATCGGACAGGCCCAGGTGGATTACATGCTCGAACGGTTCCAGAGCGCGGCCGCGATCCGTGAACAGATCGCCGCCGGCTACGAGTACTATCTCGTGAGCGACGGCGGGCGGTACGCGGGATATTTCGCCCTCGTACCCGCCCGAACGAAGCGCGCCGTGCAGCTCAGCAAGATTTACGTGCGCCACGCGCAGCGCGGGCGCGGCCTGGGCAAAGCGATCCTGGCGTTTGCCGATGCGTACTGCATCGAGAGGGGCATCGGCAGGCTCTGGCTGACGGTCAACCGGCACAACGCAGGTTCCATTGCCTTCTACGAACGCATGGGCTTTACCAAGGCGAAGCGCCTTGTCCGGAAGATCGGCGGCGGCTTTGTGATGGACGACTACAAGATGGTCAAGCGATCTTTGGGCTCGTAATCCTAACGCAGGAGTCCATGTGAATCCCGGAACTTTCGATCTTCTGTTCCAGAATGCCCGCGTCGTTGACGGCTCCGGCAGCCCGCCGTTTCGCGCGGACGTCGGCATTGCCGGCGAACGCATCGCGGCGGTGGGCCAACTCTCGGGCGCTACCGCCGCGCGCCGGATAGACGTTTCGGGGAAGGTGGTCTGCCCCGGCTTCATTGATGTCCACGTCCATTCGGAGCTTGACCTTCTCTCCGGCGCAGCGTCCGAAGCGCGCATTCGCCAGGGCGTCACGACCGACATCATGTCGTCCGACGGCTTCTCCCTCGCCTCACTTTCCCCCGGCCGGATGGACGAGATGTGCGAGTACCTCGCCCCCTTTTACGGCCCGCGCCTTCCGTCCTGGAACTGGCGCACCTACGCCGAGTACCTCCAGCGCTTCGACCGGCGGGTCGCGTTGAACGTGCTCCCGCAGGTCCCGTTCAATACTCTTCGCGTTGAAGCGATGGGCTGGGACGCCCGGCCGCCGGCGCGCGACGAGCTGGAGAGGATGAAGGCGATGGCCCGCGAGATGATGGAAGCGGGCGCGACCGGCCTTCAATTGGGGCTGGACTATTATCCGGCCGCGCACTCCTCGATCGAGGAAACCACCGCCGTCGCCAAAGTCGTCGCGCAATACGGCGGACTTGTCTCCTGCCATCTCAGGAACTACGGTCGCCGTCCGAAGGAGGCCGTCGAGGAGATGGTTTCCATAGCACGGGGATCGGGCGCGCCGATCCACTTCAGCCATTTCTTCGATGGCGAACGGATTGACGCGCTGCGCAGGGACGGGGTGGACGTCACCTTCGACGCTTACCCGTACATGGCCGGGTGCACGAGCCTGTTGTTCTATCTTCCGCCGCGCCTCCAGACCGGAAGCCCGGCGCAGATCCTCGCCCGGCTCGCCGATCCGCGCGAGCGGGACCTCTTCCGGGCCGAAGCGACGGCGCACCTGACCCGCGGCCCCAACTCGCTCGATGACCTGGTCTTCGCGTCCCTTTCGACGGCTGAGAACCAGCGCCTTCTGGGCAAGACGCTCTCGCAGGCGATCGGCGAGAGCGGCAAGGCGCCTCTGGATTTTGCCGCCGACCTGCTGGTGCAGGAACGGCTCAGGCCGCTCCTGATCTCGCACTGGCACAACGAGGATCGCCTCCGCGGCGCCCTGACACACCCGCTGCACATGGTCAGCTCCGACGGCGTCTTTCAGGGCGGCCGGCTGCATCCGCGGGCCTACGGCGCATTCCCGAAGATCCTGCGCGAGGCCGTCCGTGAACGCCGCTGGCTGTCCCTTCAGGACGCCGTTCGCAAGATGACCAGCGCGCCCGCCGCGCGCTATCGTCTGCGGAATCGCGGCCTGGTCCGTCCCGGCATGGCGGCTGACACGGCCGTTTTCGACCCGGACGCCATAGCCGACCGAGCCACGTATGAAGACGGCCGGCAGTACGCCGTGGGCGTCGAGTATGTGACCGTCAACGGGCGCCTGGTGCTCGACGGCGGGCGGATGACCGAAGAATTGCCCGGCCGCGTGGTGGGCGCGCGCACTTGAAGAGAGCGCGGCCCAGAGAGGAGAAGGACATGGCGGACCGTCACGAACTGATCGGCAAGACCCTGGACGGAGTGGAAACGCCGTCGCTGGTCGTGGACGCCGACGCGCTGCAGTTCAACCTGGATGCGATGGCCTCCTACTTTGCGCAACGCCCCTGCAAGCTGCGCCCGCACTTCAAGTCGCACAAGTGCGTGACGCTCGCCCACCGGCAGCTCCGGGCCGGCGGAGCGGTCGGGATCACCGCCGCCAAGCTTTCCGAAGCCGAAGCGCTGGTGGCCGGCGGCATCGCCGACGTGCTCATCGCCAACCAGGTAGTCGGTCCCGGCAAGTGCCGCCGCCTGGCCGAACTGAACCGCCGCGCCGTCGTGCGGGCGGCGGTGGACTCGCCGCAGAACGTCTGCGAACTCGACGCCGCCGCCCGGGAGGCGGGCGTGACCATCGGCATCCTGGTCGAGGTGGATATCGGCATGAACCGTTGCGGCGTGCCTCCGGGCGAGCGGACGTTCGATTTGGCTCGGCAGGTCCACGAGTCGCCAGGCCTCCGGTTCGACGGCCTGCAAGGCTACGAAGGGCATCTCGTTCTCCTGCCGGACGCCGGGGAACGCGCGCGCCGCACGACGGAATGCATCGGCCGCCTGGTCGCCCTGCGGTCCGAACTCGAGAGGCACGGGCTGCCGTGCGCGATCATTTCGGGCGGCGGCACCGGCACCTATGACGTCACCGGCAATATCGCGGGGATGAACGAGGTTCAGGCCGGGAGTTACGCGCTGATGGACAAGCACTATCGGACGCGGCGCCCGGAGTTCCGCAGCGCCATGTTCGTCCTGGCGACCGTGATCTCCGCGCAACCGGACCACGTTGTCTGCGATGTCGGCCTCAAAGGGATCGGCTCCGATTTCGGCTTGCCCGCCGTCATGGGAAACCCGGCGGCGGAAGTCCTCAAGCTTTCGGAAGAGCATACGTCGGTGAAGAACGCCGGCGCGAAAATCGGCGACCGCCTGCGGCTCATTCCATCGCACGGCTGCACCACCAGCAACCTCCATCGCCGGATGATCGTCGTGCGCGGCGACGTGATTGAAGACGTGTGGCCCATCGAAGGCAGCGGTTGCCTGGAGTAGGATATTCATCCATGCAGGAGAAGATGACGATGCCCAGAAGCGCCGCAAGCGTCCGGGAATATCCGCTCGTGATCCCAACTTATGCGCTCGGAGCGCCTGAGATCAATCCGCTGTTCTACTCGGGCCAGGGATATCAGGGCGCGAAGAGGACGGTCTACCCGTATCCGTTCATGGACAAGCTGAGCGATGCCCGCGTTGACAAGACGTACAAGGCGGTCTGCCTGGAGAATGAGTACCTCCAGATCACGGTGCTGCCGGAGATCGGCGGAAGGATTTTCGCGGGCCTGGATAAGACGGACGACTACGACTTTTTCTATCGCCAGCGGGTCATCAAGCCGGCGCTGATCGGGATGCTCGGCGCGTGGATTTCCGGCGGCGTCGAGTGGGACTTGCCGCACCATCACCGGGCGACGACGTTCATGCCGGTTGACTACCGCATGGAGGAGCACGCCGACGGCGGCCGAACGGTGTGGGTGGGCGAGGTCGAGCGCAGGCATCGCATGAAGTGGACCGTGGGCATGACCGTGTATCCGGGCCGGTCATTCCTCGAAGTGACCCTGAAGATGTTCAATCGCACGTCTCTGGCGCACTCGATGCTCTGCTTCACCAACGCGGCCGTGCACGTGAATCCCGATTATCGCGTGATCTTCCCGCCGGCGATCGAATACGGCGTTCAGCACGGAAAGCACGAGTTCGTCCACTGGCCGATCGCGCATGAGATCTACGCCGGCGTGGATTACAGAGTCGGCGTGGACGTGAGCTGGTGGAAAAACCATCCGAGCATGATCTCCATCTTCGCGTGGAACGAGCATGACGATTTCCTGGCCGGGTACGACTACTCGAAAGATGCGGGCGTGGCGCGCGTGGCGGACCACCACGTCTCGCCGGGCATGAAGTTCTGGACCTTCGGCGCCGGCGCCCCCGGCGAGATGTGGCACAGGAATGTTCTCAGCGACGGCGACACGCCTTACGTGGAACTCATGAGCGGCGCCTGGTCGGACAACCAGCCCGATTACAGTTGGATCGAGCCGACCGAGACGCGAGCCGCCGTGGAGTACTGGTACCCGATCCGAAACCTCGGCGGGGTGAAGAACGCGACGCGGGACGCAGCCGTGAACCTCGAGGTCAACGGAAAGAACGTCGCCCGCCTGGCCTTCAATGCGACGGCGAACCTCAAGGGCGCAACCGTTCTGCTCAAGGCCGGCGGCCGGGTGCTGATCGAGCGCCGGATTGACATCAGCCCCGCGCGGCCTTTCGCCACGGAAGTCGCCCTGCCCAAGGGCGTTCACGAGACACAGCTTGAGGCGGCGCTCTTCGCAGGCGGGAAGGAACTCGTCGGATACCGGCCGGTGAAGCCGAAGGGCGCCGCGATGCCCAAGCCGATGGTCCCGCCCGGGCCGCCCGCTGAAATCAAGACGAACGAGGAGCTCTATCTGACCGGCCTCCGCCTTGAGCAATTTCACAATCCGGCCGTGGAGCCGCACCCCTACTACCAGGAAGCGCTTCGACGCGACCCCGACGACTATCGCGCGAACGTCGCGCTGGCGCTCCTCGACCTGAAACGCGGGCTGTACGCCGAGGCGGAGGCGCGCCTGCGCCGCGCGGTTGCGCGCGCGACGAAGAACTATACCCGCCCGAAGGACGGAGAGGCGCTCTACTACCTCGGCGTGGCGCTGAAGGCGCAAGGGAAGCGCGCCGAGGCGCTCGATGCGCTGAACCGCGCCGCCTGGTGTTTCGCGTGGCGCGCCGCGAGCTACTATGAAATCGCCGAGATCGAGTTGTGTCGCGGAGACCTCCGCGCCGCGTTGACGTCCATCGAGCACTCGCTGGCATTCAACCGGCTCCATCCGAAAGGGCTTGACCTCAAGGCGGCGGTGCTTCGCCGCATGGGATCGCTCAGGGAGTCCTGCCAGGCGGCGACGGAGTCTCTGCGCCTGGACCCGCTGGATTGGCGCGCGCGGAATGAGCAGATCCTCGCGCTCAAGCAAAAAGAGGCGGCCGCGCGGGCGCGGAAAGACCTGGATGCCCTGCCGCGCGGCGAGCCGCAGAACTACCTGGAACTCGCGTGCGATTACCAGAACCTGGAGCTCTGGGATGACGCGATTGACGTCCTCGAGCGTTTCCTGCGGATGTCGCCGAAGAACGTTGACCCGATGATCCACTACACACTGGGTTACTGCTGGGAACGGCGGGGCGACGTTGCGAAGGCGGCGGAACATTATCGCCTGGGCGAAAAGATGCCGCCCGATTACTGCTTCCCGTTCCGCCTCGAATCCGTCCGCGTCCTCGAAAGCGCGATGAAGAAGAATCCCGCCGATGCCCGCGCGCCGTACTACCTGGGGAACCTGCTCTGCGATTTGCAGCCGCAGAACGCGATCAGCATGTGGGAGCGGTCGCGCCGCCTGGACGGCCGGTTCGCCACGGCGCACCGCAATCTCGCCTTCGGCTATTCGTACTTCGCGCAGGACTACCCGAAGGCGATCCGAAGCCTGAAGAAGGCCATCGCGCTCGACCCGGACGATGCGCGGTTTCTCTTCGAGATGGACCTCGCCATGGCCGCGGCCCAGCGGCCTCACCGCGAACGGCTGCGGTTCCTGGAGCGCCGCCACCGGGTTGTGGTCAAGCGCAACGACGCGCTGCTGCGAGAGATCATACTCCACGTCTTCACGGGCGATTACGACCGCGCCGTGGAACTCATGGCGGACCGGCACTTCCGCGTCGCGGAAGGCGGCGAGAACACGGTTCACGACGTCCACGTGGACGCGCATCTCCTGCGCGGCCGCAAGTCCCTCGCCGCCGGCGATGCCGCGCGCGCCTTGAAGGACTTCGAGGCTGCGATGGAATACCCGGCCCGGTTCGAGTTCGCGCGCCCCCACGACGGCGGGCGCGAGCCGGAGGTCAACTGGTTCCTCGGCGCGGCGCACCAGGCGCTCGGAAACGCCGATGAGGCCCGCCGCCGCTTTGCCGCGGCCGTGGTGAAGGAACGCCGCGGGACCGCCCTTGCGTACTGGCAGGGGCAGGCGTACCGGATGCTCGGCCGAGAGAAAGAGGCGCGCGCGATGTTCGACGACCTTGTGCGCGCCGGAGAACGAGCGATCGCGAAAGGCGGCGAAGCCGACTTTTTCGACAAGTTCGGCGACCGGCGAAGCGTGACGACGCGCAAGGCGCAGGCGCACTACCTGATCGGTCTTGGGTTGCTCGGCATGGGCAAACGGGCGCGGGCGAAGAGGGAGTTGCAGACTGCGCTCAAGTGCGATATCAACACCCTCGGCGCGCAGGCGATGCTGGAGGCCGTTCGCCGAGGTGGTGTCAAAGCTGTACAGCGCAAAGCGAGTGCGGCCTCGCGGAAGTAACTTTCACAATGTTCGTTCATTCAGAGCGAACCGAAAAGCCCGCAGGGACTAGGACGCGGGACGTTGCCGCCGTTTCAGAGGATCCCGGTAGTTACGTATCGTAACTAGTGGAGCAGCGAAAATGGCGCTCGCGCTCACACGAGATGCTCGACCCGGTTTATTCTGGCCGATGCGCAGAGCGCGGCAGTACTCGGACTCGGCACGCTGGCAGTGTTACAGGAGTAGCCGCTAGCTACGTATCGTATCTAGTGGAGCGCCAAAACGATGCTCGCGGTCGCGTGAGATGCTCTGCCTGATCTTTTCTGCGCGAAGCGCAGAGCGCGGCAGTACTCGGGCTCGGCACGCTGGCAGTGTTACGGGAAATAGCAACTAGATACGTATCGTACCTAGTGGAGCGCCGAAGCCGTGTTCGTGCTCGTGCTCGCGTGAGATGCTCTGCCCGGTCTCTTCTGCCCGAAACGCAGAGCGCGGCAGTACTCGGGCTCGGCATGCTGGCAGTGTTACGGGAGTAGCCGCTAGATACGTATCGTATCTAGTGGAGCGCCGAAACGGCGCTCGTGCTCGTGCTCACGTGAGATGCTCTGCCTGGTCTTTTCTGCCCGAAACGCAGAGCGCGGCAGCACTCGGACTCGGCACGCTGGCCGTGTTACGAGAATAGCCGCTAGATACGTATCGTACCTAGTGGCACCTTGTAACCGCACTCGTGCTGTCCTGATATGCTCTGCCCCGTTAATTCAGAGCGACAGACCTGCGCGGTCATTTCCAGCGGTATTCCCGCGCGCCGTTCAGCTTCAACTGCCACCAGTCGCCGCGCGCCTGCGTTGCCGCCGTGGGCGTGGGACCATCCACGCAGCGCACTTCGGCCGGGCGGCCGAAACGCGAGGCGCTCAGCTCAACGAAGAAGCCCCGCGCGCGCGGCAGAGCGCGCAATACCCATTCGCCCTCTTCGCGCCGCACCAGCACGCTGCCGTCCGTGCGCACGTCGCCGAAGTCGAGCACCTTGCCGCTCGCGTTCAGCCGGTGCTGATAGATGTCGGCGCCGCCCTCCGGCGCACGCGGTTCGGGTTCGAAGGAGATGTCCCGTCCGCGATCGCGCACGTGCAGCGTCCCCGCCCGAATGCGCCCGCGGCCGTCGCCGCGTCCCTGCAAAGTCAGGCGCCCTTCGTCCGGCAGAAATAACCCGATGCGCACGCCGTAGTCTCCGTCGGGCAGATCGTCCGGCAGGCGAATGTCATGCGGGCCGTCGCGCAGCGTTTCGCCCGTTTTCCAGGTTGAGCTGGCGCGGGGCAGGACGTGATCGTTCTGGAACGAGATGCTGTCGCCGCTGCCGGCGACGACGAAATGGACGAAGCAGATGTAATCGCGCGGCAGGGTTTCCTGGACGCGCCATTCGTAGCTGAGCGCGAAGGCGCGGTCGCCGGTTTGCCGGAATTCCGCAATCGCCGGACGGATGCGGTGAACGCCGCCCTGGTCCCAGTCCGCCGCGGCGCGGGCGTTGGCGAAGGTGCTCTCCTCCGTGCGCGCGTAGTCGGCGATGACGTCCTGGAGCAGCGCCGTCCAGGCCGTGACCCCTGCGCCGCTCGCAACCCATCCGTATTGGGGCAGGGTGAAGGCGCCCTCGCGCAAGGGTTCCGCGTCGTCGTTGGCGGTCACGGTGAGCCCGTTGTCGTAAGCGACGCGGACCCGCTTCCAGGTTCCGGCGCGAGCCGCCTGCGTGCCGTCCACCCAGCGGCCGTTCACCTGGTATTGAATGCTGGCCGGGAGCGCGGTGGCATAGCGCGCGGTGACCGGCGACAGCAGGTGGTGTTCGAGCCACGCCAGCGGCACGACCGAGTACGCCGCCGTGCCCAGAAAGCCGGCGTGCCCGTAAATGACTTCCTGCATCCGGTATTGGTCGAGGAGTTCCATCGGCGGCAGCGCGCCCCAGCTTCGGTCGCTCCACCAGCGTTCGTAGTAGCCCATTCCGTGATTGAACTGCAACGGATGAATTTTCAAGAGGTCGAAGTCCACCATCAGCGGAGCGGTCCGGCCCGCATTTTCGGGCACGCCGAGCCGGAACTGGGCTTCGACGCCGTCGAGCAGCCCGCTCCAGAACCAGTGATTGGCGCCCTCGCCCAGCACCGGCCCGGCGTAAAGCGCGCGCTCGAAAGCCCATAACCGGCGATGCGCCTCCCAAACGGTCCGGAACATTCCGGCGCCTTCCGCATCGGCGCGGAAGTCCACGTGGAACCAGGGCGGCACGGAGGAATGCACGTCCAGAAAATCGGCGTTGGGTTTGTAGAGGGCCAGGATCTGCGAACTCTGTTCCTCCGCGAGGCGCAGGATCGCGTGCGGCTGCACCGCGAAGGATTGAATCTTCGTCTGGGGCTGATACCACGCGAGCACGCGATGGCCCTGCGAGTCGAGCGACACATCCGCGTCATTGAACCCTTCGTAATTGGGGTAGTAATCCACGTAGTTCTCGTGCAAGGCGATGTCGTACCCCAGGCTTTTTGCGGTGGCGACCAGGCGCTTCATCGCCGCGTCGCCGCCCAGGCCGGCATTGGCCGGGACATGCGCGGGGAGCGCGTTGTCGTAGCCGCTGCGTTGCCAGTTATGAATGATGACGGCGCAGTGGTTCAGCCCGTAATCGTGCAGCGTTTGCAGATTGCGCGCGATGTCGTCGAAGCGCCCGCCCCAGATGTCGAGGACAATCTTGTCCGCCAGGTGGCCGCGAAACGGAGAGGGCGGATTCGGAATGTTGGGCAGGGTTTCTGCCGCCTGCCAGGCGGCGCAGAACACGGCGCGCTCGTGCAACGGCACGCGGCTGCCGTCGGTGCGGGCGCCATAGACGGCGCGCGCGTTTTCAAGATCCGAAGCCGACGATTTCGTCCAGTCGAGAAACGTGCTGACGAACAGGTTCTCCTGCTCGAGATAAAACACCTTGCCGGAATAGTAAGGCACCGTCACGGCCCGTTGAGGCGGCGCCGGCCCCCAGCGACCGGCGTCGAGCGCGGCGATTTGCGGCGCGTCGCAGCTCACTTCCAGCACGAGGCTTTTCCCGATCAACTGCGCCGTGCAGCGGAGCGTCGCCGTTTGCCCGTTCACCTCATACGTTGAGATGCAAGCGGCTCCGCCGGGCGCCGCCTCCAAACGGCTGCTTTTGAACGTGGCTGTCTGCGCCCATTCCAGGCGCGCGTCAGCCGCCAGCGGAACGATAGTGGATGCTTTCGCGCCGTGCGGTGTTGCCCGCAACCGCCAGATGCCGAGCGGCGGGTCGGCGGCCGCAGCGGGGCTGGACCATTGATATTCCAACTTCCCGTCCGGGCCGCTGTAGGTCAGCGTTGCATGATCGGCGCTGACGCTGGTGGCGATGTCGCCCGCGAAACCCGAGAACGGCGCGACTTCTCCGTTTTGCGCCGGATAGAGGCGGCGCAGGTCCAGCGGCGGTGCGGGTTCATTGCCGGCAAGATCGTGCATGCCCGGACCCTCCGCGAGTTCCTGGGACGCCGTGGCGGCATAATTCGCTCTTGAGCATCCGGTGGCGACGCTGAGAACGGCCAGGAAGCCAATGGACGCTATCGCGCGCATGACACCTTCCGGAATGGAATTCGAGCAAGGCAGCTGACGGCGCGTGCTACTGACCGGCTTCGGACGTTCGGCCGAAGCGGGCGACCCACGCAGGCGTGGCGCTCAGGCCGCCCCAGCCGCCCGGATTATGGTTCGCTTCAAAAATCTTCCGCAGCGTCGGATCATAGGGCGCCAAGGGCGCCCAGAGCAGTCCCTGCGGGTTTTCGGTCTTGCCGCCGTCTGTCTGCTGGAGCTTTGCGCCCTTCACTTGCTGGTTCCACATGAAGTCCCGGTTGGTGGCGATGAGGCGGGCGATGTCCTCTTTAGTGAAAACCAGGCCGTGTTCGTACGCCGCCACGATCGCTGTAACATCCGTCAAGTAATACCCGCCGTTCAAGTGCACGCCCACCGAGTGCTTAGGAGAGCCGTCCGCGTTGGTGTCCGACGGCACGCCCGGGTCCCAGTAGTCGCAGACGAAGTACTGGCCATCGTCGCAGAGCTTCATTCGAGACTTCATCACCTGGAACCACTTCTCGGCCCGTTCCCGGTAGACGGCTTTGTGCGTGGCGTCGTACATGGCGAGCATCCAATCGGAGATGTGGTCTTCCTTGTAATCCGGCAGCGAGTTGGCGTCGGTCTTCCTGCGTTCATATCCTTCGGTCCACTTGCCGGTCTTGGGGTCAATCCCGAATTGCGGAACGACCCAGATGCCGCCTTCCTTCGTCTCGCGCCAGGCGCCGCGCGAATTCCATTTCTCGAAGGTCCGCTCGGCAAGCTGGAGGTATTCCTCGGCCTTGGCGCCGTACTCTTTCTTCAGGGCCGGCGTCTTGAGAATCTCGCCGGCCATCAGCGCCACCGGGCGAAGAAACAGCGCATCACCCACCTCGACATCCGTGCAGCGCTCCGTCTCCCCGGCGGGAAGGTAATCGAGGACGCCCTCTTCCACTTCCTTGGGCCAGCCGATGTACCCGTCCGGCTCCTTCACGCCGCGCTTGACGACGGAATCGGTCCAATCTATCAGCCGGTCCACCCATTCGCGGTCGCCCGTGGCCATGTAGCCGTAGTAGTACCCGTTCAGGAACGGAGCGACAAACCCGCCGATCCCCTCGCCCATTTCCTTGTCGCAAGGGCGACGCCGGCCGTCGTTGATGATGCTCTGCTTCCAACGCTTCATCCATTCTTTGGCGAGCGCCGGATCCATGCGAGGTCCCGCCTGCGCGGCCGCTCCTGTTGTCTCGTCCTTCGTCTGGCCCTGGGCGATGGAAAAGCCGTACGGAAGAATCCATGCGAGGAGCAGCCCTATCCCTGTGACCGCAAGCAGTCCACACACCGCGCCGCCATGTAATCTATGTGACATGTCGGCCCTTTAAGAAGCGCTGCAAGGACGATGGAACTCTCCTCTCACTCGAGAACAGAGGGCCGCGGTTCCGGCGGTTCACCGTTCGCGTCGGCGGCGCCGCCGGATTCGAGTTCCCGCCGGCGTTTAGCGCTGGCCTTCTCCACTTTCCCGACACGGAGCGGGTCGCTCTCGTCGAAGGATTCCTGCGCTTCGCTCGAAGCTTCCGCCGCCTGCAGGGCCGCGGCAATTTTCTGCCGCAGTTTCTCATTCTCCTCGCGCGCCTGCTCAGCTTGTTGCTCAAGCCGCTGCCGTTCCTCCTCGGCCTGGCGGAGGCGCCCGAGTGCGGCCTCGAGCTGCATCTCGACGCGGTCGCGGTGCGCCGTCATCTCCTTCAACTGCGCTTCGAGACGATCGCATTGCGCCTGCGCCTCCTGCTGGCTTTTCTGGAAGCGGGCGGTCTCCTGCGCGAGCCGCTGCGAACTCGCGGCGTAAGCGCTGTCGCGTTCCGCGGCGAGGCTCCTCACTTGCGTCTCGAGCCTCGCCTGCCAGTCCGGCAAATCGCGCCGGCGCTCCTTGAGCTTCGCGATCTTCCGCGAGAGGCGCTGCGCGATCGCAATGTAGGCCGTCACGTCCCTGAGCGACACTTGTGTTGCTTCTTCGCCCATCCACTTCATGCCGGAAAGCCGGATCCTCAGGATGATCTCGGCGCCGTTGGCAAGGGCGAAGCGGACTTGGCTGACGACGGGCCGTTGGGGCTGGTTGTTCAGGTGGGCTTCGAGTCGCTTCTTGAGCCCGCCGCCGAGCACGCGTTCGGCGCTCAGGTTCATGAAGCAGATCCGGCCCAGGCGGTTCATGATGACGACGGGAGCCCCGAGGTTCTTGACCAGCGAGGCGAAGTCGGGCGCCGGGCTTTGCGGACCGGGACCGGCCTCCGCCGCCAACGGCTCCATATCCGGCACGCCTTCGTCGAGGTCGTCGGAGCGCATTTCAGGAATCCCGGACAAGAATCGCGCCTCACCCTCTGGAAGCCCCATTTCGGCCCGCGCACCCACTCCATCTTTCTTATCATACGAACGGCGCAGCGTCAATATGCGTGTTCGGTCCGCGGCGGCGCGCGGCGACGCGCCAGGATGAGCCCGTCCTCGTCTGCGAGAATTTCCATGTTCTCCCTCGCCTCCCTGAGCGCCGGCCAGGCCACGGCCGGCGGCGTCGTGCCGAGATTGCCCTTCATGTCCATGAACAGGTAGTCCGCCTCTGCGTAATCGTCGAGCAACACGATCTCCGCGCGATGCGGAACCTGGCAATACAAATCCCATTGGACCGCCAGGCGCCCGTCCGGCGGCAGGAGCCGGCGGGCGATGTCCGCCGCCGCGCGCTCCCGCGCGGTGACCTCGAACGGCCTCATGGGGAACCCGTTCGAGAGCGTGGGCTGGGTCAGCCAGACCGCTCCGTTCACCGCGAGCAGCGCCGCCATGAACACGATGAGCGGGCCCTTCGCCGGGCGCGGCCCTCGGGCGAACCGCGCCGCTCCGAGCGCGGTCGCGAAGAACAGGAACGGGATGATCGGCGCGCTGCGGTAATACGCCAGCATCCGGAAGTCCGGGTCCGGCGAAAGCAGCACCACGGCCGCCGGCGGCAGAATCAGCAACGCGCTGCGCCAGTCCGCCAGGAACAGGAACCCGCACGTCGCCAGCAGCGTCAGCAGCGGCCACGAAATCAGCGACAGCGGAATGCGCCATGGATGCGCCAGGATGTCCAGCGCAATCGCCGGGAGACTGTTGCCGTAGACTCCGTAGAACTTCAGGTACGCCGGCGTCGCGCCCGCGGGCGCGAACGCGCGAGTGACCGCCGCAGCCAGCAGGAACCATGCCAGCGACAGGCCCATGGTTCCCCAGCCCAGCCGCCGCTCCTGCCGCGCCAGCAGCAAGTACAGGCCGAACGGAACCAGGTACAGCGCCACGTCCGTCTTCACCCCGAGGGTCAGGACCAGAAAGATCCAGTATGCCCTGCGATGTCCGGCGAGCGCGCAATACATCGCGCTGAACGCGCAGAAAGGCAGCAGCGCCTCGTAGTGCGACGCCTGGTGGATGCAGCCGACGTAGTAGTTCACCAGGTACAGCCCCGCCGTCAGCGCCGCCAGCGCGCGGCTGTCGGTGGCGTGGCGGGCCAGGAGGAAAAGCGGCGCGGCGGCGCCCGCGAGAAGGACGCTCTGGAACAGCAGCAGCGTCACCGGGGCATCGTGCAACGCGTAGAACGGCAGCGCCAGGAGCAGCGTCGGCGTAAAGTGCACGCCGAAGTGGCTCCGGCCGATCAGCGGCGAGTACATGAACCGCCCGTGGAGCGTCCAGTGCAGGCTGTAATCAATCAGCCCCACGTCGTGCGGGAAAGTGTGGTGCGAGGCCTGCTGCGAAACGGCGATCCAACCGTAATACAACTCGGCCGCCAGCAGCCCCGTGACCGCAACCATCATGAGGAACGAAACGCGAGGCCGCGCCTCGCTTGCCCCGCCAAGGACAGCCGCCGGCGTCATTTCTCGGACGCCGCGTTCGATGCCCCCTCATCCTCCACCAGCGTCCAGTTGCTGTCGGGATTGTACGCCTTCAGATTCCGGGCGATGTCCGCGGTTTGGGGTCCCAGGTCCTTCTGATAGAGCTTCCCCTGGTGGCTGATGATGAACGTCATCACGCCGGAGACGCCGTACTCGCTCGGCCAGGCGACCAGGGCGAAGCCGGCGATCATGTTGCCGTTGATGACATAATCGTATTTGCCGCCGGGCGCGTCGGGGCCCTGGCACTTGAGGATGCGGTAGAAGTAGCCGTGGTAGGGCTGCGGGCCGGAACCGTCCTTGTGTCCGGGCGTGTAACCTTCCGCCTCGGCCTGGGCGACGAACGCGCCGAACGGGCTTTCTTCTTCGCCGGGGGCCGCTTCCCAGTAGAGCCCGTCCTTGCCGTTCTTGCTGATGAAGCGCTGGGCGTACTTGAGCACGCCGCTGTCGTCGCGGTCCGCGCTGGCGTACTCGCGCTGCGCTTCCAGATAGGCGCGGCAGACGGCGATGGTTTCCAGTTCGTTGGCGCCGATGCGGCGGGCGAGGATTTCCTTTTTGCCGGCCTCGGTGTCGAAGAACCACTTGCCGTCGGGCAGGCGCGTCAGCGGAATGGGGAAGGGCCAGTTGTCCTTGCCGATGTCAACGATGGAGGTTTGCGCGTCCTTCTTTTCCAGTTCGAGGTGCTCGGCGGCGTTTTTGACGAAGCGATCGAAGGCCTTCTCGTCCTCGACCTTGTCGCCGGAGACGAACTCGGAGACGGCGGGGCCGAACAGGCGGTCGAGGGCGTCGCGGTCGCGCGCCTTGGCGGCGGCGACGAGCGCCGCGGCGGCCTGGTCGTCGGTGTCGAACTGCTGCTGGCCCGCGCCCGGCTCGCCGGCGGGGCGGACAAGCTCGGCCTCGCCCGCCGTACTGGTGCAACCGGTGATGGCGGCAAGTGTGAAGGCGCCGGCGCAGGCGAGTGCGGCCATTACGACTCCAGAGGTTCGAGGATGCATCCTTGCTCTCCTTAATTGAGCCGGCGGCGATATCCGGCCGGACGTTTCAAATCTTCGACGCTGCCGGCGATGCCGGCAGTCAACGATACGCGAGCCTCATCGGTGCGAGGCCGACGCATTGCCGCGGGCGCTTTGAGCGCGAGCTGCGCCGCCCGAGCCGCCGCTGAAGGCGCTGCTGCGAGCGGGAGCGGGTTGCGGCGCGGCACGTGCCGGCGCTGCGCGAGGGGCCGGTGCGGCCCGTGCCGGCGCCGCGCGAGGGGCCGGTGCGGCTCGCGCCGGCGCCGCGCGAGGGGCCGGCGCGCTGCGGCGAGGCGCGGCCGTTGCCGCGGCCCGCGAGGCCGTCGAGCCGGCGCGCTGCACCGAATGCTGGACTGCACTGCGGGTTTGCGTGCCCGCAAAGACATTTTTCGAGGCTTCGGGTGCAGACTGCTTTCCGACCTGCGCCCCGTGAGCCGCGCCGGCGCGGGGAGCTGCGGCGGCTCCGCGCGCACGATTAAGGCCCGCTTTGGCGGCGACCGCGGACGTGAGCCGGGGCGCGGGCCTCAGCGGTGCGCGCGCCCAGGGTTTGGGAGCGGCAGCCCATCCTGCCGGGCGGCGGTTCCATGCCGGCGGATGCCGGTCCCATTCCTCCGGGTGATGCCATCCGGAATACCACCCGCCGCCGGTCACGATGCATCGGCCGCCCCAGTCGAAATCG
>Ga0181524_10003061_pt1 | contig 16663 bp, 11 predicted proteins | sample PEATcosm2014_Bin_34_FD_119761 | JGI IMG/M metagenome (GOLD analysis project Ga0181524, IMG submission 119761) | Peatland microbial communities from MTU Mesocosm Facility, Houghton, MI, USA - PEATcosm2014_Bin05_60_metaG | ecosystem: Environmental > Terrestrial > Soil > Wetlands > Peat | place...
GCCCAGGCGGAGCGCCGACTTGCAGTCGGCTTAGACCGAACCAAGAGCAACGAATTCGAAGACGGGGTACGCGCAAAGCCGACTGCAAGTCGGCGCTCCACCAAGCACTCGCGAATGCGCCCGGCTTACAAGGCCTGTGGTTTTTAGCCTTGCATTTGTGACGGGATGCGGAGTAAGATATTGTGTTCCATGCGCCTGCTTTATGCAAACGTCCGGCGCCTGGGCGCGGGCCTGGCGGTGAGCGCCGGTGTCGGCGCGCTGGCGTTGCTGGTTAATTCCTGCTCAACCATGGGCCGGACGGAGGTTGAGCCGCCGGTGATCGAAGGGGCGAGCTTTGTGGGAGACAAGGTGTGCCTGGATTGCCACGCCAAGATCTCGCGCGTATTCCCCTCCAGCCCGCACGCCCGGTTGCATCTGGATGCCGGCAAGATGCCGGGCCAGTACGGGTGCGAATCCTGCCACGGCCCGGCGAGCCTGCACGTCGCGGCGGGCGGCGCGGGACCCCAAAAGCATATCGTCAATCCGGGCAAGGACCCGCGAGCCTGTTTCCAATGTCATCTGGACATCAACGCCGAGTTCCATCTGCCCCAGCACCACCCGGTCACCGAAGGCAAGATGAATTGCGTGCAATGCCACGATCCGCACGGCCTGGACATCATGAAGCCGAGGAACGGCCTGGCCATGGCCCGCCTGAACGAGTCGTGCGCCGAGTGCCACCGGGAACAGACCAGGCCTTTTGTATTCGATCACCCTGCCATGCGGGAAGGATGCACCACTTGCCACAATCCCCACGGCTCGATCAACCCGAAGCTGCTGACCATCCGTGACGCGAACCTGTGCCTGCGGTGCCATGCGCAGGTGCAGGGCCCGGGCGCCGTCGGGGGATTTTACATCGGCAATGTGGACCATTCCGGCTACCTCCGCTACGGCGCTTGCTGGACGGCGGGTTGCCATGCGTCCATTCATGGGTCGAACATCCAACCCTATTACTTCTATTGAAAAGGGGAAGCCACAACATCAGCGCTGGGATTTGGTTAAGCCTTTCTGCAGGGCTGCCGGCGGTTGGGCTGGCGGCGGAGTTTACTGAATCGCAACTGGCCCCCCCTGCGGCTGTCCAAGTCGACTTCGCGCGCGACATCAAACCGATCCTCCAGGTTTCCTGTCTCCGCTGTCACGGCCCGGAAAGACCCAAGAGCGGATTCCGGCTCGATAACCGCGCGGGGGCGCTTAAGGGCGGGGACAACGGTGTTGACATTGTGGTGGGCAACAGCGCTCGCAGCCCGCTCATCCACAATGTCTCGCGGCTGGTGCCGGACCTGGAGATGCCGCCGGAGGGAAGGGGCGAGCCGCTGACGGCAGCCCAAATTGGCTTGCTGCGCGCCTGGATTGACCAGGGCGCCGTCTGGGAAACCGCAGCGCCAACCAATACAACTGAGGTCACCCTTGCCCCGACCGTCGGCTGGACGTCTGTAAGCGGCGACACCCGCAAGTTCCGCGAGCACTATTGGCGGCCGGACGGGCCGGATGGCGGCCTGGAACGGTTCGATCTGTTCAAGCAGACCGATCCGGATACGAAGGTCTCAGCCGCAGGGCATTTGCTGCTCGATGACTATAAACTTGTCCTGGGCGCAGACCGGAACGACCTGGGGTTCATTCATTCAGGGTGGGAGCAGTATCGCAAATACTACGACGACACGGGTGGCAACTTCCCCTCGGGGGGCATCCCGCTTCCGCAGAGGCTGGGAACCGACCTTTTTCTGGATAACGGAAGGGCGTGGATAGAGCTTGGCCTGACGCCGCCGCACTGGCCGCGAATGGTGTTGGGCTATGAATACGACTACAAGCGCGGGCAGGAAGCCACTACCAGTTGGGGGTCCGGCGGTTCGGCCGGCGACCCGCAAAACATCGCCCCGGCCAGCAAGAACCTCGATGAAGGCATCCATATCATTAAATTCGACCTCGACGCCGAGGTCCAGGGCGTGACGATCGAAGACCGCTTCCGCGGGGAGTTTTACGGACTGAACACCCACTATACCAATTTGGCTGCCAGGGGGTTTTCGCAGAGTGCCAGCGAGGCGGATCACTACTTCCAGGGGGCCAACAGCATCCGGCTGGAAAAGCGGTTCAAGAAATGGCTGTTCGGTTCCGGGGGTTACTTTTACAGCAAGCTGAACGCCAACGATTCGTTTACAGACGCCACGGTCAACAACAACACCCTGTTCCTCGCCTCCGTCCCGAACATCATCCTGGAAAGGGAGTCGCACATCTTCAACCTGACGGGGCTGCTCGGACCCTTTGACGGGCTGACGATTTCGTCCGGGGCCCAAGCTCAATGGACGCGCCAGCAGGGCACCGGCAGCGGGAACCTGAACGGGATAGCTTATGCGCTCCCGCCCTCCAGCAATTTCGCCATCAACCCGGCCGCGCTGCTTTCGGATTACGAACAGGAGACCTTTTCGGAAACCTTGGGCCTTCGCTACAGCAAAATCCCGTTCACGTCGCTCTTTGCCGATGCCCGGTTCCAGCAGGAGGCCATTGATCAAACCGAGCGCGACGTCCAGTCCGGGACCAGTTTTCTGGAGGAACCCTCCTTCACCAGGCAGTTGACGGATTTTCGAGTTGGTTTCAGCACTTCGCCCTGGCAGAGCGCTTCCTTCACCGCGCACTATCGCCGCTACGAGGACGACAGCCGCTACCAGACCAACCAGGTGGCCGAGCCGATGGGCGGCTATCCCGGCCTGATTAGCGAGCGGGACCTGGTCACGGACGAGCTCGAGGCCAAGCTGGTGTTGCGCCCCTCGACCTGGCTGAAGACGACTTTGTCCTATCAGTATCTCTCGACAGACTACAACCAGGACACCCGCCCCGCCTTCGATCCGGTGTCGTCAACCGTCTTCTCGCCGGGTGGCTCCATCCTGGCGGGCAGCTCCGGTTCACACATCCTCAGTCTGGGCGGCACCGTCACTCCCTTGAGGCGGCTGTCCCTTTCCGGCACTTTCTCCTTCCAGCGGACACGCATCACCACTGCCAGCGGGGGCTTGATTCCGCCATACCAGGGCAGCGTTTACAGTGCGCTCGCGACCGGCACCTATATCTTCGACAAGGCAACGGACCTGGCGTTGAACTATTCATTTTCCCTGGGGGACTATGCCCACCATGATTTCGACTCCAACCCGCAGAGCCCGCCGCCTCTGGGCATCCGTTACCAGCAGCATGCGGTCCAGGCGGTCCTTTCGCGCCACATCAGCAAGAGCTTCACTACCCGGCTTCGATACGCGTTCTATTATTACGATGAGCCGACGGCCGGGGGCGCCACCGACTACACGGCGCACACCATCTTCGCAACCCTGACCTACCACCTTCGCTGAACCTTGCCTGGCGACGTGACACTCGCTAATCCTATGGCACGATTCCTTGAAAAGCGGACTTCCCGCGCAACCGGAGCATGAGGTAATAAACGGCCGGAGTCGCCACCAACGAGAGCAACACGGAGATGCACAACGCGCCGATCACGGCGATGGCGAGAGGTTTGAGCATGTCCGCCTCACGGCCAATCCCATACGCGAGCGGCAACATGCCGAAGGCGGCAGCCAGCGAGGTCATGAGGACCGGGCGCAAACGGCGATGGCCGGAGCGGACCAGGGCATCCTCGAGGCTCGCGCCCTCCGCGCGCAAGTGCTCGACGAAGTCGAGCATCAGAATGCCGTTTTTGGCAACGATGCCCACTCCGATAATGGCGCCGAGGAACGAGACAACATTCAGGGAAGTGCCGCTGAGCCACAAGGCCAGGACGGTTCCAAACAAGGCCAGGATCGCGCCGAAGACAATCGCCACCGGTTCATAGAACGAGCGGAACTCAATCAGCAGCACGGTGAACACCAGGAAGATAGCCATCGCCAGCACGAGCATGAGGTTGCGGAAGGAATCGCGTTGCTGCTGGAACAGGCCGCCAAATTCGATCACGCCGGGCGGGATGGTTTTGTCCTGGCTCAGTTTCTGCTGGATTTCGGCCATGGCGCTGCCGAGATCGCGGCCCTCGAGACGCCCGCTCACGGCCACGTCCTGCCGCAGGTCCTCGCGGCGCAGTTCGAGCTGGCCGGACTGTTCCACAACATCGGCGACTTGGGAGAGCTTTACGAGGGTGCCATCGGAAGCGTGGAGGGGCAGCTCGCGCAGCGTCGCGAGACGATCGATGCTGGAGCGGTCCACCAGCACGCGGATGGTCACGACGCGGTCTCCCTCCAGCACGGTCGAGGCCTCCTGGCCGAGCATGGCGGCGTTCACCGCCGCAGCCACGTCGGCGGCGGTCAGGCCGAACCGTTGCGCATCGATGTAGCGCACGCGCAGGCTGATCGTCGGGCCGGCATAAATCAGTCCATCCTTGGTGTCCACCACGCCTTTGACCTTCTTGAGTTGCTCCTCGACCTCGGGCGCTTTCTTTTTCAGGAATTCAATGTCGGTGGAGAACAATTTCACTTCGATCGGCTCGGGGGACCAGATGAGGTCGCCGATAAGGTCGCTCAGGACACCGGGGAACTCCCATTGGATGCCCGGCAGGGCGGAATTAAACTTGGCGCGCAATTCACTCACGACGGCGTCGGTGCGGCGTTTGCGATCGGTCTTCAGTTTCACGAGAAAATCGCCGGTATTAGGCTCGGTGATGGTCAGGCCGAGCTGCGCACCGGTGCGGCGAGAGAAGCTCTCGACGTCGGGGGTGGCGATGAGGATTTGCTCGGCGAGCAAGAGCTGGCGATGAGTTTCTGTGAGGCTGGTGCCCGGCGGGGCGATGTAGTCGATGACGAATGCGCCTTCGTCCATCGGCGGGAGGAATTCGCTCTCGAGGTGTTGGTAGATTCCAACGCCAAGCAGCAGCACCAGGCCGCAGGCGCCGAGCGTCAGCCAGACGTGGCGCAGGGCCGCGCGCACGGCGGTTTCGTAAACCCGGATGACTCTCCGCAATAAGAACCCGCCTTCCTCGCTCTTGGGCGCCTGCCCAGCTTCCAGACGCCCACCGTCGCACGCGAACCAGGAAGCGAGCGAAGGTGTCAAAGTGATGGCGAGCACCAGCGAGGTCAGCAGGGCCACGACCATGGTGAGGGCCAGGGCGCGGAAGAACACGCCGGAGATGCCCTCCAGGAATGCCAGCGGGATGAAGACGACCACCGGCGTGAGAGTGGAACCGATGAGCGGCACCAGAATCTCGCCGATGCCTGCCTGGATGGCCTCGAGGCGCGCCAGGCCGCCGGCGATTTTAACATGAATGGCTTCCACCACCACGATGGCATTGTCGATGACCAGCCCGATCGCCGCGGCAATGCCGCCCAGGGTCATGAGGTTGAAGCTCAGCCCCACCGCCTGCATAACCACCAGGGTGATGAGGACGGTCACGGGAATGACGAGAACGGCCGTGAACGTGATGCCCCAGTCCTTCAAGAAGAAATAGAGAATGAATATCGACAGGATCAGGCCGAAACCGATCGCGTCCCACACGCTGCGGACCGACGCCCGGACGAACAGCGATTGGTCGTAGTAATAGGCCGTCTTCATGTCCGGCGGAAGCTCCCTTTTCAATTCCTGGAGGACCTGCCGGAGGGCCTTGGCGATGTCGAGGGTGCTGCCGTCGGACTGGCTGCGGATATTGAGCAGCACCGCATTCCTGCCCTCGGCGGTTACTACGTTGAAGACCGGTTCGGGTCCACGCTCGACGCGGGCGAAATCTTTGATGCGCACCGGATGCATGTTGACCACGGTCACGGTGAGGTTTTCGATGTCCTGGATGCCATGCACGCGGCCATCCACCACCGCCAGGTAGAGGGTGTGGTTCTCCTCGTGCATGCCGGTCGCCGCGATAAGATTGTTTTTCTCCAGAGCTTCGGTGACTTGCGCCAGGCTCAAGTTCGCCGCCTGCAAGCGAACCGGGTCCACCACCACGTGATATTCGGGCGTTCGTCCCCCCACCAGGTCGACGCGCGCGACGCCGGGAATGCGCAAAAAGCGGGGCTTGAGTTCGTAGCGCGCCGTCTCCCACAATTCCATGATGCTCCGCTGCGGACTGGTCAGGCTCACGCCGATGATCGGGAAGGCGGAAAACGTCAGCCGCCAAACCGTCGTGCTGGCGGTTGCAGGCAACTCGGAGCGGATTTGCGAGATACGGCTGTTTACGTACAGCTCCGACTGAATCATGTTCACCTGCCAGTTGAAGAACACGCTGATTTCCGCCGAGCCGCGACCGGTGGTTGTCCGTACCGTGACGGCCCCGGGAATGTCCTTCATCGCTTCTTCGATGGGCCGCGTCACGGTGGCCATCATCTCGTCAGCCGGCATCACTCCGTTGTCCACGAGGATGACGACACGCGGGAAACTGGTCTGGGGAAAGACTGAGGACGGCAACTTGAAGGCGGCGTAAACGCCCGCCAGGCATAACGCAGCGCTGATGAACGTGATGGCGAGCGAGTGGCGGACGGCAAATCGGCCGATCCATGAATCGTTCTTCATACTCACTGCGACAACACGCGGACCTTGGTTTCCTTGGGCAATGCATAGGCGCCCTCCGTCACCACGGACATGCCGGGCTGCAAACCGTCCGCCTCGACTTCGACCAATGCGCCGTCATGCAGGCCGGCCTGGACCGGTTTCTGTGTCGCCTTGTCTCCCACAACGAGCGCAATGACCGTGCTGCCCTCAGCGTCCTTGACGACGCTCTCCAGCGGCACAGCCAGGCGGTCTTTGTGCTCCTCGCTAACAATGCGGGCCGTCACGAACTGACCGGGGCGCAGACCGGAATGAGCCGGGATGTTGGCGCGCACAAGCGCCGTGCCTGTTTTGGAGTCCACCTCCGGGCTAATGTAGCTCATCGTGCCCGTTGCCGGAGGGGCGGATTTGTCCGCCAGCACTTCGACGGGTTGCCCGACCTTGAGCGCAGCCAGCTCGCGGCTTGGAACATTGGCGCTGACCACGAGGCGGTCAAGGTCCATGACCTCGGCCAACACGGTCGTCAGGTCCACCGCTTCCCCCGGCTTCACATTGACGCGCACCACGGTGCCGGCCAGGGGCGCTTGGATGCGCAGCAGGGCTCGTTGGGCGACGGAGGCAGCCACTTGCTGCTCGGCTTCCTGCAAGGTCTTCTGCGAGGTGCCTTCCACCTGGACCAGTTTCTTCTGTCGTTCGAGCGTCTTTTGGGCGAAATCCACGGCCACGTCTGCGGCCCGGCTGTCGAGCTGGAACAACACGGCGCCCTTGTCCACACGCTGGCCTTCCATGCACTTGACCTCCGTCACCGCTCCCGGAACGGAGGCGGCAACGCGCGCGCTGGCTGCCGGGCGCCCGCCCGCCGGTTCCGGTTCGACCGTGCCGTAGGCCGTGACGTAGCCGCGCAACGTGGCGCGCGTGATCTTGCCGATATGAACGGGAACTTCCGTCTCGGCCTTTTTCTCCGGTTCCTCCGGCTTGGCCGGTTTGAACCAGACCAGCCAGACCAGGCCGGCGACGACGGCCGCGCAGATGACGATGACGGTCTTTTTCATGGCTGAGCGTTCACTGGGTTCGATTGCGAAACTCGAGGCGAGGTCTGCCATAGGGCCTCCGGCAAACCGAGAGGACCTTGCAGCGCGTCTTCCAACTGCACCAGTGCCTGCTGCGACTTGACCAGCGCGTCAAGGCGGGCCAGGGCCGAGGCGCTCAGTTGCAGGCGCAACGCGGCCAGGTCCCCCTTCGAGATCTCGCCCGCATCGAACATGGCGCTCGACCTCTGTTCCTGTTTTTTCAACCGCGCCAGCAACGCATCGGCGTCCCCCCGTTTCTTCAGGGCGGCGCGATACCCTGCCACGGCGCGGTCAATATCGGAGAGCACACCGGCCTGGAGCGCGTTGAATCGGGCGGCGGATTCCGCCCGGCTGGCTGTTGCTTCGGCGATTGCGCCTTGGTTGTGGTTGAACACTGGCAGCGTGACGGTGAGTGCAAGCAACCATTGATTGTCACCCTGATTGTACTGGTACCCGGGGCCGAGATGGATGTCGGGGAATTGCTTGGCAATTTCCAGTTGCAGCGCGGACTGGCTGGCCGCGTATTCGGCCAGCGCGCCAAGAATATCCGGCCGCGTGAGCAGCGCCTGCCGGCGAGCGTCAGCCAACGACGCGACTTCCGGCAACCGGCCTAAGTCATCGAATGAGAGCCTGATGCCCTCGAGCGCGGCGGCCGGGACGCCAATAGCCCCGGCCAACTGGACTCGAGCCTCTGCGCTCTCCCGCTCCGCCTCCAGCAACGCCAGCCGCGTGCTGTCCGAGGCGATGCCCGCCTGCGCGACTTCAAAAGCCGACACCGCCCCCGCCTGGTATTGGCCCTCCAGCAAGCGAAGATTCTCCGCCTGGAGCGCCTGCTGCTCCCGCAAAAGGGCTTCCTCTTCCCGGGCCGCGTTCAGTTCCACCAGGCTTTTCCTTACCCCGTTGTGGACCTGCCAGGCCACGGAAGCGATGTTCAGCCGCGCAGCCTCGGAAAGATGACCCGCCTGGGCGATGCGATATTTTCGCTTTCCCGCCGTCTCGATGGGCACATCGAGCGTCCCCAACGGCAGCCATGGGGATGGGATCGCGGTGGTGGTGTCATATCCGGGCATGAGGTTCAGCGTGGGATTGGGCCGCTCCCCCGCCGTGATTTTTCCGGCCTGCGCCACCGCCCACTCAGCGCGCGCCACATCGAGGCTGGGGTGGTAGAAAAAGGCCGCGAGCGTGAGCTTTTCAGTATCCCATGAAATCGCAGGCCATTCGGTGAACGCGCGGTGGAGGTTCTGTTCTAAAAATGACTTGAGGGCGGGGTTGTCGAGGGACCGGCTCTCCAGCTTGCCCGCGGTCTCCGTCGGCGAGAGGGGCTGGTGCTCGAAGCGGGCGCACCCGGCCACAAGGCACAGGAGGCTGATGCTGAGGCTGCGTTTCATATACAAAGGAAGACTCAAAATGAACGCGACGCAGAAATCAAGGGTTACATCATTACAGTGTTGTCATCTAACGTTGCTCGCGGAGGCAACACGCGGACAAGGGGAACCCGCGCGCTCAATCAGATTGCGTCGAGTTCCCTGGCAGTGAACTTTCCATACCTCAAGGCCAGCGTTGGCAGCACGAGCAGGTTCAGCAGGGTGGAGGTCAGCAGTCCCCCGAGAATCACAATCGCCATCGGCCCCTCGATTTCGCGCCCGGCCTCGCGCGCGCCGAGGGCCAGGGGGAGCAACCCGAGCGCGGTCACGAGCGCAGTCATGAGGATGGGCAGCAATCGCTCGGAAGCGCCGCGAATGGCGGCCTCCAGCCCCCACGCCATGCCTTCCTGCCGCACCAGGTGCTCGAAATGCGAGATCATCATGATCGAGTTGCGGGTGGTGATGCCAAAGAGCGTGACGAAGCCAACCAGCGAGCCTAGCGAAAGCGAACCGCCGGTCGCAAAAACCGCCAGCACGCCTCCGATAAGGGCGAAGGGCATGTTGACAAGGACCAGCAGCAGGTTGCGCGGGTTGCGGAACACAATGCTGAGCAGTAAAACAATTCCCACCCCAGCAACGGCCGAGTGCAGCAGCAACTCGCGCCTGGCCGAGGCTTGCGCCAGCCCGGAGCCGCCAAACGTGGGATATACGCCGGGAGGGAACGAAACCTCGGCCGCTATCTGCTTTTTCATTTCCGCCACGAAGGACGCCATATCGCGTCCGGCGACGTTGCAGGTCACCTGCTGCCGGCGTTGCGCGCCATCATGGGCAATCAGGTAACGTCCGGTCGTAGGATAAATCCCGGCCAACTCGCGCAACGGCATTCGCTGCCCCTGGGAGTTGCGTAACAGCAACTCGCCAACTTGCTCCGGCGTCTTCCGGCTCGCTTCATCCAGAATCACGGCCACGTCGAATACCCGGTTGCCGTCATAGACTTGCGCAACCTCGGTTCCCTGATACGCAGTTTGAATCGCATCCAGGACATCCACCGGCAGGAACCCAAGCTGCGTCAATCGTTCGGGCCGCAACCGCATGACCATCTGCGGCGAACCGGGCTGCGACTCGACTTGCACATCCGCCGCGCCCCTGATCGCGGCAACCACCTGGCGCGCCTCTCCGGCCTTTTCATCGAGCACGTCCAGGTCGTCGCCGAAAATGTTGACCACCACCTGGGCAGTCGCGCCCGAAAGGGTCTCCTCGATGCGCTCGGCCAAGAAGGGCAGCACCCGAAAGGTCAGACCGGGAAACCTCTCGAGAGCCTGGCGGATTTCACCAGTCACGCCTTCGGCCTCCTCGCCGCTCATGGGCTTCAAATCCACGTCCATCTCGCTGTAATGCGTGCCCCAGGTGTCTTCGCCGTTCTCCGCCCGGCCCGCTTGCTGGGAGACGGAACGGATGTGCGGGTTCTTTAGCAGCTCCTCCGCGACCTGGCGGCCCAGGCGCAGCGAGGCCTCCAGCGAGGTCCCGGCCAGAGCGGCTATATGGACAATGAAATGGCCTTCGCGAAACTCGGGCAGGAATTCACCCCCAAAGAACGGCAGCGTGGCCGCCGCCGCCAGGATCATCACCAGGGCCGCGCCGATGACGGTGCGCGGCCGTCCGCTCAAAGCCCCCAGCCAGCGCCGATGGCGTTCTTTCATCCAGCGGACGTGCCGAGGCTCTTCACGGGGGCTGGTCCGTGAGAGCATCGCCAGGCACAGCGCCGGGGTGAGCGTGAGGGCCACGGCCAGGGAAGCCAAAATCGCGAGAATGAACGCGGTCGCCAGGGGCGCGAACAGCTTCCCCTCAAGGCCGGTCATGGTCAGGATCGGAAAAAACACCAGGGCAACGATGAATGTCGCATAAACCACGGCGCTGCGGACTTCCAGCGACGCTTCCAGGACCACTTGAAAAAGCGGACGCGGCTGGGCCCGGGCCAGGTTCTCCCGGATGCGCCGCAGAATGTTCTCCACGTCGATAATCGCATCGTCCACCACCACGCCGATGGCGATGGCAAAGCCACCCAGCGTGAGGGTGTTCAACGAAACGCCGCAACGATCGAGCACAATGACCGCCGCCAGCAACGACAGCGGAATTGAGCTGAAGGAAATGAATGCGGTTCGCCAGTCCATCAGGAAAAAGAGCAGCACGACCGCCACCAGGACGCCGCCCATCATCAGCGACTCGTCCACGTTCCGAATCGAGGCCTCGATGAAGTTGGCCGGCCGAAACAACTGCGGATACAGAGTGATCTTCTCGGAAGCGAAAGCCGGCGCCATCTCCGCCAGCGCGGTCTCCACCGCCCGCGTCACCTCGATGGTATTGGCGCCATATTGGCTGTACACCTCGAGCACCACGCCCGGTCGGCCCAGGATCAACGCATCACCAAACTTAGGCTCCGGCCCTTCGACGACGTTCGCGACGTCCTTCAAACGCACGCTCACGCCGTCATGGCGGGCCAGGACCACTTCGCCGAGTTGTTGCGCACTGAGGGATTGCCCTTCCGTGCGCAGCACGATTCGCTGGTTCGCGTTGTCCATGAACCCCGCCCCGCGCACGGCGGTGGACTGCCGGGCCGCCGCCAGCACGTCTTCCAGGGCAAGGCCATGCTCCATCAGCAGCTCCGGCTTCACTTGGACCTGAAGTTGCCGCACCTCGCCGCCGAAGACCTCCACTTTGGCGACCCCCGGCACCGCCAGGAGCCGCGGCCGGGCTGTCCAATCCGCGAACGTGCGCAGCTCCATTGCCGTGCGGTTGGTGGACGTCAATCCAAGGTTCAACACTTTGCTCGTCGAGGACATCAGCGGCCCCATTTTCGGGGCCTTGACGCGTTGCGGCAGCGAGTTTGCCACCTGGGTCAAACGCTCACTCACCATCTGCCGGACGCGGTATATATCGGCGCGGTCCCTGAACACGGCGGTGATGGCCGAAAGCCCTTGAATGGATTCCGAACGAATCGCCACCAGGTCGGGTGCGCCGTTGATGCTGTTCTCGATGGGGTGCGTCACCAGCGCCTCCACTTCCTCGGGTGATAATCCCGGCGCTTCGGTTTGGATGACCACTTGCGGCGGCGCAAACTCGGGGAAGACGTCCAGCTTGGCGCGCTGTGCCACATAAAGGCCATAAGCGACGGCGACACACGCCAGCGCAATGACCACGCCGCGATACCGTAATGAGAATTGAACGATCCGCCGGAGCATCGGGATTAATCAAACAGCTTGATCTGATATTTTTGCTCCTCGGAAAGGAGGACCTGCGCGGCCTGGACAACGACCCGCTGGTTCGCAGCAACCCCTGTGCTCACGAACCACCCCTCCTCGAGGCGATGGTCGAGCGCGATTTCCCGGCGCGTGAAGGTGTCCTCACCGGTTTGCAGATAGACCCAACCGCTGCCGGCGTGCCGCACCACTGCGGAATCCGGAACGATGCAGCCGCTCACCGCTTCACCCTCGAATTGGATGTAACCGCTTGCCGCGCTTCCCGGGGCGAGCCGCAGTGAATTCGTTTTGACGAGAAACAAGAACCCCTGGCCTTGTATCTGCGGGTCAACATTCGGCGCCGGCCCCAGCCATTGCGCCGAAATGGGAAGGCCCTCAGCGGATGCCAGGACGATTCGCGCGCCGGCGGGGGCCCCTTTCGGCATTTGGCCCGCCGGCAGGTCGATCCGCACCAGCGCGCTCTCCAGCGAAGCCAGCGACCGCACAAAAACCGCCAGGTCCGGCTGCTCCGCAATCGCGGCGCCCCACCCTGACACCAGCCGGAGACGTATGGATTCCACGGCAATTTGATCATGCCGCGCAGTCGCCTCCACCGCTTGCAGCGCCCGGTCGGAAGCATTGGCCTGCTCGTTGAGCCGCTTGACCCGCACGAATTCCTTCTCTGACGCCGCCAGGGCAGCCTGGGCGGAAGCCAGCTCCGCCGCCAACGCGACGAGCGGCGAGGGGTCCATCGCGCGCGCAAATCCTCTTAGCTCCCGGGGGAATTTGGCTGGCCTGAGCAGTTCGGCGCGCAACGCAATTCGCGCCTGGTCTTCCCGCTCCAACGTCAGGATGGTTTCGCCGTTCGCGCCAGACTTGACGCGCGATTTCGCAACGACGGCCTTGTCGCTTTCGGCATCCGCCTTCCGTTCCTTGCTCATTTCCAAATAGGCGAAGATCAAACCGCCGGCCGCGCCCGTCGCGATGAGCAGAACCAGGAAAGCTCTCAGCGTCTTTTTCATTGTGTGACCGACCCAGGATGTTGCTTCCGGCTTTCAAAGTCCAGTTCAACTCAATTGGGTTATTGCGGTACAGAGGGCACTGTGGCTCAATTGGCGGAACAGAAGCATGAAAGCTGGAAAGAATGTTGGCATCGTGTTGGTGACGGCGCCGGAGATGAAGACGGCGCGCCGCCTGGCGCGGGCGGCCCTGGCGGCGCGGTTGGCGGCTTGCGCCAATCTCGTTCCGAGGCTCGAGTCCCATTACTGGTGGGAGGGGAGAATCAGCAAGGCAACCGAGGTGCTCATCGTGCTCAAGACCACGGCGGGAAAACTGGCGGAGCTGGAAAGGCTCATTGTGGCAGAGCACCCCTACGACACGCCGGAGTTCGTGGCCCTGCCGGTAGGACGGGTGAACCAGCGCTACCTGAGTTGGTGGGAGAAAACGGTTGGGTAACGATGCAGGCGCCCTGGCTGCAGAATTACGACCCGCTTCACCAGGTATTCTGGTCGACGGTGGCGGCGGGGCTGCCGGTGGCGGTGCTGCTGGGTTCGATCGCGCTGCTTCGGATTCGCACCCACCTGGCGGCGCTCCTGGGCCTGGGAGTGGCGTTTGCGACAGCATTGTGGGTTTACCGGATGCCGGTCGGGACGAGCGCGGCGGCGGCGATCTATGGGGCCGCGTTTGGGCTGTTTCCGATTGGATGGCTGCTGCTCAACATCATTTTTCTGTACCAACTCACGCTCAAGCGGGGGCTGTTGGAAGTGCTGCGGGACAGCCTGGCCGCGCTGGCGCCCGATGCGCGGGTGCAGGTGATTCTGATCGGCTTTTCGTTTGGGGCCTTCCTCGAAGGTATCGCCGGGTTTGGCGCGCCCGTGGCCATTACGAGCGCGATTCTGATTCAATTGGGGTTCAAGCCGCTGCACGCATCGGGGCTGGCGCTCATCGCCAATACCGCGCCGGTGGCCTTTGGTTCGCTGGGCATTCCCATCACGACGCTCGAGCAGGTGACGGGCCTGGATGGGCTGAAGCTCTCGGCGATGGTCGGGCGTCAACTGTCGCTTTTTTCGATGATGGTGCCATTTTGGGTTGTGGGGGCGTTTGCCGGATGGCGGGGGATGCTGGGCGTATGGCCGGCGGCGCTCACGGCCGGGGTGGCGTTTGCGGTGCCGCAGCTCCTGGTCTCGAATTTTCATGGGCCCTGGCTCGTAGGCATCGTCTCCGGGGCGTGCTCGATTGGGGCGTTGCTGGGATTGTTGCGTGTGTGGCAGCCCAAGGACAGTGCGAGCAGGGCCTTGCGCGGCGAATCGGGCGTCGAAGAGAAGGGCCGCGCCGTCCCTGTCGCGCGGACCTCGGGCCAGGTGTTTCGCGCCTGGCTGCCGTGGCTGATTCTCACGGTGTTCATCCTCATCTGGGGGTTGCCGCAGTTCAAGGCCGCGCTGGACAAACTGGCCTCGGCGACAATTGAGGCGCCCCACCTCCACCAGGCGGTGCAGCGTGTGCCGCCGGTGGCCCCGCCGGGGGCCAAACCGGAAGCAGCCCAGTTCAAGCTCAATGTCCTTTCGGCCACGGGCACCGGAATCCTGATGGCGGCCATTGCGGCTGGGTTCACGATGGGATTCAGCTTGCGGGACCTGGGAAAGACCTACCTGGAAGCGGTCTGGCGCATTCGCTTTTCGCTCCTGACCATTGCGGCGATGCTGGCGCTGGGCAACATGACGAAGTATTCGGGGGCGGACGCAACGCTGGGGCTGGCCCTGGCGCGGACGGGGGTGCTTTATCCCTTTTTTGGCACGCTGCTGGGCTGGCTGGGGGTGGCCCTGACCGGTTCGGATACTGCCTCCAATGTCCTGTTCGGCAGCCTGCAGCGGATCACTGCCCAACAAGCGCATCTGAGTCCTATTCTGATGGCGGCGGCCAACAGCTCGGGCGGGGTGATGGGCAAGATGGTCGATGCCCAGAGCATCGTCGTGGCCAGCACGGCGACCAACTGGTACGGACACGAGGGCAGCATCCTGCGCTATGTCTTCTTTCACAGCATCGCCCTTGCCGTCCTGATGGGCCTCCTGGTCTTGCTCCAGGCCTATGTCGCGCCGTTCACGCAGATGGTGCCGCGGTGAGAGGGGCGAGGGGCGAGGGGCGAGGGGCGAGGGGCGAGGGACGAGGGAAGCAGGGGCCGCCCCTCGACACTCGGGGCGCGGTTCACTTATTTGGCTAATCTCTCCTAATCTTAATCTTAATCTTAATCTTAATCTTAATCCTACTCCCCCCTCGTTCGACCGCTGACCAAAATTCGCTTTGATCGAACCAACGAGCATCGAGAGAAGAAGGCAGTCCGTGCAGATTAAGATTAAGATTAGGAGCAAGATTAAGATTAAGAGCCAGAAACCGCCACCCAAAAAAGTGAAATCCGCCTCGCCCCCCGCCCCTCGCCTAGCGACCTTCGGGCGCGAGGAAGATCAGAAGAATCAAAGTCCCTCAAATCTCATGCAGGGCCTCAGCGACTGGCATCGTGAATGATCTTTTGGAAGGCCTCGGCCGTTCTGCGCCAGGTGAAGTTGGCCAGATCATTGCCCGCCCGCTCGCCAAGCTCCCGCATCTTATCGCGGTTCTGGTAGGCCCATTCCAATTTGTCAACCGCATCGTCCAGGTCCGGTTCTGGCCACCGGGCCACAGGAATGCCGTCGTTGTCGTGGATGGTGGTTTCGCCCCCGGCGCCGATAATCAACGCGTTGGAGGAATTGACAATGTCTTCCCGTAGGGGACGATCTTCCGGAACAGGTCAAAGCGCAGCAGCGGCTCGCCGCCCATGAAGTTGACCTTGATCTCGCCGGTGAAATTCCCGCTCGCCTCCAGCAGCCAGTCTATGGCGTTCTTGGCCATCGCCTCGCTGATATGGACCGGTTTCTTCTGCCACTTGAAGCAATAAACGCAGGCGAGGTTGCACGCCTCGGTCACGTCCAGGTCCATGGTGTGGACGTTGCGCACGCCCGGCAGGCTCTCATACGCCTGCGACCAGCGGAGCTTGGGACACGGGGCAGGCGGCGCGGCGGCGGTTTCGGGAAGAGTGGCAAGTGAAGCACTCATGGGTGGGTAATGGGGTTAGGGAGAAAGCTGAAATTGGGAAAGCTGAAAGCTGAAATGCATGGAGAAATTGGGCCACAGATTGCACAGATTACACAGAAGCGAATTCCCATCCGTGCAATCTGTGCAATCTGTGGCTCAAAAATCATGGCGGACGTGTTTGGCTGCGGCCTCCTCGCGCCACCCTCCTCCGCTCTCCCCGGTTCAAATTGCGCTCTCAAAGTGACCTCTCGCATTCTCGACCGGCGCAAAATCGATGCCGTCCTCGCGCAGCTCGATGCGCTCGCGCGGGCCGGGGTCGTGGCCCTGCGCGGCGCGCTCGGCCCAGTCCCAGACCATTTCATCGAACAGGAGCTTCCTCGCGGCGCAGTATAGCTCGAAGCGGCTCGCCTGGCCGTTTGAGAAGCCCCGGCGCCCGCCCGAGGGCGGCAGCAAGGCC
>Ga0181524_10003067_pt1 | contig 16648 bp, 15 predicted proteins | sample PEATcosm2014_Bin_34_FD_119761 | JGI IMG/M metagenome (GOLD analysis project Ga0181524, IMG submission 119761) | Peatland microbial communities from MTU Mesocosm Facility, Houghton, MI, USA - PEATcosm2014_Bin05_60_metaG | ecosystem: Environmental > Terrestrial > Soil > Wetlands > Peat | place...
CCGTCGCGGACGAGGCGCTTCTTCTGGCCCACGGCGGTGAGTGAGACAGGTTTGCTGTGGTAATAGTGGCAAATCAAATCCACCCAGTGCGGTCCGACGTAGCTGAACGGGTCGCTCTGCGCGGCCCATTTGAAGGTGCTGGTGGAGACCTCGATCGGTTCCTCCAGATAGGCCACCCCGTAGAGCGGCTCGCCGATGCGATGGCGGAGGTCCTCGCGAATCCGCAGATGGTCCGGGTCGTAGCGTTTGTGCATATCCACGGCTACGATTCGCTCCTTCCGCTGCGCCAACTCGATAATCCGGTCGGCCTCCTCCAGGTCCAGGCACATCGGCTTTTCGGTGAGAATGTGCGCGCCGGCGTGAAGCCCCGCCAGAATCACCTCGGTGTGCAAGGGGTCCGGCGTCGCGACTGCCAGGACGTCCAGGCCGGGGAAATCGCGCAGGACCTCCAGCCATGGCTGCTCGCCCCAATAGGCCCGGGGCGCCAGGCCGGTCCGCCCGTGGAAATCGGCCTGGGCGCGGCGGGCGGATTTCTCGGTGCGCGTTGCCACGGCGGCAAGCTCAAAGCCGATGGGGGCCAGGTCTCGAGCCCAGGCATCGAGGCCAATGCGCCCCAGTTGAGCGCTGATGCCGCTGCGCTGCAAATCCGCATACGCGCGCGCATGCACGTCCCCGCCGAACATGCCGGCGCCGATCAGCGCCAGTTTGATGCTGCCTTCCATCGTCCTTGGATTTCTATAGCGCAGCGCCGCCTGATGCAATGCAATATATTTCGCCCCGGCACTGCAATCACGAATTCATTCGCTTCTTGCAGTCATGCATGCCGACCGGTAACTTCCTGCCATGAGCTATCTAACGGTTGAGGTCGAAATTGACCACGGGCGCATCTTGCCGAAAGGCGCCGAGGCCCTGCCGGAGAAAGCGTCCGGCCTGCTCACCATTCTGAACCCGCCGCCACCTCTCGACCCGCGGCCGATTGGGTTGGCAAAGGGCCAGTTTTCCGTGCCGGACGACTTCAACGCCCCATTGCCAGAAGACGTATTACAGACGTTTGAAGGTCAATGAGGATTCTGCTGGATACCTGCGAGTTTCTTTGGCTCGTGGCGGGCGATGCCAGGTTGGCGCTGCCAGTCGCATCGGCAGTGCGCGACCCGCAGAACAAGGTTTTTTTGAGCGCCGTGTCGTTCTGGGAAATTTGTCTGAAGCACAGCCTCGGCAAACTTCCGTTCTCCCGTGGATGATCGGGACGATTCTCAACGTGGCGGGGATTCTGATTGGCGGCATCTTCGGCTTGTGCCGGCGCCGGACTCTGGCCCCGGTTGCCGAGTCGAATTTAAGAGTGATTCTTGGGGCTTTCACGGTCTATTACGGCCTGCGGTTGACATGGCTGAGCCTCGGGGGTTCGCTTGGACATATCCTCAAGCAGGTCTTCATCGCCATGCTGGCTCTCATCCTCGGCAAGCTGGCGGGGCAGTCCCTGCACCTGCAGCCGATGTCCAATCATGTTGGCCGGACGGCGCGCCAGAGGATCGATGCGGCCCGGCCGGAGGACCCGCATCTATTGAGCGAGGGGTTCAAGGCCTGTGCGACCCTTTTTTGCGCCGCGCCCCTTGGGCTGGTGGGCGCCTTGGAGGACGGTCTCTGTCAGTACTTCTATCCGCTTGGAGTCAAGGCGGCCATGGACGGACTGGCAACCGTGAGCTTTGTCCGGCTGTTTGGCCGGGGGGCGATGTTGTCGGCCTTGCCGGTGCTCGCCCTGCAAGGCACGCTGACGCTCGTTTCCAGGCAGTTCTTGAAGCCCTTTCTGGAAGGGCACAACCTGGCGGATTCGGTCAATGCCGTCGGCGGACTGCTGGTTTTTTCAGTGGCCCTGGTAATCCTGGGTCTGAAGAGAATCCGGTTGGCGGACTATCTGCCGAGCCTGGTGTTGGCGCCGCTGCTGACCTGGCTCTGGAAGTAACCCTGGCGCCGCCTGAAGGCGGCGTTCGGCGGTTGGAAGCAACGTTGCTGCCGCGGCCTGCATAGGGTGTTTCCCGGCTCAGAATGGGGTCAAAACCCCATTGTTGGAGTGCGGCGGGTAATTCATGGTAGTCCCATGCAATGTGTGCTCTCGTCGTCAACGTTGTTGGATGCATCGGACCTCGATGCCAAGCCCACTTTTAACGTCGTCATCGCCTACGAGGATTTCGACACCGGCAAACACGCCAAGAAGACTTACGATTTCCTCGTTGAGAACCTGGGCCGGGAATGCCAGTTCACCAACCAGATGTGGAAGTTCGACGTACTGAGCATCCCCAAGCTCCGCGAGATGGCCGCAAACGACGCCGTCATGGCGGATATTATCATCATCTCCTGCCATGGAAGCGATGAACTGCCCGAACCCGTCCAGGCCTGGATCGAATCCTGGATGGCGGAGAAGGGCAGCGCCAACGCCTTGGTGGCTCTTTTCGACTGCCCGCACGAGGACTTCCTGAAGACCCGGCGAATCCGGAACTACCTTGCGGAGGTCGCCGAGAAGGCAGGCATGGAGTTTTTCGCCCAGCCGGATGACTGGCCAGGCCACAGAAATAAGGAAGGCCCCTCGCCATTTAGGCGCGATTCCGACCTGAACGGCAGGACCATTTCCACGCTGGCCGGCGTCCTGCAGCAGGACCGCAGTTTCCCGCGCTGGGGAATCAACGAATAGAACCAGCAGCGGCACTCCCGCCTTGGGGTCCAGGGATGCATTCTCACTGGACATTTCCGCTCCTCGTCACAGCGCCAACGGCGCGGCCTTATACCAGCCTGGGCCGACGGCCCAGGTCGTGTTCGCAAAGGTGCAAAAGGGCTGAAAGCCCGCTTCATGCGTGGGCATTGTCGGCGATCGGTTGGTCGGTGGGGCGTCAGCGGTGGATGGAACGGGCTTTCAGCCCTGGCAATCCTGGCGCACCTCTGTCCTGGGGCGTTGCCCAAGGCTGGTATAAGGCCGCGCCGTTGGCGCTCGGAGGCAGGTGTCAAGCCACGATAATGTCCAAACTCCAGACCCGGCGCTGAAGCGCCGGGCCACTGTCGGGATGTCCCTCCGGGACAAAGACCGGCATTGGACATGGGGCGGGGATTAAGGTCAGACCTGGCGTGGGACCCGAGGAACCACAAAAATCCGTGAGAGGTGCAGGCGCCTGCTACACCACTCCTATGGGCCTGCGCGAGCCGGCTCGATTAACCCCGCCCACAGCCCTGTCGAAAGAGGTCCGAAAAGCGAATTAAGAATTTACAACCTGCGGTTTTCAATATTCAATCAGGTAATGCGCTGAATTTTGGGGCGGATTCCTCGTCATTGGAATTGGACGCAGGGCATGTTTTGATGAGCATTATAGATTTATTGTTGGGCAAGAAGCTGCTCACGCCGGAGCAACTGCACGAGGCGGTTGCATTGGTGGAGGCGCAAGGGTTGCGGGTGGATCAGGCGGTCATTCAGCTTGGGTTTCTGAGCGAGCGCCAGCTCTTGGAGGTGATGGGCGAATGCCTGAAAATCCCGCTGGCCAACCTGAGCGAGACGGTCATCGATCCCGAGACGCGGCAGGCGCTGCCCACGAAGTTCATTTTTCGCAAGCGGCTGATTCCGATTTCGCGCGAGGACGGCACGCTGGGGGTTGCCACCAGCGATGCCTTCGACCTCAGCGTGTTCGATGACATCCGGTTGCTGACGGGCCTCCAGGTCAAGCCGTTCCTGGCCACGCGCGACGAGATCGAGAAGCTAATCAAAGCTCACTACGGGGTCGGCGGTGACACGATTGATGAGATGGTGGGCACCGAAGGGCTGAGCGCCGGGCGCGCCAGCGGGGAGAGCAGCGAGGACCTCCTGGAGATGGCCCAGGAAGCCAGCGTCATCAAGCTGGTCAACGAGATTATCGTCGAGGCCATTCACGAACGGGCCAGCGACATCCATGTCGAACCCTACGAGCACGAGCTGTCCATTCGCTACCGGATTGACGGCGTGTTGCAGCAAGCCTCGGTTCCGCCCCAGATTCACCAGTTCCAGGCGGCCATCATCAGCCGCATCAAAATCCTGGCCAGCCTGAATATCGCCGAACGGCGGGTGCCCCAGGACGGACGCATCAACTTCCAGGTCGGCGGCCGCCAGATCGATGTCCGCGTGAGCGTGATTCCCATGCTCTTCGGCGAAGGCATCGTCATGCGCATCCTCGACAAGGCGAACGTGCTTTTTACGCTGACCGAGCTGGGGATGGATGAACCGACCTTCAAGTGCTTTAAGGGCCTCATTGATCGGCCCCACGGCATCATCCTGGTGACGGGTCCGACCGGCAGCGGCAAGACCACCACCCTTTATGCCGCCTTAAACGCCATTGTGGGACCGGACCTGAAAGTGCTCACCGTGGAAGACCCGGTGGAATATCACCTCCAAGGGGTCAACCAGATTCCCGTGGACCAGAAGGTGGGAATGACCTTTGAGCGCGGATTGCGCGCCATCCTGCGCCACGACCCGGACGTGGTGATGATCGGTGAAATTCGTGATTTGGAAACCGCTCATGCGGCCATCCAGGCGGCCCTGACCGGGCACCTGGTCTTTTCGACCCTGCACACCAACGATGCCGGCTCGGCGCCGATGCGTTTGATCGATATGGGGGTCGAGCCGTACCTGGTCAGCAGCACGTTGATTGGCGCCATGGCCCAGCGCCTCGTGCGGAAGATTTGTCCCCACTGCAAGCAGCCCTTTGCGCCGGACCCGGTCAAGAGCCCGTCTGATTTTAAGCCCGCCCCCGGGGAAGTCCTCTGGCAAGGGCAAGGCTGCGAGGCCTGCCGGAATACCGGCTATCGCGGCCGGAGCGGTTTGTACGAACTGATGGTCATGAGCGATGCGATAGCGGACAAGATCATGAAACGCGCCCCGACCTTCGAGGTGGTCCAGACGGCGCGGGCGAGCGGGATGCGGCTCCTGCGGGAAGATGGCTGGTGCAAGGTGCGCGCCGGGGCCACGACGATTGAAGAAGTGCTGAAATGCACGGCGGTGTAGCGGAGCATGGCATCCGATCTGCTGCAACGGGCGGCGTGAAAGAATCATGGCTGAATTTGAATATACAGCGCGGTCAGCCCGGGGAGAGATGGTGAACGGGACCCTCAATGCCGACAGCGAGGCGGCCGTGCTTCGGGTATTGGATGAGAAACAGTTGTTTCCCGTTCTAATCCGGAGCTTGGCGGGGAACGCCGCGCAAAGGCAAAAACGGCTCGAGGCGCGGGTTCCCAGCCGCGACCTGGGGATAATGTACAGTCAATTGGCCGACTTACTCGGCTCGGGCGTGCCGCTGTTGCGGGCCTTGAAGTCCCTGGTCAAGTCGACCATCCATCCCAGCTTAAGGCAGGTCCTGAAGGAGATTCAGGGGGCAGTGGCGGATGGGAAATCGCTCACCGAGGCCATGCGGGAGCATCCCCGCGTTTTTTCACCGTTGCACATTGCGATGGTTCAGGCCGGGGAACGGGCCAGTTTTCTTGAACAGGTCTTGCGGAGTTTGGCGGAGTTCCTCGAGCGGTTGGATGAGTTGCGCAGCAAGGTGACCGGGGCTATGATATATCCGGCATTGCTGACGGTCGTCGGAACGGCGGTGATGCTCGGGGCGATGATTTTCTTTGTTCCCCGTTTTGAGCCGCTGCTCAGCGGGGTGCATCAGACGGTGCCGACGCGGTTGCTGTTCGCCTTCAGCCATGTGGTGCGGGGCTATTGGTATTTGTTGATCCTCGGATTGGCAGGCGGGGCCAGCCTTTTATGGTCCAGCCTCAACAGCCCGGGGGGGCGGCGTTGGCTGGAGCGTTGGCGCTTCAAAGTGCCGGTGGTGGGCTCGGCCTTGCGGATGGTGGCCATCACCCGCTTTTGCCGGATCTTGGGGACCATGCTGGCAAACGGGGTGCCTTTGCTCCAGGCCCTGAGCATCAGCAAGGACTCAACCGGCTCTCCCTTGCTGGCCGACCGGGTGGCCTCCGCCGCCGAAAACGTCAGGGCCGGCAAGTCATTGACGGAGCCTCTGGCCGCGGGAGGGATGTTTCCGGAGCAGATTATCGCGATGATCAGCGTGGCCGAGGAGTCCAACCAATTGGAAAAGGTCCTGGTGCATATTGCCGACACAGTGGAACGGCGCACAAACCGGCAGGTGGACCAGGCGGTCCGGTTGGTCGAGCCGCTGATTTTGTGCGCCGTCGCGGCGGCGGTCGGCTTTTTGGCGATGGGATTGCTGCTGCCGATCTTCACGATGGCAAGCACGTTGAGTGCCAAATGAATTTATGAATAATCCGGGCTTGAAACCGTCAGATTAAAGTCTGATTATTGAAGGACGATATGGTGCTGAAATATAACTCTCGATCGTTGCGTCCCGCCTCCTCGGCGGCGGGTTTTACGCTGATTGAAATTCTGCTGGTGATTACCATCATCCTGATGCTGGCGGGAGCGTTGGTCATCTATGTGTTGCCCCAACAAAAAGGCGCCGAGAAGAACACCACCCGGCTGTTGTTGAACCAGGTCCAGTCCGCCCTGGACACCTACCGGCTCAATATCGGGTCCTATCCGACCGAGGAACAAGGCGGCCTGGGCGCCCTGCTGGTAAAGCCGACGTTCGAGAACGAGAAGCTCGGGGAAAAGTGGCAAGGGCCATATCTGAAGCCCGGCACTAAACTCGAGGATGCCTGGGGCAACAAGATTCGCTACGAATTGGTGGACAAGACCGTGCAAACCGACCCGGGCGCGCCGGATTACAAGCTCTATTCGGTCGGGCCGGACGGCATCCCGGACACCGACGACGATATCAAGCTTTTCGATGACAAGAACACCGGCAAAGACGCCAAGACGGTGTTGGACGACACCAGCGGTCAGGGCGGCACCGCGGGCAAGTGACGACTGGAAACCTTTTGCCGATGCATCCAGCTCAAAATCGACAGCGGCGCGGACGGCGGGGTTATTCCCTGGTCGAGCTCCTCGTGACCATGTCTTTGCTCCTGCTCTTCACCGGGCTGGCGGTGGTGAGTCTTAATACCCTGAATCAACGCTCGACGTTGACCGAGGGAGTCGTTCGGTTTGAAACCCTGTTGCGGTTCGCCAGGGCGGAGGCGGAGTACTCTGGGAAACGGGTCCGCATCAGTTTTGTCCAGGACACCAATCAAACCCTTTCCACCGCCCAACTCGGCACCAATCAGGTCGACACCACGCAGCTCAGCCATGTCGAGGTGACCTGGGAACCCGATCCGGTAGGCGAGCCGGATGTGTTCCAGGACCTGCTGACGACCCAGTGGGGTGTCGAGCAGGTCAATGACACCGTCGGGGTGTCCGCCGTCCGACTGGTCGAGAATGCGGAATCCCAGCCCGCTGCCGACGACCAGGGCGAGCCGGCTGCGGATGAGGCCAGCCTGGAGGATGCCAGCGCGGCGCCGCCGACGAGCATTACTTTTAATCCCAATGGCTCATGTGATTCGGCGGAGATCACCCTGGCGGATCGCGAGGGGAAGGAAGACCGGCGCGTGATCGTGCGCATTGAAGGCTTCACCGGCTCCATCTGGCGCCTGGACCAGCCCGAAAAGGACGCAGGCGCAACACTCGCCCCGCAGCCATCGAGCGGCCTGCCCGGTCCTCCCGAAAGTGGCCAATTCAATTGAAAAGTGCGCCCTATTCACCGAACATGCCCCCGCCGAGGATCGGTCCTGCTGGAGGTGGTGCTGGCGCTGGCCCTTTTTGTCGTGGCCTCCACCATCATCACCAGCGCCTTGAGCGCCTCGGTGGATGAGACGGAACGTCTGCGACTCAACGCCCACGCCAACAATCTCGCAGCGACTATTCTGTCCGAAATGCAGATGGGCCTGCAGGCGGTCGAATCCAGCGGCCCGAATGCTTTTGAGGCTCCTTTTACGGATTGGACCTGGCAGGCGGCAGTCGAGCCTGCAACCGATCCAACCGCCTCAATGGGTTCAACCAGCGGCGCCGGCGCGCTCCAGAAGGTCGAAGTCACTGTCCGCCACCAGAGCCAGCCGATCGTCTGCCGGCTGACCCAATTCCTGCCGGCGGCTGCGGGACTTGGGCCGGAAAAAGGGCCGTCCGATTCAGTGCCGGGTCCCTCGACCAGACCCCCGGCGGCCGGCCTGGTCTTTTGATTGCGCCATCGCGATGCCACCGAAGTTTGGAAATTATGAATCGCGCTTTCGGCGCTCAGGATGGTTTTCGTTGAGAACACCCCTTGCCCCCAGCCGTCCCTTCGGGACGGATACGCGTTTTCGGTCCGCTCACCCGGCGTTGAAACGCCGGGCTATCCCCGCAAGCCCCTTCGGGGCAAAGAAGTGCCATGAGCTGACCGACACTTTTAATCGCACCCCGTTTGGAGTGCGGCGCTTCCCGCCGCTTTTTGCTCGAAATGCAGCAGGCGGTCAAAGAAAGACCCTCCCCCGGGCTTTTACTCTGATCGAGGTTGTGCTGGCCATAGGCATCGCCGCTGGCATCCTGCTGGTGGTGCTGTTTTTCTACCGGCAATCCGAAGCCCTGCGGACGGGTTTGCTCGAGGAGACCTCCAGGATAGCAGCGGCGCGGCTCATCATGGAACGGCTCAGCCTGGAGTTGAGCGCGGCACGGCGCTCCGAGTCCTTCCAGCAAGGACTGAGCGGCGGCCCGGACAACCTCCAGTTCGTCAGGCTGGACTTTCCACTCCTGTCCTCCTGGACCAACCAAACCAATGTGTTGGTTCCCGCTCCTGTGCCGACGCCTTTTCGCCTGGTGAGTTATTCCCTGGTCCAGAGCACCAACGGCGGCAGCGGTTCCGGAGTGGTCCGTTCGGAGAAGGCCTTGTCCAGGAGGACAACCCCCGTTCTCTTCACGAACGAGGATGACACATTGCCGGGGGGCGGGAATTCGGCGTTGACCAACGGTCTGGCTATCCAGCAACTGCAGTTCTTGCGCTTCCGTTACTATGATGGGACCAACTGGCTGGATGCCTGGAGCGCACCTGAGCTTACACTCGGCATCGAGGTCAGCCTGGGCGTCGAACCGTTGCCGCCCGAGTTGACCGCCGACGAGTATCCTTCTGAAGTGTATCGCCGCGTCATCTACCTGCCCAACCATGCAGCCTTCGGCACGGCCACCCAGGCCGTGGCGGCTGCGAAGGAGGGGATGTGAGACAGAAATCCGAATTCCGAAGGCGGAGGTCGAAAAACAGCCAATCCGACGAAGTTCACGACAAAGGATGCGACAGAGGTTTCGTTTTGATCATGGTTCTGGTGGTGGTTTTGCTGGCCTCGATGGTGGTGACGAGCCTCATGTTTGTGCTGACGGCAGAAGAGATGGGTGCGGCTGCCGGGAAAAGCGGCGAACAAGCCCGAGCCACCGCGCTGAGCGGGATTTACCGGGTGCTGCGCACGGTGGCTGAAGCTGACCCAACGTCGCAAGAATGGCAGGACAATGCGGCGGTGTTTCGGGACCAGCTCGTTTGCGACGACGGGGCGCAGAAATGGTATTTCTCGGTCTATTCGGTGTCGGAATCCGGCGGCATTCGTTACGGGCTGAGCGACGAGGCGGCCAAGATCAATGTCTATCGAGCTACGGAAGCGATGCTTGAAGCCGTGCCGAATATGACCCCGCCCCTGGCGCAGGGCTTGCTCAGCGCCCTGGGCGGCGGCGCTCCGGGAGCGATCTCATCCACAAACCTGGCGACCGCCTCGGCTTTGGTTCCCGCCCCCGCCGCGGCCCTCCCTCCGGCCTCCGCTTCCGCTCCAGCCCCGGCATTCGTGCCTGGCGCGGACCCGGGGTCGCAAGAGCCTCCCGCTTCGGCCTCCGCTTCCGCTCTGGCGCCGGCAGGCAACAGCGGGAATCAGCCGTGGACCTGCCTGGATGAATTGTTGCAAGTCAGCGGCTTCACCATCCCGCTGCTCTACGGCAGTTACACCAATTTGACCGGCCGTGCCGAGGTCCAGGCTGACGGCCTGGAAACGGCGTCGTCTGCGGATGCCCAGGAGGTTGGGCCGGACGCAGGGTTGCGGCAGTTCCTGACGGTCTCCAGTTACGATTTGAACCAGGATAGCGAGGGACGACCCCGGATGAATCTGAACCAGGACGACCTTTCCAGCCTCGGTTTGTCCAAGGCCACGGTGGACTACCTCCAGGCATTGCGGCAAAATCACCAGCCGCTGGCCCATCCAGCGGACCTGCTCGCAGCGCCAGGCTTGAAGGACGCGCAAGGCAAAGAAATCCAACTCCTCGCCCAGACTGCCAAGGAGGATTTGCCAATCCTGTTGGACCGTTGCACCGCAACCAACCAGGACAAGCTCATCGGATTGGTAAACCTCAATACGGCTTCCACCAGGGTCCTGGCGGCCCTGCCGGGTCTGAGCCTGTCACTGGCCGAAGCCATCGTCTCAGCGCGTGTGGGGCTAAGCCCGGAGGCGCGAAAGACCCCGGTATGGTTGTACCAGGATGGGTTGCTGACCGCAGACGCCTTCAGGCAAGTGGCTCCCTATTTGACCACTCGCAGCTACCAGTTCCAATTCCGGGTTGCGGCTTATTCCATCCCAGCGGGCAGTTACTGTGTCCTGGAGGCCGTGGTTGATGCCGCCGCGAAGCCGCCCGCGGTGTTGTTCCTGCGCGACGTCAGCATCCTGGGCTTGCCATTCATCCCCGCGCCCCAGCAGGATGACACAACAGGTATGATTGGTTCCTAAAATGCCCAAACTCCAACTAACCAAACCAGCAGAAGAACTCCAAGCCCGGTTCCTGAAACGCAGTGCATTCCCGATTAAGTCCCGGGGACCCATTACCGCGCTGGATTGGGACGGGTCCCTGCTCCGGGCGGCCCAGTCCGTCGAGCGCGGGGGCAAGGCGGAAATCGTCCGTTTCGCCGCCGGACCAGCCCAAGGGTCGCCTGGCCTGGGCCAGCCGGAGCCGGACTCCCAGGCCAGCGGCGCTTGCCTGGCCCAGGCCTTGCGAGGCCTGGACCTCAAGCCCGGCACGGTGGTCATGGGCATACCGAGAGGATTGGTCTTTCTGCGGACTCTTTCCCTGCCCAAGCCGGGAACACCCGCTGAATTGGCGGCGATGGTCTATTTCCAAATCAGCAAAGACCTTCCTTTCCCGCCGGAGGAAGCCGTTATCGATTTCCAGTCCAGCGACCGGCCTCCATCCCCCCCCCCTCCGGCTCCGCCGGGCAGCCCGGCCCAGGAGACCACAGGGGAACAACCCCCGGCCACGGAGAAAGTCGATGTGTTGGTCGCGGTGGTGAAGAAGGATGTTGTGCGGCACTGTCAAGGCATGGCTGAGGCAGCCGGTTTCAAATTGGCTGCCCTGGGCCTGGACTCTTATGCCAACGCGCGCGGGCTGGCAGCCTGCGAGCCGGCCCGTCCCACTCGAACCGTCGCGTTGGTGACTCTGCGGCAGGAGGAAGTCATCATTGACGTCATTGCGGGCGAGTCGCTCGTTTTTAGCCGCACCGCGCCCCTGCTTCCAGGAGGCAGCCCAGAGGCCCAGGTTGGGCCGAAACCGGAAAACTCTGGCGAGACAGAGGCCGGGGTCATCGGCGCCGTCACGATCGAAACGGTGCGGAGCCTGCACAATTACGAGGGCCTGGAGCGCCATGAACCGGTCGAAGAAATCCTGGTTGTCGGCGGCCAGGGCGCTGAGGCGGCCATTGTCAAGGAGTTGGCGCTTAACTGTCATCTGCCCTGCCGCCTGCTGAACCCGGCGGGCGCGTTGGGCCCGGGCGCGGAACATTCGGAGTATGGCTCGGGTGCGCTGACGGTCCTGGGCCTGGCCCTGGGTGCGCAAGATCAGACGCCGTGGCCGTTTGACTTCTTACAGCCCAAACGCCCGCCGGCGCCCCGCAACCGCCGTCGCGCGATTCTGCTCCAGGCCGCGGCTGCGGCCGCCATCCTTCTATGCGTCCTGTGGGGCATTCGCGCCATTTTGATTCACCGCCAGGTCAAGACCAGAGACCACCTCCAGGCGCTCATCACCCGCGCGGCCAAGGATCGCCAGCTCTATCACGAGGTGCGTTTGAAAGCCAAGACTCTGCACGACTGGATGGCGGACAAACGGGAATGGCTGGATTATTACGCCTATCTGAACGCGCTGCTGCCCGGCTGCTCAGACGTCTATGTCACTTCGATCTCCGCCGGGGCGCGGGGCGTCCTCCACGTCTCCATCCAGGCGCGGAGCGGTGAAACCCTGGCCCAGATCGATAAGCGCCTCCGGGAGGCGGGCTGTGAACTCAAGCCGCTGGCCGTCACGCCCTGCTCGGACAGGTATGGATACTCGTTCCAGTCCGTTCTCGATCTGACTTTGCCAGCCAAATTGAAGATAGATTTGGCGGCCTTGAAAGCTCCGGAGCGGCCGGCCGATGATGGTTCGCTGGATGCGCCCCGGACGCGCTCGGGCGACTCCAAGCGGGGAGGGAACCGGCCATGAAAAGGCGTGAGATAATCCTTCTGGGCGCGGTGGGTTGCACATTCCTCTTGTTCGTCGGCGCTTACGGCATCAAGACCGCTTTTGTCAAACCGCTCAAGGAGTTGAAGAATCAGATCGCCGCCCTGGGGGACAAGCTGCACCAGTACAACGAGGACAAAGATGCCTATTCATCGGCGGTCAAGTACCTCAAGGACATGGCGCCGCGCGTGTTCGGACGCGATGCCGACACCGCCACCGCCGAAGCGGGCAAGATGCTCACTGATGAGATCCTGCGGCTGGGCCTGCAGGAATCGCAATTCAGCCGGACGCCCGTAGCGCCCAAGAGATTGCGCGGCGCCCAGGAAGTGAGCTGGAGCGTGCAAGGAGAAGGCCCGCTCCCAAAGATGCTGGATCTCATATTCACCCTCGAGCAAACCCCGCAAGTCCATCGCCTGGAAAACCTGGTGCTCTCGGCGGGCGACGCCCCGGGGCGGATCAAAGCGCGATTTCGCTACCTCACTCTCGTGGTCGAGGTTCCAGGGATAAAGCCCAAAGCCGACCTTCAACCCAAGTTTGCGCTCGACAGCCCCCAGCGCCGCCTCTACGATGCCATCGTCCAGCGCGACCTGTTGCGTCCGTATGTCCCAAGGCCCCCTGCCGACGCAACGGCGCACGCTGAGCACGCCTCGCCCCTCGATGCGCTCAGAGTGGTTTCTCTCTCCAACTGGGGCGGCGCGCCCGAAGTGCATGTCTGCGACACCAACAGCATGAAAATCTCGAGCTTCAAGGCCGGCGATGCCTTGGCAGGAGGGCAGGTGGTCATGATTGATTACCGGACCCTCCCGATGCCGGGCAAGCCGGGCCTGGTCTCCAACAGCCGCGTCATCCTTCAGATCGGAACCAACTACTGGGCGGTCGAGCACGGCCAAACCCTGTCCACCAAGTACCAGCTTGCCCCGGAGCAACTACCACCCGAACTGCGGGGGGTATCGGTCACCTATGAACACTAAACCACCCTTGTTGGTATCGTCGGCGATTCATGCATAGTCGAGGCGCAGCACGAATGCCCCCAAACTCCATCCTTATGAACCACGCTAACCACCCACGGATCTCCAAGAACCCGGAGGCCGCTCAGCCAAGCTCCGTCAGGAGCGACATGTTTATAGCAGGGCAACCGCATAAACCCATCTTCAAGCTCCGTAGGAGCGGCATGGAGGGCTTTGGCGAGCCTCCGCCGATCCGATTCCCGTCGAGCCATGCCGCTCCTACGGAGCTTGACAAAGCCGGACGACCGCGAGGCTATAAACATGTCGCTCCTAGCGGAGCTTGCACCGATCGGCGCGAAGATGCCCGACGGACTTTGTCCACAGCCGCGGTCATGGCGTTCTGCCTTTTTCTGGGCGCCGCCATTGGAGCGGCGGCTGAGAACGGGAACAGCCCAAGCGTCGTCAGTTCCAATTCGCCGCCCCAAACCAATGCGGTTGCGCCAGCCACAAACCAGGCTGCTCCCCTGCCGCCTGCCCACGCCAATGGCGTCTCCTCAAACGGCGTCTCCTCAAACGGCGCGAGCGCGGGCTCCGCGCCGGCTGAGTTCAAGCCGACCGATCACAACATCCGCTTCCAATTCGACGGTTTGCCCTACTCGGAGGTGGTGACGCGGTTTGCCCAGATGGTCAACAAACCCTTGATAGCAGACACGAACGTCGAGGGGACCCTGACTTTCAATGACCCCCAGGCCTACTCTTACGCCGAGGCCCTGGAGACGCTCAATCTCATTTTATCTCTCAAAGGCGTCATGCTGATGGAATCCGGCCGCTACTTGCGGTTGGTCCCCTTCAAGGACCTGCAGCAAATGCCCATCCCGATCTTTCGGGGGTTGGACCACGCCGGGGCGGTGCAGCCGGACCAGGTGGTGACCGTGGTGTTGTCTCTGCGGAACCTGGAAGCCTCGGAGATCGCGCAGTCCATCACTCCGATGCTGTCGAACGCCGGCACCATCGCGCCCCTGTCGCGGGCGCGGGGCCTCATCGTGACGGACCACCTGGCCAACATCCAGCGTGTTCGCGACTTGCTGGCCGAGGTGGATACCGCCTCGCCCACGCAGCGGGAGATGCGCAGTTTCACGCTCCGCAACTCCTCGGGGGCTGTGCTGATGGATATGATCAACCGCACCTTTGGCCTCGCCACCGCCCCGCGCCGGGTCGAGTTCAACCAGCAGACCAAGAGCTACCACCAACTCCCGGCCGACGCGAGCGACTATGTCACGGCGGTGTTTGACGATGCCTCGCGAACCCTGGTCCTGTTCGGCCCGGCCGACCGCCTCGGGTTGGCGGAGTCCCTCATCAAACAATTCGAGGACAAGAGCGGCGTGCAGGCGGGCGAGGTGAAAATCTTCTATCCGCAGGCCAATTCGGCGCAGGAGTTGGCGCGCATGCTTCGCCAGGCGATGCCTTCAGTGGCAGCCGAGGGAGACACCGGGGCGGCGGCCGCGACCAAAGCGCGCCTGATCGTGGACGCGGGCAGCAACCGGCTCATTGTCACGGCGCCGGCTGCCGGGCAGTTGGACGAGATCGAGAAGCTGGTCAAACAGATCGATGGCGGGGTGGTACACGGGAGCAACACCAACCGCTCCCAAGACGTGCAACTTCCTTACGGCCGCCAGCTCAAGGCCATTACGCTCAAGTACACTTCGGCCAATTCGATTGCCACGATGCTCATGCAACTCTATGGGCGGCAGTTCCGGGCGGAAGACCCACGCCTGCGCGTCCTGGCCACCGCCTCGAATGACGACAAAACCCTCCTGCTGGAGGCCATCCCGGCGATGATCGTGCGCATCGAGGAGGCGATCCGGATACTGGATGTCGAGCCGACACGAGGGCCGTTCGAGGTCCGCACCTACCAACTGGCCGAGGCCAACGCGGCCGATTTGGCCCAGACCCTCGCCCGGCTCTTTGCCAACGGCCCGGGCCGGACCGGCGACCGCCAGCCGCAGTTTGAATCCGACCCCGCTTCCAACTCGCTCATCGTGGCCGCGACCAAGGAACAGTTCGAGCAGATCGATCAGTTGATTAAGGAACTCCGCGCCTCCGTGGAGGTCGCTACCGAAATCCGCACCTTCACGCTGAAGTACAGCGACCCAGGCCAAATGGTGGCGATATTGACTACGATGCTGCACGAGCAGAATCCCGTCAACCAGTACCGCCGCTTTCGCAGTTCGCCTTATGGCGGCCCCATAGCCGAGGTCGGCACCCTGCGCATCGCCACCGCCCCGGCCCTCAATGCCGTCGTCCTCCAAGGTCCGCCGGACAAATTGCGGTTAGCCGAGCTGTTGATCAATACTCTCGACAAAGAGAGGACCGACCCCGCCTCGACTATCCGCACGGTCCGCTTGTAGAAGGCCCAGGCCCAAGCCACCGCCGAGGCGGTCGGCAGAATTTTGGACAGCCGCGGCATCCCAGGCCTGACACGGCGGACGATCATCATCCCTGTCAGCAGCTCCAACACCCTCCTTGTGGATGGACCCGAAGCCCAAGTGGACGAGGTACTCCAGGTCATTCAGCAACTCGATGAGGAAAGCTCCGGCGGCAGTTTGGAATTCCACATCTACCACCTTGTGAAGGGCAATGCGGCCGAAATCTCCCGCGTCCTGGGCCAGATGCTCGAGTCGCTGGCTCGCAACCAGGCCCGCAACGGGCGCGCCAACCCGGAGCCGCCGGTCACCATGGCCGTGGATGATCGCTCGAACAGCCTCATCATTTCCGCCACGGCGGACTCCTTCAAGGTGATTGACGATCTGCTCAAGCAACTCGACTCCAACCAGCCGGCCGAGCGCGCGATGCGCATTGTCCCGGTCAAGTCCATGTCGGCCAGCGAACTGGCGACCAAGATCCGACCGCTCTACCTCGACCAGGCCAGGAGCCTCCCGGCCGCCTCGGGGCCGGAGGCGATGATCCTGCCCGACGATTACAACGACCGCCTGATTCTCACCGCATCGGCGCCCCAACTCAAATTGATTGAAGACCTGGCCAAACAGTTGGACGTCGCTCCGGACCAATCCAACCGCCAGCTCAAGACCATTACTCTCAACAACAGTTCGGCCAGTTGGATTGCCACCATGCTCCAACAGCTTTACAGCCGCCAGTTCCGGGCCGAGAACCCCAGGCTGCGCGTGGTGGTCACCCCTGCCAGCAATGACCGGAACCTGGTGCTGGAGGCCCCCACCAACATGATTGCCCGCATCGAGGAGGCCATACA
>Ga0181524_10003069_pt1 | contig 16645 bp, 12 predicted proteins | sample PEATcosm2014_Bin_34_FD_119761 | JGI IMG/M metagenome (GOLD analysis project Ga0181524, IMG submission 119761) | Peatland microbial communities from MTU Mesocosm Facility, Houghton, MI, USA - PEATcosm2014_Bin05_60_metaG | ecosystem: Environmental > Terrestrial > Soil > Wetlands > Peat | place...
CAGGTGTTTGTCCGCCAGATGAAATTCTGCATTGGCCCCCAAGCGACCAGGTCATCCAGGAATCCCAGATGCAAGGCCGTCTCGCCATCGCTGGTGTTCTCGCGAAACAGATAGTTGATGCCTTGGCTGGAGGACGGATCGACGCCTACGCCCAGACCGCCCCGGACCAGGTCTCCCGAGCCGAAACTCAGAACGCGAATGCGCGCCAGAACTTCCTGGACCGAATTATTATAACCCGGCAACTCGTAAAGGAGATGATTCGGGTCGCCGGTCGCGGACTCGACGTGGAGCAGGCCCCCGCTCACCGAGAAGACATTTACACCGGCCACGACCCAGTTCGAGTTGAGCGTCGTCCCTTCAAAGTCGTCCTGGAAACCATTGACGGTCGTGCCCACCTCGAGGGGCAACTGCTGGGAAAAGGCATCGAAGCCGAACGTTGAAACCAGGCAAAGGGCGATCAAGGCCTCGAGGAAAACCCGGTGGCGGGTAACACTTATCATTCGGGAATGGATTATAATGATCTGAGCCGGGATTGGCAATTCAAAATCCCCTGTTCTGCGCTCCGCAAAAAAGCTATTGTGCGGGGATTGATTGCGGGCCATGCTCGGACCATTACGTGATTCAATGAAATCTGACGTCATTCTTGCCTGGTTGGCCATGGTCACTATGTCTGTCGGCGTGGCCGGGGCGCTCGAGACCCGGTCCCTGGAGGGGCAATGGAGGTTCCGGCTCGATGCCCGGAAAGTCGGAGCCGACGAGAAATGGTACGCCGCCTCGCTGGGCGGCGACACGACCATCAAACTGCCCGGCACGATGGACGATGCCGGACTTGGCCCGAGGAACACCAAGCCGCCGACGCTCGCCGGGCCATCCCGGCTTTACGACTACGCCGGCCCGGCGTGGTACCAGCGCGACATCGAGATACCCGCAGCCTGGGCCGGCCAGCGGGTTTCATTGTTTCTCGAACGCTGCCGGTGGGAGACGCGTGTCTGGCTCGATGACCAGTTCATCGGCACGCAGGACAGCTTGATCGCGCCGCACGTCTATGATTTCGGCGCGGGCCTCACGCCCGGCAGACATCGCCTCACGCTCTGCGTGGATAACACGGTGAAGCTCGATCTCGGCCCCTTCGTTTCCGCTTTGTTCGGCGGCACCCCGGGCAACATGAACGGCGTCATCGGCCGCATCGAACTCAACGCCACGCCGCCCGTGTGGATTGACGAGGCGCAGGTTTATCCGGACATCGACAAGCAACAGGCGCACCTGGTGGTGAAAATCGGCAATGCCACGGGCAAGGCCGGTCATGGAACCCTGAGCGTCGCCGGGAAGAGCGTGGACGCGGCGTGGGACGCAAACGGCGGACGCGTCGAAGCCGGCGTGGACCTGGGCGGGGCGCGGCTATGGGACGAGTTCTCGCCGAACCTCCAGGAGTTAACCGTAAAGCTGGGTGAGGACAGCCGCACTGTGCGGTTTGGCATGCGCAAGTTCGAGGCCAGAGGGACGCAGTTCACAATGAACGGGCGCCCCGTGTTCCTGCGCGGAACGCTCGAGTGCTCGGTGTGGCCGCTGACCGGTTATCCGCCAACGGACGTGGCGCCGTGGCAGCGGATCTATCGGGTCATGAAGTCGTATGGCTTAAATCACATACGATTCCACTCGTGGTGTCCGCCCGAGGCGGCTTATGCGGCGGCGGATGCCGAGGGGATCATGATTCAGGCTGAAGGGCCGCAGGCAAACGTCGAGGCTGGGCGGGATGCAAAGCGCGATGCGTTCATCGAGGCGGAGTTCAAGCGAATCGTCGACACCTACGGCAACCATCCATCCTTCTGCACAATGACGCTTGGCAACGAGTACGGCGGCGACGACGCGCTGTTGACGCGGTGGGTCGGCATGTTAAGGGAACGCGACCCGCGGCATCTCTATTCCTCGGCCTCTTCGGCCCAGAAGACCGCCAACCGCCAGTGGACCGAACTAGCGGACGGGCGAGGCGTCCATGGGCCGGGCACGCAACATGACCTGCGCGACGTGGTCGCCAGCGATGGGCGCCCGATTATCGGACATGAAATCGGCCAATGGATGTTCTTCCCGGATTTCAACGAGATAAAGAAGTACACCGGCGTGATGGCGGTGAAGAACTTCGCGATGATTCGCGATGACCTGGCGAAGAAACACCTGCTCGACCTGGCGCCGCAATTCGCGCAGGCGTGCGCGAACCACGCGGTGCTGCTCTACAAGGAGGAGATCGAACTCTTGCGGCGCACACCGGGTTACGCCGGCTTCTCGTTGCTCGACCTCCACGATTACCCGACGCAAGGCACGGCGCTGGTCGGGCCGCTCGATCCGTTCTGGGACTCCAAAGGCTTCATCAGCCCCGCAGCTTTCCGGCGATTTTGCGGGCCGAGCGTCCCGCTGCTCCGGATGCCCAAACGCGCTTACACCACCGACGAACCGTTCAGGGCGACGGCCGACATCTCTCACTTCGGTCCCGCCGACCTCGTCGATGCGCAGCCGGCCTGGACGATACAAGACGAGCGCGGCCGTGAAGTGGCGTCGGGGAAATTGCCGGTGTTGAGCGTGCCGACGGGCAGGCTGACCCCGCTCGGCGCATTTTCCGCGTCGCTGGCCAAGGCCGGCGCGCCGGGCAAGTTGACGGTGACGGTTTCTTTGGCTGAGTTTTCCAACGACTGGGAGATCTGGGTTTATCCGCCGATCGGGCCTGCGGAAGCGCCGGCCAATGTGGTAACCAGCCGCGCCTGGGATGACGCGACGAAGGCGGCGCTGGCCGCTGGAAAGAGCGTCGTGTTGTTCCCAAAACAGACGAGCCGCGAGCGGTCCTTGCGGGGCAGCTTCATGCCGGTGTTCTGGAGTCCGGTGTGGTTTCCCTCGCAGCAGCCCAATGCCAACGGCATCCTCTGTGATCCGCGCCACCCGGCATTAGCGCAGTTCCCGACCGAACTCCACAGCAACTGGCAGTGGTGGGAATTGCTGAACAACTCACGCACGCTCATCCTGGACGACACGCCTGCCGAGTTCCGCCCCATCGTGCAGGTCATCGACAACTTCGCCCGCAACCACAAGCTGGGCAATCTCCTCGAGGCGCGGGTCGGCCCCGGCAAACTGCTGGTCTGCACGATGGACCTCCCGAGTATGGCCGGCCAGCAACCGGCGGCGAACCAGTTGCTCAAGAGCCTGTTCGCCTACGCCGGCTCGGCATCGTTCCAACCGGCCCGGACGCTGCCGGACACGACGCTCGATGGACTCTTCGCGTCAAAGTCGACCAACATGCTGCAGAAGCTCGGCGCGAAGATTCACGCCGACAGCGAAGCGCCCGGCCACGAGGCGGCGCTGGCGATGGACGACGATCCCGATACCTGCTGGCACACGAAGTGGGAACCATCCCCCGCGCCGATGCCCCACGGGCTGGTGGTTGATTTCGGCCGCGAAGTCACGCTGGCCGGCATCACCTATCTGCCGCGGCAGGACATGGCCAACGGCCGCATCGCCGAGTGCGAGTTGTTCGCTGACGGCAGCCGGGTTGGCGCGGCGAAATGGCCGAACACCAGCAAGCTCCAGACGCTGCGATTCAGCAAACCCGTCACGACGCGCGCCTTGCGGCTGGTGATCAAGTCTGAGGTCAACGGCAACCCCTTTGCCAGCATTGCGGAACTGGATGTGCTTGTGAAATGAACCCATGGCGTGCGATGCGATTCTCATTCACAAACGCAAGCAGTTGATGGACATTGGAGCGACGGTGAATTGTTGTTGTGATCGACAAAGCCACATTGGCGCAAATGAACGGTGAAAGCCGCCTGCCGCCCGACGCCGGCCCGGCCTGGCGAGCGGCGCATGAGGCCGGCCTTGATATGTCGCTCGTGGAAGGCGCTCTCCGGCTGACGCCGGAGGAAAGGCTGGCAGAGCACCAGCAGATCATCGACTTCTTGATCGAGGTCCGGGAGGCAGGCTGCCATGGCCCAAAATGACCAGGCCTTGCTCACGCGGCTCAAGGACAGCGGCCTCGATTTCGTGATGAAACAGAGCGTCGTCGCGCATTTTTCCTACGGCGAATTCAGGTTTTTGAATCTGGATGCTCTTGTTGCATCAAAGAAAGCAGTCGGCCGCGAACGCGATTTGGCTGCTCTCCGCTATCTGCTGGCCATCAGGGAGAGAAACGAGCAACTGGGGGAGTGGGCATGATCGGGCTGGATTGAACAGAGCCTGTCCCAAAAGCTTCGATTTGGAGGAGCTTCGGCGCTACGCTGACGGGCTGGAATCCCAACCGGACTCCTGGCAACAGCGTGAATAACTTTGTCAATAAACCGGGGTTGCCTGTCGACAACTCGAGGTTGGCCAAGAGGAAAAGGGGGGGTAATGTACCTCCACAATGCTAAGTTTCTTCCCAAGACGCAAAGAAATAACCTGGAAAGCGAAGCAGGCTGAGTAACTGACAACTTGCACTACAATGATCGATTCAATTGCAGATAAACCTGATTTGAAGAACTCCCGCAGGCGGCTATCCCCAAACGGCGGCGCTGTTCATGCGGCGGACCGGCTGCCACCTCACTCACCTGAAGCCGAACAGGGCGTGCTCGGTTGCATTTTTCTTTCCCCGAATGACTGCATGGGAGAGTGCATCACGAAACTGAAGGGCGGGTCGGAGGTTTTTTACGACCTGCGCAACCAAACGATTTTCGATGTGCTGGCCGAGATGTTCGACCAGCGGGAAGGGATAGACGTGATTACCGTACAGCAAAGGCTCAAAGACAGGCAATTGCTGGAACAGGTGGGCGGGATCGCTTATTTATCCAGCTTGCCCGACACGGTGCCATCCGCAGCGAACCTCTCGTACTACCTCGAGATCGTGCAGGAGAAGTTCCTGCTCCGGAAGATGATTCGCGTATGCACCGAAGTGGTCGGCCGGGTTTATGATTACGAAGGCGAGGTGGATGCCCTCATGGACGAGGTCGAGCGCGACGTCTTGCGCATCAGTGAATCCCGGGTGCAGGGCCAATCGAACACCATCAGGGACCTGGTAAAAAGGGCGATCAACACCATTGAGGATTACCACCAGCGGCAGGGCACGCTCACCGGGATAAGCACGGGCTTCAGGGATCTCGATAAACTGACAACCGGATTGCACGGAGGTGAAATGATCGTCATCGCCGCGCGGCCGTCAGTTGGAAAAACGTCGCTCGCAATGAATATCGCGGAGCATGTGGCGATTGAGGAGCGCTTGCCGGTCGCGGTGTTCAGCCTTGAGATGACGGCCGATTCGCTGGTGTTGAGGATGCTCTGCTCGCACTCTCGCGTGAACCTGCGCAACGTTCGCGACGGGTTTCTGGCAGAGCGAGATTTCCCAAAGCTGACCGGGAGCGCGGGCAAGCTTGCGAATGCGCCCTTGTTCATTGATGACTCCTCCGGTCTATCGATTCTGCAAATGCGGGCCAGGGCGCGCCGCTTGCACCAGCAGTATGGCATCAAGCTCTTCGTCATTGATTACCTGCAACTGCTCAACTCAACCTCCCGGCGCGCCGAGAACCGCCAGCAGGAGATTGCGGACATCTCCAGCGGAATCAAGGCCCTGGCGAAGGAGTTGAATGTGCCCGTGATCGTCCTGAGCCAGCTAAACCGTGAGGTCGAGCGAGAAAAAGGACGGCCTCCGCGCCTGTCAGATTTGCGTGAATCCGGCGCGATTGAGCAAGATGCGGACCTGGTTGGGCTTCTTTATAAACCGAGCAAGGGGGAGGATGAAGAATCCGGCGCCGACGCTTCCAATGAGGCGATTGCGATGAACCTCCTCATTGCGAAGCAGAGGAACGGTCCGGCGGGTGAAGACGTTGCGTTGACATTCCTGAAGGCTTACACACGGTTCGAAAGCGCCGCCAAGGTAGCGGACGCCGATGTGCCTCAATGAGAAGTGTTTAAAGGTAACTGTTCACGTTCAACGGACTACGGGCGCGCAAAGCCGGCTGAAGCCGGCGCTCCGGAGCGCCGGCTTCAGCCGGCTTTGGACAGAGAACGTGGACAGGTGCTGAATAGTGACGTTGCCGGTTCACCTAAGCGGGGGCGCGCGGAATGGATAGCGGGCTTCCTTTAGGCTCAGGCCGGCGACTTCAATCCGGGCGGGGTCATGAGTCCCGACGCCCGCCTCGGCCGCCCATTTGAGGTGGTTCTCGCCTGGAAACGGAAAGTGACCGTGATCGGCCGTCGGGTCGTATCCCATCGCCGCGGCACAAACAGCATCGGTGCAGACCGCGTTGCGTCCGGCGAAGAGCAGCTTGGGTTGAACCGGTTGGATGCCGTTGTTCCAGAAACCTTCGCCGCCCTTTTGAGTATCCACGCCGTCGATGATGGCCAGGTCGACCGGCCGCGCGCCGATAAGGTCCGCGACAATTCGGGGGACGCGTGAACCGGGACTGTTAGGCGGGTTCGGGCCGAGTTGGGCGGGCACGCCGGCGGGCAAAGCCCGCTGATTCGTATGGAGCGGCGCCCCGCGCGCCTCGACACTGTCTTCATTGGGCGCATCGTCGCCGTAGAGGGCGGTCGGCGTGATCCCGAAGAGGTTCTTCACCGACATGGTGACGCCGGCGACCTCGTGGTCTTTCATCTTGCCCAGGGAAACAAACACGTCGGTTTCAACGTACCAACGGTTCAGTTGAAAAGCCGGGAAAAGATAGCCGCCCCAGGGCACCTTAAGCTCAGTGTAACCGTCCCAATGGCCGCGGTTCCTCGTATTTTCGAACACGATTTTATGGCCGCCGGCGGCCTGGATCGCTTTGAGGTCCCAGCCGGCATTCGTGAGCACCGTCTCAACCGGTTCGTGATGATACCACGCCTCGACGATGCCGATGCGGCGCGCGCCGGCCCGGTCCAGCGCGGCGCAAACCGCTGCCACGACGTTCGGGTGGACGTGATACGTGCGCGACGCAGGCAATCCGGCAACCTCGCGGGCCGGACCGGTCATGTTGACTTTCACGGTCACGGTCTTGCCGTTCACCAGGCGGCCGATCCCCCCGATGCCGTCCAGTGCCGCATCGAGTCTCTGACGAACCAAGGCTGGTTCGTAAGATTCGCACCTTTGAATGGCGACCGGCAGGCTCGGGGCGCTTTCCGCCCGGTTGGGCGTATGAGCGGCCGCCGGCGTCTCCTCGGCGCGCAGCAGGCTGTGCCAATCGCCCAGCGCCCATAAGCCTGCCAGGCCGGCGCCGCGGACAAGCCATTGGCGCCGCGTCATCCCGCAATGCTGGCCGGCGAGGTTGCAATCGCGGGGAAGTGAATATGGATTTTCGGAGTTCATAGCATGCTACTATATTCTATAATATTCTATACTGGTGGTGCAAAGATAGCACACTTGGACTCTATAATTCCAGGAGGGTTTTGTACTGGCGGTTCTTGCGGGAAGGTGTAAAAGGACGGTTGCAGAGCAATTCCAATTATCAATATGAACTTAACAAAACTGATCGCCCCGGCTTTGATTATCGCCTCCCTGGCCACCCCGCGCACCGCGGCGGCCGCGGACGCGCCAACCGTAGATTCCATCCTGGCCAAGATGATTGATGCCGCCGGCGGCAAAGCGGCGATGGAGAAAGTCCATTCACGTGTGGTTCAATTCAAACTGGAATCGGAGGCCTTCGGTGGCGGTAACAGCGAAGGGGAGGTATGGACCGCGGTTCCCAACAAACTGCGGTCGCACGTTGAGCTGGGGACGCCCGGGGCCATCGATGAAGGTTTCGACGGGACGGTGGCCTGGGCAAAATCACCCTGGGAGGGCCTGCGGGTCAAGGCCGGAGAGGAACTGGCGAAGGTAAAGCGTGATGCCGAGTTCTACCGGTTCCTGAAGCTAAAGAGCGTGTACCCGGGGCTGGCGTACAAGGGGACGGAGAAAGTGGGTGAGGAAGATGCATACATCCTGGAGTCAAAGCCATCCGCCTCGAGCAAGGAGAAGTTCTGGTTCGGGGCCAAGAGCGGTCTGCTGGTGCGCCAGGAATCTGAATTCGAGGGGCCGCAAGGGGTCATCAATGTCAATGTGCTCAACCAGGACTATAAGGCATTTGAGGGGCTGAAGTATCCCAGCCTGGTGAAATTGAACGCTTCTGTCGGCGGCCAGAACATTGCGTTCACGATGAGATTGTCGGACGTAAAGCACAACGTGCAGATTGATGCCGCCAAGTTTGCCAAGCCGGCGGAGTGACGCGGTCCCTTCAAGGTTAATACGTCAAACCGAAGCCCAATTTGAACAAAGGGTCATAGTTGGGATCGCCAACGTGCATAGGGAGCTGGGCGGCCGAGCGCGGCCAGCCAAAGGACAGCTTGGCTGTGGGTTTGCAGTCGCCGAAGAGGACATCGGCCACTCCCTCCCCTTCCGAGCCGGGAAGCCAGGCGGCCACCAGGGCATCGGCCTGGTTCAAGATCTCGCCCAGGATCACCGGACGACCGCTCAGCAGAACCACCACGACCGGGATTCCGGCCTTCTTGAGGTTGGCCACGGCCTGGAAGTTCTCCGGCGCCAATGTCAACCGGGCATCGTCGCCCATGAACTCGGCGTAGGGCTTCTCGCCGATGATGACCACTCCCACGTCCGCCCCCTCGGCCCCGGTGCCGTCAGGAGTGAAGGTGACCGTGGTGTTCGGCGAGACGGCCTGTCTGACCCCGGCAAGAATCGTCGTGCCGCCCGGGACATGGTTGCCGAGGGAGCCTTGCCAATCGATGGTCCATCCGCCGCACTGCAGGCCGAGGTCGTTGGCGCCCGGACCGGCGACGTGGATTCGGGGGACTCGTTTGGACAGAGGCAGGGTTTTTCGATCGTTCTTGAGCAGCACGAGCGATTGCCGGACCGCCTGTCGCGCGATGGCGCGATGGGGCGCGGAGCCGAAGGACTGATGGAGGCTTCGATCGGCCAGCGGGGAACGGTCCTTGTCCATGAGGCCGGCGGCAAACTTGACTCGGAGGATGCGGGTCACGGCATCATCGATGCGAGACATGGGCACTTTGCCCTCCGCCGCCAGTTCCTTGAGTTGCCGGCAGAACTGGGGGTAATGGTCGGTGAGCATGACCATATCGATGCCGGCATTGATGGAGAGTTCGATGCATTTCTTGTAATCCGGGGTGAGCTGGTCGATGGCGTTGTAATCGGAGATGAGGAATCCGTCGAAGCCGAGTTCCTGCTTTAGGATGTCGGTGAGCAAGTGCTTTTGGCCGGTGCATTTGACGCCGTTCCAACTGCTGTAGGAGGGCATGATGGTCGCGACTCCATTCTCGATCGCGGCGATGTAGCCCGGCAAGTGGATGCGGCGGAGGGCCGCTTCGTCGCAGCGGGTGTCGCCCTGGTCCCACCCCTTGCCGTCAAGCCCTTTGCCGGTGCCGGGAGCCGTGCCGCCATCCCCGATGAAATGCTTGGCGCAAGCCACAACGGAAAGCGGATCGGTTAAGCGGGCTCCCTGGAATCCGCGGACCGCCGCCCCGGCCAACAGCTTCACCACGTCGGGACTCTCAGAGTAACCCTCGTATGTCCGGCCCCAGCGTTCGTCCTGGGGAACCGTAACGCAGGGAGCGAACACCCAGTTGATGCCGGTGGCACGAACTTCTTCGGCAGTCGCGCGCTCGATTTTCACGACGAGATTGGGGTCGCGAGCGCAACCCAGACCAATGTTGTGGGGAAAGACGACGGCGCCGGGGATGTTGTTGTGCCCATGCACGGCGTCCACTCCGTAGAGCAGCGGGATAGCTAGCCGGGTCTTCAGGGCGTGCTTTTGGTAGCCGTCCACCATATCGGTCCAGCCCTCGATCGTATAATCGGCCTTGTTCCTGGGTCCCGAACCCCCGCCGCTCAAGAGCGAACCAAGGAAGTAGGTCTCGATATCGGCGGGCGCCTTCAGAAACGCCTGATCGGGTTGGCACATCTGCCCGACCTTCTCTTCCAGGGTCATCTGCGAGAGCAGAGCTTTGATTTGCCCATCGAAAGCGGTCAAGGCTCGCTCCCGGCCAGCGGCGCAGGCCAGGCTGGGGGTGGTCGCGACCGCATACGCGGCGAGCAGAGGAATCAAGTCGAAAGCCCGGAGGGGAAAAGCAGGAGAGAATTTCATGCGATTGATCATTGATTGACGCAGATGTTATTCAAGTTTGCCTGAGCGTCAAGCTTTCGTCCCATGAATATCCTCACGCCAGAAGCGCGGCTGAGGGAGGCCGGGTTTCTCCCGACGATGCCTTCGCGGCGGTTATCGTACCGGTAGGTAAGCCCCAGCTTCAGGCCGAGCAAGGCGGGCATCCAGCCCACGGTGAAGAGGGCGCGCACGAAACGGCCCAGTATCCGATCAAGCCGATAGAACTGGGCATAGACCCAATCCGCGCCGGCCTGCAAGTCGGTAGCGGGGATGTGGGCGGGGCGGAAGATAACATTGCGGTAATCGTAATGACTCCAGTCCTTGTCGAAAACGCGTCCCGCCCGGTCCATGTCCGCGAAGAGCGGGGTGCCTGGCAGGGGGGTGAGGATGTTCAACTGCACGGCGTCGATATCTGTTTGCCGGAGAAAGCGGAGCGTTCGCTCGAAAACCCGCGGGTCGTCGTCATCCATCCCGACGATCATCCCGGCGATTACGCCGATTCCAGCGCGCCGGATCTTCCGCAGCCTCGAGGCGTAGCCATCCTGGCAGTTGAACTGCTTGTTCATGGAGGCGAGGTTGGCCTCGCTGGCTGTTTCCACGCCGATGAAAAGTCCGCGGCAACCGGCGGCGCGGGCCAACCGCAGCATTTCCGTATCGTCGGCAATCAGGATCGAGGATTGGCTGACCCAACGTTTGCGCAGGGGGATCAGGGCGCGGAATAATTCGAGGGCAAACGCCCGGTCGGCGATGATGTTATCGTCCACAAAGATGAAATCACGCGGCAGGCCCTTCACCTCGGCGAGCACTTCCGGCACGGGCCGCGCCCGGTACTTCCGGCCGTGGAAAACGGTGACGGAGCAGTAGCGGCAATTGTGGCGGCAGCCGCGCCCGGCCTGCACGGCATTGATCGTGGCGTAGTAACGGGCCTTTGGCTCGAGTAAATCGCGGCGCGGAACCGGCATTGCCAGCGCCGCCGCAGGTTCGGGAGCGGGCGCCGGGGGAGGGTCGCCGGCGCAGACCTGGCGGCTTGAATCGGACTGCTGGTATTTGCCTCGGAGTCCTCCGCTCTGCGCGTCGTGCAGCAAGAGCGGCCAGGCCCCCTCGGCGTCACCCGTCACCAGCGCGTCAAAGTGGGGCGCCGCGTCGTCCGGGCAAAGCGTGGGGTGGTATCCCCCGCCCACGACGAGCCTTCCCCGGCGGCGAAACTCGGCGGCGACCTGGTAGGCGCGCGGCGCCAGCGCGGTCATGAACGTGATCCCCACCAGGTCGCACTCCGCGTCGAAATCGAGCGCCTCCACGTTCTCGTCCACGATCCGGACCTCGTGCTCGGGCGGTGTCAGCGCGGCGACCACGGTCAGGGGCAGGACGCTGAAACGAAGCATGGCCCTCCGGGGCACTGCCTGGTTGCTCCGAGTCACACGCACTCCCTCCCCTGCGGGCAGAATCAGCAGAATCTTCAATGCCTTTGGCATGACTCTTTATAAGGCCGATCGGGAGTAGATGTGCCATTGATAAAAGGGATAGGCGCATCAAGCAGATCAATAACCGCGTTGGGTTGCCGGACGCTGACCTCAGCGATGGTGTGCGTTTTTTCTACTGACTGGCCCGTGGGATGGACGACACCAACCTCGAATAGCCAAACTTGCTTGCGGGCACCTGCCGCTACTTCCGAGGAGGCTCCTTGCTCCAGTCAACGCTCATCTCTTCGCGGATAAATTTGGCGAATGGCAGGATGTTCTGCTCTGCGGATGCTGCCTCAAGACCGTCGAGGTACTCTTTCCTTCGGGTGGCACGCACGATAGTCCAGGGGTACCCGCCGGAGGCCATCATGATGTTCATGAGAAACCGGGCTATCCGGCCGTTCCCATCTTTATAGGGGTGGATGAAACCGAAGAGCCAGTGCCCGAGCACGGCGCGGACGACCGCTGCTTGCTCTTTCTCCAGCAGGTCAAAAAGGACGGTGAGGGCGTCATTGACGGCGTCAGCGGGCGGCGGCACATGACGTGATGAGCGGATGTATACAGGGGAGTTGCGATGGCCAGCCAGGTGGTAGGCCTCGAGCAACCCAGCCTGCACGGATGGGCTGAAAAGACCACGGTACCACTCCTGATAATCCCGCCGGAACACCGAGCCAGCCTTCTCGCCCTGCAGGACGCGGGCTACGCTCTGCTTCACCCGGCGGAACGCTTCCTGATAACCCTTGGCCGCCATCGCGTCTGCCTGCTGTCGGTCCTGGGGGTTGCCGTCGGGATTCCATGCTCCCGAGCGGATCTTCTCAATCAACTCAGGCGTGACCCGGTAACCTTCGATGGAAAGGGAGTTGTAAGCGTCGTGCGTGTAAACAGCCTCGAGGCGCTCGAGATAAGATTCGGGTTTGGAGACCGGGCGCGGCGGCATGTCCTTGAAGGCTTCGAGCACGGGTTCCCGGAGAGTGCAAAACAGTGCCTCGATCCGGCCAGCGTAAGGGGAGGCCAAGCGCCTGGGCCCTTCGAAAACGGGGGCAGCTTTGGCGAATGGATTCTTCGGCTGGACAGTCATGCCGGCGGCTTGCAGCGCGCTGGTGATCTGGTCGACCCTCTCCTTATCCCCCAGAAACTCATAGGCCCCTACAAATCTTGCCGCCAGCGCAGAAGACCCGGTTTCAAGAATTATCCGGGTCAGGTCATCAACTGACTTCACTGCACGGAGGGCGATTTCAGCGTTGAGCTGCTGGTTTTCGAAAAACACGGGCTGAATGCGGCACAGTGCCAGAGCGAGAGACATCGCGCGGACTCCGTGAACGACTTCAGCCGCGCGGGGGAGGTTCTTGGCATCCTGATAGACCAACACCGACGTGTTGTGGGGTAACGGAAGTTGCATCTTTCCGCCATGTGCCGTGATGGCGATGACCTGCTGCGGAATTACATTGGCTCCAATATGAACGTCGACCGAAGAAGCCGCAGAAAGGCAATAATCGGCGCCGAAGCGCTCTTCCAGATACACGGAAAGAAAATCCCAAAACGCACCATACCAGGCCGTGCTGTCTCCCTCGTTATCAATCGGGCGGCTCAGCCAGTACCACCCCTTGCAGATTTCCTGGAGATAGCCGCGTTCAGCCAGCAGTTCCCGGTCTGCGCGCTGGAGCGAGGCAGACTTCACCACATGCTTGCGAGCGAGCGGTCTTGTGCGCTCCAAGGCATCTGCCAACTTGGTTTGGGATGTTTCAGGCATCGACTGTGTTTTTATGTTTATACCAACTGTGTTTTCCTGTCAACATCAACTGTGTTTTTATGTTGAGGTTGACATGTATCCGGGGACGTGTGAAGCACAACGATCATCATAGGTATCTACAAATAAATGAAATATATAATTAATCAGGCGGGTAAAGAGGGCCTTCTTGATAGCTTATCGACGGTGTTTTCATGTCAGAAATCAACTGTGCTTTGATGCGTTTATTGCAGCCGCTTCACGCAACCCAAGCAGTGGGGTTCTAATTCAGAAGATGACAGAAGTGCTCTGATGCATTTACTGCGGTCGCTTCACGCAACGGAAGCCGATTTGGCCGTGGAGGTCCTTAGCAAAGCAGATGTCGGTGTAGGCGGGCATTTCGTAATAGCGGTAGGCCGCGCGGCAGCATTCGGGTTTCGAGTTCCAGCAACCGCCCCGGACCACACGGTTCTGGCCGGCGGCAGGACCGCGCGGGTCCCGCTCGGGACTGTGCTGATAGTAGTCTTCCTTGTACCAATCATTGCACCACTCCCAGACGTTGCCCGCCATGTCGCACAGGCCCCAGTTGTTGGGCGGTTTTTCTCCCACGGGATGGGTGCCGCGCGGGCTGTTGCCCTTGAACCACGCATGGCGTTTCAAATCCTCGGGTGAATTTCCAAACCAATAGTCGGTGCCCGTCGAGCCTGCGCGGAGGGCGTATTCGTACTCCGCCTCGGTCGGAAGGCGATAACCGTCTGCATCGAAGTCACACGCCCAGGTGTTGGTGTCATAAGCGGGATGCAACCCTTCGGCCTTCGAGCGGGCGTTGCAGAAGGCAGCCGCATCGAGCCAACGAATCTGCTCCACCGGGTTGCGCGGTCCCTTCCAGAGCGAAGGGTTCTTGCCGATCAACTTTTCATAGACCTCTTGAGTGACGGGGTATTTGTCCATGAAGAATGCGCCCACATGGACCTTGTGGAGTTTCTGGTCCGGCTCGTCCTGGTCGGCGGCGCCCATCTCGAACGAACCGGCTGGGACGGCGACCATTTCGATAACAGGGGTGGCCGCCGCGGGCCGGGGTTGCTCGCCGGTCTTCTCCGGCTGCCCGCCGCAACCGCCCACATACGCCGCCAGGCCAAGCAGGAGATACGCGCGATTGGTCATGGGCAGGCTCAATCTTCCGGGGGCAGCCAATCGTAGTCCCAGTGGTGACCGAGCCAGCCCGGGGGGCTGAGGGTCATCGTAGCGCCGTCCGCCACCCGCACGATGCAAATTGGGCTGTGAACGCGCCAACTGCCGGCGTGCGGAATCTTCACGTAAGCGATGTACCGCCCGCAGTGCGACCAGCGCCCGCACGGGTCCTGGCCGATTTGCTCCCGCGGCAGGGTAACCACCTTGCCGTCGGTGCCGTCGGGCAATGAGGGGTCGAACTTCCGGATGGCCAGGCTCCCGCCAGCGTTCCAGCAGAGCCATTTGCCATCGGGCGAGAAGGCTGGGTGGCATTCGCCATCGCGGATTGGGTGGTTGGGGAGCTTGCGGATTTCTCCCCCGGCGGCGGGCAGGAAATCAATCGTGTATTGGCACTCCAGGTAATCGCGAAGCTCGAAGATGAACCACTTCCCGTCGGGCGTGAGATCGACGATATCGACTTTGCGGGCCACCGGCGTTGCGTGGGTCTTCTTGCCGGTCTCGATGCTGTGGTAGGTGATGCCGCTTTTGCCGCACTCGATGGTTTCACGGCTGTCGGGAGACCAGACGTAGCCGCCATAAAGCTCGCGGGTCTTGAGGGTGCCGACATCGACCAGGTAATCGCCGTAGCTGTAGGTAAACATCTTGCCGTCCGGCGAGGTCCGCGGGACCCGCTCGTCCATCTCCGGCGTCTTGGTGAGTTGCTTGAGGCCGGTGCCGTCGGCGTTGATGAGGTAGAGGTCGCGAGGCGGCGGTTCGCCTTCGGCATCGGCGGGGCGGTCGGGATGGATGGCGATGACGAGGCGGTAGCCGGTCTGGCGCAATTCCTCCTTCAGGTCCTGGATTCGGACGGGAGCGAAGGGGTCGCACCTGGCAGGCATGTCCCACGCGGCGCGCAAGGTGGGTTTTTCATCCCCGATGCAAGGTGACTGGAGGCCGGCCACGCCAAGGGCCAGGAACCAGAGGAACTTTATTTGCCGGGCAGTCATGATTCACTATGGGCGCACCTGGCGCTGCCGAGCAAGATTAATTCTCTGAAACGGCAAGCCCTCTTTCTCCGCGGATTTCGCGGTAAGAGCCAGTGGGTAAGGGAGTGGCCTTGCGGCCACTCCCTCCCCGTTGTCGCGATAGGGTCCATTCCTTGTGGAGTTGTTTGTAGATTGTTTTGTTTGCAGAGCACGACGGTTCGGGTGCGTCTGGAGACGCATAAAACCCTGGCCAGACTGGCCAAGGAAAACCATTCCTCCATGCAAACTGTGCTGAATGAAGCTCTGGAGGCTTATCGCCGCGAGGTTTTTCTGCGGCGCACGAACCAGGCCTACGCGGAATTGGGGAGCGATGCGGCAGCCTGGGCCCGATATGAAAAGGAATTGGGGGCGTGGGACGGCACGTTGGAAGACGGACTTCTCTATGGGTTCAATTGGCAGTGATGGAACCTACGGCAGAAGCGGTCCCGTTACGACTCTCAATCGGCATTGAGGCCGGCTCCTTGGGCTTGGGCATCTCCTTGCCGATGAGCTTGTAGAGAGTTTCCCCATCGAGGGTCTCACGCTTGAGCAGTTCCGCCACCACCTGCCGCACCTCAGTCCGGTGGGCTGTCAGAGTCTCTTTGGCTTCAGAGTATGAAGTGTCGAGGAGTCTCTTGACCTCTTCATCGATGTCCCTGGCGGTCTGCTCGCTGCAGTCGCGCTGCAGTTGAAAAGGCTCGCCGGGAAGGTAAGCCGGCGCTCGCTGGGCGCAAGTCGCCATACCGACCTTTTCGCTCATTCCATAAAGGCAGGTCATTTGGCGGGCGAGGGCGGTGGCATGCTCGAGGTCGTTTTGGGCGCCGGTGGTCAGGTCGCCGTATTCCAGTTCCTCGGAGGCCCGGCCGCCCAGCATCCCGCGCATCCGGGCCAGCAACTCGCCCCGGCTGAGCAGGAACTGGTCCTCAGTGGGCACTTGCAGCGTGTAGCCCAGTGCCGCGTGGCCATGGGGAACAATGGTGATCTTGCGCACGGGGTCCGCCTCCGGGCTGTAGGCGGCTATGAGGGCGTGTCCGACCTCGTGATAAGCCACCCGCCGCTTCTGCTGTTCGGTCAGCCGGCGGCTTTTCCGTTCCGGACCCGCCACGACCTTCTCCACGGCATTTTCGAGGTCCGCCTGGCTGATCTCGGTCGCCCCGCGGCGGGCAG
>Ga0181524_10003077_pt1 | contig 16590 bp, 13 predicted proteins | sample PEATcosm2014_Bin_34_FD_119761 | JGI IMG/M metagenome (GOLD analysis project Ga0181524, IMG submission 119761) | Peatland microbial communities from MTU Mesocosm Facility, Houghton, MI, USA - PEATcosm2014_Bin05_60_metaG | ecosystem: Environmental > Terrestrial > Soil > Wetlands > Peat | place...
GCGGCGCCTTCGCCCGCGAACGGCAGGGTCACGACCCCCATCGTCAGCGCCCCCGCTTCCTTCGCCAGGCGGGCGACCAGGTGAGCGGACCCCGTCCCGGTTCCACCGCCCATTCCGGCGGTCACGAAGACGATGTGCGCTCCGTTGAGGAATTGCCGCAGCTCCTCCTCGTTCTCGCGGGCCGCCTCCTCTCCGATCTCCGGACGGGCCCCCGCGCCCAAGCCCTTCGTGGCACGGCGGCCGATCAGGATCTTCCGGGGGGCATGGATCGTCAGGAGGTGTTTCGCGTCGGTATTGATCGCGCACATCTCGGCGCCCTGGATGCCCTCCTCGACGCAGCGGTTGATGGTGTTCGACCCGCCGCCTCCGCACCCGACGATCCGGATGTTGACCTTGAGGGTCTCCGCCAACTTCGCGAGCTCCGCGTCGTCGGCGTTGACGTATGCCGGGGTGGCCGGCGCCTTCTCCTCGACCAGGCTCTGGTTCTCCTGGTGCTTCGCGATCGCTTCCTGGATGATGGACTTCATCGTTGGTTCCCCGCCCCGTTTGTCAGACGAGCGTCATACGCTCTGAGGGAGAATCTCGGAGATTTGTACATAAACATTTGCGTAGAGCGGAAGGTATCGTGGAATCTCCTCGGTGGGGCCATCGAACGACGGCCCACCGGCCGAGCCTTGGCACCGGGGCTTTCGGGGCGTCGCGCGCACCGTCCCGTTAAGACCGCACCCCACTCTCCGGGGCCGTGGAAGAGTACTTCCGCGCGATCGAGCACGAGGTCGACCGCGCGTACGCGGCGGCCGAGGAGGCGCGGAAGGAAGGGTTGGACCCCGAGACGGTCCCCGAGATCCCCCGGGCCCAGGACATGGCGGCCCGGGTCGAGAAGCTCCTCTCCCACCTCGGGATCGAGGGAATCTCGGCCGAGATACGTTCGCTGGCTGCCGAGATGCCCCGCGAAGAGGTGGCGGTCACGATCGCCCGGCGCCTGGCCGCGGACGCCGCCCGACGACCGTCCGTCGCCGCCCGGGTCGATGCGGCGGTCCGCGTCGGCCTCGCGATCCTCACCGAAGGGATCCTCGTCGCCCCGCTCGAGGGACTCGCCGAGGTCCACCTCCAGGAGGGACGGGACGGCGCTCCCTACATCGAACTGTACTACGCCGGACCGATCCGCGCGGCCGGCGGTACCGCGCAGGCCCTCAGCGTGCTCCTGGCGGACATCGTTCGCCGGGACCTGGGGCTCGCCCCGTTCCGGGCCGAGCGGGCCGAGATCGAGCGGTACAAGGAGGAGATCCCGCTCTACAAGTTCTACCAGCACCTCCAGTACGTGCCGACCGCCTCCGAGATCGAGATCGTCGTCGCCCACGTACCCGTGGCGATCTCGGGGGAAGCGACCGAGGGCGACGCGGAGGTGAGCGCGTTCCGGGACCTTCCCCGGGTGCCGACGAACGGGATCCGTGGGGGGGCCTGCCTCGTCATCGCCGAGGGCCTCTGCCAGAAATCGGCCAAGCTACGGAAGATCGTCGAGAAGCTCGGGCTCGACGGGTGGGAGTTCCTTTCGGAGCTCGGCCACTCGAAGAGCGACGAGGACGACGCCCGCGGGCCGAAGTACCTTCAGGACGCGGTCGGGGGCCGGCCCATCCTGGCGCATCCCAGCCGTCCGGGGGGCTTCCGCCTCGTCTACGGCCGGTGCCGGACCTCGGGGCTCGCGGCGTGCGCGGTCAACCCGGCGACCATGGTGATCCTGCAGCATTTCGTCGCGATCGGAACGCAGCTCAAGCTCGAGTTCCCGGGCAAGGCCGCCGCGATGGCCGTCTGCGACACCATCGAGGGCCCGATCGTCGAGCTCGACGACGGCACGGTCACCGCGGTCCACGAGGCGGATCGCGCCGAGCGCCTGCTCCCCCGGGTCCGGCGGATCGTCGACCTGGGAGAGATCCTCGTCGGGTTCGGCGAGTTCCTCGAGAACAACCGGCCGCTCGCCCCCGCGGCGTACTCGCTCGGCTGGCACTTCGAGGAGCTCCGCGCCGCGGGGGTCGACCCCTCGGAAGGGATGGCGGTGCGCTCGTACGCGGATGCCGTCCGCCTCTCGCGGGCGACCGAGGTCCCGCTCCACCCCCGCTGGCTCCTCTTCTGGCACGACCTGACCCCCGCCGAGATCCGTCGGCTCGGGGAGTTCGTCGAGCGCACGGGACGCTGGCACGACGCGGCCCTCGACCTGCCGGCAGAGGTCGACGCCCGAGAGCTTCTCGTCCGGCTGGGCGCGCTGTTCCGGCCCGAGGGCCCCTCGGGCCTACGGCTCGAACCCGATTCGAGCGAGGGGCTGGTCGGCGGACTCGGGCTGGACCACGAAGGCGATCGACTGGCCCGGACCGTGCCGCTCGACCCGGTGGGGAACGACCCGCTGGCGTACGTCGGTCGGCTCGCCGGGGTGCCCGTGCGCGCGCGCGCCCCGGCACGGATCGGGGGTCGCGTCGGCCGTCCGGAGAAGGCGTACCACCGGGCGATGCAGCCGAACGTCCACGGCCTCTTTCCCGTCGGAGAGTCGGGGGGACCGACCCGGTCGCTACCCGAGGCGGCCCGCCGCTCCGCGCGGGACGGCGTGCGGCTCGAGCTCGGGATCCGGCGCTGCCCGGCGTGCGGTCAGCTGAGCGTGTGGACCCGCTGCGCGTGCGGGACCCATACGGTGCCGACCGGCGAGGTCGCGACCCACACGGTGCCGGTCGCGTCCCTCTGGGATGCGGCGATCTCCCGCCTCCAGCTCACCCAGGTCCCCGTGGTGAAGGGGGTGAAGGGGCTGCTGTCGCCCGGCAAGGTCCCGGAGCCGATCGAGAAGGGGATCCTTCGAGCCTCGCACCGGATCTCCGTCTACCAGGACGGGACGGCGCGGTTCGACCTCACGAACCTCCCGCTCACGCACTTCCGGCCGTCCGAGATCGGCACCGACCTCGACACGTTACGCCGGCTGGGGTACTCGCGGGACTGGGCCGGTTTTGAGCTCACCGACCCGGAGCAGATCGTGGAGCTCCGGCCGCAGGACCTGATCGTCTCGCGCTCGTGCGGGGAGTACCTGGCCCGCCTCGCCCAGTACGTGGACGACGAGCTCGTCCGGCTGTACGGCCTCTCGCCGTTCTACCGGACCGATCGACCGGAAGGGCTCATCGGGTCGATCGTGGTCGCCCTCGCGCCCCACACGTCCGGAGGGGTCGCCGGCCGGCTCCTGGGGTTCACGGACGCCGAGGCATGCTTCGCCCACCCGGTCTTCCACGCGGCGAAGCGGCGGAACTGCGACGGGGACGAGGATTCGGTGACGCTCCTCCTGGACGCGCTCCTCAATTTCTCCCGGGCCTATCTTCCCGAGACGCGGGGCGCGCTCATGGACAAGCCCCTCGTGCTGACCACCCGGCTCGAGGCGACGGAGGTCGACAAGGAAGCGCAGAACGTCGACGTCGCAAGCCACTATCCCCTCGCCCTGTACCGGGCGTCCCTCGAGGGCCGCAACCCGAAGGAGCTCGAGGCGGTCCTCGACCGCGTCGGGAAGCGGCTGGGGACCGAACGCTCGGTCTCCGGCTACTCCTTCACCCACGACACCCGCCGCATCGCCGGGGGGCCGGTCCGCTCGGCCTACCGGGAGGGTCGGTCGATGACCGACCTCGTCGAGCGGTCGATCATGCTGACGGCCGAGATCCGCGCGGTCGACGTCGCCGACGCGGTCACGATCGTCCTGAACACCCACTTCCTCCCGGACGTGATGGGGAACATGAAGGGGTTCGCGACCCAGAAGTTCCGCTGCCGGGCCTGCGGCACGACGTACCGTCGACCTCCGCTCTCCGGACGCTGCGCGATCAACCGCGACGGCGTTCGATGCGAGGGCGAGCTCCTTTCGACGGTCTACGAGGCGTCGGTCCGAAAGTACCTCCCGCTCGCCCAGCGGCTGGGGGAGATCGACGGGATCACCCCGTACGTGCGCCAGCGGATCCGGGTCCTCGCCGATGCGCTCGCGGTGCTCTTTCCGGGAGGGACGGCCCAAACGACGCTCGACGCGTTCCGCCACCCCGGCCCGCCCACCGCCGCCCCCGGATCGGCCGCGCGCTGACCGCGCCGGTCGCGGAACGGCCAAATAGGCCCCGGCCCCTCGCCGGTCGGCGGGCTTGTGGGGTAGTCTGGACTATCCTGTTGGCCTTCGAAGCCAACGACCTGGGTTCGAAATCGCGGGCGATCCGCGACGGAACTCCCAGCAAGCCCGTCCCGGGGGTCTACCGGAAGTAGCCGGACGCTGCGGCCGGTTCGCTCCGCTTCTCCTCTTCCGGCTTGGCGGCCTCGAGGATGTCGATCGCGAGCAGCGCCGGGACCGGCACGAGCCGGATGCGCCCCTTCTCCTCCGCGTCGGCCCCCTCGAGCTCGACGGCGATCGCATTGTCCCCTCCAATCGACACGAGGCCCCGGAAGACGCCGACCGAGACGAGCGCCTGGTCCTCGGGGCCTGCCGAACGGATGTGCACGCGCGACCCCGGGGTGAGCGCGATCGTCGGTCGTTTCCCGGCGGAGCCGGCCGCGCTCACCGGCCGCCTCGTTCTCGGGCGGGGGAGCGGGCGGCAGGGCGGGCGGCGGGCGCGGGCCGGGGCGGTGGCTCGGACCCGTTCTTGTCGATCAACGTCTGCAAGTGGTTCACGGTCTCCCGGTAGCGCCGGAGGGCGTTCTGCGCGTTCGCCTCGGTGAAGTCCCAGGCTCGTGCCAGGTTCCCGTAGCGCAGGCGGTACCCCTTGCGGCCCTTCCCGTCGGCGGCCCCTCCGACCTCCTCGAGGAGGTCGAGGGCCTTGAGCTTGTTGATGTGACGGTAGATGGTCGGCTTGGACGTCTTGAGGACGTCGGCCAGCTCCTCGGTGTACCACGGCCGCGCGGGGTCGCGCAGGAGGCACTGGCGGACGAGCCGGTACCCGAGGCTCTGGCCCACCGGACCCTCGGCCCCGCGCCCCTCCTCGCCCTCGGGAAGGTAGCCCACCAAGCGGAGGAACTCGCGCAACACCTCCTCCAGGTCCGGGATCGGCGTCAGGGGAGTGCTGTAACGCAACGCGAGTTCGAATGGCATGCCAAGCGAGAGCCAAACCCCCACGAAAGATAATAACGCGGGCGTCGGGGGCGTCGCGACGCCGCGAAACGATATGCCGCCGGACCGGGCTGCCGGTCCGGATGCCCGAGTTCGATCTCATCGCTCCGACGTCGACCGAGGAGGCGGTCGCGGAGCTGCGCTCGCTCCCGCCGGACGAGGTCGCCGTCCTCGCGGGCGGGACCGACCTCCTGTTCGACCTCGACCAGGGGCGCGCCCTCCCCCGCCGGATCGTGTCGCTCCGGAACCTCCCCTGGCGGACGCTCGACTGGAACGGGGGGGCCCTGACGGTCGGAAGCACCCTCCCGCTCCGGGCGCTCGAGACGGATCCCGACCTGCCCCGGCGGATGCCGGGCCTGTATCGTGCCGTCCGGGCGGTGGGCGGCGTCGCGCTGCGGACGCGGGCGACGCTCGGGGGGAACCTCGCCCGCTCGGCGCCGACGTCCGACCTGATCCCGATCCTCCTCGCGCTCGACGCCGCGGTCGAGCTGGTCGGTCCCCACGGGACCCGCACCGTGAGCGTCGATCGGTTCGTCCGCTCCTCGCGGGAGACGGCGCTCGGTCGGGCCGAGCTGATCCGGTCCGTCCGGGTCCCCGAGTCCCGACCCTCCGCGTACGTCTGGCAACGGGTCCGGCCGGTGAACGACATCTCTCAGGTCTCGGTCGCCGTGGCGTTCTCCCCTTCCGAGGGGACGTGGCGGGTCGCCCTCGGAGGGGTCCGCCCCCGGCCGGTCCGCGTCCCCGAAGCCGAAGAGGGGCTCGTCGGCCCGCGTCCGGCGGGCGACCGGCTCTCCCGCGTCGCCGACCGGATCGCTCGCCACCCGGCGCTGGCCGGGGACCGGCGAGCGTCGGACGAGTACCGACGGCACCTCGTGGCGGTGCTCTTCGCCCGGGCCGTGGGGATCGCGTCGGACGGGGCCGGAGGAGCGCCGTGAACCCGCGCCCCCTGTCGGTCCGGGTGAACGGGCAAGCGCTCCGGGTGGAGTCGGTGCCGGATTCGGAGCGCCTGCTCGACACGATCCGGTGGCGCCTCGGATTGCGCGGGACGAAGGAGGGATGCCGCACCGGCGGCTGCGGCGCGTGCACGGTGCTCGTGGACGGACGGTGCACCCTGAGCTGCCTCACGCTCGCTCGAGACGTGGAAGGCTCGGAGGTCGTGACGATCGAGGGGGCGGCGGACGATCCCGTGGGCCGGACCGTTCAGGCGGCGTTCCGCGACGCCGGCGCGCTCCAGTGCGGCTACTGCACTCCGGGGTTCGTCATGGCCCTCACGGGCCTCCTGAAGGAGCGCGGCGGTTCGACGTCGGTCGGCCAGCTCCTGGACGACCTCGGCGGGAACCTCTGCCGGTGCACCGGCTACGTGGCGATCGTGCGGGCGGTGGAGATCGCCCGGGGTCGGATGCCGTGACGGCCACGATCCGTCCGGACCTCGAGGAGAAGCTGCGGGGCTCGGTCGTCTACGGCACCGACCTCGAGGCGGCGGGGATGCTCTGGGGGACCCTCGTGCTCGCTCCGGTCGCCCACGGCCGGATCGTGTCGGTCGACCTGTCGGCCGCCCGCTCCCGCCCGGGGGTCGTGGCGATCGGCGCGGCCGACGTCCGGTCGCTCGTCGGCGGCGCCACGGGGGACCCGGAACGACCCCCGTTCCCGCCCGAGACGGTCGTCTATCGGTCCCAGCCCCTCGCTGCCGTGGCCGCACCGACGCTCGAGGAGGCCCGGGACGCCGCCCGGGCCGTGCACATCGTGGTCGACCCCGCGCCGGTCATCTCCGACATCGAATCGGTGTTCCCCGAGTGGCCCGGCTCCGACGCCGGGGAGTCTCCGGGGATCGCGGCCCACGTGCGCGGCCGGCGGGGCGACGTCGACCGCGCCCTGGCGACCGCCGCGACGGTCGTGCGGGAGACGTACCGGACCTCGGGGGTCCAGCAGGTCCCGCTGGAGCCCCACGCATGCCTCGCCGACGTGAGCCCCGGCCGCTGGCAGGTCCGCACCACGACGCAGAGCCCGTTCGGGGTCCGCGAGGACATCGCCTCGATCCTCGGCGTGCCGGAGGCCTCCGTCGTGGTCGACGGGACGTGGGTCGGGGGCGGATTCGGCGGCAAGGGGTCGTCGCTCCTCGAACCGTACGCGCTGCTCCTCGCCCGGGCGGCCGGACGACCGGTCCGCCTGGCGCTCTCGTTCCGGGAGGAGTTCCTGCTCGCCCGGTCGACGCTGCCTTCCGTGATCCGCTTCGAGACCGGGGTCACCGATGGGAGGATCGTCGGACGGCGGGTGCGCCTCCTCCTGGACGTCGGCGCGTCGCTGCCCGGCCGCGACTTCGCCACCGGATACTCCATCGGCTTCCTGCTCGGACCGTACGCGACGCCGACGTTCGAGGTCGAAGGCTATGCGGTCCGCACCCACAAGCCTCCCTTCGGGCCGCACCGGGCCCCGTTCGCCCCCCAATGCGCGTTCGCCGTCGAGTCCCACCTCGACGAGGTCGCGCGGGCCGTCGGCCTCGACCCGGTCGCCTTTCGCGCCGCCCACCTCTGGTCGACCGGGGACTCGACGCCGTTCGGCCAGATGGTCGGAGCGTTCGGTCTCCCCGCCGCGCTCGAGGCCGCGCAACGCCGCGCGCGCGCGTGGCGTGCGGCCCTTCCCCCCGGCCACGGGGTCGGCATCGGCCTAGGATTCTGGTCGACCGGGACCGGTGCGGGAGGGGAGGCGCGCCTCCAGCTCCGTCCCCGAGAGCTCGTGATCGTCCAGGGGGAGCGCGAGATCGGCAGCGGCAGCGTCGTCGTCGGCCTCGCGGCGGTCGCCGCGCGCCGCACCGGGCTGCCGCGGGATCGGCTGCGGGTCGAGTACCGGCCGACCTCGCGCGCCCCGTTCGACTCGGGGGTCTACGGGAGCCGCACGACCGCCGCGCTCGGCCGGGCGGTCGACGAGGCGCTGACGGGCCTGTTCGCCGAGCTCTCGCGGCGGCTCGACGGAGCGGCTCCCGTCCGCCTCGTCGTCGCCGACGACGAGCTGCACGTCGAGGCCGGTGGGTCGCGCCGCCCCGTTCGTGACGTCCTGACGGACGGGGAGCGGGCGGGCGAGGGGCTCGCGGCCGAGGGCCGGCACTACGGCCGGGGCGGGGCGATCGACGAGACGCTCGTGGAGAAGGGAACGTTCTACGCCTACCACGACTTCACGGGCGCCGCGCACGTCGCCCAGGTCGAGGTCGACCGGGCGACCGGAGCGATCCGGGTGGTGCGGTACGCCGCGTTCCACGACGTCGGGACGGTCCTCGACCGCCCGACCGCGACCGCCCAGATCGAGGGCGGGGTCGTGATGGGCCTCGGCACCGCCCTCACCGAGGAATCGATCTGGTCGAACGACGGTCGGCTCACGAACCCCGGGTTGCTCGACTACCGAATTCCGACCCTGGCCGAGGTACCTCCGATCGAGGTGGAGTTCGTCGAAGGGTTCGAGGGCGCCGGCCCGTTCGGGGCGAAGGGGCTCGGCGAACCGCCGATCATCCCGGTGCCGGCGACGATCGCGGCGGCCGTCCGGGAGGCGTGCGGCGCGCACCTGACGGAACTGCCGCTCTCGCCGGAGCGGGTTGCGCGAGCCCTTAAGCTCGTCTGAACGTCAGGGGTCCGATGCCGCTCACCGACCGGGACATCCGCTCGGTTCTCTCCGAATACCCGGCCGAACCGGTCGTGGCGTCCGTCGGCTCGCATTCGGCGCTCGACATCTCGGACGGCGCCGCGACCGAGGGGTTCCCCACGCTCGTGCTCGCCCAGGCGGGCCGCGAAGCGACGTACGCCCGGTACTTCCGGACCCTTCGGGGACCGGACGGAAGCCGGCGGCGCGGCTGCGTGGACGAGGTGTGGACGTATCCGAACTTCTCCGATATTGTCCTCCCGGCGCCGCAGGAACGCCTCCGGAAGAAGGGTGCCCTCCTCGTCCCGAACCGGGCCCTCAGCTCCTACGTTCCCCTTCCCGCGATCGAGGACGATCTGCGGGTCCCCCTCGTCGGGAGCCGGGCCCTGCTGCGGATCGAGGAGCGGACCGAACGGGAGAACTACTACACCCTGCTCGAGCGGGCCGGCATCGCCACCCCCCGTCGCATTCCGGAACCGGGGGCGATCGACCGCCTCGCGATGGTGAAGCTGCCGCATGCGACCCGGCGGCTGGAGCGCGGCTTCTTCACGGTCGCCAGCCCGTCGGAGTTCCGGGAGAAGAGCCAACGCCTGCTCGCCAACGGAACGATCACCGCCGCCGACCTGGGGGGGGCGCGAATCGAGGAGTACGTCCTCGGGCCGGTGTTCAACTTCAACTTCTTCTTCTCCCCGCTCGTGCCGCGGGAGGAGGGACTCGAGCTCCTCGGCGTCGACGAACGGCGGGAGAGCGACCTCGACGGCCTCGTGCGGTTGCCGGCGGCCCAGCAGCTCGAGCTCGGCGACGCGGGCCGGACGCCGCGGTACACGGTCGTCGGCCACGGGACCCTGACCGTCCGCGAGTCGATCCTCGAGGAGGTCTTCCATCTCGGGGAGCGGTTCGTCGACGCGGCCCGGGAGCGGTATCCGCCCGGGATCCTCGGCCCGTTCTGCCTGCAGACGTGCCTCGACCGCGAGGGCCGGCCGGTCGTGTTCGACGTCGCCGTGCGGATCGGAGGAGGGACGAACGTCCACCTCGCGATCGGGCACCCGTACGGCAACGCCCTTTGGCGGACGCCGATGAGCACCGGACGGCGGATCGCCATCGAGATACGCCACGCCATAAGCGAGGGCCGTCTCGGAGAGATCGTCACATGAGCGCTACACCCCCGGAACCTCCCCCGCTGCGCCGAACTCCGCTGATCGAATTCCACCGACGTCACGGGGCCCACCTGGTCCCGTTCGCCGGGTGGGAGATGCCGCTGTACTACACGAGCATCCTCGAGGAGCACCGGGCCGTCCGGCAGTCGGTGGGCCTGTTCGACGTCTCCCACATGGGCGTGATCAGCGTCGACGGCCCCGGGGCCTCGACCCTCCTCGGGCGCCGGACGACCGCGAACGTCGAGCGCCTCCCCCCGGGCCGGGTGAAGTACGCGTTCCTGCTCGAATCGACGGGCCGGATCGTCGACGACCTGCTCGTGAGCCGGCTCGACGCGGGCGACGCCGTCGCCCGGCGCTTCCTGGTGGTTCCGAACGCCGCGCGGGCCGACGAGATCGAGGAGATCCTCCGGCAGCACCGAACCCCCGACACGACGATCACGCGCCGGAACCCCGCGGTGGCGCTTCTCGCCATCCAGGGGCCCGGCTCCCGGGCGCTCCTCGAGCGGGCGTTCGGCTGGTCGCTCGGCTCCCTCGGGTTCTATCGGCTTGGTTTCTTCCCGACGGCGCCGGGGGCCGCCGCCCCGGCCGGACGCCTCGGCCTCGAGCTGCCGTCCGCCTTCGCCGACCACCTCCTGGTCAGCCGGACCGGCTACACCGGGGAGCTCGGCTACGAACTGTTCGTCCCGCCGGCGGCGGCCGACGCCCTCGCCGAGCGCCTGGTCGCCCTCGGCGCGCGCCCGGTCGGTCTCGGGGCGCGCGACACGCTCCGCCTCGAGATGGGGTACCTGCTCTCCGGCCAGGATTTCCACCGAGACCGCACCCCGATCGAGGCCGGCCAGGAACGGTTCGTCGACTTCGACCACGAGTTCGTCGGCCGGCCCACCCTCGACAAGGAGCGGGCGGACGGGACCCCGGTGCGCTTCGCGGGGATGCAGACGGACGAGGCGGGGGCGATCCCCCGTCACGGAACGCCGATCCTGTCGAACGGCCAGCGCGTCGCCGAGGCGACGAGCGGCGGCCTCGCGCCGGGACTCGGCCGGGGGATCGCGCTCGCCTACCTGCCCCGCGCCCTCCTCGCCCCCGGGACCCCGGTCTCGCTCGATATCCGCGGGCGGGCGGCTCCGGGTCGGGTCGTCCCGCTCCCGTTCGTGCGCTCCCCGCCGACGCGAGAGTAAATAGTCGGATGCACCCATTGACCGGAGCGACGATGGCCGCCGACGTCGGGAGCCGTCCGTTCGTCGGCCGGGTCGAGGCCGTCGAAGCGCTCCATCGGCGGTTCGAGGACGCCCGTGCCGGGACCGGCGGGGTCACGCTCATCGTCGGGGAGACCGGGGTGGGCAAGTCGGCCCTCGTCCAGAGCCTCGTCCGGGACATGCGGGCCCGGGGGGTCCGCGTCCTCGAAGGTCGCGCGCCCCCGCTCGATGCTCCCCCGCCGTTCGCCCTCCTGCGGTCCGCGCTGGAGGAGGCGCGCGTCGACGACGCGCAGGCGCCCGAGGCGGCGGGTCCCGAGGGGATCCTCATCGGGTTCGCGCCGCGCCTCGACGACGCGCTCCTACGGACGCCGGTCCGGATCGAGAACCGCCTCCTCGCCGCCCTCGGGGAGGCCGACGACCGGGGCGTGGGCCTGCGCGACCCGCTCTGGTCGGCGCTCGCCGATCAGTTCGGCGAGTTCACCCGACGCGGGCCGACCGTCCTCGTGCTGGAGGACCTCCACCGGGCGGACGATCGATCCCTCGAAGGCGTCGAGTTCCTCGCCCGCCAGTTCCAGGACCGGCCGCTCTGGATCCTCGCCACCGTGCGCCCGTACGCCTCGCTCCCTCCGATGCGGCGCACCCGCCTCGAAACGCTCGAGAAGGCGACCGAGGCCCGACGGATCGTCCTGCGCCCCTTCAATTCCGGCGAGGTCGCCGACTTCCTCCACGGGCGCGAGCCCGACCGTCGGTTCACCGACGCGGAGATCGCCCGGCGCTACTCCGAGACCGGCGGGAACCCCCTCCTGCTCGAACAGATCGACCGACGCCCGCGCGGGCCGGACGGCGCCTCGGCCGCGGGCTCGCCGCCGGGCCCGGCCGGGGCCGGGGGGACCTTGCCCCTCGGCGAGGGAGAGGAACGCACGCTCGCCGTGGCGGCGGTGATCGGCCCCGAGGTGCCGTTCGAGGTCCTGTTGCGCGCGAGCGGCGAGGAGGAGGAGCGGCTCGCGGAGGCCGTCGACGGCCTGGTCGGCCACGGCCTCCTCTTGGAGCGCCCCGGCGAGCTCCTCTCGTTCGCCGACGAGCGGTACCGGGCGGAGCTCTACGACCGGCTCACGGCGAGCCGGCGGCGGCTGCTCCATCGACGGGTCGGCGAGGCGCTCGAGGAGAAGGGGGTCGGGGACCTCGCAACGATCTACGCGCTCGCCCGCCACTACTACCTCGGCAAGGCCGACGAGAAGTCCCTCGAGTACAACCGGGCGGCCGCGGAGGTCGCCGAGCGGGCCTCGTCGCCCGAGGCGGCGCGGGACCACCTCGAGCGGGCGCTCGAGAGCTTCCGACGCCTTCACCCCGACGACTGGACCGGCGAGACCGAGCTCGTCCTCGCGCTCGCGCAACAGGTCGGCCACACGGGGGAGCTCAAGGAGGCGGAGGCGCTCCTGCGCCGCCACCTCGGCCGCAAAGGGCTCCTGAAACGCCTCCCGCCGCACATCGTCGCGCTGCTCGAGCTATACCTCGCCCGCATCCTGTCCGACCGCGGCGAGTGGAACGTCGCCGAGAAGATGACCGAGCGGACCCTACGCTCCTTCGACCTCTCGGGGCACCTCCCCGCGCAGGTCGGTCTCCACCGGTTGCGGGGGGAGGTCCTGTACCACCTCGGTCGGTACCCCGAGGCCCTCGACGAGCACACGGAGGAGCTGCGGTTGGCCCGGGAGATGGGCGACGACCGGGCGGCCGAGCTCGGTCGGTCCCGACGGGCGAACGTCCTCGCGATGATGGGGCGCGAGTCGGAGGCGCTGGAGGAGGGCCGGGGGGCCGCCGAGGCGCTGGAGCGGTTGGGCGATCTCCGGGAGGCCGCCTACGCCCGCATGCTGGTCGGGGTGGTGACCGCCGGGCAGCGCGTCCAGCCGCGCAAGCTCGACGAGGCGATCACCGAGCTCCGGGAGGCGCTCCGCCTCGCGGAACGGGCCCACGACCTCCGCCGCGCCGGCTGGGCGCTGTTCAACGAGGCCGACCTCCTCCACGACGCCGGCCAGCCCGACCTCGCGGCCGAGCGCAACGCCCGCGCCCGGGAGATCCTCGAGCGGATCGGGGACCGGTCCGGTCTCGTGCAGTCGATGATCGTCGAGGGAAAGATCTCGCTCGGCCGGGGCGACTACGACCGGGCCGAGGCCGATCTCCTCGAGGCGTACCGGCTCGTCCGGGAGCTGAAGGCGCCCGCGGACGAGGTCGACGTCGTCCTGCGCCTCGCGCAGCTCTCCTACGCGCGGGGGGACCGGGCGAGCGCCTCCCGCCGCGTCCGGGAGCTGGAACGCCAGAACCTCACCGCCCTGCGTCCGGACATCGCGGACGAGTTCGAGCGGCTGAAGCGCGCGCTCTCGTCGGGCCGCGGGAGCTCGGATGAAGCGCGGGCGTGACGGACCCGCGACCGACCTCCGCCGCACGGTCCGGGCCGCCCTGGAGGAGGACCGGGTCGCCCGGGACCGCACGACGCGCTCGATCCTTCCCCGGCCGGTTCCGGCCGAGGGGGTGGTGACCGCCCAGGCCCGCGGAACGCTCTCCGGGATCGAGGCCGCGCGCCTCGCCGCCCGGCTGGTCGGCGTGACGATCCGGCGGAGCCTCGCCGACGGCGCCCCCGTGCGCCCGGGCACGGTCGTCCTCGTCGTGCGCGGCGACGCCCGTCGGATCCTGGCCGTCGAGCGGACGCTCCTCAACTTCCTGATGCATGCGAGCGGGGTGGCGACGGCGACGGCGCGCGCCGTCCGGGCGGCCGGCACCGCCCGCCCACTCGAGGTCTGGGGGACCCGCAAGACCCTGCCCGGCCTCCGCGACCTCGAGCGGGCCGCGGTCCGGCACGGCGGGGGCCGACCCCACCGGCGGGATCTCGCGGCCGGGCTCCTGGTGAAGAACAACCACCTCGCCCTCGTCCCCCTCGAGGCGGCGATCGGCCGCGCGCGCCGGGGCGCCCGACGCGGCGAACCGGTCGAGGTCGAGGTCCGGTCGGCCGCCGCGGCGCTCCGGGCCGCGCGCGCGGGCGCGGGCGCCCTCCTGCTCGACAACCGGACCCCGGGCGAGGCGCGGGCGATCGTGCGGGCGCTCGAGCGGGCCGGGCTGCGCCGCGGCCGGTGGATCGAGCTGTCGGGAGGGATCACCCCGTCGGGGATCGCCCGATTCCGACGGACGGGCGCCGACGCGGCGAGCCTCGGCGCGCTCACGCACTCCTCGCCGGCGCTGCCGTTCCACCTCGTCCTGCGCCCCACCGAGTTAAGACGCCGCGCCGCCTAGTCACGGCGAGAACGGCCCACGATGTCGATCGAGGCGGAGATCCTCCGCATGAAGGACGAGCGGGACGCCGTCCTGCTCGCCCACAACTACCAGCGCCCCGAGGTCCAGGACCTCGCGGACTTCGTGGGCGACTCGCTGTACCTGTCGCGACGGGCGATGGAGTCCGACCGGTCGGTGATCGTCTTCGCCGGGGTCCGCTTCATGGCCGAGACGGCCAAGATCCTGAACCCGAGCCGGACCGTCCTGCTGCCCGACCTGAAGGCCGGCTGCGGCCTCGCCGATGCGATCACCGCGGAGCAGTTGCGGACCTGGAAGGCGGAGCACCCCGGGGCGGTCGTCGTGGCGTACATCAACACCTCGGCCGACGTCAAGGCCGAGTCCGATTACTGCTGCACGAGCTCGAACGCCATCAAGGTCGTCGAGCAGATCCCGCCGGACCGGGAGATCCTGTTCCTCCCCGACATGTTCCTCGGCGATTACGTCCGACGCAAGACCGGCCGCCGGATGCACCTGTGGGTCGGCGACTGCCCGGTCCATGCCCGGCTCCGCCCGGAGGATGTCGCCCGGGCCCGGTCCGCCCATCCGGGCGCCCCGCTGATCGCCCACCCCGAATGCGGGTGCGCGAGCCAGGTCCTGCCCGAGGTCGACCGGGTCCTGTCGACGGACGGGATGGTCCGGTTCGCCGAGGAGACCCGGGTCCCCGAGGTCGTCGTGGCGACCGAGGTGGGGATCCTGCACCGGATGCGGCGGCTGAACCCGACGACCCGGTTCACGCCCCTCGACGCCGGGGCGATCTGTCCGTACATGAAGGAGATCGAGCTCGAGGACGTTCGCGACTCCCTCCTCCACCTGCAACACCGGATCGAGGTCGCGCCCGCGATCGCCGAGCGGGCCCGCCGGGCGCTCGAGCGGATGGTCGCCGCGTAGGGGAGAACCCTCAGAGCCGGGGCACCACGGGCCCGAACCCGTGGACCCACATCGCGTAGGCGCCGGCGAGCAGTACGAGGGCGCCGACGAACACGGTGCCGATCGCCGCCCACGACGGCTTCCTCGTCAGGTAGAAGTGCGGGCTGAGCGGGTTCAGGCGCGAGGAGAGGAACGAGCCGCCCGAGCCGAGGAGTACGAGGCCGAGCAGCGCGGGGAGGAGGACGCTGTACCTCCCGAGGTACGCCCCGATCGCGACGACCACGATCGCCACCGGGATCGCCGCGTGCGACCGACGGGATTCCACCTCGGCGGCACGGTTCGCATGTGCGACCGGGCGCGCGTAGACCCGGGACGTCGACACGAAACACGCGTCGCCGGACGGGTAAATGAACCCGTCCGTCCAGTGGAACCGCGCCCGTCCGGGACGGACGGTTAATGAGGCCGGGGGCGTACGGGGTTTCGTGGCCGATTCCCCCTCGCCCCCCCGCGACCGGGCCCCGTCCGCCGGCCCATCGCCGGCCGGCCTGCCGACCGGGGTCCGGCTGCCCGAGCCGCCTCCGTTCCGGGCCCACCCGCTCGCGGCGCCCGGAGCGTGCGTCAACTGCGGGACGGCGATCGGTCCGACCCGGGTCTTCCCCCGCTGCTGGGAGTGCGGACGGGCCCTGTGCGCGGAGTGCTACTGGCGGCACGGGCTCTCCCCGGCCGACCACCGGTGCGCGGGGTGCGCGGCCCGCGGACCCCCACCCTCGGCGTCGATCTCCGGCGGTCGGGTCACCCCGCCCTAGGCCGCCGCGCGCGCCCCGACGGTCTTCCCCCGGTCCATTCCCTCCACGGGCGGGCATTCGTGACGTCCTCGCGGGTCGCTCCGGCGCGCCGGGCCAGCCCGAGAGCGATCTCCCGCGTCGGGGACCCTTCGGTCTCCCCGATGCCGGTCGGCACCGCGAGCGGGACCCTCATCTCGCGGGCGGTCCGCGCCGCCGAAGAGTCGATCCGCTCGGAGCCCGGGCCGGTCTCGATGGCGGCACCGAGCTCCCGCGCGAGCTCGAGCGACCGGTGGACCTCCGCCCCCTCCCCGCCCCAGTGGGCGAGCAGACGGACGTTCGGCCATGACCCCCGGCCTGTCGGCGGCTCGGTCCCGGACGGGGAGGGCCGCAGCACGAGATAATCGGCCCCCGCACGGAGGAGCTCCTCCGTCGGCGTATCGGGGGTGACCTCCACGACGGCGAGCCACCGGACCGCGCCGTCTCCCGTCGCGCGAATCGAGCGGCGGAGCTCCTCCGGGGCGAGTCGGAGCCGCCCGTCC
>Ga0181524_10003079_pt1 | contig 16582 bp, 15 predicted proteins | sample PEATcosm2014_Bin_34_FD_119761 | JGI IMG/M metagenome (GOLD analysis project Ga0181524, IMG submission 119761) | Peatland microbial communities from MTU Mesocosm Facility, Houghton, MI, USA - PEATcosm2014_Bin05_60_metaG | ecosystem: Environmental > Terrestrial > Soil > Wetlands > Peat | place...
AGCAATCGGCAGCGTGGATCAGCCAGTGTCTGACGAAGACCGCAAACCACCGAGTGCTCGAAACCCTCCACGTCAATCTTGACGGCACACGGCACGGGCAAACCACACATGACGCGAAACGAATCACCCTCCACGACCTCCACAACTTCTATAGCCCTTGACTTGGCCGAGTCGTCGCTTGGCTTTGGCAGAAGGGTAGAGCGCCAAGGTCGCTCCTCATCGATATACATCTCCACCTTGGCCCCTTGCTCGCCGAGGGCTTTCGGAAAACAGCGGATGTTTTTCAGATCATTCAGTTGAATATTGGCTTGCAAGCGCTCGAAGTTTCGACTTAAGGGCTCGAAGGCAATAATCTGCCCCTGCTCCCCCAACCTCTTACCTAAAGCGATAGAATAGAGACCGAAATTCGCTCCTACATCGTAGACGATGTCGCCAAGCCTCAGGAAAGCAAGAAACGCCTTCAGCATGTCCCTTTCGGACCACACGACGTCTTCCGAGATGGTTGATCCCTCGAGGAATCTCAGTTCCTCTGGAATCTTGGCGTAGAGGCTGAACCGCACGCCCGATACTCGGATTTTGAGGACTCCCCCGGGTGCCGCCCAGCGGTGATAAAGGCTGCGCATGGCTGGCGCGAGCCCAACCCGCCGAGCGAGGTTTGTGAGGAAGGAGGAATAAGTCAGGCGCCTCGGCATGTGAACCTCTTTTAACGCACGCCCCTTCGGGGCCGCTGGTTAGTGGGAAACGTCCAGACCTCAGGCGGCTTCGACACACTACGCACTCGACAGCGCCAGGCCCGTGGACCTCGCCAGCCAGTCCCAAGGCATGCGGTGCCCGAACCGCTGCAGGATTACAAAACAGACGCGGAAGAATGCCCAACTCTTGACGTCCGGGATCTCAAACCTGGGCGACGCGTTCAAGCGGGGGAATGGCAGGCCTGCGCGCCACGAGATCCAGGAGCTCCGTATCGAGTTCACCACAGCGGGTCCTTCCAGTGTTCTCAGTTCTTCGGCTGTCCGCGCCCAGAAGTGACATGTTACGTCTCCGACCTGCAGGCAGAGGCCGCCTGGCGCCCGCCAGTGATGGTAGATTCGAGACATGGTGTCGCCCAGTCCAAGCCAGCGTGTAATAGCCTTCACCTCCGGTTGGTAGGTAAGTCTTCTGATGAAGCTCGTGAGTTTCTCAATTCCTTTAACGGAGATTGTCAGGAAATGACCGGAATGCCTCCTTCGAGACTAATGCTGACCGTTTCCGGCACTCGATGAACAGCGACTCGTCGGCATGGCGATCAATCTCGACGACTTCTGCAACGGAGCAAAAGCGACTCCGGGGAAACTGCGGCTGTTGGAAATCCGTGAATCCGACACCCGCCAGTAGGCCTCGCAGGCGCTCGAAATCGAACACCTGGTGGTGAGCCCCGTACCAATGACACGTTAACTGGAAGCGTTGGCCTCTCTCCGCCAGTTCCGTGCCGTCGGTAGCATTGACGTATTGGGCCATCGCTTTTTCCAGGCTCGGAACGCTGATCCGAAGATTGCCGCCCGGCCGCAGGACGCGGTACATCTCGCGCAAAACGTGTTCCAGCTCGTTATCGAATAAATGTTCAAGAAAATGCGAGCTGACAATGGCCGCAATTGACGCGTCGCGGAACGGCCAGCGATTCCTCATGTCTGCCCATAGATGAGGAGCCCGCAAGGGGTTCGCATCCGTGTTCACCCAGCCACTTAGCCGACTCGCCCCAGCGGCAACGTTAATCCTGGCTCCCGCGTATTTGCCTATGCCCGCCCGCAGCCAGTAATAAGGCCACACAGCGAATGTGCCGATCCGAATGAGATCCCATACGTAGACTTGCCTGCGTTTGCCGGTGGTCAAAAACTTCTTGGTGAGCGGCTGGATGTGCGCTTCAAAGAAGTCAGGTTCCGGCGTTGAGCTCGATAGCCCTTCACTTGCCTTTGTCATCAGGGCTTTCCCGTGGAATGGGCAGGTGGCTCCCGAGACGCCAAAGCGGTGGGGACAATGATCCCAGGCTCGATGCAAGCCCCGCCAAGTTCCCGGCGACCCTGCCCAGAGAGCGAATGTCCCGCTCATGGAGTGCCGAGAGAAGGTTGAGTGCCATTCGAATCGCAAGCGCAACATAGCATAGCCCTACGGACAGTTCCTGGTGCTTGCGCACGAACCAAAGTCGATTCAAGACCTCTTTCTTGCCGAAGAGGACGGCATCCGGCCGGCCCGTGCCGGAAGGATAGTGATTGATTCGGGCGTCGCTGACCATAGCCAGCTTGTAGCGCCTGCTGATGCGGTAACTCAGGTCCAGGTCTTCCAGGTAGCTGTACCCCTCGAACCAATTGTCGAACCCGTATTCCATAAAGACCGTCTTGCGGTATACCACAGCCCCACTGGGCAACCAACTTCCCAGCATATCCGCGTCAACATAACCATAGGTGGTCTGGAAGCCCGACCGCACCACTGCGCCCCTCTGGTCACTATACAGTCCCAGCCTCTTGGCAAGGGCGGTTCGCTTCAAACGGGATACAGACATCAGAGGGTGGTTGACCCAGTTGAAACCTGCCCCGCCCAGATCAGGCGGTCCACTCTCCCAGAAGCGCATCATGGCTGCCAAGGCTTCGGGCTCCAGGACCACGTCGTCATCCAGAAAGGCCAGCAGGTCAGACGTGGAATCAGATGCCGCGGCGCCGACGTTGCGATTCTGGGATGCCGATGACCCGGGTTGATGAATGAACCGGGCCCGGAGGGTGCAAAACTCCGATAGGAGGTCGCCGACATCATCTCCGATAACTATGACTTCGTCCGGCAGCCTCGACTGCTCCGCCAGACTCTGCAGCATTTTGCGCAGGTCGTCGCGCCGGCCGATGGTGGGAACAATCACCGAGGCTCTACACACCGCGCCCTTCCTCAACCCTCCCAGCGCATCTTACCGGCTTGATTCCCTCGCTGTGCGTCTGACCCCTTTCGTAGTCACGCGACAGCCAGCCACGGATACTCAGCGCAAGCCCCACCACATTTCCGGCCGCCATTCGCAGATACTGGAAATCCCGCTGTCGCAGGCTTGTAACCACGTTGAGACTGGTCTGTAAGAGAAGGAAGACATAGCACAGTGGAATTGACAGTTCTTTGTGCTTCGAGACAAACCGCAGTCGGTTGAGAATCTCCATCTTGCCGAACAAGTAAGCGCTTGGCCGCCCCAGTGGCGATGGATAGTGGTTAAAGCGCGCCGCGCTGACGACAACTAACCGCCACTGCTTGCCTATTCGATAACTGAGATCGAGATCTTCCAGATACGCGTAACCGGAAAACCACTCGTCGAAGCTGACTTGCGAGAAAATGCTCTTCCGAAAGACCGCCGCTCCGCTAGGCAGCCACTTCACTAAGGTGTCCTCAGTAACGGTATGCAATGGGACGTGGAACCCCGAGCGAGCCACGTCGCCCCCCCGGACACTATAGAATCCCAACCATCTAAATGCCGCCGTCGTCTTCAAGCCAGACGGGGGCCTAGAGGGGTGGTTCGCCCAATTGAAGCCGGCGCCCCCTACGTCAGGCGACACCCTGTCCCAAAAGTTCATCATTCTCGTGAAGGCCTCAGACTCAAGGACTGCATCATCATCGAGGAACGCAACGAGGTCGGTTTCTGGATCCGACGCATGTACACCGATGTTTCGCGCCTGTGTGACGGGTGGTTTTGGCAGGTGGACGAAGCGAATCCAGCCAGCCGCGAACTCCTGTGCCACATCTCTTACATCCTCACCGACGATAATCACTTCGTACGGGCGTCGGGATTGGCTGGAAAGGCTTTGCAGCAACCTACGGAGCTCGGATCGTCGTCCGACGGTGGCCACAACGACAGAGACCTTATGCTTTTGCTCTCTCACGATGACTCCAGACATCCGTTCTCGCCGGCCCTGTGGCTACGTCTTTCAAGGTTCCATGAGGGTCATGCGAGCGCTTGCTCTTCCCATTTAGGCTGCGTGCCCAGAGCGCCGCTCGGCCGGCGAGGGTCTGGTCAGGTCAAACGGCGGCGCCGATACGGGTCGCCTCTGGCGCAGGGCTTCCGTGCCACCTGCTCGCCGATATCCATCAATTACGCCGCGAAGAATTGCGCGAAGCACATCCGGCCGCCTGTGTACAAGGCCCCTTGCCACGCATAGCGCGCAGATCACGATGTTAGTAAAATGAAATACCAGGCGCCATCGACCCGGCAAGTAGGAGCGCGCCAGTAAAATATGATTGCGCACTGAGTAGTAGAACCTTCGAGGATTCAAAGGGTCCCGATATCTGAGCTCCCCTTTGTGCCAGACAAAACCGCGACTTGTTCCCACGGTCCTGTAGCCGAGCTGCGAGCTGAAGGAACAGACTTCGAACTCCCATCCGTCACTGAACAGTGAGGAGTCCAGGAAATCCTCTCTCGCCGCGCAGACGGCCATGAGCACGTCTCTGCGAACCAGCATCGCCCCACCGTTTACATTACACGTCCTCCATGAGCTGTCGCCCGCCGGAGGGATCCAGAGTCCGTCCTCGACAAACGGTGTAAAGAAGAATCCCAACGTGGTGGTCCTTTCGGCGTAGTGGACCCGCCCTGTCTCTAAGTCCAAGATTCGTGCGCCGACGATGCCTGCATCCTCCACCCGGCTGACATCGATGAGTTGTGTCAGGGTGTCGCGATCGACTCGGGCGTCGTTATCCAGCAAGAATACGTAGTCCACTGAGTGCTTTCTCCTGAGAGCATACTCGATTCCGAGGTTGCCGCCGCCGGTAGGCCCGGAATTGACGGTGTTCCTGATCAGCACAGCCCTGTTTGCAGGCGATGTCACCTCAAGAGACTGTTCTTGGGCAGGTTCTCCCCCAGCCTTGGCAGCCGCCTCGCCGTACTCTGCGAGCACGTAGCCCCGTTCTTCCCTCTCGCGCGCCCATGCCCTTATCTGCGCGACGGAATCGTCTTGCGAATTGTTGTCCACCAGGATCATCAGATAGTTCGGGTAGTCGAGCTGGTAGACGGACTCCAGGCACTCAACTGTGTCGCGCCAGCCGTTCCAATTGACCGCTACAATTGCGACGTTAGGCTTCTGACGTGACGGTGTTGCGATTTCTCTGGCCACAACCGTTTGCTCCTAGTCGATCGTTGCTCAGGACTTCGCGCCGCGGGCACCGCGTCCTGCTGCTCCACGGGAGGCTTGTTCAGCGCGGCACTTTGAGCCACAGTCTGATGTGCCACCTCTCCTCCCTATCCAGAACATAGTGCCAGCCACCCAGCAGAAATCCGGCGGTCAGAAGCAGGGTGAAGCAAGCATCGGTGAGCAGCACGTGGCTTGCGAGACGGACAATCGTCAGGCCTGCTGCGAGGCCCGTCAGCGTCGCCACACTTCGCAACAGGTCCCTTCCCGCGAGCAGCCGAGGCGAGGTGCGCGTGATCCAGCAGGCCGCAGCGATGAGCAAAAGGAAATCGAGACTGACACGCACGGTCCAGGCCAGCGCCGCGCCGGGGAGACCGAACCGGGTGACCAGGAACCAGGCGAGGGCCACGTGCAGCGGGACTTCCAGGAGGTGGAACTTGGCCGTGAGGTCGGGGCGGCCTAGCCCTCGCAGGAGCTGGTAAGGGACGTAAGCAAGGGAGCTGGTCAGCACTCCCACGGCAAGGATTTGAAGGACGAGTGCACCTGCATCTGCGAATCTGTCTCCCAGCCAGAGGGTCAGGAGCGGACGCGCGAAAAAGATCAGCACCAGCGCCACCGGTCCCACCGTCAGGACCAGGTACTTGAGAGAACGGAGGAAGGCGCTCCTGATCCACTCGCCGTCTCCGCGCCCGGCCGAAGTGCTGAAGGCAGGAAACAGAGTGGCTGCGAGGCTTCCGGGAAGAATCCCCAGCTTGTTTGAGATCATTAAAGGAGGCGTATAAAAGCCGACTGCGGCGATGGATTGGAGGGCGCCGATGAGAAACCGATCGAAGTATAGCAGGATCGGGAAAACCGCGTCCGACACGGTGACCCAGCCGCCGAAGCCGAGCAGGGAGCGAACCAGCGAGCGGTCGAACGCGCACCGGCGACGCAGGGCTGGATAGAGTCGAAGACAGAAAAAAGAGGTGGCCCCCAATCCCGCCACTCGACTTATAACCAGAAAGAGCACAATTCCGGGGAGGTCAAACCCTAGCGCCAAAGCCCCGGCGGGTATGAGGTACCCAAGCGCGCTGCTCGGGATTCCGATGGCGTTCACCAGGTCGAACCTTTGAGACGCCGCCAGCACGCCGCGAAGCGAGCCGCCGGCAAAGTTGATCGGAAAGCAAACAGCCAGAATCAGGAACACCCAGAGGGCGTCGGGGCGGAGTCCGGGAGGGATCTTGAGAAGGCGATTTACGAGGACCGGTGAGGCTGCGGCGAGCAGAATGCAGGCCAAGAGACCAAAGCCCGATTGAGTAACCAGCGCGGTCCAGACTACGGCGGGAAGCTTCTCAGTTTCACCCTCGCCGAGAAGCTCGGCGACAAACTTGGTGGTGGCGGGACCGATGCCCAAATCGAAAACGGCGAAGTAACCTACAACAATCCAGGCAAGCGACAGGAGGCCGAAACGGTCCGGCCCCATGTGGCGGATCACGTACGGCATGCTGGCAACGCCGACCAGGAGCGGAATTACCTGCCCGACAATGTTCAGCAAGGTGTTGCGGGCGAGAACCTTGCCGCCGACGTGGAGGGCCGGCGCCGCGACGGGCTGGGATGGGGTTTCCACGAGGCTCATGACTGGTAGTGGCTCGAGAGGACGCCGAGGTGGCTCATGTCGTCAACAGCTCACGGGGGGGGCCAAAGGCGACCACGAGACGGCGCCGGCGTGTCCGATAGGGCTTTGGTCGTACGCCGGATCGACTCCCGGCCTAAAGACATCTCGGGCGAAATTCGTTCCCTTGCCAGGCACAAAATTGGGCAATGGAAGGGCTCCCGAATCAATGTTCGCGGGCGGCGATACCGGATCAGCGCCTTAACCTGAAGACGAGAACCTCGCAGCCTGGGGCCTCCACTTCGATCTCCCATTCCCGCACCCACACGCGCGACTGGCCGGTCACGGGGAGCACGCCAATCGCCTCACCCCGCTTCGGTATGAGCGGAACGACAGCCTCCGCAAACACGTCGCCGCCCCTGTCGGGCGGATTGCGCAAGCGGACCTTGACGTTTTGGGCGTCCTGGTCGCCGAGGTTGATCAGGTAGGGCCGCATCGTCTTCGGCTCGACCGGCCGCCCCGTGCCATCCTCGTTGTAGTTGGGCTCCACTAAGTCGGGGGATACGACTAACGTCGGCTTCTCATGCCTGCTGAAGAAGGTTGTGGCGAGAGCGAGGACGTCAGGGGGCAATCCTGAGCCGTCGATTGGAAGTTCGGAGAACCGCGCGCACAAGGCGTCCGCACTGGCCAGCGGTTCGGCAGTCCCGCTGTGGAACCCCACCCCCCTGGCCGGCAGTTCAACGGTCCCGCTGTAGAACCCCACCCCGGGTGATTCGGGGGCGATCAGGCGCACGAAGCGGATCTGCTGTTCGAGCTCCTCCTTCGTTTCGGCCCAATCCTCGCCGGGATTGCCGCCTTTCCCAACCCCCAGAACGACGATGGTTTTCGGCAGGATGCCGTACCTCCGCGCCGACCAGACTTGGCTGGCGATCCACCAGTACTGCTTCTTCTCGCCCACGTAGCTCTCCATCATGACGAGGTCAGCTACGTCCCGGTAGGCCTCCGCCAGAACCTTGGGAATGGGGCCACGCATCTCCCAGACCGCGAGGGCCAACTCCGGTTTCCTGCGCTTCGCCTGGCGGAGAATCTGGGCGGATTTCTCATCCATCCGGCCGCCGTAGTCGAAGCCGAACTCGTTGATCATGACCACCGGTCGTGGGTTTCCGCCGTAGTTCTGACCCACCAGGTTGTCGACCGCTTTCTCGATGGGCGAGCGCAACAGGTCGAACCAGTTGTGGGCGACCCCCATCACAACACCCCGCGCCCGCCAATACTGCCAGTCCTCCGGCTTCGTCGGCCCGATGAACGTCACCGAGCGCAGTTGCTTGGGATCAAAGTCCTTCGTGGGGCTGTAAGTGAAAGCGATCACTTTGTCCAAGCCCAGGACCTTTGTCTCCGCGCCGTTCGCCGCAGCACGACGATCGGTTACCATTCCGCCCAGCAAGGCAACCAGAAAAACTCCCGCACTCACCCTAAGGAACCAGGAGTCTTTCATCTCACTCGTACCTCCGAAGGCCGCTCAATTCGAGGATGGCAAAGAGAGCAAATTGGGGTCCGTACAGCATGGAACGGCGCCAGCAGCGCCTTGGCTCCCGAATGAGCCGCCAGAGCCACTCGAAACCATGCTCCCTGATCCAGGCGGGCGCAGGCGCGACGCTACCGCTCACGAACTTGGCCGCAGCTCCTGCCGCGATCACGATAGGCACGTCAAGCCTTTGCCTGTTGGCGAAGATCCATCTCTCTTGTTTCGGCAGCCCCAGGCATACCCATAGGACATGGGGCTTGGCCTCGTTGATTCTTTCGATTATCTCCTCGTTCTCCTCCTCGCTCAGAGGCCGGAAGGGGGGTGAATAAGCGCCGGCAATTCGCATGCCGGGGAACTCGCCGCGGAGTCTCGAGGTGAGGCGTTCAAGCACGTCGTCCGTATCGCCCAAGAAGTAAGTGCTATAGCCACGTTCGTTGGCGAGCGCGCAGAACGCCAACATCAAGTCAGCTCCGCGCACCTGCTGGGGCGCAAGGGAGAGCCGCGCCGCTGCGGCGCGCGCCGTCCACTTGCCGTCGGGAACCGATAGGGCTGCTGACTCGAGGATCTGCTTGAACTCCGGATGCTCGAATCCCTCCATGATGCCGTGTGAGCTGGTCACGGCAATCCACCGCTGGCCGTCCCCTTTTTGAATCCACCCCTCCATTTGCCGCACCACCTCGTGCAGGTTGATCACATGCACGGGAACTCGCAAGACGCGCGCACAGGGAACATTGGGTATTGGTGTCATTTGGAGTGGCGTCCCTTACGAGACGCCGGCCATTCCCGCGAAAGCGGGAATCCAGTCCGTAGCCAGCTCATTTCCGACCGTTTGCGGGGTGGGTTTCCGCCTTCGCGGGAATGACTGCGGCCTGGAGCGGTCTTACTCGCTCCACAGAAATACTTAGGAGGAGACCGGCGATTGCGAGGGACCTTTTGAAAGTGGCGCTTCAGCCGGCCGGGCAATCTCAGCAGAGGCTGGCTTTCGATATCGCCGTGTAACTCGGCGCAAGATCTTCCCTTCCCGGCGCTCCCACCGGCCCGTGAAGGTTACGACAAACGATAAGAGGACCAGCCGAATGTCCAACCAGAAACTTTGCCGCCGCGCGTATAGCAGGTCGTAGCGAAGCTTATGCCGCCGAGATATTTCGCTGTGGCCGTAGACTTGGGCCAGCCCGGTAAGCCCTGGCCGCACCTTGTGGCGCAAATCGAAGCAAGGAATCTCCACCCGGAACTTTTTCGCCAGCTCAACCCACTCCGGCCGGGGGCCGACAAAGCTCATATCACCCCGGAAGATACTCCAGAGTTGAGGGAGTTCGTCCATAGCGGTCGCTCGCAGAATTCTTCCAACCTTCGTTATCCTGGGGTCGTTTGCAGCAGCGGGTACTACGCCCCACTTTCTGTCGGAGTCAGGAACCATGGAGCGGAACTTCAAGCTTGTAAAGACCCGTCCATCTTTCCCCACGCGCTCTTGCCCATAAAAGACGGGGCCGCCGTCGTGGAGCTTCACCGCCAGGGCAATAATCCCCCACAACGGTAGCGAAACGATAAGCCCCACCCCGGACAGCAGAACGTCAAAGCCCCGTTTGAGCATGTGCCACCGCCAGCTGTCATTCTGAGCCCTTCGCTGTCATTCTGAGCGCAGCGAAGAATTTCGCTCTGCCCGCTCAGGGTAAACTGCGCGAAGAATCTCCGCAGTTTGTGGCTGGATGCTGAGCGCAAAAGACAACCGCAGAGATCCTTCGCCCGCGCGAAAGCACGGCGGGCTCAGGATGACAGGCACGAAAGTAGTGTAAGAAGGAATCAGGCGCTTGCATCCGGAGCGCACAAACCACGAATGGCCGCCAATATGGCTTTATGATGCCAGTCAAAGTTCAGGTTCCCATTCAGCCTGGACAGCAGATCGATTCCCTTTGCCCGATCAAAGGCCCTTTCCATGAGGCGGTCGGAAAGGCGCCCCGCGAGCTTTCGGGCCAGATAACCCGTCCACAGCTCGCGGCCGAAAGCGGCGCGCCAGAAGCGCTCAAACTCGCCCAATGTGTGAACGCTGAAGTCGCCCTTTCGGAAGGCGCGAAGCAAGACGTCGGCAGCCATTTCCGCGGACAGAAGACCGAAGTAGATCCCACCTCCCGTTGAAGTCTTAACGTGAGCTGCGGCCTCCCCGATCGCCACCATCCGTTCCGCAACACAATTTCCCACCGGCATCTGTCCTATGGCCTTCTGCCGGACTTTCGCCTCACCCCGATTCAGTCCGGGCGCCACTCGCTGCAAAAGTGCGCTGAAGTATGGCTGGGGATTTTCCACGCACATAAGACCGACGCGGACGCGGCCGTGTCCCAAAGGGATTTTCCAGCCGAAGCCCCCCGGCGCGACAGACCGCCCCACATACACCTCGGTGGGGTTGGAGATCCCGTCCTTCCCTAGCGGGATATCAGCCTGGATGGCCCGCAACAATTCGCGAGGCTTCACCAGCCCAAGGGCCCCGTTGAGGGAACCGTTCACCCCGGACGCTATCACGGCGACCCGCGCCCTCAGCTTCCCAGCCGCCTGCTGGCGCGAACGGAACTGCAAGAGCACTGCGTCCCTTTCGCGGTCGATGGCCTCGACAAACCGGCCTAAACACAGCTCAGCCCCGGCGGAATGAGCCAGGTTCGCAAGGCCGCGGTTGAATTCCGACTTATCGACCACGCGAGCCAGTGGCGTCGCCGAGCGATACTCCAACATTCTTCCTGCGGGCGAGACCGCCCGGATGCAGCAAGTACGGTTCAAGACCGATTGGCTGGGCAGACCAAAACGAACAAATGCCTCTTCCCCGATGACGCCGGAACAGACGGTGTTTTCACCGATTCTCTCCTGGGCATCCAGCACCATGACGCCCAGGCCCGCCGCTGCGAGTCGATAAGCCGCGTACAACCCCACCGGACCCGCCCCGATCACAGCAACATCTCGCATCACCGCCGTGTCACCTCTGGTCACGAGATTTTAGGACAAGGGTCATCTTATCTGGGTGTGCTGGTGGGTGGCTGATCGTGGGCAGAAGCCGCTTCAGCGACTTTTGAAGTCGAGCGATCCCTTGAGTAGTAATAGTTGTAATACCGGTAACGCGAACTATAGTACCCGTCTGCTCGATCGTCCAGCTTGTTGAGGACAGCGCCTAGAGTATTTGCGCCGGCCCGGTCCAGGATTCGACGAGCCCGATTCAATGCGCCGCGCGAGGTGGCTCCGCTTTCCACAACCAGAACCACGCCATCCGCCAAGGCTGAAAGAAGGATTCCATCCGTCACCAGCAACAAGGGCGGTGAATCGAAGATAATGTGTTCGAAGCGCTGGCGGAGGTTGCCTACCAGCACCTCCATAGCAGGTGAGGACAGCAGCTCGGCCGGGTTGGGGGGAATCGGCCCGGGTGGAAGCAGCCACAGGTTGGGGGCTGCTGTGAAGGCCTGGAGTGCCTGCTCGATGTCGTGCCCGCGCGTGAGAAAGCTGCTCAGTCCAGGTCCCGCACCATCCGACACACCGAGGGCCTTTAAGACATTTGGCTTGCGCAGATCCGCATCGACCAGCAGGACGCGGCTGCCACGCTGGGCCAGCGCCAAAGCGAGGTTGACGGAAGCGAAAGTCTTTCCTTCATTGGGGTGCGCGCTCGTGACCAGCACCACTTGAGGCGGCTGCGGCGCGCTGGAGAGCAGAATCGAGGTTCGCAAGACCCGGAAAGATTCCGCCGTTTGCGACCCGGGCGCATTCAGAACGGTCAATGCCAGGTTTCCATTTCCCGCTGCTTTCCGGGCATTCCTAGCGAAGTACCGGCCATACCGTCCGCGCGACGTGGCCCCCTGCGGAACTATGGCCAAAGTGGGAACTGCTATTTCTCTCTCGATGTCCTCCGCTGTCTTGATGGTGCGATCCAGGCTCTCCCGGATAAACGCCAGCGTGACTCCGAGAATCAAGCCCACCAGAAGTCCCACGGCAATATCCACTGGCTTGTCCGGGCGGATGGGAGTGCTAGGAACCAACGCCTCGTCGGCCAGGCGGACGCTCGCCGCGCGCAAGCTTGCCGAGACGGTGGCATCTTTAAGACGTTTCAGTAGATCGTTGTAAAGCTGCTGGTTGGTCTCGAACTCCCCCTTCAAGAAGGTGTACTTAATGAGAAGCTGGTTCAGTTTCTCGACCTCGGCTCTTTGCTGAGCCACCTCCCGGGAGAGAAGTTGCTCACGGCGTACGGCCGTGCGGTAATCGCTCCCGATCCGCTCAATGATCCGCTTGCGCTCTCGCTCGATGAGCGATTCCACCTCGTTGATCTGATTGTGCAGCTCCTTCACTTTATAGAAGTTCGGACCATAATGAGAAGTCGTCGCGACAAACTGGGTCCTGAGATCAGCGTATTTCGAGTCCAACTGCTGTAGCAGGGTGTCGTTGGCAATGATGGCCGCCTCGGCTTTGTTGCTCTGCACCGAGTCGTACACGGATTGCTTCTCGGCGCGGTCAGTCTGTGCCGTGGTGAGGTCTTTGCTCAAGTCCGCAAGCTTTTGTCCCACGACGTTCTCTTTGTCCCCGACATCGGCAATCGAGTTCTCGCGCTCATAGTCAACCAGCGCCTGCTGAGATTTCTCAACCTTAGCTTTGAGCTCGTCGAGTTGCTGTTCCATCCACGCCGAGGCTTGCCGGGTCGTTTCGTATTTGGAACGAAAATTGGACTCTACGTAATTTTTCACAAGGGCGTTGGCTACACGCGTCGCTAGGCTCGGGTCAACACTCTCGAAGCTGACCTCCACCAACCGGCTCTCATTCAGCAGATCGACATGAAGACGCTTCCTAAAAGCCCGAATCTGACTCGATTGAGTGGCTGCGGGAAAACTGTCGGCGCTCGCTGGCCCGCCCTTCCCGCCAGCGCTGGGCTCCGAGTTCCCAGCCGCAAGCCTCAACTGCTGTATCGTTTCCCAGGCAAGGTTGTTGTTCTGCAAGAGATCAACTTGAGTTTGCAGGAATGCAGCGTCGGTGGCCGCACTCGGGTTAAGCTCGTTGAGCGTTTGCAGTTGGGGGGTCTCCGCCTGGACCTCCATGCGGGCCGTGGCGCGGTACACCGGCTTCATGCGGAAGACAGCGAGCGTCACCAAAATTGTAATCATGATGGCAACCGTGAAAACGGTGCCCCGGCGCTTTCTAAGAATCTCCCAGTAGGTATGGAACGAGTATGCGTCAGGCCCCGAAGGCTCGACGTCCAAGGCGGGGTATCCGGAATACCCCGGGCGCTCAGGAGGACCGCCGTTCGTCGGTATTAGCTTGTCATTTTCTGCCATCTTGCTCCCCCGTCGCCAACTCCGCTTCTTGCACGCGCCCCTGAAGGGCCGCGTGCCATGAAACGCGCCCATTGTGCAGAGTTTACACCTTCACCCGCCGTATTCAATCTCTATAATGGCATACGCCAAATCGTAGTAGTCACAGCGCTGTTGAGAACTGTGTCGAGGGTTCTCTTGACCCCGCTCTCGGGTACATAAAGGATGTCGCTAGCCAGCAGTTGTTGATCCGGAGCCCGGCTCGACAGCACCTTCTTGAGGTCTACCGGAACTTCCCGTCTTCCGCCGGGAGCATCTGGGGCCTTGCGGATGATTACGGCTTTGGCTGGCTTTGCCTCGTGCGTGAAGTTGCCCGCCAAGGCAATAGCCTTCAGCACAGTCATTTGCTCCTGGTCGTTGGTGAGGACAAAACCCCCAGCCCGGTTCACACCTCCTAACACGTAAACAATTCCTGCCCGTTGAACCATAACCCGATCCCCCGGATACAAATCTACGTTAAGGCTCGCGTCGCCGTTCTGCCAGAGTCGCCAGACGTCAACCTTCACCGTACGTGAGATCGCTGGATTGGCATCCTGCGCGCCCTGGGCAGAGTTAGCCCCCGGGCCCCCCGGGGCATTCTCCGCGCGGGTAACAATCGCCGTGCCGCCCGCATCGTCGCTAAGACCTTCGCCCTCGGTCAAGAGTTCGAGCAACGTCGTGTGGCCGTAAATCGGATAAACCCCCGTTTTTTTTACTGCGCCGGAAAGCACTACCGAATTTAACGCTGAAGATTTCACCGTAACGACGACTTGGGGGTCCGTAAGCAGTCCGCCGTCAAGAAGATCCTTGCGAATGGCTTCTGAAAGCTGGTCGAGCGTCAGGCCTGCCGCCATGACCGGTCGCGACAGCATGGGAAGAGTTATCATCCCATCCCCGTCCACCCGGTACTCGCGCGAAAGCTCTTGTAGATCTACGACGTAGACTTCCAGAACATCGTCCTTGGCGATGACATATCGCTGTCCGACCCGGTTGCTCGGAGAGGCGCTCGAGACTGCCGGCCTCGGGGAGGAGATCGGCGCCACAGTCTGGGGCAGGATTGGATTCTGCGCCCACGCGAGGCCACTCAACCAAATCGAGCCAACCACAGCCAACACCGCCCGCAACCCAGCCCTCTTTCCCGGGCGCGCCGCACCATAGAGTAAACGCCCCCCTGCCCTACCGCCGGCCCCGCAAAACCACATAACTCCCACAGCCCAACTTTTTGCTCCCCATGCCATGATCTTCACTCCTTAGGGCAACTTCCGCTCACCTATGATCTGAGCTACTTGGCGAGCCCCAGAGCTACCACCCGCCTCCAGGTTAACATCCGGTCGAGGAGCGCCGAGGTCTTCGAAAAAGGGATCGGCAACGAAAACTTGGTTGTCGGTTGCGGCGGAAGTCCGCGCTGTCGTCGCTATCCCTGCAAGGACTGCAAACCATGCCGCATTGGCTGGGATGTGCAAATTGAAATCCCACAAGCTGTGCACCAGCATGCCACAGCATCCAATGGCGGCGCCCAACCGAACCCAGCTAGTTTGAGATCGAAAGGGGTGACCCCAATCTCGAAAGGACAAACGAAGAAAAAGGCCAAGAGCTGAGAGAATGAGTGCCGCGCCGACCAGCCCGGTGTCAGCCACGGCCTCCACATAATCGTTATGCGCGTGATCGATCCACAAGTCGCCGGGAAAACTCTGATAGCGGGGGTAAGCAGTCTCAAAATTTCCCAAGCCAACACCGAGGAGGGGATGGTCACGCCACATGCGGAGCGAATCGAGCGTCATGCTCTTACGGTAACCAGCCCAATCCGCCCAAGCACTGTCGACGTGGGCTACCGACCCTAGCCGTTTCGCGACCCAGCCCGGGTCGAAATAGGCAAGCAGCATTACGCCCGCCAGGAGGGTGATGGCTGCAGCCATCGTCAAGCGCCGTCTCTCCCACATCCGAGCGCCCCACGTGCGGAGGGCACTCGTCGCGATCGCGATCTCCGCTGACAGTGCCAGCAAGCCGCCTCGCGAACCGGAAAGCAGCAGAGAGGCGAGCGCGAGCGTAGCCGCGGAAACACGCCATACCGACCCCTCAACCCAAAAGCTTCCGTGCCGCCCAGCAGTGTAGAGGACCGCAACCGGGATGAGCATTTCCATGAGTCCGGCGAAGTGGTCGCGATTGACGTAGGGACCGAAGAGCGCGCCACTAGGGGTATCGACGATGCCATAAATCTGACTCGCCCCTGAAGCAAACTGCAAAATGGCAAACAGTCCCATGGAACCGGTAAAAACCAGAACAGCAAGGCCAAACGCGCGCAGCGTCGTGCTGCCGGCTCCGGCGAAAAGCTGCACGGCGAGGAAAAAATACGCCAAATCCGCAACTAGAAGGACCAGAGCTTGGCGGGTCTCTGACCTATCGAGTGTGAGCCGGGCCGCATACTGAGCCACTCCCAAAATAAAGAACAGCGCCAGGGGAATGTAGAGCGGCGACCAGATCAATTTCAGCGCCGCCTGCTGAACGCTTCCCAGGGCCCACAAGAAAAGCGCCAGGGCAGCAACAAGGCCCAGGGCCACCCAGGCCCAGGGAACTACAGCGCCAAAGGCCAAGGGCGCGCCGAGCAAGGCAGCGACGAGTAGGATGCGAGCCTTCGAGAACGCTAAGGGGCCGGCCTCGCCCTTCGCCTCAGTTTCCCAGCGTCGAACAACCTCGGCCGTTTTCAAGGATGACATCTTCAGCGCTGTCCGTCAGGAGTTTTCGGCACGAGCCGGGAATCCGTGCCGTGGAGGGAAACCGCGTCCAACCACGAAGTGCCGGAGATTTTCGTAGGGAAAACCCGACTGCGAGGCCGCCAGAACGATAGCCGCACCGCCCGGGTTTGCGGTCCGGTCGAAAAACTCAGACGCAGGGGATGCCAGGGGGTCGTTCCCACCGTGGTGTCGCTGATCGCGTCCGGAAAGCCTGCTTGTTGGGTATCACTCACGCGCAAGCAGGGGCCGGTGTCGGAGGTGATGTCTTCTGAGCGGACGTAAGCCTCGAGCGTGTACGCATGATG
>Ga0181524_10003088_pt1 | contig 16549 bp, 14 predicted proteins | sample PEATcosm2014_Bin_34_FD_119761 | JGI IMG/M metagenome (GOLD analysis project Ga0181524, IMG submission 119761) | Peatland microbial communities from MTU Mesocosm Facility, Houghton, MI, USA - PEATcosm2014_Bin05_60_metaG | ecosystem: Environmental > Terrestrial > Soil > Wetlands > Peat | place...
AGCGGCACCTGTTGCAGCTACTCCGATTCACGGCTGTTCAGTCCCCAGTTTACGGTGTCGGCGTCAAACAGCTACCCGCGCCTGTGCTTTTGGCACTGGTACAGCTTTGCTGGGCAGTGGTGGAACCAGGCGGCCAACGGCGGCTGGGGCGCCTGGGACGAGGGCTCCTACGGTTACGTGGAAATCAAGGCTGGCACCAATGACTGGACGCAGATCTCCCCAACGTACACCGGATCGTCCGGTAGCTTGTGGTGGCAGGCTTCAATCGACCTGATGCCCTATGCCGGGCAGGCGGCCCAGGTCGCCTTCCATTTTCACTCCGCCCACAACACCGGTCCGGGCTGGTACGTGGACGACGTGGCCGTGGTCAGCGCTCCGCCCGTGCCGCTCACCTCTCCGGAAGGGTTTGAACAGGGGCCAGATGGCTGGGACTACGATTATGCCGGCGCCAACTGCCCGACCTGGCAGGTCGGCGTGCCGGAAGGCGGCCCCGGCAGCGCCCACAGCGGGACCAATTGCGCCGCCACCATGCTCAGCGGCATGTGTTGCGGTTACTGCGATTCACGGCTGGTCAGCCCTGCGTTCGTGGCGCCAGCGGGCGGCGCGTTGCGTTTCTGGCACTGGTACAGCTTTGCTGGGCAGTGGTGGAACCAGGCGGCCAACGGCGGCTGGGGCGCCTGGGACGAGGGTTCGTACGGCCATGTGGAAATCAAAGCTGGCACGAACGACTGGGCGACCCTTCCTGACGCGGCATATACGGGGCAGAGCGGAGGGTGGACCGAACCGCTACCCTTTGACCTGAGCTCATACGTTGGGCAGACTGTGCAGATTGCCTTTCACTTTCATTCGGCTTACAACACTGCGCCGGGTTGGTACGTGGATGACATCCAAGTGCTGAACTACACCTCGCCTCCGGCCGTCACTCAGCCCCCGGCCAGCCAAGCCGTGGTGGTCTCCAGCCGCGCAACGTTTCAGGTTGCTGCGATTGGAGCGCAACCGCTCGCCTATCAGTGGTATTCGAACAACGTTGCCGTTGCAGGAGGGACGAGCACCACGCTCACGATCCCCTCCGTCGGAATGAACGATGACGGGGACGATTTCTTCGTGGTGGTCACCAACAGCGTCGGCGCGGCAACCAGCGCCCCAGCCATCCTGACCGTGTTGCCCTGGCCGCAGCCATGGCAGACCAACATCGTCAATCCGACCCCAACTCCTGTTCCTGCCCCTGTGTACAACAACGGTCTCATGACTGTCTGCGGGTCGGGCATAGGTGTGGAGGGGACTACGGGAGACTCTTTCAGCTTCTTTAATCAAACGCTCACCGGGGACGGCCAGATCGTGGCCCGCCTCCTTAGCTTGCACGAGGCGGACCCGCAAGGCTCAGACCCGTTGGCGGCCGCGGGCGTAATGATTCGCGAGAGCCTCGATCCCGGATCGAAGCACGTCCTTCTGGCGGTCCAGACCAACGCGCTGATCTTCGGCCGGCGCCTCGCGACGGACGACTACAGCACGAGCAACAGCATCACGGCCATGAACGTCAATGGCGGAACCCCCTGTTGGCTGCGGCTCATGCGCTTGGGTAATACCTTTGTCGGACTCTACTCCGGCGACGGGTCGAATTGGGTGTATGGCTGGTTCACGACGGTCAATATGTCCAACCAGGTCCTGGTCGGAGTGGCGGTCACTTCCCACCACGAGGATGGCATTGCCACCGCGACTCTCGACAACCTGGCAGCGGGCCAATTGGCTCCCGTGACGGGCTGGTCCGGGCAGAAGATTTGCCTTGGCGGCGAAGGTGAGGGCTTGGCGTTCTGGGAGCCGCTTGGCGGCTTCAAGATGCTCTTCTGCGGAGTGCCTGGCGATTCCTTTGAGGTCAAGGCCTCGCCGAGTCTTAACAGCCCGTTTCCGGCCTGGCCGAGCCTCGAGACGGTCACGAACACGTGGGGTGTCGTGCCTTTCCTCGACCCGGGCGCCCTGACCAACAATTCGCGGTTTTACGGCGCGCAGCGCATTGGACCGTGAGCCATGAACGACCGCGAGGCGGACCGTGAAGGCAGCACGGACCGTCCGCCGGCCGCATAGGCCGGGGGTGCGCGTCGTGGCCTGCGCGGAAATGATGACAACGTCAATGTTTATGGTAGAGTCGAGGAGTGGCGCGGTGGCGTGTAGGCCAGGCCATAGCGGAGACCGGCCCTTTCGGTTGCCGGTGCCTGAAGAGCCCGCCCTGCGCTCCGTTTCCACTCCCCGCTCATCAAACCGGACGGGCGGTTTTCCCGCATCAAATGTAACGCACAACATTTGATGCGTTATGTGGTCATGGAGCTTATGTGGTGCAGGGGCTCGAAAAGGCGCCATTCATTGGGCTTTTCGCGTTTCTAACACCACATAATATTTCGCATCCCCGGCTTGCCATCGGCCCGCCTTTCCCGAGGCTGGGCCGCTATGTTCAAAACACTCTTCCATTATCCTCGGGTGATTTCGCGCCATGCCAACGCTCCGTTGGCCCAGGAGCGGAGCACGTTCTTGTCCCATCTGGCATCACGCGGCACACCGCTTTCGACGCTCTTACGCTACGCCAGGCAGTTGCGAGTGATCGCGATCACGCTCGGTCATCAAGGGCGCGGTCTTTTCACCCGGCAGGCAATCCGCCGGAGCGCCCGATGGTGGGCGCAGCGCCAGCAAGAACTAGGCCGCGCGCACAGTTTGAAATGGCCCAAGGAGCATTTTCACCAAGTCGCCTGCGCCTGGTACGCCTTCATGGGCCGGCTCAAGCCGCCACCATTACCCCCCATCCCCCACGCGGCAGAACTGGAGGCCTGGAGGTCGTGTTTGCGGTCCGAGGCGCTGTTGGCCGAAGGAACCATTACGGATTATTGCTGGTGGACCAAGAGGTTCCTCCAATGGCTCCAGGAAGAAAGGCGGCCGTTACGGGGGCTAACGCTCGCGAGCGTGGATCGGTTCACCCAACAGCTGGCGGCCAAAGGATTGAGCCGGGTCAGTTTGGCTAAAGCCGCCACCGTTTTACGCCGCTTCCTGCGCTACGCCTTTGAGCGAGGCCGCTGCCGTCGTTATCTTTCAGCGGGTATTCTCGGTCCACGGATCTTTCGTGATGAGAGTTTACCCATAGGTCCGGCTTGGTCGGAAGTCCAACGGCTCCTTGCGGCCAACCAGGGCAGCTCGCCGCGGGCATTACGCAACCGAGCCATCCTGTGGTTGCTGAGCGTCTATGGTTTGCGGGGCGGTGAGGTCAGGGGTCTATGCCTGGGGGATTTGGATTGGACACGCCGCATCGTGCGGGTGCATCGGACTAAAACCGCCCGGGTTCAGGAATATCCACTCACCCCCAGCCTGGAGCGCTTCCTCCAGGAGTATCTGAAAGAGGGCCGACCGCAGAGCCCTCGCCCGGAAGTCTTCTTAACCTTGCAAGCTCCTTTCCGGCCCTTGTCGGGGAGCGCCCTTTACGATTTAACCCGCTCGCTCATGGAGCGATTGGGGATCGTCAGTGTCAAGCGTGGGCCCCACGCTCTGCGCCACGCTTGTGCGACCTACCTGCCCAGCCATGGTTTCCGCCTCAAACAGGTCGGGGATCACGTCATCATGGACTGCGACAGTGGCATCTGCCTGGGCAACAGCAGCGCCCGCGATGAGAACCGCCGGCACGCCAACGGCATGTTGGTCCGCAATAACTTCATCGTCCGCTGCCCCGAGGTCGGCATCCTGGCGGATCACACTCGCGCCTGCCGGATCGTCAACAATACGGTGTTCGACCCCGACAGCAGGCTCGGCCGGCTGATCCGCGTCCTGGACGCCAGCGACGGCCTGGTGGTGGCGAGCACGGCGGCGATCTGCACGGCCATGTTTTCGTCGGCCAGTTTCAAGCCCATGGTGCCTTCGAACAGCAGGATGGAACTTAAGCGCCTGTGCCCTGGTCGAAATAGGGGCTGCTTGGTGTCCTTCCAGACGATGCAAACAACGTCACGTTTGGTGTCGTGTTCGATTCGGATCATATGGATGCCTTTTTCGCAATTTCGTTTGGCGCGGACCTCTTTGTGGCTGGAGTTGAGCCAACTCCCGGGGGTGAGCGATGCCGGCTGTCCAGGAGGCAGCGGCACGGAACGTATTGACAGGCGCACTGGTGGTTGCTCCGCCTCATCTCTTAAGCGGGTGGCCGAAAAGGGGACTCCTTGTTGTCCAGGGTGAAGCGTCCGCTCAAGTCGCAGTTTGGACAGACGCAGATCGCGTGAACCGAGGCTCGGGCTGCGGGGAATACAGCGCTGCACAGGTCGCAGCGATCGACTGTGGCCCCAGCTTGCCCCAGGACACACGAGGACGACTTGGCCCTACCGCTGCTTCTCCTCCTCCTCTGGCTTCGGCCGGTAAAGCACGACGACATTGCCAACCCGGGTGACCAAATGGCTGCTGCTCTTCTCGGCCAGTTGCGGGGCGAGTTCCTTTTTCTGCTCCTTGAACTCGTCGAACTTCACCTTGACCAGCTCGTGATGTTTCAGGGCGTCGTCAAGAGCGGCGAGGAACTGCGGGCTGAGGCCTTCCTTGCCGATCTTGAGCGTGGCCTTGAGGCGCTGAGCCTGCGCCTTGAGAGCGCGGATTTGGGCATTGGGGAGCGCGACCATGGGGCTAAAATACTCGAGGTTGCGGGCGAGAACACGAAAAAAGGAGACCGGACTTGGTCTTTGGCGACCGAACCACGCCACATCAAGCACTGGGGCGAAGGTCTGCTCGGCGTATCCAGTTGAGGAGGAAGAGAATGCCCACGACGCACAACGGGCCGGAAATCAGGGCATACGCTGACCAATGGAATCGCCCCCACGCCGTGACCAAATACCAAAGGGCGAGGAGGTTAAAGAGAATTGCGCCTACCCATTCCCTGCGCCACGTCAACGCCAGGACACCCAGGACAATCCAGGTGGGGACCAGGTGAATCGCCAGGGCCAAGAGGGTCTTCCAGAACCCCAGATGCTCGTCAAAAACGTCCAGGGCGAAGAGGCTGAGAAAGACGGCAAAGAGGATGCACAGAATTCGAGGGGTCCAGAACAGCAGGCGCCTTGAGGTGATGCTCATACGCCCGAGCATAACGCAGAAGGGGGACAACAGGTAATCGAAAAGACCGATGCTGGAGGAAGAAGAATCAATGGCTTGCGCCCCTTCGGGCTCATTTTTCGACCGCCAACTTCCGGATCCGCCCAAGGTCCGGTTCCCCCTTTGCGCCCCATCCACTGACAAGTTATCACGGCGCCCGGCACGAAATTGGCCTGCCGTGTCCAGGCCGGCTGGTCCGCGGGTATGGCAGAGATTGGCGGTCGTTGCTGAGCGGGTCAGGTCCGCGGTTTGACATGCTCCCAATCGTGCGTACTGTTATTTCTTATGAGATATATCATCCGTGCTATCGTTCTCTTCAGCGGCCTGGCTGCGACGCTCGCCCACGGGGAAACCTTTATCGGCCCCACGACCTCAACGAATCGTTTGCTCGTTCCCACAAACTCGGCGATCATCATCACGGCCACGTTCGGCGATTTCACGAACAGCACCCAGGTTCAGATCGATGGCGCCTTTGCATTCACCCAAAGCTCCTTCGCGCCGCTCCAGAACGGAACCGTCTATGCCATCCCCGGACCGGGGGAGCTGATATTCTCCAACGCCATGCTCTTCACCTTCTACCGCCTCACCAACTCGGGCATCCTGTTTCAGGGAATTGCCAATGACCCAATCGGGGTCCCGATCGCCTCGAACGCGACGATGCATCTATTCGGAGTGCCGGCGCCGGTCAACGCGAGCTTCGTGCGCCAGAGCGGCGCTGGCGGCGGCGCCTTAAGCTTTGTCCTGCAGCCGAACCAGCCGGCGGAGTTTACGGGGCCGGGAATCCTCTTCCTGAACAGCGGCGTCTTTCCTCCTCTCGCCAAGTTCATCACTTATTTCATCGCGCAGGCCGGCTCCAGCTTGCCTGGCCAGCAAGCCATCACTGCTCCAACCGGCAGTTACGCCATCACCGTCGATCAATCGGTGGATTTGAATACGTGGTCGCCGATCTGGATGGGAACCACTTCCAGCCCCGCGGCGGCATTCTATCGTTTCCGAATCCAACGCTGAGGCCGGAACTGCTCGTAGAGGCTGAACCCCCGCTGCGCCAGTTCGTCCGGGTCAAAGGCATTGGCCAACTCCGTCATGGCCTTTCGCGCCGCCGGCAGGGCCTTCTCCAAATCTGCTCTCCAGGTAACGCTCGACGGTCTCAGGCTCGATGGGCTTGGACTTTGTCGCCGCGCGCACCCCTTCATCCGTGTTCACCGCCCACAACTTTCAGAGAACATTGATCTCCGTCAATTATCGGCCTACTTTGGCTGTTGGATGGCCAATCGAACTGGCTAAACTATGCAAATGGAACAGATTCATGGACACGAAGTCATGCAGATGATGCTGCAATCGGGTAAAGCTTACACGCGGGCCACGCTGCTCACCGATATCGTCGCAACGTTCGGAGCCGACTCACGATTCTGCACTTGCTCAGCGGACAATCTCACCCCTGAAGGCATTATCGATTTTCTTCAGGCCAAGGGCAAATTCGTGCCGTGCGCTGACGGCTTCCAGACCTCCTCCGACCTGATGTGCAAGCATGAAGCGGGGTAAAGGCGGAGGAGAAATACTCGGCTTGCCGACGGCCAGTGCGATCCAGCCTTTCGCGCCCGAGCATCGGTGGTCCGTGCTTACGAATGGTTGGTGTTCCAGGAAGCTGGCCAACCTGCACACACCTCACGGCTAAACAAAAAGGGGGGTGCGCAGAGTGGCGAAGACCGTTCAACCTGGCGCCATCAACTTGGACAACGGCACGAACTCGGTCAGGACTTGGGCGATATCGAGGTCAGTCGGCTCCTTCCCCTCACCGAACGCGGCAGCGGCGCAAACTGGCTGGTTTACTTCTCGCGCGAAATGGGTTGAAATAAGGGCATGTCCACTGCGCTGTCCGAACTCAGACAAACAGGAATTGTCAACGCCCTGCGGAGCTGCCAGCTTTTCGCGGGTCTGGCCCTTGCCGACTTGGAAAACATCGCGAACGTGACGGTGATCAAGTCGCTCCAGAAAGACGAGTACCTTTTTCACGAAGGCGGTCCCGCGACCGGCTTTTACATCGTGCGGCGCGGCGCGGTGAACGTGCATCGTGTGACCGCTGCCGGCAAGGAGCAAGTCATCCACGTTTTTCGCGCCGGCGATTCGTTCGCCGAGGTGGCGCTGGCCTCCACGACCGGTTATCCCGCCGACGCCCGCGCGCAGGAGGCCACGCAGGTGTTGCTGGTTCAAAAGGAGGGCATACTCGCCCTGCTTAAGCGACAACCCGAGTTGGCGCTGCGAATGCTCGGCTCGATGAGCAGTCATCTACGGGTATTGGTCGGGCAGATTGAAGACCTCACCGTGCGCGACGTGCAAACGCGCCTGGCTCATTGGCTGGTGAAGCGCTGTCCCAATCCCCAGAGCGAATCTCCAGTGAACATCGAGCTGACGGCGACAAAGCGGGCACTCGCGGCGGAGTTGGGGACGGTCAGTGAAACGCTTTCCCGCACGCTGGCGAAATTTCGGGAGCAGAGATTGCTGGTCGTCAAGGGCAAGACCATGACCGTCCTGTCGCCGGCGAAATTGAGCGCGCTCCTGCGACGCCATCTGGGCGAATAGAACCCCCCCCGGCGCCTGTCGGCATGCGGCTCCCGGCAGCCTCGAGGTTTGACCCGGATCAATATTGCAGCCGATTGGCCAGGAGCCGCGATTTGACATCGCGCGAGCGGCGGCTCATGTTGGGAATGGATGTTCGCAATAATGCTGTGCGCGCGCGGTTTCGCCATCTATTGAGCCAACACTGCGTCGTGGACGTCCATAATGTCCACGCCTGCATCCCGGGTGAGCGCGGAGACAGTAAATCTGCCGCCTGGTCTATGACGGACACGGCGGGCATGCCCATCGACTTGCAATGAGCTCTCCAAATCCACAAGCGCGACTCGCGACCCTTTGCATTCACGCCGGCACGTACCTCGACGAACGGACGGGCGGGGCGTGCAGTCCGGTTTTTTCGTCGACCGCCTACGCCTTCCCGAACGCAGCGGGCGAGAACTTCTACCCGCGTTACTTCAACACGCCCAACCAGCGCGTCATCGAGCAGAAGATGGCGGCGCTGGAGAAGGGCGAAGCGGCGCTGGTCTTCGGATCGGGCATGGCGGCGATCACGACGGTGTTGTTCGCATACCTGAAACCGGGCGATCATGCGGTCTTTCAAACCGATCTCTACGGTGGGACCTTTCTATTCGTACGGGAATTGGCACGGATTGGCGTCGCCATCTCCTTCGCGCGCAGCGCCGCGGAGTTTGCCCTCAGCCTGCGCCCGGAAACAAAAGTGGTCTATGTCGAGTCACCGTCGAACCCGCTCCTCCGCGTGGTGGACCTGGCGGCTATCGCGAAACTCGTGCGCGACCACGGCGCGCTCAGCGTCGTCGACAACACGTTCGCCACGCCCATCAACCAGAATCCGCTTCAGTTGGGCCTGGACGTTGTCATCCACAGCGGCACTAAGTATCTCAACGGACACAGCGACGTGAACGCCGGGGTCGTGGTCTCCTCGGCGGAGGTCATCCAGCGCACGACCGAGTACGCCGTGAACCACGGCGGCATGTTGGACGCACGGGCCTGCTTTCTGCTGGAGCGCGGGATGAAGACCCTCGCGTTGCGGGTAAAGCAGCATAATGAAAACGCCGCCCGCCTCGCCGAGTTCCTTCTGGGTCATCCCGCGGTGGCGGCGGTTAATTATCCGGGCCTGCCTTGCCATCCCGACCACCCGTTGGCCGCCCGCCAGATGCGCGGCTTCGGCGGCATGCTCTCCTTCGAGCTGCGCGACGCCCAGCGGGTGGATGCGATGCTGGCGGCCTTCCGACTGGTTCTGCCGGCGTTGAGCCTGGGCGGCGTGGAGAGCCTGGTCTGCATCCCCAGCCGCACTTCCCATCGGAAGATGAGCCGTGGGGAACGGGAGCGCGCCGGGATCAGCGACGGGTTGGTGCGCGTGTCGGTTGGCGTCGAGGACTTTGAAGACCTGTTGGAGGATTTCACCCAGGCGCTGGGAGGGGCCGGCCGGCGCTGAAACAGAAACGGACCTTTTCACGGGAACCTAGCCGTTTGCCTGCGAACGTCTGATGGATTACGTTGGACCCGATGGACATCAGCAAGCGCAAGCGGGCGGAGGCGGAACGGGCCTTCCTGGCGACCACTGTGGAGTCCTCGGAGGACGCGACTTTCAAGGCCGCCCTCGGGCGCCGCACATGAATTGGACGAGACATAGTGCCGGGGCAGACATTGCGCCGACCGTGCTAACCGTTGGCCACTCGACGAGGACGATTCAACAGTTCATCCATTTGCTGCAGGTGCACGGCGTGACGCGCGTGGTGGACGTGCGCACCATTCCTCGCTCGCGGCACAACCCGCAGTTCAATGTGGATTGCCTTCCTGGTTCGTTGGGGGAAGGCGGCGTTGGATACGTTCACCTGGCTGGGCTTGGAGGTTTGCGCCACGCAAGGCGCGACTCACCAAATACGGGGTGGCGTAACGCCTCGTTTCGGGGCTTCGCCGACTACATGCAAACTCCGGCATTTGAAGAGGCCCTGACCGAGTTGATTCACCAGGCCACAACAGATCGAATTGCGCTGATGTGCGCCGAGGCAGTGCCTTGGGGCTGTCATCGCTCACTCATTGCGGACGCCTTGCTGGCTCGAGGAATCCGCGCCGAGCACATCATGAGCACAACCCGTTGCCAACCTCACACCCTCACTCCCTTTGCGAAAGTGCAGGGCGCCCGGGTGACATACCCTGCCGAGGGCCCGCAGGAGCCGGGACCAGAACCCTCGCGGCTACAGCACTCAATGACAACTGAATCCGGCGGTCACGTGGAGCGACCCGCGGGGGACTGACAATGTTCCGCCTGCTCACAGCGCCGACTGCCGCCGAGCCAAATTCCGGGCCGCCCAGAGGACCTGGCAGAGTGACGATTTTCCCTTGTTATTTCCCAATGTGTCTCTGTCTCCATTTCTTTAGAGCCTTCTGTGAATGACCGGAACGTGTCTGGGAAATTACATTCTTGTTAGCCAGCCCTGCGGCGCCGAGCCGCACAATGGAAAACGATTTGAACGCTGGGATCAAAATCATAGTCAAATTATTATAGGAGCATGCTTATGCAGACTATAACAAAACTTGGATTAAAGGCTTTTAGACGAGGAATCCTTAAGCTGGCTAGGAAAGGAAACTGTTTATGACAAGTGATGAGCAACAGAACATCAAGCTCCTGAGGAGCTCCTACGACGCCGCTTCGCGCGGCAACTTCGGCCCCTTCCGCGACGCGCTCGACCCGGATGTGGAATGGATCGAGCCCAACGTGCCGGGGCTTTGGTTCAGCGGCACGCATCGAGGCGCCCAAGCGGTGTGGAAGGACGTCGTCGAGCCGACCGTTGCAAAGTTCGACGATTTCCGTGTTCACGTGAAGAGGTTATACGCCGTCGGCGACCACATCATCGCCATCGGTTACTTTCGTGGACTGGCCAAGACGACCGGGAAGAACCTGAACGCTGCCACGGCTCACGTTTGCACCATGAGCCACGGCAAGGTCGTGCGCTTTGAGGCCTTCCACGACTCCGGCAATTGGCTGGAAACGCTCGGGCTGGTTCATCGTGAGCTTGACCGCATGGCGGCCTGAGTGCGGCAAACGCCGCGTGTCAAGACACATTCACACACCCCTGGCAAGGAGGGCCGCTTGCCACGAACATTCACCCAATTGACAGACGGCCCATTGGCGGTGCATATTGTCCGCAGAAAGGGCTTGGAAGAAGCGGAATTTCGGTGTCGGCGCCGAAGTTTTATACAATCAGAATCCAAGCAATTGTTCGAGGAATGATACACGAGGTGCCGTGGGCATTTTCGCTGGCAACAGCAATCTGGTTCGGCCTGATGGCCCGCCGAGCTGATCGAAGCTGGCTTCTGTGGGGCATCGGAGGGGCCTTCTTTGCGTTGGCCAGCTCGACCATCGTCCTGGGCGTGAGCGAGGCGGTCTTCATACCCCTGTCACACGAAGCCTGCGTCCATTCCAGAATAGGGTCGGTGGCCGCCGCCGCTCTAACCGTTGGCGCCCTTGGGTGGTTGATTACTTTGAGTCTGCCCTGTTCTCCCCAAAAGAAGGATGGAATCAAAGAAAGGAAGAGTCAGGAACAATGAGACGAAGAGTATGTTACATATGAGTCCCGCTCACGCTGGGGGTCTTTGTCGCTGCGCAACGATCTCCCGCCGATGCCGCTCCAGTGGCGCGCTGATTTCGACAAGGTACGGGGGCGCCGCCGGCGACAAGTCGAGCAGGCGCTCGGGCAGCTTGGCCAACTCGGCCTTGGCGCGGAGGCGGGCGGCATCCAGCGGCCTGCGTCCTGCCGGGAGCCGTTTGCCGCCGGCCATAACCTGCCCCAGCAGCGGCGCGCCGGGCAATGGCTCGTCGTGTCGGGCGAGGAGGTCGCGCGTGTAACGGCCGTTTTCCTCCTGGCGGAAGACCTGTTTGCGTCCGGGACAGCTCTCTTTGCCGGGCGAGGTCTTTAAACGGCCCACGCCGGCATACGCGGTCAGCTTGTAAACCATATCGAGGGTCGGCGCGTCTTTGGAAACGGCCATGTTGGCGCCGACGCCAAAGCCGGCGATGGGCGCGCCGGCCTTGACGAGCCTCTCGATCTCGCGCTCGTCCAGGCTGCCGCTGGCGAAAATGGAAACGTTTCTTAATCCGGCGGCATCGAGGACCCCGCGCGCTTGGAAGGCCAGTTGAATGAGATCGCCGGAATCCAGCCGGATGCCTCGCACGCGAAAGCCGTGGCCCAGTTCGCCCGCGAGTTGGGCAACCTTGCGCACGCCCGCCAGTGTGTCGTATGTGTCCACCAGCAGTATGGTCTCAGGATAAAGTTCGGCAAACCGGCGGAACGCGGCCAGTTCGTCGTCGTGCGCCTGGATGAAGCTGTGCGCCATCGTCCCGGTTATCGGCACGCCGTAGGCCGCCCCCGCCAGCACGTTGCTGGTGGCGCTCACGCCGGCGATGAAGAAGCCGCGCGCGGATTTCAGCGCCGCGTCCGCCCCAAACATGCGGCGAATTCCGAAGTCAATCACGCTCCTCCCGGGCCCGGCGGCGACCACGACACGCGAGGCCTTGGAAGCCAGCACGGTCTGGAAGTTTATTTGGTTCAGCAGAAACGTCTCGGCGATTTGCGCCTCGGGCAACGGCGCAACCACTTCGAGAATGGGTTCCTGCGCAAAGAACGGCGTGCCTTCCGGCACGGCGAACACGTCTCCGGTGAAACGAAAATCCTTCAGCCAGCCCAGGAAATCCGTCGAGAACTCCTTGCGCGTGGCAAGAAACCCCAACGCGTCCGAGTCAAAACGCAAATGTTCCAGATAATGCAGCGCATCCTCCAGGCCGCAGGCCAGGAGGTAATTCCGCTGTTCGGGCAGCCGCCGGACGAACAGGCTGAAGACGGCCTCATCGAACATACGCTCCTTCCAATAAGCCTGGAGCATCTTCAATTCGTAAAGGTCAACCAGCAGCGGCGCATTGGCGTCATCGACCCAGCGGCAATCCCTGTTGGCAGGCGTGGTCATGTCTGCATCCCCGGCCAGTGTTCCATCGGGGTGGTGGATTTGACTATGTGCGTCCCCGCCTCGGCAAAGCGTTGAAACGCCCGGCCGGCCCGCTCGGTGAAATCCACCACGCCCGGCACGACCACGGGCGACGTGCAATCCTCCAACAAATAAACTTTGTCCGCCGCTCCGGGCGCGCGAGCCCCCGCTTCCCCGAGCAGGTCGTCAACCGTCCACGCCACACAATGGCTTTTGGCCTGGCCGGCGATGATGAGCGCGTCGAAGCCGAGCAGCGTCTCGAGCAAATCGCCGCCCGGCCCGGCGATGGCCTTGCCCTCCTCGTCCTGGCGCACCTCCGGATGCAGCACCGAGTAATGTTCCGTCAGAGGATGCTCGCCTTTGATTTGGCAGCGCATTTGGCTCTTGCGCGCAATGGCATGGAAAAACACCGCCTCCTCCACTGACGAAACGAGCGCGTGGCCAATGCCGCCAAGCATGGCGTGATACGGCCAAATCATCAGTGGATACTTGCCAGCCTCGGTCAGTTTGCCGACGTAATGCTCGGCGTAGCGCTGCAGCTTCTCATAGCCGCCCGGGACCACAGTGTCCGCCATGGCGGGATTCACCTTCCAATTCCCGCTCCGCACGTCTTCCAACGAGACGACGGTCTGCCCGCCCTTTGGATGTTCGCCCTTGCCATTCACCCAAAAGATGGGATGGAAAATCTGCATCGCCGCGTGGGTGTCCAGAGTTGGGATGACCCGGGTTATCGCCGGCAAGTTCTGGTAAATGAACCTGCACAAACGGAGATTATCCTCCACCGCGCCGTTGCCGGACCGCCCGGCGACAAACAACTCAAAGCCTGGAATGCAAAACGTGTTCTGGCAGTCCACCAGCAGGAGGCAGACGCGTTTCGCATCGGATGCAGCGGCTGGAATTTGATGCCGCCGCGCCCAGGCCTCGGCCTGGGCGGCGCGCTGCTGATACGGCACGCGCCAGACTTTCCCAACGCCGGCGGCATCGAAGTGGGGCGGAATTGGCAGGCCTCGCGCCGCCGCCTCACTCGTGTTTGTGTGCCCGAGATCTTCCATGACCGCGGAACCTCATATTTCCTCTCCAATCACGCCTCAACGGAATCCGGGGTCTCCAACAAAGGCTTGACCCAGGTCAAGGAAGGACGCCACTGTGGGCGTAACTTGAGCATGTGAATTCACCTTCACTTAACATTATGGACCGGCGAGCCCCGAAAGTCAAAACGGAGGCGCGCCAGGAAATGACAAGACCACTATGGAAACGAAATTGATCCCCGCCCGGGCCGCTAAGGCCGTTACCCTGGTCGATTACCAACCGGGCTCGATTGTCAGCCGGGAAATCATCAAAGAGGCCGCCGGGAAGGTGACCCTGTTCGCTTTTGACGCGGAGGAAGGTCTCAGCGAGCACACCTCGCCTTTCGACGCTTTGGTGCAAGTGCTCGAAGGAGAGGTGGAAATCACCATCGCCGGCAAGCCCTCTCGTGTTGGCGAGGGCGAGCTGATTCTCATGCCCGCCCTTCAGCCTCACGCCCTCAAGGCGCTCAAGCGTTTCAAGATGATTTTAACCATGATTCGACCCTGAGCCGCGGAGGGTGGTTCGCTCGATCAGCATTGAGCGGGCGGTGGCCGCCGCCCAACAGATGGCCGTCGCCAAACAGATTCTTGAGTTGGGCTTGGTGCAGGAAATCAAGGCATTCATCGCCTGCTCGTCCCCTGATCGAGGAACGACTCGTTAGCGCGCGAGGAACTCGCGGATCAGCCGCGGCCCGGTGGCGGCTATCGGCGCCAGAACACAGCCGAGCGCCAGAAGTTCCGCGGGGGTTTCGTGGCGAAACATCTCAACAGCCAGGAGGAACACCGCCAATACCAGCAGGGCCAGCGAGATGCCGCGATAAAACCGTCCCGCCTCCGACTCGATCCCGGCAAGGGACGAATGTCCAATCTCCCGTCCCTGATTGGAGTCGGTGCAGTCTGGCTTCTTCGCGCAGGCGTTGCAGGTGTGGGCCGGCGCCCGGTAAGACACAATCCCGCGCGCCGGGTCGTGGAAGTGGCGGTGCAAATGATGCCCGCACGGGCATTCCCAGACATCCAGGTGCCTATGATACTTGAAGCCGGCGGTGCGAAACTGTCCCGAACGCCGGTGCGAGTGCCGTCCGAACCATTCGAGACCGGCTGCGGCCAGGATCAGAAACAGCGCGTAACCGTCGGCCAGCACCACCTCGAGATGGAGATTCCCAATCACGGCTCGCGCTCTGCAGGTTGTGTGATTTCGGTGAAGAGGGCAGGCCCAAGCTCTTCGGGCGAAGTTCGCGGCACCCCATGGCGGAGGCTGAGCCAGCATAGATAAGCGATGGGCAGCACCCCGCCAATGATAAAAAGTATGTCGCCCGGAAGCCGCAGCCATTCAAGCAGCGCGTTCAGTCCGCTCGTCAAATAAGCCAGGCTGCGAGCCTCGAAGTACCCGTGACTCACGGATTCGTAAAGCTGAAGCAAACCCAGCGGGAACAGCGTCGCAAAGACCATCCAGGCCAGCCCAAGGTTGAGCGACCAGAAACTGATTTTCGCCGCCCGGTCCGACCATCGCGAGACAGGGATCATGTAACGCAGGCAGAACAGCGCCAACCCGACCGCCAGCATCCCGTAAACGCCCATCATGGCCGCATGGGCGTGGTTGGCCGTCAACGCCGTGCCGATTTCGTAGTAGGAAACAATCGGCAGGTTGATCAGAAAACCGAAGACCCCGGCTCCAAGGAAATTCCAGAACCCGACCGAGACGAGAAACATCACCGCCCAGAAATGCGGGAATTGCACGGTGGATTTCGCCTGCTGCCGGACGCCCAGTTGCAGGAAGCTCCACGCCTCGACCGTCAAGAACGTCAGCGGGATCACCTCGGCAGCCGAGAAGAACGCCCCCAGCGCCATGTGCTCCGCCGGTTCCCCCGAAAAATAAAGGTGATGCATGGTGCCGATCACCCCGCCGGCCGAGTAGAGCACAATGTCCAGATAGATCATGGTGAGCGCCACGCGTTCGTGAACGACCCCGAGCAGCACGAAAATGTAGGCGACCATGATAGTGGTGAACAGTTCGAGAAAATCCTCCACCCACAGGTGGACCACCCAGAACCGCCAGAAGTCCGTCGTGGTAAAGTTTGACGACGTCCGGGCCAGCAGCCCCACGGCGTAGAACGCCGGAATGGAGAGCGCCGAGAAGAAGAACAACCAGGGCATGTTGCCTCTGTGCTCCCTGGCGAGCCGGCCGCGCAGTCCGCGGAACAGGATGACCACCCAGAAGACCAGCCCGATCGTGAGCAGGATCTGCCAGAAACGCCCGAGGTCCAGATACTCGAAGCCTTGGTCGCCGAACCAAGCCCACAATCGGCCCAGCCCGCCATGAATCCCGACGAACTCGCCGAGCAAACTGCCAAACACCACCACCGCCAGCGCGCCCAGTAACGCGTAGGCCAGCCAGTTCTGGCGCTTGGGTTCACGGCCTGCGATCATGGGGGCCAGGAAAATGCCCGCCGCCAGGTAAGAAGTGGCCACCCAGAAAATCGCCAGTTGGACGTGCCAGGTGCGCGCCAGGTTGAACGGCAGAATCCGCGCCAGGTCGATGCCGAAGAAGTTTGCCAGTTCCGCCCGGTAGTGTTGCGAGGCGCCGCCCACCAGGGTCTGAGCCAGGAACAGCAACGCCATCACCGCGAAGAACCCGGCGCAGGCCCGCTGCCCCGGTGTCAACCTCACGTCACCGGGCGCGCGGAACGCTAGTGTAGTGTATCATAAATAACTGGTGTTATGCCGCGGATATGGTATTTTCCCTCTATGCCGCGACAAGCACCGCCTGTAGATTTGACCGAAATCGATCGCCAAGAACTGGAGCGCTG
>Ga0181524_10003092_pt1 | contig 16529 bp, 14 predicted proteins | sample PEATcosm2014_Bin_34_FD_119761 | JGI IMG/M metagenome (GOLD analysis project Ga0181524, IMG submission 119761) | Peatland microbial communities from MTU Mesocosm Facility, Houghton, MI, USA - PEATcosm2014_Bin05_60_metaG | ecosystem: Environmental > Terrestrial > Soil > Wetlands > Peat | place...
CACGCCGATTCAATCCGGCCTCCTCATGATGCCCCAGGCGGTGGCCGCCATGAGCCTCAAGATGACGATGCCGGGCATTCTGAAGCGCTTTGGCTACCGCGGCGTATTGATTTCCAACACCATGATACTCGGTCTGCTCATAGTCCTGTTCGCAACCATAGGCCCCGGCACACCCGGTTGGCTCATTGTCGCGCAGGCGCTTGTCTTTGGGTTCTTCACCTCGCTGCAATATACGAGCATGAACACGCTTGTTTACGCCGACGTCACCGAGGAACAGACAAGCAGCGCCAGCACCATCGCGAGCACGATGCAGCAGATGTCCATAAGTTTCGGCGTGGCGACGGCGTCGCTGGCCACGGCGCTCTTCATTCCTGACCGCTTTCACGCCAGCGCGCCGGAGATGATTCACGGCATCCACCGAGCGTTTCTCGTCCTGGGCGGTTTGACCGTCCTGTCCGCCATTGTTTTCCGCGAATTGAAAAACGATGACGGTGACACCGTCAGCATGCATGAGGTCCTTCATCATGTCGGGTGAGCACACTGCCATGCGGCCATCATACCGGCGGCTGTCCATGTTGGCGACCAGGATCTGGTCTCACGGCATCCGCTATGACTCTTTTCGACCTTGTCAGGCTACTTCATGTGGGCGACATACGCGTCAACTTGCTCGATCCCAGCGCGGCAAAACCCTACCAGGCGATGAACTCCATCGATTGCCTCGTATTCCCCATCCTTGCCCGGCACCCGTTGAGCAACAACGATGACAGTGCTGGTGATCTCGCACAGTGCTGCGAGGGGGAGAAACTCGGGATACTTGCTGGCCGGACCTTGCGCAAACGCAAACACGTTGCCCCTGACTGCATCGATGTCAGAGCGCATGTGAGGCGAGATGCCTGATGTGAATACGGCTCTGCACTTGATGCGTTCCCGCGTCCACGAGGCAACCCTCCTGTTCCGGTCGTCCTTCCGTATGCCAACCGTGTAAACCAGCGCCGGATTAACGTCATCTCGTTCTTCCGCAAAACCTCTGGCTTTCTGCATCACCTTCGCGTCGGGCAACTCGCACCAGGAAAGAAGTTCATCCTTCCGGTCGGAGTACTTAGAACGTTTGGCTTCGAGTTTCAAGAAATGCCTGACAACTTCTACTGCTTCAATGGTCATGAGTCGATCCCTCTAGTCGAGCTGTCGGTTCCTATAATGAACCCTGCGAATCCAACATGGAATCCGTATGATGTGAAGGGTTCGATCGGCGGTCGCCTTGGGCGTGGCGGCGGCTTTCTCGGGCTTCTTGGTTGGGCGCTTCATAGTCTCTTTCGTGCGATTGGGCAAAACGGCGAGCGCGTCAGCTCACGCCTTCAATTCCTCGATGGTGCCATTCCACGCGCACGGTTTGGCGCGGCGTGAGGCCGCACAACGTCAGCCCCACGGTTTCCGCAACGGAGTCGGCGCTCTGAGATTTGGTCAATGCTTTTGCCATAGTGCCGGAGCATGTAAGGGCAAAGCCGCCCGCGTTCAAGCCCAAAATCCTCCCACCACAACGGAGCAGTTCAAGTCGAGCGCAGAACCACCCATGTTGCATAATCATCAGTGGCTTGCTAATCTCCAAAACGTGATTGGTGTGGACGCAGTTCAACTCCGTGCCTGGGCTAAATTGACCTACTGGGACCCGGATGGATTAATCGGAACGCTTCGTTTCTTTCGTGCGTTAACACCACCTGCCAGGTCCTCCAAGGCGGGAGTCAGCGAGCGCAAACTCGCAAAAATCGCGCAATGGCGGGTCGGGCCTCTCGCGAAATATTTGGAAAGAGAGCAGGCGGCCTGGTTTTGCTGGCTGCTGAGCCGTCGCGCACCCGATTTTCTGTGGCAATTCTCTCACGAACCGGCGAGCAACTACGATTGTATTCTCCGATGTGACATCCCTGGTGGCGAAAGGCCATTGTTCAAGCCAGTTCAACTCAAGGAACTGGTTTCTTCAAGCTTGAACCCGTCAACGACCTTGCAGGACGAGATAGGCAAATTGCAGAAATACGGTGCCTCCCCCAATCTGGTGGTTGCAATCCACATTAACAGAAGGGTCACAATCAATTTCCAAACGCTGAAAATTCCCCCGTTGGGTATTGGTCAACTCTGGATTTTCGGGAATGCCTCGGCAAACGGAGAAAAAATGTTTCTGTGCGGCGACTTGCTCTCGCACCCCCGAACCGATTTCTTTCCCGCTCCACCAATCCCAGCGAAGCCTCCCATCATTCCGTGCTGAAGGCCGACTCACCTGCCGGAGTTGGGTTTCTGCTGTCTCACAAAACGAACGTTTCTCGCGCCACGCCCGAGAAGATGGCGGCTGTGCCGGTTTCCAGGGATTTTCTGTCTCACTTCGCCGTCTCAAGTTTCTGTACCGCACCAACTCCTCAAAGGGGTAGAGAGTGCGACGTGAACATGAAATCAGAAAATCGGCTCCTCGGATACGCCCGTGTCTCCAAGGACAAACAGGAACTTCAACTCCAAACCGACGCGCTGCTGAAGGCGGGTGTCCCCAAGCCGTTGATGTTCGTGGACAAGGTGGGCGGGGCCAAGGCGGCTCGGCCCGGCCTGGACCAGTGCCTGGGCCAAGTCCAGGATGGCGACACCCTAATCGCCTGGCACCTGGATCGCCTTGGCCGTTCCATCCAGAAAATGCGCCGAGCCAAGGACCAGCCACATGTTCAGGTCCTTGGCCGACTGCCGCAACTCGTTGGTTGCCCTGCGCAACGCGTCCCAGTCGAGTTTCTCGAACGATGGGAAGTCGATTCCGGCGTAGCCCGACAGGCAGGCTTCGGGCGTGTGCAGAAGGTGTGCCCCCGCCTCTGCGGCCTGGCGCATGAAATCCCGGATGCATTGCGCGTTCTCGGCGGGATTTCCGCTCACGGGAAGTTGGCATGTGGCAACCCGGAGTTTCTCGACGGGGTTCGTGCCGGGGCCGGGCGGATTCGAGGGGGTTCGCTGCGGCGGCGCTTGGGCGGCGTTCGATATACCGCCGCCAGGAAGTTGGGAAAACGCCACCAGGCCCGCCACACCGGCCAGGGCCTTGCCCGCCGCCCTCATGGCCTCCCGCCTCGTAACTCGCGCAAGTTTATCGGTTGGAGCTGATCTCATGGATGTCCAAATATCACGTTCTGCGCGAAGAGAAATGCACTCCTTGAGAAAGACCCTCCCGGCGAGCAGTCGCCCACCTTCGTTTCGTTTCCGCCGCCCTTGCCATACCAGACATCACCGGGGATACTACCGGCCTGAACTCCGGCAGGTGCCGGTGCCGCCAAATGATGCTGAGTCGCGCCGCACCCGCCGGGTTTTTACATGACACCATCGTTCATGCTCAAAGGCTTGGCCATCGGGTTCTCCATCGCGGCACCCGTAGGGCCGATCGGGTTGCTTTGCATCCGCCGCTCCCTGGCGGAGGGGCAGCGGGCTGGTTTGGCGACGGGGTTGGGGGCCGCGACCGCCGACGCGGTTTACGGGTGCGTGGCTGGTTTTGGCCTCACAGCGGTTTCGAGCTTTCTGGTAGGTCGGAGGTTCTGGCTCGGGCTGCTTGGCGGCGCGTTCCTCTGTTATCTGGGTGCCCGCACTTTCCGCAGCAGGCCCGCCGAGCAAGCTGCCACGGTCGCGAGCAAAGGGCTGGTGTCCGCTTGCCTTTCGACGTTCCTGCTGACCTTGACCAATCCGATGACCATTCTCTCGTTCGCGGCGGTCTTCGCCGGGCTTGGGCTGGGAACCTCAACCGACTACCGGGCCGCGGGCGCGTTGGTCGCGGGCGTATTTCTCGGTTCGGCCTTGTGGTGGTTGCTGCTCAGCAACGGTGCCGCGCTGTTTCGATCTCGACTCAATCCCACCTGGATGCAGGCCGTGAACCGGGCATCGGGTGTTCTCATCTTCGGATTTGGCCTTTACTCCCTCTGGACCTCCTGGACGAGATGATTCGCGGACACTCACGCGCAAGATGAACGAACAAGGATTTCGCGCCGTCTATCCAGCCCTGTTCCGCTGGTTGGAGCGGACGCTGTGTCGATACGCTCGGGCAGCGCGGCCTGTAAACTCGTTCGGCTTCCAGAGGCTGCCGAAATTCTGCGACGCCGAAACGCTGGCCAAGGCAAAAGCCGTCGCTGTGGAAAAAGTGCCGGTGCCTCCCCTCTCCGCGATGGGGCTGGGGCAGTCCGCCGCTTTCGAGCGGATGAACATGGCGTTCACCAGAGTCGTCTTGCCCACGCCAGGACCGCCCGTGAGGATGAGAGCACGGCTGGCCAGGGCCTGGCGGAGCGCGACCACAGGATGCTCCTGGCCCAGTTGGGCTGGGAGATGCCCCCTCAACCGCCGCCGCGGATCACGCAGAAGGGTCAATTGCAAATGGAGTGGATTTGGTGCAGACCTTTTCGGTTGCCCTGCCATTTTCCAGGCGTTTTCTCGTTCGCCCCCTCCAGTAGCGAAAGTCGGGCTAGAGTCGCTGTCCGTGCGCTCAAAAAATGGGGTTTGACTTGAATCTCGCTTTCTCACTTCTTTCTCACCTTTTGGGATTTATCGAGTTGTGTTGAGCCTCAGACTTCCGATGGTCAGCGGCTCCGCAAGCGGTTGAAAAGCGCGAGCGAGGCCCTGCGGATCCGGCAGGCGCCCTGGACGGCAGTATCCGCTCAATCTAAATTCCAGCCACGGACTTGCGCCTCGAAGACAAACTCGCTCTGGTGACCGGTTCAACGGCGGGGATTGGCTTCGCCATTGCAAAGGCCCTGGCGGCCGAAGGCGCCCGGGTCATCGTGAGTGGCCGAAGCGATCGGCGCGGATAATCCCGCAAACCAGACTCCGGCAGATGGGTCTCTTGTCATAGCGTTTTCTCCGGCTCGGCTCTTAGCATCAACGTCACCACCACTCCCGCGAGGGGCGAGTTCCGGATATCAATTGAGCCGCCGTGCAGGTCCATAATCTTCTTAACAACCGAGAGGCCCAGCCCGGTGCCGACGCCAGCCGGCTTGGTCGTAAAGAAGGGATCGAAAACCTTCGCCAAATGGTCTTCGGGTATGCCTTTCCCGTTGTCCTGCACCTCGGCGACGACTACCAGTTCGCCGGGCTTGAACTGGGCGAAGGCCGGCCCGCTCAACTCGAGGTCTTCACCGAAACGACGGTGGACGGTAGTGACCGTCAGGACCCCGCCCGGGGACATCGCGTGGAGGGCGTTGTGGAAGAGGTTGAGGAAGATTTGTTCCATTTTGCTGCGATCCAGCCGCACGCGCGGCAGGCCGGCGCCCAACTTGCGGACCACATTGATTTGCAAGGCCATGATCTCGTTGTTGATCAGCCACAGCGAGCGCTCCACCACACAATTCAAATCCTCCGCTTTGGGCTCGAAATCCTTGGCCGCGGAAAATTGCAGCAGTTCGCGGACGATGACATTGGCGCGGGTGACGGCGTCCTGCATATCACCCAGGACCATCGTCGTGGTGTTGTTCAGGCCGCGAAGGTTATTGGTCAGATACTCCAGCCCCATCAATATGGTCTGCAAGGGGTTCTTGACCTCGTGTGCGACCCCGGCCGCCAAGGTCCCGACCGCTTCCAGTTTGGCAGCCTGGATCAACTGCAACTCGGTCGCCTTCAATTCTTCGTGCGTGGCTTTGAGTTCCTCGTGCGCCGTCGTGAGATCCGCCAGCGCCTGTTTCAACTGTTCCTCCCCTCGCTTACGCTGGATTATCCCCCCCACCACATTGGCGACGGCTTGGAGAAATTCGACCTCCTTCGGTTCCTGCGGGTGATTCTCTTTGATATACAGGTTGATGACGCCCAGCACCTGGCCGGCCGTAACCATGATGGGCACGGAGTAATGGCCATGCGGGGTCATGCCGTCGTAGCGGATCTCATGGCGGTCGTCAAGGTGCTGGGCAAACTCCGTTTTGCCAGACGCGGCCGCGCGGCCGCAGAGACAGCGGCCAAACGGCACAACACCGCAGGTAGCCTGGCAACTGGCGGGCAGATTGCGTTGGGCTTTCAAGACCAGGGCCAAAGGGTCAGCCTCCACCACAAAAATGGCTCCTTTCGCTTCGAGCGACAACCAGGGGACGGCCAGAATTTGGTCGATCACTTGCTGTAAAGCTTCTTCCAGCGAGAGGTCTCGCAGCGAAATGGACAACAAGGCATTGAGCACTTCCTGGGTCTGATAACTCCGCCGCAGCGCCAGTTCGGCCTGCTTGCGGTGCGTGATGTCGGAGATCAGGCCATCGTAGGAAATGAGCCGCCCCCGGTCATCTTTGTGGGGAACGGTCGTATTCTTGATCCAACGACTTCTGCCGTTCTTGTGGACGATGCGGTGCTCCAGCGGCGGCGGCGTCTGACCCCGGAGAATTCCCTCGGCCTGCGCCATCACGGCCGGTCTGTCTTCGCTGCAAATCATCCGATACCACAGGAAAGGGTCGGCCTCGAACTCCCTGGACGTGTAACCGGTGACAGCCTCGCAGCCCGGGCCATGAACCGTTCTCAGCGGCCGGCCTTGGTCAACCGTCACCGAATAGACGTAGTCAGTCACTGAAGCCAGCAGCCGCTTGTATCGTTGCTCGGTTTCCTGCGCGGCTTGCTCGGCATGCTTCTTTTCGTCGATTAGAATCGTGGTGTGCATGTTGGTCTTAAAGCGGCACACAGAGCCAATCGAACGCGGACACTTGATATGAAGATGTGCCTCACAGGGCTTGTGTTGTGGCCGAAGCTCGTTCGGCGATTTCCTCCATTGGGAAATGGGGGAGTTGATGCTTCAAGTCAGATTGCTCAGCGTTACTGCGTTTTCCCTTCCGTCTTTTTCTCCGCTGCCTTGATCTCTTCCCACGATGGCGCGCGCCACGTCTGAAGAAGGCCCTCCCGTTGATCCACCAACACGAGCATGTTGCCGTCGGCAGAAAAAGCCAGCCTTTCGAAGCCACTGCCGTTGGGTATTGATGCTTTCAACAGGGCAACCTGCTGGTATGTAACCGGGTCCCACAACCGGACGACTGGCGAGCCGCCTCCAGCAGCCAGCCGTCGACCGTCGGGCGACAAAGCGAGGGCAAAATACGCCCTAATTTCTCCCCGCAGGGTCACCAGTTCTTTCTGGCTCTTCAGGTCCCACAGCTTCACGTCCTGGGCCCAATCGGCAGTCGCGGCGGTCCTCCTGTCGGGGAGCAAAACCGCGCCGCAGATCCCGCCTTTGGCCCCCTCCAGAAATGCCAACCGCCTGCCCGTGGCGGTGTCAAAGATCTCAGCGGTACTGTCTTCGTAGCTCGCGCATAACGCCGCACCGTCGGCAGAAAAGGTGAATGAAGAAGGACAACCGCTCAACTTTCCGCGGCTCGCCATTTCACTCAGTACTCGTTTCCTGGCGATTTGCCAAACCCGGAATTTGTGATCGGTAGTCGCCACAGCGAGCTTGCTCCCATCCATGGAAAAGGCGAGAGCCTCAGCGTCTGCGCCTCGTGGCTCGAAGTTGGCTATTTCGCGCCCCGTCGAGGTTTCGACCAGACGGACCGCACCATCCGGCTTCCCAAGAGCGATCAACTTGCCCAGCGGGGACAGAGCCAGAGGGGTCTGATCTGCTATGTCCAGTGGGAAAGTTGTTGTTTCCTTGAGACCAGCGGTGTCCCACAATCTCACCGTCCTGTCGGCGTACACCGCCAGGAATGCGGTGCCATCTGGGGAAAGGGGGCCGGCGCGGCCCAACCCACCTCGGAGCGTCGGGCGCAAGGTTTCCGAGGTCTGTTCTTGAGGCTTGGGGGTCGTGCTCCAGAGCGCGACAATCCCGTCTTTCTTTGTGCCGGTCGCCACCGTGCGGCCATCGGGAGCTATCGCAATGGCCCAGACTTCGTTTAAATGCCCGCGTAGCGTGGTGCCCTGGCCGGTAGCGACATTCCACAGCTTGGCGGTGTGATCGGCGCTCGCGGAGGCCAACATCTTGCCGTCGGAGGAGAACGCAATGGATGGGATCCAGTGTGAATGGCCGGTGAGCGTCCGAATTTCCCGCGTCGTGGCAAGGTCCCAAAGCTTAACCGTCCCATCCCCGCAACCCACGGCCAAGATCTTGCCGTCGAAAGAGAAGGCCAGCGAAGTGACGTAAGCGGTATGGTTCGTCAAGAGGAGAATCTGTTCTCCACGGCTGAGGTCCCACATACCAACATCTTTCTCCAATCCAGCGGCGAGTATTTTGCCGTTCGGGGAAAGGGCCAGGCCCCTCGGCACCCGCCCGGTCTCAAGGACACTCACTCTGGTCCCCCGAACGACATCCCAAAGATACACAGTGCCGGTCTGTTGTTCGCCTAATGCGAGCACCTCGCCACCAGGAGAAAACGCCCATTTCGCTTCGTACTTTGGCACGTTGCCAACTGGAACCCGACTGACCTCGCGGTGCGTCGCAACGTCCCATAGGCGTAGGTTCCCATCCACGCAAACCGTCGCCAGTCTGCTCCCGTCACCAGTAAACGCCGCCACAAATACCGAGCCTTCATGCGGCAGCACGGCGGTTTCACGCTGAGCGGTCATATCCCATAACTTAACAGTATGGTCCTCACTGCAAGTGGCCAAGACATCTCCCTTTGGTGAGAACACAGCATCAAGAACGGTATTGGAATGGGAACCGAGCCTCAGTAATTCATCGCTGCGGCAGAGCTTCCAAAGATAGCGCCACTCCCAGCCGCGCAGGTCCGCCTGCCCCGGCTGGGGGCGGTGAAGGTCCAGCAAACTCAACGCATAGCCGATGTTCTGTTCCTCGACGGCATGCAGAGCCAGGTTCATGTGTGCCGCGTAGAGGTTTTGGCGGGCCTCGGCTTCCCCCTTTTCCGCCCGCACCTGAGCCTGCTTCTGGGCTTGCTGCGCTCCTTCGGCCGCCTTTCGCGCCGCTTCGGCTCTATCGCGTTGTGTCTGGGCGGCCAACCGCTGCTCCTTTTCTCGATTGCTGGCCCGGCTGGCCCGAATTGCCTGCCAACTGCTAACGCCGATTCCCGCAACCAATGCCGCTGCCACCACCGCCGCTGTCGCAAACGCCACTTTATTCCGTCGCCACGCCTTCTGGAGCCGGTAAACCGCGCTCGGCGGCCGGGCGACGATCGGTTCGTTGTTCAGATGCCGCTTGAGGTCGGCGGCCAGCCCGTTGGCCGTCTCGTAACGGCGCGTCCGGTCCTTCTCCAGGCATTTCATCACGATCCAATCCAGATCGCCCTTGAGTTGGTGGAGCAGCTTCGAGGTGTCAGTTGACCGGCGCTTGGCCGCGGCCGTTAACTCCTCGTCCTTGAGCGTGGCGAAGCGCGTGCTGGGGCGCAACGGTTCCGTGTTCCGAATCGTGTTGCGCATCGCCTCAATGCCTTGCGCCATCAACTCCTTCGCATCAAAGGGCGTGCTGCCCGCCAGCAATTCGTAAAGCAGCACCCCGAGGCTGTAGATGTCGCTGCGCGTATCAATGTCCAGTCCGCTCATCTCCGCCTGCTCCGGACTCATATACGCCGGCGTGCCGATGAACTGGTGCAGTTGCGTGTAAACCGTCGCGTCGGTGAGCCGTCCCTCCGTTGCCTTGGCGATGCCGAAATCAATCACCTTCGGCACCGGCACGCCATCGTGCAGCGTCACCAGGATGTTCGACGGTTTGATGTCGCGGTGGATGATTCCCTTCTGGTGCGCATGCTGGGTGGCCTGGCAGACCTTGATGAACAGATCAAGCCGTTCCTTAGTGGTGAGGTGATTCTGGTCGCAGTACTCGGTGATCTTGATGCCGCGCACCAATTCCATGACGAAGTAGGGCCGGCCCGTCTCGGTCGTGCCCGCATCGAGCACCTTGGCGATGTTGGGATGGTCCATCATGGCCAGGGCCTGACGCTCCGCCTCGAAGCGGGCGACCACCTGCTTCGTATCCATCCCCAACTTGATGACTTTGAGCGCGACCCGGCGGCGCACCGGCTCAGTCTGTTCGGCGACATAGACCACGCCGCAACCCCCTTCGCCGACTCGCTCCAGCAGTTTGTAACGCCCAATCCGCGAGCCGACTTGCTCAGGAACGGGAGTCATCCCAGCGGCGCTGTCCGCAACACGCGCCGTCTCTCGGTCTTCAAATACCGCCTCGGCGGCTATAGCGGCCTTCAGCAGCTCCTCGACCTGACGGCGCAACTCGGGTTCGCCCGCGCAGGCCCGATTCAAATAGACCTCTTGTTGGCCGGGTGAACCCAATTCCACCGCCGCCTGGAAGATCGCTTCAAGTTTCTCTTTCCGCTCGCTCATAGGATGGCCCCGATACCGGCGCCTTCATTTAATAACGCGAAATCGGACCGGCAAAACGGACAAGAAATATGCCGGAGATAAACTCCGTCTCGCCTCGCCGGGGTTGAAGGCGGCCTCACTTCTGCTGCATCGCGCGAAAGAGCCATGCCTTGGCAAAGGCCCAGTGACGTTGCACCGTCTTTTCGGACACCCCCAGGATGGCAGCGATTTCGGAGTTTCCCAGGCCGACGAAAAAGCGAAGTTTAACCACCTCTGCCTTCACAGCGTCTTCCGCCTCCAAACGCGCCAGCGCGTCATGCACTTGCAAGACCAGCGCATCCTCGTCCCGGACCACAGATTCTACGACATCGAGGTCCACCCGCTCCAGGCCGCCGCCGTGCTTCCCCGAGCCATGACGCCGGGCACGGTCCACCAGAATCCGCCGCATGACTTCAGAAGCGACAGCGTAGAATTGCTCCCGATTTTTCCAATGCGCGCGCGACTGCTGCGCCAGCCGCAGCCAGACCTCATGCACCAGCGCGGTGGGTTGCAGGGTCTGCCCGGGCGCTTCGTTGGCCATCTTCTGCGCGGCGAGTTTGCGCAGTTCCTCATAGACCAGCGGCAGCAGCTTCTCCGCCGCTTGCGCATCCCCGGCATCAACCGCGTCAACGATTTGCGTTGCTGGTTCCGTTGATTCGCTCATGTATCAGCCTCCCGGCCTTGGCTCCCGAAACGCTCCGTTCCGAATAGCAGGCTGGAGAACTCATTATATTAGACACCATAATCGCCCAAACCGCAAGTGGCGATTCGAGGCGCCGCCGCACTCGTGCCATCACGCCGGGCGGCGCATCCCCTGTCCCCTGCTGAGGCGGAGGCTGCAAACTCTGTGATTGTTTTGGCGGGAGGCTTTGCGCAATCTCACTGCCAGTTGCCTGCCTTGGATTTCGTTCAGCACCCGGACCCGGCCATCAAGCCCACCGAGTCGAAAGAGGAGTGGATGGCCAAGGCGCGCCTCATACAGCAGACGCCAGCCTGGAATTGACTCTTAAAAAAAACGAAAAAAACTGTTGACAAGCTGTATATATGATATATACTCAGTATAAACAATGCCAGAGACACGCACAGCCTGGTTGATCGGCCCCATCTCGCCCGCCGCAGACGGGACGCTCTACCAGCAGATCGTTGACCGCCTCAAACGCGAGGTCAGCGAGGGCCGGCTCAAGCCCGGAACGGCGCTGCCCTCGTTCCGACGCCTGGCGGAGGAGTTGCTTGTGAGCGTCATCACGGTCAAGCGCGCCTACGAGGAGTTGGAGCGCGAAGGCATCATCTTCAGCCGGCAGGGGCTGGGGACCTTCGTGGCCGAGCAAGGCCACAGTCGCAGCCGGGAGTCGAAGCTCTCCGCCGCGAAGGCGCTTCTCCGCGAGGCCTTCCGCGAGACGTCGGAGGCGGGGCTGAAACCCGCCGAGGCCCTCGAGCTGGCGCGCGGAATTCTGAAGGAGGAGAAATGATATGACCAATGCGATCGAAATCCGCGGACTGATCAAAAAGTATGCGCGGTTCCAGCTCGGCCCGTTGGACCTGAGCGTGCCGCGCGGCGCCATTTATGGGCTGATCGGCCCAAACGGCGCGGGCAAGACGACCACCATTGATCTGATCTTCGGCCTGGGCCGCAACGACGCCGGGCAGATCCGGCTGCTGAGCTTCGACCACCGCGCCGAGGCGGTATCGCTCAAGCGCCACGCCGCCTACGTGAGTCCCGAGTTAAGTTTCCAGGTCTGGGGCAAGGTGGGCAAGGCGATCCGCTTCGTGCGCGGCTTCTATCCGCAATGGGACGACGGCTATTGCGCCGCGCTGATGAAGACATTCCATTTGAGCGCCCACGACCGGATCGCCACGCTGTCGTCCGGCGCCAGGACCAAGCTGAGCCTGCTGCTGGCGCTGGCGCGCCGGCCCGAGGTCCTCGTCCTGGATGAGCCGTTCGGCGGCCTGGATGCTATCGCCAAACAACAACTCCTGGCCGAACTGCTCAAGGCCCTTGAGGACGGAGAGCGCACCGTGCTCATCTCGTCCCACAACCTGGCCGACCTCGAGCGCTTCACCGACCACGTGGGCTTGCTCAAGAACGGCAAGTTGCTGCTGGAAGGCCGGACCGACCAGGTGGTGGAGCGGTATCGCCTGGCGGAGTTCTTCAGCCGGGACGGCGCGGCCTTCCAAGGCCCGGCGCCCGAGGGCCTGGTCATCTTGGAGCGGAAGCAAGACCGCTGGCGGGCGCTGCTGGACCAGCAGAGCGGCGCGCGCGAGTGGCTGGCAAGCCAAGGCGCCGGGAACCTGTCGCTCACCCGGCTGACGCTGGAGGAGTTGTTCGTTGCGTTGTTCAAGGAAGAGGAGGCCCCATGAGGCGCCTCATGCTCGATTACTTTCGCCGCTGGTGGTGGGTGCTGGCCCTTGCCGGGCTTGGGGAACTCTGGCTTGGCTGGCACATAGCCAATCGGCCACAGGACCCGATTGAGTTCTTCGTCCTGCTGGCGACGATGTGGGCTGGGGCGTCCCCGCTCTCTTTTGATTTTAGAGGCGGCGCCCTCCGTCCCATCGCGGTTTTGCCACTGGCGGCCAGGGACATCGGCCGCGGCTGGTGGCTGGCGACTGTTCCAATCCCGGCCGTCGCCTTAACCGCGCTCCTCTTTTTGGGCGCGGGAGCGTGTTGCCGGCACCACCCCGGCCTGCCTTTCCCGGCGGAGCGGCTGGGGATGATGAGCCTATTCACCATTGCGTGGCTGGGATTGCAATTCACTCTTGCCTTCAGCGCCCTGCACGGGGTTGGCCGGACCCCAGGCGAGTTCGTCCACATTGGGCTCATTAACCTGCTTTCAATGGTGATGCTGTTCGGCAGCATGTTGGTATGCCATGGCGCGGCAAGCAGCCCCCTCAGGGCCGCCTTCATTTTGGGGGGTGGCGGGCTGCTGACGGTCGTGGGGTGGTTTCGCGCCGAACAATTTGAGCCGGGCCGGGCAGGGCAGGCGCCCCTGGGTGGCCTCAGGCGACTCGCGCGGGGCCGGCCGGACGTCAGCCCCGCGCCACCTGGCCCGATGACCCCGCCCAGCCAGTTTCAGCCGACCGCAGGCTACGGCGGGGTTCCTTTTCTGCTCCGGACCATGTTCGTCCGCCTCTTCCTATGGATCGCGGCCCTGGCCGGCGTGATGACCTTGTTCTGGCTCCTGCAGCGCCTGGTGGCGCCCCAGCATACGTCGCTCGTGGCATTGGCACAGATGGAGAGTTTTATGGCAAGCGCATTTGCGGTTGTGTTCCAGCTCCTGCCTGTGGCCCGACACCTGCGCTTGTTGCGGACACTGCCCATTTCCACGACGCGCCTCGCGGCCGTGATGATGGCCATGACGGTGTTGCCGCCCCTGGCGCTGGGCGTGGTGGCAGCCGGGGTCGCGGGGCTGGCCTTGGGAACCCCCACCGCACTTATGGTCCTGAACTTCTGCATTTTCAACCTTGCGCCCGTTGCACTCTGTGTGTCCGTGATCCTCTGGCGGGGCGGCGAGAGGCTCGCTTACGTGTTGCTCTGCCTGAACCTCTTCGGCTCGCAGGCGGTCTATGCGGGGCTGCAGATGTCTTTGCGCTCCCCGGCAGTGCCCTTGAGAGTGGTCGGTCCAATCGCGGCAGTCGCTGTGCTGGCCTCATTCTTGCTCGCGTGGCTCGCGCTCAGTCGCGGCAGCAGGGCCTATCGCGTCCAGGCAATCCCCTTCGAGAGTTCCCCTTGGGGCCTGGGCAGATAATCTCAAGTAACCTTCCGCCAATGAAAAACGAGATATGAGGCGCCTGAGAGCCGGCTCGCACCCGGACACTCCGTTGTGCGGTTTCCTCTCTCGGCGCACATATCCAAAATGAAAAGGAAATCCGATGAAAAGCACACTCACTATTCTTCTGGCTGCCGCGGCCCTCACACTGGGCGCGGCTTACGCGGTGCAACGCCGCGACTCGACGGGCCAGCGGGCCCGGATCGTCTCCCTGCAGGGCGAGTTGGACGAAAGGGCGCAACAGATGGAGGCGCTGCGGGCCTCTCAAGAACGAACCGAGCGGCAGCGCAGTGAGCTGCTCGGAGCGCTGCAGGCCGCCCAGAAACGAGCCGAGGAGCAGCGCCGCGAGTCTCCCGCCCAACTCAAGGCCCGCCAAGCCGCCGAGACCAACCCGCCGCCAGTTGCCGGAGGGGAGAAGCCGCAAGACGCGAAGAAAGGCGGCCTCGACAACATGTTATCGAAGATGTTGCAGGACCCGGACACCCGGCGAGTCGTGCGCGCCACGCAGCGGCTCATGATGGACCAGCTCTATACTCCGCTGATTGGGAGAATGGGCCTCACGCCGGACGAAGCGGCCAAGTTCAAGGACCTCATGGCCGACCATATGATGGACGCCGCGGAGCTGGCCTCGACCAACGGCGGCGACATGTCCGGCGCCCTGATGCAGAATGCCCGGGATAGCTTTGATGAACAGGTCAAGGCCTTCCTGGGCGACGCGCGCTACGCCCAATACAAGGACTACGAGGAGACCCTCGCGGAGCGGATGCAACTCAACGCGTTCCAACTGCAGGCCGGGGGCGACGTCAAGTTGAATGACCAGCAGACCGAGGCGCTTCTGAGCATCATGAAAGGAGAGCGGAAAGACGCCGCCGCCGCTGTCGGGCTGCCGGCGGGGGACGCCGATAAGGACCCCGCCAAGCTTCAGGTCCTGCTGTCCGAGGACAAGATGGACGAACTCCTCCAGGTTCAGCAGACCATCGGCCAGCATGTCTATGAGAGCGCGCGGACCATCCTGTCTCCCGACCAACTGGACGCCTTCGGCCGGTTCCAGACCAACCAGATGCAGATGATGCCTGCGTTCATGAACATGACGCGCAAGATGTTCGCGCCCAGCCCATCGCCCGCCGATGCCGCCCCGCCGACTCAGTGATCCGAGTGGATCTGCCAGCATTTCCGCACTGACCATTCGTTGAGCAGAACGCGTGAGAATCAATTACGACCATCTGGCAGCCGAATATGCCCGCCACCGCCGGGTCCACCCGGAAGTGCTCAAGGACTTGGTCGCCGCCGGACACATTAAGTCCTCTTCGCGCGTGCTCGAAGCGGGCTGCGGCACCGGCAACTACCTGCTGGCGCTCCGAGAATCCGCAGGCTGCACCTGCTGCGGGATTGATCCTTCTGAGGGCATGCTGGAAAAAGCCAGGAGCCGCTCCGCCTCAGCCAGGTTCGTCCAGGGCCAGGCGGAACGTCTCGATTTTCCACCCGATTCCTTTGACCTGGTCTTTTCGGTGGACGTTATCCATCACGTCCGCGACCGGCAGGCTTATTTCAGCGAGGCCCGCCGGGTGTTGAGCGCGGGGGGAAGGTTCTGCACGGTAACCGATTCAGAATGGATCATCCGCCACCGGCGGCCGCTGACAGCTTACTTCCCCGAGACGGCAGCCGTCGAATTGGGACGCTACCCGCCGGTGCCTGACCTTTTGGCCCTGCTGGCCCGGGCCGGTTTCCAGCAAATTGAAGCCCGCCAGGTGGAGTTTCCCTACCTGCTGACGGACGCTCAGCCCTATCGCGACAAAGCCTTTTCGTCGCTTCACCTGATCCCGGAAGAGGCCTTCAAGAAGGGCATTGCTCACCTGGAGCAGGACCTGGCACAAGGACCGATCGCCAGCGTCTCCTATTATGTCCTGCTATGGGGGACTAAGTGTGATGAGCATGAATACGGTGACGTAGGCGGCGAGGACCTCGACTCACTCCAGCGGAACGCTGCCGTGCTTCGGGACGGATTCCCTTATGAGCAGTTTCGACGCTCCACCAACGGAACCGTCGAGCCGGTTGCGAGCGATGAGCTTGCCAAGCAGCAAGCGGAGGTTCGCGAGATCGAGAGCGGCTTTGTTCCCTTCGTGAAGGCGGTGCGAGCCGCCATCGAGACCAACTCGGTGGAGAATGTAATGGGGGAGTTGAGGCGGGAGGTGAGGGCATTGAAGTCCCCGAAAGCCCGCTAGCGTGATGCCCAGGGGATCGTCTCCATAGTGGAGATCTGGCCGCCTTCAAGGCAGCGCTGTCGAAACTGGCCGAGGCTCTGCCGAGTCCAGAGAAGGGCTTAAGCCCTTACAAAGTGCGTTTTCTTCCTATTCCCGGATGGCCCTAAGGGCGCGCGGTACGTCGCGCTAGAGTCCTTGAACACCAAAAGACGTTGTAAGCAGGTCAAGTTTTGCTGCGGTTGCATCAATGGACTGGGCCAGCGATCCTTTGAGGTGAATTGAAAATTGAGGATTGAAAAATGGTCATTGG
>Ga0181524_10003096_pt1 | contig 16512 bp, 15 predicted proteins | sample PEATcosm2014_Bin_34_FD_119761 | JGI IMG/M metagenome (GOLD analysis project Ga0181524, IMG submission 119761) | Peatland microbial communities from MTU Mesocosm Facility, Houghton, MI, USA - PEATcosm2014_Bin05_60_metaG | ecosystem: Environmental > Terrestrial > Soil > Wetlands > Peat | place...
AAGGGCGATGCGATCTGTCTGGAGGCGCGCATCCTCGGCGTCGCCGACACCGTGGACGCCATGACCGCCCATCGGCCCTACCGCCCCGCCTTGGGCATCGAAAAGGCGCTCGCCGTCATCGAGGCCGAACGCGGGCGGACCTTCGATGTCGACGTTGTCGACGCCTGCCTGCGGCTGCTCCAGAGGGAGGGATATCCGGTTGGCGAAGGGCAATCGCCCAACCATGCCGCCTGAGAAGTGGTTGCTGTTTCTTGACCGCAGGCGATTCCCGGACGCGCCTTCGAAACTGATCGGGTTACGAAGATCAGCCCTTCCACGTCGTTCTGTCACGCCGCTAGCGATGACCGCGACGCGTCGAATCCACCCATCCAACCGGCCGGCGCCAAGCGTCATATTTTCACCAGCCCGCGCTCACGCCACCTCGACGCCCGCCAGGCCGGCGCGCGCCTGGGCGATCGCCTTGACCAGCACCTCGGCGCTCTGCGCCCCCGGAACGCCGAAGCGGGAGGCGAAGATGAAGAACGGCACGCCGGTCACGCCGATCGATTGCGCCTGCGCGATCTCCGCCCGCACCGCGTCGACGTCGTCGCCGTCGACGAACCCTTGCTCCACCGCTTCGCCGTCCATGCCGCCTTCGCGCGCGACTTCGACGAGCAGGGCGCGCTCGCCGATATCGCGGCCTTCTTCGAAATAGAGCTGGAAGAGGCGCTCGACGATCCTGTCCTGGACGTCGGCGGCCAAGGCCCAGCGGATCAGCCGATGCGCGTCGAGCGTGTTGGGCGCGCGGGCGATTTGCTCGAAGCGGTAGGCGATGCCGACTTCGGCGCCGAGCGCGGTCAGGCGCGCGTGGATTTCGTCGAGCCGCTTGTCGTCGCGAAACTTGTTCTTGAGATAGGCGCGCCGGTCGACGCCGCCGGCCGGAATCGACGGGTCGAGCTGATAGGGCCGCCAACGCACCGCGATTCGTCCGCCGTCGGCTTCCCCGAGCGCCAGCGCCAGCCGCCGCTTGCCGAGATAGCACCAGGGACAGACGACGTCGCTGACGACGTCGATGGTCAACGCTTGCTCGGCTGCGCTCATGTCGTCCTCCAACGCGCCAGTATGTGGGCTCGACCGCGCCGGCCGCAAGCCCGCGAGCAAGAGAGGCGAGAGTCCGGGCGGTCTGTAGGCGCGGCCGTCGGCCGCGCTGGTTCGGCCGTGTCGACCTTCGCAAAACGAGGCGCTTCGCGCCGGACGCGGTCGCCGCCCGCGTCTACAGGAGACGCCGCCCGGACTCTTGCCCCTCTCACGGCGCGGCGCGCCACCACGATTCGATATTGACGCCGAACATCGGCGTCTTCTCGGGGCGACGAAGCCTCGAGGAATAGGCGATCCATTGGTCCGGCGCGTAGAACAGCGGCACGATATAGAATCCCGACAGCAGCAATCGGTCGAGCGCGCGCACCGCGGCGACGAAATCGTCGCGGCCGCGCGCCGCCACGACGGCGCCGATCATCGCGTCGATCGCCGGCGAGGCGACGCCGCAGATGTTGTACGAGCCCTCCATCGTCGCCGCCGGCGAGCTCCAGCGGCCGCGCTGCTCGTTGCCCGGCGAGGGCGAGGCGATCCACGAGCCGATCATCATGTCGAAGTCGAACCGCGCGCGGCGGCGCTGGTACTGCACTTCGTCGACGAGGCGCACGTTCGCCTCGATCCCGATGCGCGCGAGGCTTCGCGCATAGGCGAGCGCGAGGCGCTCCTCCTGGCGCGTCTTGACGAGGATCTCGAAGGCGAGCGGCTCGCCGCGCGCGTTCGACAACGCGCCGCCGCGCAAATAGTAGCCGGCGCGCGCGAGGAGGTCGAGGGCGCGGCGCGCCAGCGTCCGGTCGCGCCCCGTTCCGTCGGAGACCGGCGGCGCCCACCGCCCCTCCATGACGTCGTCGCGCGCGGCGCCGGGGAAGGGGGCGAGCAGCGCGCGCTCGAGCGCCGAAGCCGGCCGCCCGCCCGAGGAGAGTTCGCTGTCGTCGAAGAAGCTCTGCGAGCGCTTGTAGACGCCGTCGTAGAGATTGGCGTTGATCCATTCGAAATCGAACATCGTCGCCAGCGCCTCGCGCACGCGCACGTCCGAAAAAAAGGCGCGGCGCGTATTGAAGGCGAAGCCGGAGACGCCCTTGGGCAAGCCATAGGGAATCGCCGCCTTGATGACGCGCCCGTCGCGCGCGGCGGGAAAATCGTAGCCCTCGAGCCAGCGCGTCGGATCGTCCTCGAGGCGGAAATCGGTGAGCCCGGCCTTGAAGGCTTCGAACATCGCCGAGGCGTCGCGGTAATAGTCGATGCGGATCTCGTCGAAATTGTAGAGCCCGCGCGTGATCGGCAAGTCGCGCGCCCAGTAGTCGGGGTCGCGACGCAGCACGAGCCGCTGACCGGGCTCGACCTGTACGACGCGGTAGGGGCCGGAGCCGACGGGAATCTGCAACGTCTGATCCTCGAAATGCTCGGCGTCGGTGTGGGCGCGCGAGAGCACCGGCATCATCGCCAGAATCAGCGGCAGTTCGCGGTCGTTGGCGCCGGAGAGATCGAACCGCACGGTCGTGTCGTCGGGCGTCTCGACGCGTTTGACCAGCACGTAGGCGGCGCGCTGCGAGGGAAGCCCCTTCGTCTTGAGCAGGTTGAAGGAGAAGACGACGTCGGCGGCGGTTATCTTGCCGCCGTCGGAAAAATGAGCGGCCGGGTCGATATGAAAGGCGATGAAATCGCGCGCATCGTCGGTCTCGATCGACCGCGCGATGAGGCCGTAAAGCGTGAAAGGCTCGTCGGCCGAACGCATCATCAACGATTGATAGACGTTGCCGACGAGGCCTTGCGCGGTCGACAGGGCCTTGACGTTGTATGGATTGAGGCTGTCGAATGCGCCGAGATAAGCGAGGTCGAGGCGCCCGCCCTTGGGCGCGTCGGGGTCGACGTAGGGCAGATGCGCGAAGTCCGGTCCGAGCGACGGGGCGCCGTGCATGGCGATCGCGGTGGTCGGCGGCGGCTCGTCGGCTCGCGCCGCCCGGCCGGGCGCCGCCGCCGCGGCGAGGGCGGCGGCGAACAGGAGAATCGGCAGGAGTTTCATGCGGCTATCTTAGAGAACAGGCGCCCGCGCGTCACGGCCGCCGGCGCTCGGGGGGCCGCGCTCGGGTGTGGCCGCCGGGCCTCGCTCGTTCGACAAGATGCCGCGGGCGCGAAATTCTTGTTGGATTGTCGCGCCGAATATGGAAAGAGGTCGCGGACAGCGCGATCGCGGGGCGCGCCCCTTTGTGGCCTTATTGTCGCGGCAAGGGTCGCCGGCGCCGCGTCGACGCGTGGCAAGAGCTTCTGATCACCGATCGAAAGGACGATTCATGACGTTCCCGTTCGTGCGCTTTGGCGCGTTGATTTTGGCCGCCGGGCTGGTCTTGACGGCGGACGGCGCGTTCGCCCAGGCGACGACGACCGTCGCGCAGGCCGCTCCGTCTCCGGCGCCGACGGCTGCGGCGCCGGCTCCCGCCCCCGCCGCGCGGCCGACCGGCCCGGTGAAGCTCGACCTGATCCCGATGCAGGCGCCGTGGACGAAGATTTGCGGCAAGGACCAGGGTTCGGGCAAGGAGGTCTGCTACACCACCCGCGATTTCGGCCAGGCGGCCGACCAGCCGCCGACGCTGGCGATCGCCGTCTATCAGATGGCGAACGAGGAGCGGCGCATCGCCCGCTTTCTGCTGCCGGTCGGCCTGCTGCTGAAGCCCGGCTTCCGTCTGGTGATCGACAAGAGCGAGCCGATCGACGGGAAGTTCGCGATCTGCTTCCCCAACGGTTGCTTCGCCGAGGCCGAACTGAACGGCGCCGCGCTGGGCGCCCTGAAGAAGGCGCAGACCGCCAGCGTGATCGTGCGCAACCAGGCCAATATCGAAGTCACCTTCAATTTGCCGATGAAGGATTTCGGAACGGCGTTCGACGGGCCGGCGGTCGATCCGAAGGTGCTCGCGCAGCAGAACCAAGAGTTGCAAAAGCAGCTCGAGGAAAGGGCGCGCCTGCAACGTGAGCAACTCGAGAAGCAGCAGCAGTCCGGCGCTCCCGCCGCCACGCCCGCGCCGGCGAAGTGACGCGCCGCGCCGATCCCCTTCTCCCCGCATAGGGCGTCCGAAGGACGCCCGTCTTCGACGGGCTTTGCGGGAGAAGGCGGCGGCGCAGCGGCCGGATGAGGGCCCGCCCAAACCGACGCGTTATTGGCCCGCAAACCGTATCAGTTCGCCATCCACTTGCCGCGCGCGCGGTAAGTGCCGTTTTCGCAGCGCACGAACATGGCGTCCACCTGCGGATGGCGCACCGGCTCGCCGGACTCGTCGGGCAGCAGGTTCTGCTCCGACACGTAGGCGACGTACTGGGTCTCGGCGTTTTCGGCGTAGAGGTGATAGAAGGGTTGGTCCCTGCGCGGGCGCACGTCCTCGGGGATCGAGCGCCACCATTCCTCGGTGTTCGCGAACGTCGGGTCGACGTTGTAGATCACGCCGCGGAACGGATAGACGCGGTGCTTGACGATTTGGCCGATGCCGAACTTGGCGACGCGGGTTTCCATGGGACCGGGAACTTCACTCAAGGCGGCTTGCGTTACGACGCGCGCCCGCCGCTGTCAATTTCTCGCCCGCCTTTATAAATTATAGCGCGTTGCGAAGGTTGGATCCTTTTGCGCGACCTGACGGGCGAGGTCGACGATGACGCGCGCCTGCTTCCACGTCGCGTCGTCCTGCATCTTGCCCTCGATCATCACCGCCCCAGATCCGTCGGGCATCGCGGCGAGGATTTTCTGCGCGAACGCGACCTCCGCGGGGTCGGGCGAAAACACCGCCTTGGCGATCTCGATCTGGCTGGGATGCAGGGTCCAGGCGCCGGCGCAGCCCATCAGGAAGGCGTTGCGGAACTGCGTTTCGCAGGCCGCGGGGTCGGAAAAGTCGCCGAACGGGCCGTAGAACGGCTTGATGCCGTTGGCCGCGCACGCGTCGACCATGCGCGCGATCGTGTAGTGCCAGAGATCCTGCTGCGCGCTCGCCCGGGGGACGCCCGGCTCGCTCGGGTCGGCGAGCACGCGATAATCGGGGTGGCCGCCGCCGACCCGCGTCGTCTTCATCGCGCGCGAGGCGGCGAGGTCCGCCGGTCCGAGGCTCATGCCGTGCATGCGCGGGGACGCCGCCGCGATGGCGGCGACGTTGTTGACGCCCGCGGCCGTTTCGAGGATCGCATGCACGAGAATGGGCTTGCTGACCGCGTGCCGCGCCTCCAGCAGAGCGATGTGCTGGTCGATGAAATGAATGTCCCAGGGGCCCTCGACCTTGGGCAGCATGACGACGTCGAGCTTGTCGCCGATTTCGCCGATCAGGCGCGTCATGTCGTCGAGGAACCAGGGGGAATTGAGCGCATTGACGCGCGCCCATAGTCCCGTCGCGCCGAAATCGACGGCGCGCGCCATGGCGATGAATCCTTCGCGCGCCGCCGCCTTCGCTTCGATCGGGATCGCGTCCTCGAGGTTGCCGAGGACGACGTCGACCTGGGCCGCCAGTTCGCCGGCCTTGGCGCGCATCTTTTCGATGTGCGGCGGCACGAAATGGATCATGCGCTCGAGGCGCGAGGGCAATTCGCGAAAAGGGCGCGGCGCGCCGATCGCGAGGGGTTCGAGAAATTTGCGCGGCGCCTTCATTGCCAACTCCGCTGGGCTTGCGTGAACGGGATCACGCCATAGGGCGTATCGGCTTCGGCGGCAATATCGCGCCGCGCCGCGCTCATCCGCCGCTGGGGAGCGCGGCGATGGTCGGCGCCGACCACGGCCCGTAGAGCACGATCGTCAGCCGCGCCGCGTTGGCCGAAGGCGCGCCCTGCGCGTCGGCCTGCGTCGCCACCAATCGCGCGTCGAACTGGCGCGCCGCCATGTCGATCGCGCCGTCGACGGTGATCAAGGCCCCCGGTCCTTCGATCCGGGCGCCGGTTATTCTGGCCACGCCCTTGTCGATGGCGAGTTGAACGCGCGCGCGCGAGAAGGTGGTTTGCCCGACCGCCATGTCGCGGGCGACGTCGGTCGGTCGCCGCAGGCTTCGGCGCAACGCTTCCTCGACGTTGACGCCGTCGACGACGCCCGGTTGCAGGTCGAGCGAGACGGTTCCCGAAAGCGAAGCGACGGAGTCGGCCGGCGCGAAACCGGTCGATCGCAGGGAAAACTCGAACCCGCCGCGTCCTTTGTAGCCGTTTCGACCGAAGTCGGCGAGAGCGGCGCCGATGTCGGCGTCGACGAGCGAGCCGGCCCCATGCGCCTCCAGCCCGTCCGCGCCGCGCGCCAGCGTCAACTGGCCCTTCAAGACGCCCTGGTAGGCGTTGGCTTGCAGCATCGTCGCGGTGAGCCGCCCGTCGTTGCAAATGAGCGAGCCGGCCGCGTCGTCGATGCGATGGCCGCGCCAATCGACGTGCGCGGCGGAAATTCGCAAGTCGAGATCGAGGCCGGGCGCCGGCGCGAAGCCGAAGGGCTGCGAGCTCCAACCGCCTTGCGCGTTCGTGAACGTCGAAGGCTCGCCGAGCAGAGGCTCGATTTTCAGCTCGTCGGCCGCGAGCGTGCCGGAAATCGACGTCCGTTCGCCTTCGCGCGAGAGCGTCAGCGCGCCCTCGAACGGCTGCCCGGCGAGCTCGAACCGCGCTTCGCTCAGCGCGAGCGAGGCGCCGCGCGTCTGCGCCTTGCCCCGCAGGGAAAGGGCGTCGCCGACGATCAGCGGCGCGGGGGGAGCGCCCAAGAGGCGCTCCAGCGCGCCGAGGGAGCGGATCTGCGCCGAGAGCTCGCCCGAGAATCCCGTGGCGGCGTCGCCGCCCCACGTCCCGTCCAAGGCGAGGGAGAGCGGGCGCGAATCGATCGCGAGATCGACGCCGGTCGGGCGCTTTTCCAGCCCCTCGCGCGGGTTGTCGATCTTGCCTTTGATCGCGACGTTTTCGTCGCGCCATGCGCCGGCGAGGGAGAAGCTCATCGGCTTCTCGGCGCCCGGCCAATCGAAGGATCCGTCGAGATTCTCGATCAGGGTGTCGAGCCGACGGGCGGCGCTCACGATATGCAGCACGCCGCCGTGCAGGCGCACGTGCGACCACAGGGCGAGCGGCGCGCCGTCTTCCGCTTGGGAAAGGACGCGCCGTTCGGCCGCGACCGGCGCCGCGTCGAGATCGATGAACGCGGTCGGGCTGCGCAAGGTCGCCCCGACAGGGATGAAGCGGCCGCGCAGCAGTCCCGCCAGCGAAAGGGGAAAGCTCGCGACCGGCGCGCTGAGCACGCTTCGATCGTCGGCGCCGACCAGCTCCACGCCGACGAAGCGAAGCGTCGGCCAGGGAAGCAACGCCAGCGTCGCGCGCGCCGGGCCTCGCCACTGCAATCCGACGCGCGGCGAGATCGCCCGATTGATTTCGGCGGCGACCTTGGCGGAGCGCAGCGGCCAATGAGTCGCGCCGCCGATCAAGAGCGCCAGGGCGCCCAGCAAGCCGACCGCCCATTTCACGCCATGGCGCATTCCTTCCGCTCCGCTCCGTCGCGACGCGGGCAGGCCCGCCGCAGTCGCGCGCCCTAGCTACAGCGTTTTTTCGCGTCGCGCGACTGGGGCGCGCGCCGGCTGGCGCTGCGCCGAAGATTTGCCGGGCGCGGCTCCGCGCCAGCCGGCTAGTTCGTCGCCGAGACCGGCGCCTCGAGGAAGCGAATCTCGTTGGCGCCGCGCGGGCCGACGTCGGGCGGCGCCGTGGCGGCGATCTCGCTGCGCTCGACGCCGCGCGCGGCCGGGAGGCCGGCGCGCTCGATCGCCGCCAGCGCCGCGCGCCGATCCTCGGGCATCGGCGCCGCGGCCAGGATCGCGAAGTCTCGGCGCTCGTGCGGCGCGCGATCCTCGCCGCGAAATACGAGCAGACCGCGCGGCGTCATCACCGCGTCGCCTTTGCGCAGCGTCGGGTCCTCCCAGTAGGGCGGATTTGGCGTCAGCGCGCGACGGCAGGCGCAGGCGCCGTCGCTCGCCGTCCGATAGCGCAGGGCGGCGGGCAGGGCGGCGTAGCGCTCGCCGCTCACCGCGGCCGCGTCCTCGATCCTGTCCGACCCGGCGCGCAGGAAATAGAGCGCGGTGGGCGCGTCGGGGCAGAGCGCGGCGCAGCTCGCTTCCTGGCCGGCGATTTCGCCGCTCCCCGAGAGCGAGGCCGCGGGGAAGAAGAATCCGTCGCAGAGGCGCACGCAGACCGGACGGCGCGGCGCGGGTCGCATCGCGTTCGCGCCCGCGCGTTTCCTATGCGGGGAGGCGACGGCCGGATCGAGCGGAATTTCGACGAGCCGCGGCGCGCTCCCGCCCGCCGCCCGCGCCGGGTCCAGGGCCGCGGCGAGGGCGGCGAGAACGCCGCGCCTGACGTTCGACGCGCCGGCGAGATCGGATTGCAGCGCGACCCAACTCGCCGCGAAGAGCGCCGCGCCGGTCGCCAGGGCGGCGAACGCGCGGCGTCGGCGCCGGCTTGCCGCCGTTTCGAAGGACAGGCCGCGGATGTCGACGGACTTGGGCAATCCCGCAATCGAACGGCCGGCCACGAAACGCTCCCGATGTGCGGAAACGACGGCCGCAGCAGTCGCGATCCGCATTTCCTAACGAAGGATTAAGATTGTCCTGCGGTTTGTCGCAATCGGAATCGAGCGTCGTGGTTATTTCGGCCGCATCGAGACGGTCGCAACGACGCGCTCGCCGCGCGCGTCGCCAAGCGACCGCCGCCGCGCCGCAGGCTCGAACCGGGGACGGCGGCGTTACGGCGAGAGTGCGCTCGTCTCGCCGGAGCTCGACGGCAGCCGTGGAGAACTCATCGGGTCGAGAGTCGAGCGCAGCGGCGCCGTGAGCCGGCGCTGAACGAGGCCAGCCGGCCTGGCGCACACGGGCTAGCCTCTCTTCGCAAGCAAGTTCATCGCTTTGAGGCTGGTGACGACTTCGCCTTCCTGATTGATCCCTTCCAACAACGAAACGACCATTCCTCGGTCGGGTTTGGAGCGTGAAGGCCTCGCTTCGAGAATCGAAATGCGGAGCTGCAATCGATCGCCTGGTCGAACCGGGCGATACCAGCGGACCTCATCGACTCCGGGCGAAGCGCGGCTCGCCACCGCGGACAGATAGTGATCGACGAATAGACGCATCATCAGGGCGATCGTGTGCCATCCGCTCGCGATCAGCCCATGGAACGGACCCTGCGCGGCCTTCTCGGGATCGGTGTGCATTGTTTGTGGGTCGAAGCTCTCGGCGAACGAGATGATCTCTGCTTCCTCCATCGCTATCGGGCCGAATTCAAACACCGATCCCTCCACGTAATCCTCGAAATATCGATCGTCGATCGGGACGGAAAAGGTGGAACTCGTCATCGACTTACTCCTGAAAATCGATCTCGTTGCGTGAATTTCGTCACGGCGACAGCGCGCTCAGCCCGCCTCCGCCCGGCGCTGATCTCCTCGCGATGGCGGGTCAGGCCGATCGCAAACCGTTCTGAGGGCGCTGTCATCGGAACCCGAAAGCCTCACGCGGGGACCCAGGCGGCGGGCGGTCGCATCGTGCGGCGGAGACGCTCATCGGCCTGCCGCGTGGCGTCGAGCGGCGCGGCGTCGAGAATGAAATCGACGCCGCTTTCGCCGAGACTTGGCGCGACCTGATTGATCAGGCCGCGCTCGGCGGGTCTAATACGGATGTTCAGCGTATCCCGCTTGGCCGACGTCGCGCCCATGACGATCCTCCGGATTTGTCGGCATCATAGTGTGGAGGAACGACATCGTCATCGACGCTCACGCCTTGCGGCGCTTGCGCTGGCGGTACTGGTCGGTGATCACGGCGGCGATGATGACCGCGCCCTTCATGATTTCCTGATAATGGGCGCCGACGTTGAGGAAGGTGAAGCCCGAGGTCAGGACGCCCAGGATCACCGTGCCGATCACCGTGCCGGTCATGCGCCCGACGCCGCCGGCGAGCGACGTGCCGCCGATCACCGCCGCGGCGATCGCGTCGAGCTCGAAGCCGACGCCCACCCCCGCCTGTCCGCTGATCGCGCGCGCGGTCTGCACGATGCCGGCCAGACCCGAAAGCCCGGCGGCGAGCATGTAGACGAGCACGATGTGACGCTCGACGTTGATGCCGGAAACGCGCGCGGCGAGCGGATTGGCGCCGATGGCGTAGGTGAACTTGCCGTAGCGCGTGTAGCGCAGCGCGATATGGAAGATCGCCGCCACGACGAGGAAGATCACCACCGGCCACCAGCCGGAGCCGATCACGGCGAAGGAATCTTCGAGATTGCCGATCGGCTCGCCGTCCGTATACCAGTCGGCGACGCCGCGCGCCGACACCATCATGCCGAGCGTGGCGATAAAGGGCGGAATTTTCGTGTAGGCGATCAGGCTGCCGTTGATCAGGCCGGCAAACAGGCCGCAGATCAGGCCGGCCGCCACCGGAAAGAACGGATTCAGGCCCGTCAGGCCGGGATAGATCGCATGGCTGAATCCGGCGGTCTGGGCGAAGCTGGCGGCGACCATCGCGGTCATGCCGACCAGCGAGCCGGACGACAGGTCGATGCCGCCCATGATGATGGTCTGGGTGACGCCGATCGCGATGATGCCGATCACCGCCTCCTGCAGGATCATGATCTTCAGGCGCAGCGGATTGGCGATGAAGCTCTGGCCGACGAAAATCCAGCCCAGAACTTCGAATAGCAGCATCATGCCGATCATGACGCCCAGAATGTTGATCTCCGGCGGCAGACGGCGGCGCGCCGCGCTCGGCGCCTCGCTCTGGGCGGCGGCGTTGGAAGCGTGCTGGATGGCCACGATGTTCCTTCCTCGTCGAAAAGTCGCGCGCTATTGCGACGCGAGCTCCATGATCTTGACCTGCGTTGCGTCCTTGCGATCGACGATGCCGGTCATGCGCCCCTCGTGCATCACCAGCACGCGATCGCTCATGCCGAGCACCTCGGGCATTTCCGACGAAATCATCAAGACGGCGACGCCTTTGACCGCCAGCTCGCTGATCAGCCGGTGGATTTCCGCCTTGGCGCCGACGTCGATGCCGCGCGTCGGCTCGTCGAGAATGAGAATGCGCGGATGGGTCATCAGCCAGCGCGCGACCAGAACCTTCTGCTGATTGCCGCCGGAGAGATTGAGGACCGGCTCATCGAGATCAGGCGTGCGCACCCTCAGGCTCGCCGTCTGCTCCCGGCACAGGGCTTCAACCGCCTTCTCCGCGACGAAGCCGGCGCGCACATGGCTGTGACGCAGCAGCGCGATCTGCATATTGTCCACGACGCTGAGCAGCAGGAAACAGCCGCTCTCCTTGCGATCCTCGGTGAGAAAGGCCATCCCGGCGTCCATCGCTACACCCGGATTGCGGATCGCGATCTCTTTTCCCTCGATAGCGATCATGCCCGAGGTCGCCGGCGTCACGCCGAACAGCGTCTCGGCGACGTTGCTGCGCCCGGAACCGACCAGCCCGGCCAACCCAAGAATCTCGCCCTTGCGCAAATCGAAGGAGATGTCGCGAAAGCGTCCCTCGAGCGTCAGGTTTCTGACCGAGAGCGCGACCTCGCCGATCGGCGCGGTCAGCTTGGGAAACATCTGGGTGATTTCACGCCCGACCATCATCTTGATGATCTCGTCGCGCGTGACGTCGGCGGCGGGATGCTCGCCGACAAACTTGCCGTCGCGAAACACCGACACTTCGTCGGCGATTTCGAACAGCTCGTTCATCTTGTGGGTGATGTAGATGATGCCCTTGCCCTCGGCCTTGAGGGTGCGAATGATTTGGAAGAGATGCGTGACTTCCCTCTCCGTCAGCGCCGACGTCGGCTCGTCCATGATCAGGACGTCGGAGTCGTAGGACACCGCCTTGGCGATTTCGACCATCTGCCGATTGGCGACGCTGAGGTCGCGCACTTCAGCCTCGGGGTCGATGGAGATGTCGAGCCGGTCGAACAATTCGCTGGTGCGCCGCCGCATTTCCTTGTGCCGGACCAGGCCGAAGCCGTTCAACGGCTCGCGGCGGATCCAGATGTTTTCCGCCACCGTCATGAAATTCATCAGGTTGAGCTCCTGATGGATCATCGCGATGCCGTATTGCAGCGCGTCGAGCGGCGAGGTCAGATGGATTTCCTGGCCCTTGAGCCGGAAGGAGCCGGAGTCCGGCTCATAAATGCCGGCGACGATCTTCATCAGCGTCGACTTGCCCGCCCCGTTCTCACCCATCAGAGCGTGGACGTGGCCGCGCTTGAGGCGGAAGGAGACGTTGTCGAGCGCCAGCACGCCGGGAAAGGCTTTGCGGACGTTCTCGACCTCGAGCAGAAACTCCGCGCCGGGAACGGCGCCGCTCTGGCGGACGACTTGCGCTGTCGAAGGGCCGATCGTTCCCATGGCGCTCTCTCCCGGGACAACGCAACGCCCCTCGCAGGCCAGCGCGCCGCGTCACCCTATTCATAACCGGCATTGCGACCGGACGAAACGCCGAATTCGAGTTCGGCGCACGCTCGCAGGCGCGCGCCGGCTTTCTCGCCTTGTCAGTTCTTCTTCATGAAGTTGGCCATATTGTCCGGCGTCACCAGCTGGAAGGGAATGTAGACCTTCTTCTCGACCGTCCCTCCGGCGGCCAGCTTGAGCGCCGCGTCGACCGCGCCCTTGCCCTGGCCGGCGGCGTCCTGGAACACCGTGACCTTGAGATCGCCGGCCTTCATCGAGGCGAGGGCGTCCTGCGTCGCGTCGACCCCTCCAACGATCGCCGCCTTGGTGTCGACGCCCGCCGCCTTCATCGCTTGCAGCGCGCCGATCGCCATTTCGTCGTTGTTGGAGACCACCGCGTCGTACTTCAGGCCCTTCGACAGCCAGTTGGTCATCAGGTTCTGCGCCTTGGTGCGATCCCACGACGCGGTCTGCTCGGCGATGATCTTCATGCCGCTGCATGCGGGGGTCGCGATGACTTCGTGAATGTCCTTGGTGCGTTGCACCGCCGCCTGGTTGGAGAGTTCGCCCTCCATGACCAGGATGTCGCCCTTGCCGCCGAGCAGCTTGCAGATCTGCTGGGTCTCGAGCGTGCCCGATTCCTTTTCGTTCGAGGCGACGAAGGCCGCCTTCGGGCCGAGCGCGTCGACGTCGGCCGGCTCGCGATTGACGTAAACGAGCGGCACGCCGGCCTCGGCGGCGGCCTTGGTGATCGCGGCGGTGGCGCTGGTGTCGACCGGGTTGACGATGATCGCGTCGACCTTGTTGGCGATGAAGTTCTGAACCTGGCTGAGCTGCTTGGAGACGTCGTCCTTGGCGTCCTCGATTTGCATCGACACGCCCGGCTGCGTCTTGGCGTAGTCGCTCATGCCGTTGCGCAGCACGGTGAGAAAGTTGTCGTCGAACTTGTCCATCGACACGCCGATCTTGGCGGCCATCGCCGGGCTCGACAGGATCGTCGCGACGGCGAGCGCGAATGCGAAACGCTTCATGATTCACTCCTCCCTTGCGGCGCCCGGCAGCGCCTTAACTGATCGCCGGATGCCCTTCTCGCGGGCGTTGACCTCGCTCCCCGGGGGAAAGCGCGGATTTCTCGCGGGCGCGCCTCGCGGCGTCGCCAAGAAGAACCGTTCGGGCGGGATTTCCGCGCCGCGACCGCTCGGCGAGGCGGAGGCCCGTGGACGACGAAACGACGAAGACCCGACGCGCGGCCGTCGCCTTCATTGCCCCTGTCCCCCGCCATCGATTGGCGGAAGCGCCAGCCGCGGACCTCGTGAAAGCCGATGTTGGCGTGAACGTAACAAATGTTCCAAAAGCAGTCAATATCAGAATGGATATTCCAAAACGCAGACGCGCTGCGGCGCGGCGCGCCGGCGTCCACGGCCGTTTCGCCCCTCAGATATTGGTCGGCAGGAACAGATCGAAGGGCACGACGATCTGGCTCGCCGCCTCGATCGCCGGGGCCGCGAGGGCGTGCGCCATCGCCTCGAGCGCGCGGTCGGCGAGGAGCGCGGTCGGCGTCGAGATGATGGCGCTCAGAACGCCGTCGATCAGCGCGGCGCGGCTCATGGGCGTCAATTCGTTGCACACGACGGCGAGCGGTTCGCGCCTCGCTTCGTCGCGCGCGGCCGCGATCGCGCCTTCCATGCCGCCGCCGCAGACGTAGAAGCCGACGAGATCGGGGTGGCGCGCGAGCAACTCCTGCGTCGCGGCGTAGGCGAGACGCGAATCCTCGAGATTGACCAGCGGCTCCAGCGGCTGGAACGCGGGCGCATGTTCGCGCAGATAGGCGCGAAACGAGATCTCGGCCGTCTCCTGGCAGAGATAGCGGTGCGAGCCGACGATGATGCCGATCTTGCCGGGCCGCGCCGCCGCCCTGACGACGATCCAGGCCGCGGTGCGCCCTTCCTTGCGATTGTCGCGGCCGACATAGCCGGCGCGCGCCTCGGCGGTGAGATCGGAGAGCATGGCGAAGGTCGGGACGCCGCGCGCGCGCAGGCGGGCGATCGCCTCGGACACATGGGGATGATCGACCGAGACGACGCCGATCGCCCGCGCCGCCTCGCCCATCCGCAGCAGGCGTTCGGCGATGGTGGCGGGCGAAAGCTCGCTGACGTATTCGACGATCGCCTTGCCGCGCACGTCGGCGAGCCGCGCCGTCGCCGCCTCCAGATCGGCGCCGAGCCGGCGGTAGAACGCGTCGGGCTTCTGCAAGAGAAAGCCGAAGGTCAGCGTCGGCGCGTCGAGGCGCACGCGTCGTTTGATGAGCGGCGCGCCGTGAAAGCCGATCGCCTCGGCGGCGCCGAGCACCCGTTCGGCGGTCGGCTCGCGCACGCGATGGCGCCCGTTGAGGACGCGATCGACGGTGGCGACGCTGACGCCGGCCGCGCGCGCGAGATCGGCGAGTGTCGGTCGCTTGCCCATGTGTCTCCGAGCGTTTGCAAGTCTTGCAAAACGGAACGCGCGAGTCGTGATGGGAAATGATGGAGAATGCAAGCGGGGCGCGCGCTCCCGCCGCCGACGTCGGGCGTCGCCGTCGCGCTTGGCCGAGGACGAGCCGAGGTCGCCGCCGCGAAACGGGTCAGCTCGGCCAGCTCGCGCCGCGCGCGTTGACGTAGACGGCGTAGAGCGAGGTCGTCGCGCAGACGTAGAGCCGATTGCGCTTGGGGCCGCCGAAGCAGACGTTGGCGACGACCTCGGGGACCTTGATCTTGCCGATCAGCGTCCCGTCGGGCGCATAGACGTGCACGCCGTCCGCCGCCGAAGTCCAGATGTTTCCTTTCGCATCGAGCCGGAAACCGTCGAAGGCGCCTGCGGTGCAGGTCGCGAACAGCTTCGCCGGGCCGATCGAGCGGCCGTCGGCGGCGACCGCGGCTGCGCGCATATGGCGCGGACCGTTCTTCACGTGGCTGACGCCGGTGTCGACGATGTAGAGCCGCTTTTCGTCGGGCGAGAAGGCGAGGCCGTTCGGTTTGACGAAGTCGGTCGCCACCGCCGTGACGTCGCGGCTCGCGGCATCGATGCGATAGACGTTGCTGGCGCCGATCTCCTCGGCCGCCGCGTCGCCCTCGTATTCGGTATCGATGCCGTAGGTCGGATCGGTGAACCAGATCGAGCCGTCCGATTTCACCACGACGTCGTTGGGCGAGTTGAAGCGCTTGCCCTCGAAGCGATCGGCGAGGACTTGCCGCGATCCGTCGTGCTCGATGCGCGAAACGCAGCGGCCGCGATGCTCGCAGCAAACGAGCCGGCCCTGAAGGTCGACGCTGTGGCCGTTCTGGTTGTTGGCGGGCGAGAGGAGCACCGAGACCGCGCCGCTCGTTTCGTCGTAGCGCAGGACGCGGTCGTTGGGGACGTCCGACCAGACCAGATACTTGCCGGCCGCCAGATAGGCCGGGCCTTCCGCCCAGCGACAGCCGGTGTAGAGCTTCTCCAGATGGACGTTGCCGATCGCGAGCTTTTCGAAACGCTCGTCGAGAATTTCGAATTCCGGCGTGTACATGGCGCCTCCCCGATCCGCTCGCGCGCCGACGCCCTCGGCGCGCGTCGTCGGGGCGCATCGTAATGCTATTGCGCCGGCGCGGGCAACGGTTCGGGTTCCGGCGCGGGCGCCGATTCGGGCTCGGCCGCCGGTTTGGGCGCGCTTCTGCGCCTTCCGGCGAGCGCCGAGTCGATCTTGTCGAGATAATAGTAGACGACGGGCGTGATGTAGAGCGTGAGCAGTTGCGACACGCAGAGGCCGCCGACGATGGCGACGCCGAGCGGGCGGCGCAGCTCGGAGCCCGCGCCCGCGCCCAGCGCGATCGGCAAGGCGCCGAGCAGCGCGGCGAGCGTCGTCATGATGATCGGGCGGAAGCGGATCAGCGCCGCCTCGCGGATCGCCGAGAGCGCGTCCATGCCGCCTTCGCGCCGCCGTTGCAGGGCGAAGTCGACCATCATGATCGCGTTCTTCTTGACGATGCCGATCAGCAGGAGAATGCCGATGATCGCGATCACCGACAGATCCATATGGAAATAGTCGAGCG